>ENA-UOZS01000139-UOZS01000139.1-food-metagenome-genome-assembly--contig:-NODE-139-length-35535-cov-10.537824_pt1 | contig 35535 bp, 27 predicted proteins | sample MGYA00249875_ERZ772737 | MGnify/ENA primary metagenome ERZ772737 (study PRJEB29005, sample SAMN08379463) | food metagenome | isolation source: cheese - non spiked | study: EMG produced TPA metagenomics... | reverse complement strand
TTTTACAACCCAGAAAGCTGCTTAAAGTTTCGTCCAATATTTGGGGTTCACTTCATAATGGGCTTTTTTTAATACCAATAAGGTAAATCGTAATCATTTTATGCATAAATGGTATAATTGTGAAAGAATGTAAAAAGTTGAACTTAAGGGGTGGAGAGATGGCAACATTAATGGACGTCGCTAAGCGGGCAAACGTTTCTAAGATGACAGTTTCGCGGGTGATTAATCATCCGGAACAAGTAACAGATGAATTGAAGGAATTGGTGTATGCCGCAATGAAGGAATTGGATTACCATCCCAATTTAATTGCCAAAGCCCTAGTCAGCAACAGTACCCGAATCATCAAATTGTGTATCTTGGAAGACATCGACGTTACCGAACCATATTACATGAATCTAATGGTCGGAATTGCTAAGGCACTTGACCTACATCAGTATTCGCTGCAGTTAGTAACTCGGCGTAACTTTGATATCGGGAATTGTGATGGCTACATTATTACGGGATTACGTGAAAAAGACGTCGAATGGATTCAGGCGTTAAAAAAACCGGTTGTTGTCTTTGGTGAGAATCGCTATGGATTTGATTATGTAGACACTAATAATAAATTGGGGACTTATCAAATTGCTAATTTGGCGCTTGAAAAGGGTTATGAACATTTAATCTATTTTGGAATGGATAGCACTGAATCTTTCGAACAATCACGTGAAGCAGGTTATTTAAAACAAATTCAAGAAAGTAAACTGATTCCTAAAATGTATCGGTTTAAGAATCATAGCCATTTGACGGAAGAGTTTATTGAAGCACACTGGACCGAATTTGAGCGGAATTCGGTTTTTATTTGCTCCACAGATCGCTTAGCAATTGGGGTTGAACGGGGGATTGCTAAGTGTGGCGGGAACATTCCGCATGATTATGGAGTAACTGGGTTTGACGGGGTTTTCTTGAATCAAGTGGCATCTCCTAAAATCACAACGGTTAAACAATCAATTATTGAAATGGGTAACGCTTGTGGGGAATCTGTGTTGGATAAGATTGCCAATCGGGGTAATACAGGTTCATTAATTTTTGAACCTAAAATCGAAATGGGTGGCACATTACGCTTATAAAAACCGATTATAGGGTGAAACAGCAATTTTGGTCTAACTGAAAAAGCTGTTATCGGTAACAAATTGAAAACGATTGCAACCACCTGATAAATGGGTAATATTAAAGTTGTGCTAGAAATTAAACGATTAAAATTCTAGGAGGAGTACATGATGAAAAATAGTTGGAAACGATTTTGGCTAGGTGGTCTAGTCTTGGGTGTGTCAGCAATCGCATTAGCAGGTTGTGGAAATAAGAGTGATGATCAATCAGCCAGCTCAGATACAAATAGTTCACAAGTAAAAGGTGATATTAAATTATGGGTGGATACAGAACATATTGCAGCCATTAAAGGACAAGTTTCAAAATTCGAAAAAGCTAATCCAGATGTTAAAGTCAAAATTAAGACAGGCTCTTCTGCGGACGCTTTAAACCTGAATAATTCATAGTTTTTCCATCAATAGCAGCAAACAGTGATTTTACAACCTTTGGTTTCAGTCCCTTCATCACCCATTGGGTGATGAAGCAATTTACTACAAGTACTATAATCACAACATTAATTGACATTTTTAGAAAAACTATGAATTATTCAGGTTTAAAAGATGTTTCTAAAGATCCTGAAAAGGCAGCCGATGTTTTCATGATGCCACACGATCAAATTGGCCAAATGGCAGAAGCGGGGCTTTTATATCCCATTGGTAAGAAACAAGTTGCAACAATTAAAAAGAATAACGTTGATTCAGCAATTCAAGGGGTAACTTGGAAAAATAAAGTTTATGGCTATCCATATGGGATTGAATCACAAGTGCTTTATTACAATAAGAGCAAGTTATCAGAAAATGATGTTAAATCATGGGATAGCTTAACTCAAAAAGGTAAATTAGGCGCAAACTTTGCTGAAAACGGAGCAAATTATATTTTCGCACCGCTCTTTATGAGTAACGGCGACGTCTTGTATGGTGAAAATGGCGAAGATTTAAAGGGCACTAACTTCAATAATCAAAATGGGGTTGAGGTGCTTTCATGGATTGCTAAACAAAAATCAAATCCAGGGGTTGTCCAAACCAATGCAGCGGCTTTAGCAAACCTCCAATCAGGCAAAATCGATGCTTTCTTATCAGGTCCTTGGTCTAAAAATGATGTTAAAAAGGCTTTAGGGGACAAAATGGCAGTTGCGGCTTATCCAACAGTTAACTTTGGTAGTGGTGAAAAACAAATGAAGGCTTTCTTAGGCGTTAAGGTCTACGGTGTTAACCAACAAACCAAATCACCACTAGCTTCAATGGCATTAGCAAATTATTTGAGTAACGAAAAAACACAAGAGATTGAATTTAAAAAGAATGGTGTTGTGCCATCGAATAAACGTGCACAAGAAGCAACAAACGTTAAAACGGATGCAGTTGCTAAATCCGTAATGGCGATGTCAGATAATGATCACTCAGTTGTTATGCCTAAGTTACCTGAAATGACAACATTCTGGCCACCAATGGATTCATTAATCAATGATGTTTATAAAGGCAAGATCAATGCAACACAATATCAAGCAAAATTAGATAAATTCGTTTCGGATAACGCTAAGAAAACGAAGTAAATTTTACTGATTTTGGGTTGAAATGAAAGAAAAGGTGCGATTATATGTTTAAAAAGGCATACAAGGAACAACATATAACATTCAGAACATTATTTAAAAAGGGCGATATCGCTACAAAATTGTCGTTTATTGTTATGGGCGCTGCTAACTTAGCTAACCGGCAGATTACTAAGGGCTTAATTTTTTTAATGGCTGAAGTTGGGTTTTTCGCTTGGTTCATTAAAAATGGGGTTCATGCATTAGCGATGCTGCAGACGTTAGGGACTAAAAAACAAGGATTAACCTACGATAATAATCTAGGGATTGAAGTCTTACAAAAGGGCGATAATTCAATGTTGCTGTTATTGTTTGGGATTTCTGCCATCCTTGTCTGTATCGTCATGATCATTTTATATGTGATTAATCTAAAGAGTGCGCGGCATCTTTATGAACTCAAAGCAGCTGGGGATCCAATTCCGACGTTGAAAAACGATTTAAATAGTTTGGTCAATGAACGATTCCATATGACGTTAATGACGATTCCGCTACTTGGTGTTTTGTTCTTTACGGTCTTACCGTTGTTATATATGGTTTCGATTGCTTTTACAAACTATGATCATACGCACTTGCCACCCAAGAATTTATTCACATGGGTCGGTTTGAAGAATTTCTCCAATGTGATTACCGGTGATATGGCGTCTACATTCTTTCCTGTATTAAGTTGGACGTTAATCTGGGCCATTTTTGCAACCATTACTTGTTTCTTCTTTGGGATTATCTTGGCGCTATTGATTAATGCTAAAGGCATTCGTTTTAAGAAAATGTGGCGAACGATTTTTGTTGTGACAATCGCCGTTCCCCAATTCGTTTCATTATTGACGATGCATAATTTGTTAAACGATGCTGGTCCAATTAATGCAATTTTGAAAAATATGGGGTTGATTACGCAGTCAATTCCGTTCTTGACTGATCCAACCTTAGCTAAGATTTCCATTATTATGGTTAATATGTGGATTGGGATTCCAACCACAATGTTAATTTCAACTGGGATTATTCAGAATCTAGATCAAGAACAAATTGAAGCGGCGCAAATTGATGGGGCGAATAAACTACAAATATTCAAATCAATTACTTTCCCACAAATTTTATTTGTGATGATGCCGTCGTTGATTCAACAATTTATTGGCAATATCAATAACTTCAACGTCATCTACCTATTAACTGGTGGTGGACCTTCAAACTCCAACTATTACGGTGCTGGGTCGACCGACTTACTGGTAACTTGGTTGTATAACTTAACGGTCAATACAATGGATTATAATTTAGCATCCGTTATCGGGATCTTGATCTTTATCTTGTCAGCAGTCTTTAGTTTATGGGCTTATACCCGAACTAATTCTTATAAGGAGGCGTAGAAAATGGCAGGTCGTATGAAAAGTAAAAATTACCGTTCAGAACAGAGAAATACGCGCTACCTGATCTATGCCGTTCTTGTGATTATGGCTGTTATCTGGTTATTCCCAATTGTCTGGATTGTTTTGACGAGTTTTAGACAAGAAGGGGGCGCCTTCGTTCCATATATCATTCCTAAAAGTTTTACATTGTCCAATTATACAAAGTTGATTGCTGATGTTTCGGGGAGCTATCCGTTTGTTCGTTGGTTCTTAAATACGCTATTTGTCGCAATTTGTAGCTGTATTCTGTCAACTTTTATCACGATCGCAATGGCGTATTCATTATCAAGACTACGCTTCAAACTAAGAAGACCATTTCTAAAAGTGGCGTTGGTGTTAAATATGTTCCCTGGTTTTATGAGTATGATTGCTGTTTATTACATTTTAAAGGCGCTTGATTTAACGCAAAGTTTATTTGCTTTAATTCTAATCTACTCAGCAGGAGCAGCTTTGGGATTCTATGTTGCCAAAGGTTTCTTCGATACTATTCCAATGGCACTTGATGAATCGGCAATGATCGATGGCGCGAATAAGTGGCAGATTTTCACAAAAATTACAATTCCGCTTTCTAAGCCAATCATTGTTTACACTGCTTTAATGGCCTTCATGGGTCCTTGGATGGACTTTATTTTTGCCAAGGTTATCATGGGTGACGATGTTAAACACTATACAGTCGCGATTGGTTTGTACTCAATGATGAATAAAACAACTGCCAACTCGTTGTTTATGTCATTTACAGCCGGGTGTGTTTTAATCGCGATTCCGATTACCTTATTATTCATCTATATGCAAAAGTACTATGTCGAAGGGATTACATCAGGTTCTGTTAAGTAACTCAGAACAGTTTCTAAATAAAAAGCTGTACAAACAATCAACTCGGTATAACTTGAATTGGTTTGCTGTACGGCTTTTTTCATGAAAAAATATAGTAAGGATGGTTAGTTAAAATGAATACAGCAGCAATTTATCACCGCCCAGATAGCGAATTTGCTTTTTTATATCAGCCAAATACCATGCGCCTTCGTTTAAGAACAGCGCGAGCAGATGTGCAGCAAGTCAAACTGGTTTGTGGCGATCCGTACTTAATGGCGACTGAAAAATGGGATCAAAAGCCGATCATGATGGCGCGGACTTTATCAACGGATTTATATGATTTTTGGACGGCGGAAGTAACGGCGATCCACAATCGCTTAGCTTATGGGTTTCAAATAATTGGTCAAGATGGCACCAGCATTTTTTATGGTGATCAGGGGCTTTCGCCACTAGAACGGACGAATCAAAGTTATTTTAAAATGCCGTACTTTCACGAAATCGACCGATTTAAAGCACCTGAATGGGTCAAAAAAACGGTTTGGTATCAGATTTTTCCAGAGAGATTTGGGAATGGTGACGTTACGAACGATCCAGAAGGCACATTATCTTGGTCGACACAATCACCGCAAGCGCAGGACTTTTATGGTGGGGATCTTCAAGGGGTCATTGACCATTTAGATCATTTAGTTGATCTCGGCATTAATGGCTTATATTTCTGCCCGATCTTTGCGGCTCATTCAAATCATAAATACGATACAATTGATTATTTAGAGATTGATCCACATTTTGGGGATAAAGCTTTATTTCGGAAACTCGTCGATGAATGTCACCGTCGTGGGATTAAGATTATGTTAGATGCTGTCTTTAATCACATGGGTGATCAGTCACCACAATGGCAAGACGTTCTTCAAAAAGGTGCGGATTCGCAATATGCTGATTGGTTCCACATTCATGAATTTCCCGTTAGTTACCAAGAAGGCAAGAATTTTGAAGATGCGACGGATATTACGTACGAGGTGTTTGCCACAACGCCGCATATGCCGAAGTTAAATACGGCAAATCCAGAAGTACAAGACTATTTATTGAAAGTAGCGCGCTACTGGATTGAAGAATTTGATATTGATGCATGGCGTTTGGACGTTGCGAATGAAGTTGATCATCATTTCTGGAAAAAATTCCGACAAGTCTGCGATGCAGCTAAACCAGACTTCTATATTCTGGGTGAAATTTGGCACTCTTCGCAAAGTTGGCTTAATGGGGACGAATTTAGTGCGGTTATGAATTATGCGTATACAGATGCGATTTTGGACTACTTTGTAAAAAAAGAAATTTCTGCTGATAAGATGATTTCGGAATTAAATAACCAGTTAATGTTGTACCGAGATCAAACGAACCAAGTTCAATTTAATGTTCTCGATTCACATGATACAGCCCGATTATTAACGGCAGCCAGGGGAGATCGTGATTTAATGCGTCAGGTAATGGCCTTCACGTATATCCAACCTGGTGTACCGTGTTTATATTATGGTGATGAATATGGCATGACAGGGACTGATGATCCAGGTTGTCGGAAATGTATGGTTTGGGATACGGCTGACCAAGACCTAGAGATGTATCAATTTGTTAAGTCATTAATTGCATTGCGTAAAGCACAACAGGAGGTCTTATCAGAAGGGACAATGACGTGGTCACTTGATCCGCAAACACCTGATATCCTGAAGATTACGCGCCAATTTAAAGACCACCAAATTACCGGTATCTTTAACTTGGCAACGACAGTAGTTGAAATTATGCAAATTGAACAACCAAAGTTCAGTCAATTGGTGACAAACGATGCTGGGATGAGTCAAATCGCCCCTAAAGGATTTATTTTATATTAAAGAGGAGAATTAAGATGAAGCAATATTGGTGGCAATCAGTGGTCGTCTATCAAGTCTATCCACGTAGTTTTAAAGATTCAAATGGGGATGGGATTGGTGATATCCAAGGGATTATTGGAAAACTAGATTATTTACAAAAACTAGGGATTGGTGCAATCTGGTTATCACCAGTTTACCAATCACCCAATGAAGATAACGGTTATGATATTTCTGATTATCAGGCTGTGATGGCTGAATTTGGGACGATGGCTGACTTAGATCAATTAATCGCAGAGGCTAAGCAACGAGGAATTCGGATTATTATGGATTTAGTGGTTAACCATACATCTGATGAACATGCGTGGTTTGTTGAAGCGCGCCGGTCAAAGGATAATCCGTATCGCGACTATTATGTTTGGGCAGATCCTGCTAAAGATGGTGGCGTACCAAATGGGCTACAGTCAACTTTTTCCGGTTCAGCGTGGCAGTATGACCAAACGAGTCAGCAATATTACTTACATCTATTTAGTCAAAAACAACCTGATTTAAATTGGCAAAATAAAGAAATGCGGCAAGCTGTCTATAACATGATGAATTTCTGGATTGATAAGGGGATTGGTGGATTCCGACTAGATGTCATCGACTTAATTGGTAAACAGCCAGAACAAGAGATTACAGGTAATGGGCCGAAATTGCACCAATACCTACAAGAAATGAATCAACAAACTTTCGGTCATCATGACTTAATAACTGTTGGCGAAACATGGGGCGCAACGCCTGAAATTGCCAAATTATATTCGAATCCCGAGCGCCATGAATTATCAATGGTGTTCCAATTTGAACACGTTGGACTAGATGAACAACCTGGTAAGGCTAAATGGGATTTACAACCCTTAAAGATTGGTGCATTGAAGCACGTTTTTGCTAAATGGCAAACCGAATTAGATGATCAAGGATGGAACTCGTTATTTTGGAATAATCATGATTTACCACGAATTATTTCGCGTTGGGGAGATGATGGTCAATATCGGGTTGCCAGCGGTAAAATGTTAGCTATTTTATTACATTTATTGAAAGGGACACCGTACATTTATCAAGGTGAAGAAATTGGGATGACGAATCGGATTGTCCATGATATTAGTGAAGTGTCAGATATTGAAAGTCTGCGGATGTATGATGAACGAATTAAAGCGGGCTATCCTAAGGCAACTATTATTGAATCAATTAATGTTAAGGGGCGCGATAACGCACGGACACCAATGCAATGGAACCAGACGACTAATGCAGGTTTTACAACTGGTAAGCCATGGTTAGCGGTTAATCCTAACTATGAAACAATCAATGTCGAGGCTGCATTGGCTGATCCAGACTCACTTTTTTATACGTATCAAAAACTGATTGAGTTACGGAAAAATAATCCAATTGTGATTTGGGGGAGTTTTGAACTCTTAACGACGGCCGAAACGATTTTTGCTTACAAACGTTGTTATCAAGGTGAAACGTGGTTAGTTGTCAATAATTTTTCGAATCAAGCACAAATAATTGATTTACCGGACGTTAAAATTGAACAAGTGCTTATCCAAAATGGCCACGAGTCAATTACTTCGTTAGCCAATTATCACTTAAGTCCCTGGCAATCATTTGCGGTGAAGGTGGCGAACTAGAATGACAGATAAGTGGTGGCAGTCAGCAGTTGGCTATCAGATTTATCCAAGGAGTTTTAATGATTCAAATGGGGATGGAATTGGTGATATTCAAGGAATTATTGCTAAGTTACCGTATCTTAAATCATTAGGGATTAATTTTATTTGGATAAATCCGATTTATCAATCTCCCAACGTTGATAATGGCTATGATATTTCTGATTATCAGCAGATTCAACCGGAATATGGCACGATGGCTGATTTCAAACAATTATTGGAAAAAGCGCATGCTATTGGGATTAAAGTGATTCTGGATTTAGTTGTTAATCACACGAGCAATCAACATCCGTGGTTTATCGAAAGCCAAAAATCGAAGAATAACCCGTATCGTGACTTCTATCTGTGGGCGGATGCAACCCCAGATAAGTTGCCGAATGATTGGCAAAGTTTTTTTGGGGGCTCAACTTGGACATATGATCAACGAACGAAACAGGCTTATTTTCATGTGTTTGCAAAGGAACAACCTGATTTGAATTGGCGTAATCCTCAGTTAAGACAAGCCATCTACACGATGATTCGTTGGTGGTTAGACTTAGGCATCGATGGTTTTCGCTTAGACGCTATTAGTCATATTCAAAAAGAGCCGTGGGATTTTAAAATTCGTGATAATCCATGGGCGCCTTTTATGAATGTGGAGGGCATTGAGCACTATATGGCTGAACTGCGTGATTTATTTAATGAATACCAAATTATGTCGGTGGGAGAAGCTAGTGGTGTGACAAGTAAAAAAGCCATTAGTTGGACTGAACCAAAACAAGCCGGCTATATCAATATGATTTTTGAGTTAGAGCATAATGTTCGTCAAGATAATCAGTTACGACCGCGTATTGATCCGTTAGGGTTGAAGAAGGTATTGGCACGATGGCAGACAGATTTGAAGCATGAAGGTTGGAATGCGTTATACGTTGAGAATCACGATAACCCACGGATTAATAGTACGTTAGGAAATGAGACGACCAAGTCAGCTAAAGCGATTGCGCTGATGTATATGGGGTTAAAAGGGACACCGTTTATTTATCAAGGACAGGAACTTGGAATGACGAACTTCAACTTTACCGCGATTAATCAGGTTGATGCTAAAGAATTGCATCGACAATACGAGCTATTATTGGCACAACAAATAGCGCCAAAACAAGCACTCAAGACGGTCACGTTGTGGAGTCGTGATCACTCTAGAACGCCAATGCAGTGGACTGCTGGAGATCATGCAGGCTTTACGACCGGCCAGCCATGGTTAGCAATTAATCGGAATGCTGAAACAATCAATGCTGAAGATGAAATGCAAGCTCCAGATTCTAGTTGGTGTTTCTATCAGCGACTGATTCGGATCAGACAGCAATCCAGTGTGTTCATTTCTGGCGAGTTCGAATTACTATTAAAGAATGATCCAACTGTGTTTGCTTATCTCAGAAAAGGTGTGCAAAAAACGGTGCTGATCATTGTTAATCTCAGCGACCAGGATAAGACAGTGACGTTGCCACAACGTATCTGCAAACAAAATTGGCAATGCTGTCTAACTAATGGACAGGTGCAACCGGTGAAGCAACACTTTCAGTTAGCGGCTTATGATGCTTACTTGTTTGAAATAAAAGAATGATTAAAAACCAGTCTGCTTACAGGGAGCAGACTGGTTTTTTAGTGAAGTGATTCTGTTATCGGTAACATGGTGAAAGCGATTGCTAAAATAACTTGTTTAGCGAATAATAAAAAGTGTTAAGAGAATTGAATGCCGTTACAATCGGTATTCATGTAGTGCTCACATTGGATGAGTGCCTTAAGAATGAATTATCTAAATAAGGGAGTCAGCAAATATGGTTGAAATAAAATTAGAACACATCAATAAACGTTATCCGGGTAATGAAACAAATTCGGTAACCGACTTTAATTTAGCGATTAGAGATGGTGAATTTATCGCCTTTGTTGGCCCCTCCGGTTGTGGGAAGTCAACAACTTTAAGAATGATTGCGGGATTGGAAGATATTACCAGCGGGACTTTTGAAATTGATGGTAAAGTGATGAACGATGCAGCGCCACGTGATCGGAATATTGCGATGGTTTTTCAAAATTATGCGTTATATCCACATATGACAGTTTTCGATAACATGGCTTTTGGCTTGAATATTCGTAAGAACGATAAAGAGGATACTAAAAAGCGAGTGGTTGATGCTGCTAAAATTCTAGGCTTAAGTGATTACTTGAGTCGTAAACCGAGTGCGTTATCTGGGGGACAACGGCAACGGGTTGCCCTAGGTCGCGCAATTGTACGGGATGCGAAGCTCTTTTTACTAGATGAACCATTATCGAACTTGGATGCGAAGTTACGGGTTCAAATGCGGGCCGAAATTGCACAGCTACACCAAAAGCTAGGTCGTAATTTTATCTATGTCACGCATGATCAAATTGAAGCAATGACCATGGCGGACCGAATCGTTATTATGAATGACGGTATGATTCAACAGATTGGCTCACCTATCGAATTGTATAATCAACCAGCGAATAAATTCGTGGCCGGTTTCATTGGTTCACCAGCAATGAACTTCTTTGAAGCTAAGATTGAAGGTAATCAAGTTGTGAGCGGCACACAAATTCGAGTAACCATTCCAGACGGGCAATACCAACTACTAAAAGAAAAAGGGTACGTTGGTAAGAAAGTCACTTTTGGGATTCGACCAGAAGACATTCATGCTGAAGAAATTGCCCTACAAACTTTTGATGATGCAAAAATTACCGCGGATGTGAAGGTTGCCGAACTGTTAGGCGCTGAATCGATGTTGTATTCGACGGTTAGTGAGACGGAGTTTGTGGCGAAGGTAAATGCTAGAGATCATCACGAACCGGGTAGCCAAATTGAATTTGCGCTTGAAATGTCGAAGGCACATTACTTTGATTTTGAAACTGGCGTAACCATTATTTAGTAAATTTTACAGATGGGATGTAATTTAGATGAAGAGAATATTTGACGTTCAACCATGGCACGTTATTACACACACTTTTGAACCTGCCGATAAACGACTGCAGGAGTCAATGACTAGCTTGGGCAATGGCTATATGGGGATGCGTGGCTTTTTCGAAGAAGACTATTCAGGTGATAGCTTATTAGGTACCTACTTAGGTGGCGTCTGGTACCCTGATAAAACCCGAGTTGGTTGGTGGAAGAATGGGTATCCGAAATATTTTGGGAAGGTTATCAACGCTATCAATTTTATTAGAATGAACTTCTTGATTAACGGTGAAAAGTTAGACTTAGCGCAAGATGATTTTGATCAGTTCGAGCTTGATCTTAATCTAAAAAGTGCTGTTTTAACCCGATCCTTTGTCGTTAAGAAGGGCCAAACACAAATTAAATTTAAGTTTGAACGCTTTCTCAGCGTAGCGCAAAAAGAATTATCGGTGCAACGGGTTAGTTTTGAAAACCTCGGAGACCAAGCTGTTGAAGTAAGGGTTATTTCCGCTATTGATAGTAATGTTCAAAATGAAGATGCCAATTACGATGAACATTTTTGGCAAGTGCTAGAAATTAATCCCCAGTATTTAATTGCGCAAACCAAACCCAATCAATTTGGGACACCGCAATTCACAACTGGGATACAAGTTAGCCATCAGACAACTTTAACTGAAGTTGCCCAGTCTGTGACGGATACAGAAGTTCAACATACATTTGAAACGCAGTTAGAACCGGGACAAGTAGGAACTATCGAAAAGCGTGTGATTGTTGTGACTTCTCGTGATTATGAGACGCGAGAAGCATTGATAACTGCTATGGGACAATTAATGGAAGCGATTTCTAATTCTAGTTATGCCCAACTGTTAGATGACCATCAAGCAATATGGGCAGAACGCTGGGCACAGTCAGATGTTAAGATTCAAGGTGATGTTGCTGCTCAACAAGGGATGCGTTTTAACCTATTTGGACTTTTCACAACATACTATGGAGATGATGCTCGGTTGAATTTTGGTCCCAAAGGATTTACTGGTGAGAAATATGGTGGGGCGACTTATTGGGATACTGAAGCTTTTTGTATTCCAGTTTATCTGGGGATTACTAAACCGGCGATTACTAAGAACTTACTTCGTTATCGGTACGATCAATTAGATGGGGCGTTTATTAACGCTCAAGAACAAGGGCTAAAAGGTGCGTTATATCCGATGGTGACCTTCAACGGCATTGAATGTCATAATGAATGGGAAATTACGTTTGAAGAAATTCACCGTAATAGTGATGTTGCGTTTGCTATTTATAACTACACAAAATATACCGGTGATCAATCTTACGTATTAAATGAAGGTAGTGAGGTTTTAACAGAAATTTCACGTTTCTGGGCTGATCGGGTGCACTATAGTCAACGTAAAGGGCAATATATGATTCACGGCGTTACAGGGCCTGACGAATACGAAAATAATGTTGATAACAATTGGTACACAAATTACTTAGCGCGATGGACTTTAGAATACACATTAAAGATTATCGATCAAGTAGCGCCGGAACAAGCAAACAAATTAGCAGTTACAGCTCAAGAACGGCAACACTGGCAATCAATTGTTGACAAGATGTACTTACCATATGACACGGAACTCGGGATCTTCGAACAACATGATGGCTTTTTGGATAAAGCATTGGCACCAACGAGCGAGATTCCAGCGGATCAACGACCAATTAATCAGAATTGGTCGTGGGATAGAATTCTACGGTCACCTTACATCAAACAAGGTGACGTTATTCAAGGTTTATGGAACTTTATCGATGATTTTTCAGAAGGTGAAAAGAAGCGCAACTTTGATTTTTATGAACCGTTAACCGTTCACGAATCGAGCTTATCACCATCCGTTTATTCAATTATTGCTGCCGACTTACACTATGAAGACAAAGCCGTTGAACTTTATGAACGGACGGCTCGGTTAGATTTGGATAACTATAACAATGACACTGACGATGGTCTGCATATTACGGCAATGACAGGTGGCTGGTTAGCAATTGTCCATGGGTTTGCAGGCATGCGGGTGAGTGATGCAGGTGAATTAAGTTATAAACCTTTCTTGCCTAAGAAATGGGAAAGCTATTCTTTCAGACAAGTTTTCAGAGATCGTATTATTGAAATAACTGTTGACCTGGGTGGTGCGCATGTCCAATTAATCGAGGGTGACCCTTTAAGCATTATGGTTAATGGTGAACGCCAAGTGTTAGAAAATAAGTAGTTAAAGGAAAAACGAATGCAAAAATTTCAATCGATAAAAGGATTTTTATTTGACTTAGATGGCGTGATTACAGATACGTCAATCTATCATGAAATGGCCTGGCATCAGCTGGCAGATCAATTAAACATTCCGTGGCAGGCTGCTTTTGCTGAACAACTTAAAGGCATTAGCCGTGAAGCGTCACTAGCAGTTATTCTTGATTCAACTGGTAAGCATGTAGATTATTCAGAAGCCGATAAAGTAGCAATGGCGACTGCTAAAAATGATAATTATTTAAAATTGTTGCAACAATTGACGCCGGATTCAATCGCGCCTGGGATAGAAGCGTTTTTAGTTGAATTGAAGCAAGCGGGTTATGCGATTGGACTAGCTTCAGCATCTAAGAATGCGCCAATAGTTCTCGAACGTTTGGGATTGAGTGATTATTTTGAAGCACGAGTGGACCCAGCAACGTTAAAGAATGGTAAGCCGGCGCCAGAAATATTTGAACGCTGTGCTGCATTATTAGGATTACAACCAACAGAGTGTATTGGGGTTGAAGACGCACAATCAGGCATTGAAGCAATCAATGCTGCAGGCGCTATTTCAGTTGGGATTGGTTCAAAAGAAGTATTAACGAAAGCCCAAATCTGTTTTGAACAAACGCAAGCTTTGACACTAGCAAATATTAGGAATGCTTTTCATTAATTTAAAATCTAATAATATTTCCCAGGCAATAAAAAAAGATTCGCTCCATATGGGCGAATCTTTTTTAGTTAGGCTGCTCGTTTTCTTTGGAATTTTGCAACCAGTGGTAAAATCACGCCGAGGCCCATTAAGGCGACTGAGACGACGATGTTTAAGATTAGTTCATGTGTATATTTGGCTGTGCCAGGTGTGGCATCTTGTGGGAAGATACTGAAGATCGTTCCTAATACTGTAATGGCTAAACACCAGAAGCCAACGATGATGGCCCATGGTTTGTTTTTAATGTATGTGTATTCTGATGGGAATTTTTCACTATTGAAACGGACCCGTAAGAAGGCGACAAAGATGAAGCAAGTTACAAATGGTGAGACGATACCGTTAATGTTTAACAACCAATTGAAGATGTCGTTAATCTCGGGGAGAAAGGCACTAGAAGCTAAAACGAAGGTACAAATCCCAGTGGTTAACCAGTAACCGTTGATTGGAAGGCCTTGTTTATTGGTCTTAGTCAGTGCTTTTGGCAAGAATTGTTTGGCAGTGTCGGATAAGAAAATCCGTGTGCCGCCATCGAGTAGCATCGCTAATTGAGCGCCCATGTAAATCGCTTGGGTAACAGCGAAGATGTAGAGTAAGACTTTGCCCATGTGGAATTGTTGTCCAAGGGCTAAGAAGGCGTAGTATGAACCGTTCATCTTCAAGTCAGCTGGTAAGTGGTTGGCATCGAAGAAGACGCCGATCGCTAATGAGCCAAAGATGGTTAGGAAGGCGGTCATTAGAGCGAGGGCCATCATGGCTTTTGGAAAGTCTTTTTTACCATCTTTCATTTGGCCAACGTATGGGGCAACAAGTTCGGCACCGTTCATGGCGAAAATTAAGAGGCCGATGGTTGAGAAGTAATGTAAATCAAATTTTGGAATGAAGGTGTGTGCGTTTAATGGATGGGTGGCAATGTGACCACCGTTCAATAAACCAACAAAGGTCATTAGGACAAAGAGGATGGTCATGACAAACATCGCGCCCCCACCAACGATACTGAGTACCTGTAGAGACGATGTAAACTTGTGTTGGAAGAAGATGAAGAGGATGGTAATTGCGACTGTTAAAAGCGCAAAGGAAGCCCGTGAGAGCTTGTCTTCAAGGTTTCCGTTCCCAGTAATAATCCAAAAGAAGGAAACGACCATTGAATTAGCAACATCGACCAAGTACGGCAAACTTGCTACCCAGTAACACCAAGCGGTTAAGTAACCCCAAACATCACCGCTTGTATGGCGCATCCAACTGGAAAGACCGCCACCGTCTTTACTGAAAGCAGAGCCTAAGTGACCAACCATTAATTCATAAGGGAGGACATAGGCGAATAGTAAGACAATCCATGAGAAGACAACTGCCATCCCTTGGTTTTGAAAGTTATAAATAATGTCGTCAAATCCAATGACGGTCACAAAATCCATTAAAGCAAGGACTTGCCAGGTAATATATTTCTTTTTTGGTTCTATTTCATCCATCGTAAAGAAACCCCTTTTCTGAAAATTCACAATGTTTTTATTATAGTCAAATCAGAAAGGGAAGACAAAACTTTTTTGACTGTTTCACATTGATTTTTAAAGAACGGGGGAATAATCTTACAAAATTGTTATTTTAGCCCGTTAAAATGTCATCTAAAAAGCGCGCATGCCGTTTTAATATCTTGTAAGATAGAATTATCATAAAATTTGGAGGCATTATTAATGGACACACCAACAGTCGTTAGCGTCAAAGACGTTAAAAAAACATACGGTAAACCAAACGAAAAGCAATACACAGCCTTAAAAGGCGTTACTTTTGATGTGAAACAGGGCGAATTTGTCGGGATCATGGGGGCTTCTGGTTCAGGGAAAACCACCTTATTGAACATTTTATCAACCCTTGACAAACCAACTGCTGGCCAAGTTGAAATTAACGGGCAAGCAATTAATGGGTTGAAAGGGAATGAATTAGCTGATTTTCGTGCCAAGGAAATTGGGTTCATGTTCCAAGACTTCAACTTATTAGAAAACTTAACGGCCTATGAAAATATGGCATTACCATTGACGTTACAAAATGTTGGCGGTAAAAAAGTCCGCGATTTAGTCACATCAATCGCCAAGACGTTATCAATCGATAGTTTATTAAACAAATATCCAACCGAATTATCAGGTGGTCAAAAACAACGGGTCGCCGCTGCGCGGGCTTTAGTCCACAATCCAGCTATTTTATTCGGAGACGAACCAACGGGTGCACTTGATTCAAAGAGTGCCAAGGAATTACTGGATACAATGGCTCAACTGAACGAAGAACAGCGCGTTTCAATCTTATTGGTAACGCATGATCCATTTTCAGCTAGTTATTGTCAACGAATCTTGTTTATTAAAGATGGTCAAATCGGCCAAGAACTCGTTCACGGCGATAAGAGTCGGGCAGCCTTTTATCAAGAAATTTTAGATACATTAGGCACATTTAACCATTAGGAGGAAGTCTAAATATGTTATTGAAGTTATCATTAACCGGCATTAAAGGCCGTTTGAAAGACTATTTAGTGCTTTTTTCCGGTCTAATTATGGCAAGCGCCATTTTTTACATGTTCGAAGCACTGGCAACTAACAAAAGTTTCGTTACGAGTAACTCGCCAATTAGTATGGCGGGCATTATTTTCCAAATCGGGTCTGTTTTATTAGGGATTATCACATTAGTCTACATTATTTATGCGAATAATTTCTTAATGAGCATGCGGCGCCGTGATTACGGGATGTTTATGATGCTCGGCGCAAAAGGCCGCAAAATTGCCCAACTAATTGCTGCTGAAACATTAGTGATTGGGACAGCTGCTACTCTCATTGGAACGGCGCTCGGGGTCGGATTAACCCAAATTGTTAGCAATCTGTTATTGTCTCAAATGGATATTCAGATTAAGCATTTTTCACCATTTTACTTACCTGCAGTGTTAGTAACTTTGATTTTCTTCATTATCTTGTTCATTATTGCAGCGGTAGTTAATCAATTTCAACTTTTGAAAACACCGGTTTTACAACTCTTACACGATGATCAACAACCAAATCGCGTTTCACAAAATAAATTAAGCCGTATTGTACAAATTGTCTTGGGCTTACTTTTCTTAGCTGTTGGTTACTATATGATGATTAAAGTCGCAACGTTCCAAATTATGGGCTTAGTTGTGGCATTAGTGACAATTGTGCTCGGGACGTACTTCTTGTTTAATGCCCTTTTCGGCTGGTTGATTACGTTGCTCAAACGTAACAGCAAGATTCGTAATCGTGGTTTAAATAATTTTACGTTAGCGCAATTGAGCTTCCGCATTAAGGATTACACCAAGATGCTCGCATTGGTGGCGATGTTATTTGCATTGGCACTAGGCGCAATCACAGTTGGGATTGGCTATCAAAGTGAAATTCCAGAAATGGCAGAAACAATGGCGCCTTACGACGTTGTTTTAAATCAACCGAACCAAGAAGCATTGCGCCTCACAAAAGATTTAAAGGGTGTGAAGGCGACTGCTAATTACGATGTTAAAGAAGATGCGAAAACTGTCTACTATCGGACAACACAACTTGAAAAGTCACCAATCATGGCCATTCAGTTTGGTAATGGGAATGGTGTCGCCCGCGCAAAAGGGGTTAAACCGGTGAAACTCAGTGAGATTCAAAACGGCGATTCTTCATCCTTGCGCGCAATTCAAGTGCCAAGTCAATCTAGTAAGGACGTTAAAGTCGTCTCTGACGCTGAATTTAATCAAGTGGCAGGCGCAACCACGCAAGTTAAAACATATCGGGTCAAAGACTTTGCGGTTAATTTACCCGTTATCAAAAAAATTCACGCACAACAAGTGATTGCAAATCCTGAATTGGCTAAAGGTCAAGGGGCTACAATGGATAGTAGCAAGTATGCTAACTATAAGCTAGCGAACAGCATGTTCAGTGGGCTCGAATTTATGGGCTTCTTCCTCGGGATTGCATTCTTAGCGATGTTAGCAAGTTGCTTGATGTTCAAGATTTTATCTGGGGCAGCTAGTGATGTTAAACGCTACACAATGTTGGCTAAAATCGGGACGCGTCGCAATCTATTGCAACAATCCATTGCCAAAGAAATTGGGGTCTTATTCCTCTTACCAGGTATCGTCGGCGTCATCCATGTCCTCTTTGGTCTTCAATTGTTCAAATTGATTATGATTGATCCATATAATGATCTCTGGATTCCATTTTCAATTTTCATTATTCTCTACGCAATCTACTACTTGCTCACTACATGGCTCTACAAAGGAATTGTGTTGAAGGAAGTTAAATAGTAGATGGTTGAAACAGTTTAAAACATAGGAATCAGTCTAAAAAAGCCCCCTTTAATCTGAACTTCGAGATTAAAGGGGGCTTTTTTTAGATGAGGTCGAAGTTGTTTCTCTAGACGCTACTTGTTACACTGATGTCATTAAGAGGCGTATACCACGCTGGATTAGTTTTTAACTTGCTTAGCTACAATTGTGGTGAGCATTTTACCTACAAAAAAGCCAAAGAAGACTGCCGAAACTGTCATTTGAAGCGCGTATTATTATTGAACGGCATGAATTATTGCCCACAAAAAAAGCTGAACAATCAGAATAATATTGCCCAGCTCTATATTCAATGAATATTCATACATCAATTATCGTTTTGATACTATTGAAGGGTTAATTGATTGTAACTTTCAACAGTAACGCCTTCGTCTGTTAAAATAACTTTAGTAATACTACCGTTCATTGGACTAACGGTAACATCGAATTGGTCGTTACCAAACTTGCCAACAATACTGCGAATGGTTGTGCCATGACTGACCATCAAGACTTTATCACCGTCAGAACATTCAGCACGAAGTTGTTTGAAACCTTTACCGACGCGGGCCCAATATTCAGCGGCATCTTCAGCATCGTGGAAGGGATCAGCTTCTTTCATGAAATCTTTAGAGGCATCGAGTGAGTATTTGGTGATGATTTCTTGGAAGGTTTTGGCATCATGACTGGCACCTGCCATGTACCACGCTTTGGGTGAATCTTCACCTTCAAAATAGCCGTAGAATTCTTCGCGGAAGTGCGGTGTGATAGCATATGGAGTATCAAGGTAGAAATTCTTATGGAGAATAATTTTAGCGGTGTCCATTGCGCGACTGCGGTCACTAGAATAAGCTTGAGCAAAATTAACTTTCGCTAATTCTTTGCCAGCGCGTTCGGCATCTGCAATCCCTTTCGGAGTAAGTGGTGAGTCTGACCAACCTTGCATCCGGTTATAACGGTTAAAGAATGTTTGACCGTGACGCACTAAATAAAGTGTGATTCGTTTCATATCGTAACCCTCCAACAATAGCTTTTAGTACCTTCATTCTAGCATAGATAAAAATGGTGTGCAGGGTCATTCCATATTTTTTGCAAAACGGTTACATACATTTATAATTTTTAATGGTAATAATAATAATCGATTTATCATCAATTGCAATTATCATTAAGAGAGAATAAATTTTAAAAGATACTAATAAATAACTTTATCAATATTTATTAATATTTTAAGCATAAATCTTTTAATTTTATACATTTTGTGTTATTTTTGACTAGTAACACTTAATAACCACATTTAGTGTTTATGTAAAGGAGTGGTTCGATGCAACCAGAAACGGATAGTAACCTTGTTGATCGATTCAACGAATGGTATCTGCAAATTGGCCAAATTTACAATAAGATAAATCATTTAACTGTCGCGCACGACTTGACATACGATCAATTTTTGATTCTCAGAGAGGTCAAATTAAACCCCAATATTGAAGTGACGAAATTATCGGAATCCTTTGATCTTTCAGGCCCAGCAATTTCACGTAAAATTAATGTTTTATTCAGAAAACACTTAATTGTTAAAAATCGCAGTGATGAAATGGACCAACGTAAAGTATTCATTTCATTGAATGAGCAAGGATTACGAATGGTTGATCAATTGGAAGTCGATTTCTACTTATTCTTTAAACATTTTAAAGATGACGGCAATGCAGACCTTTCTCAATTATTCGCACAAACAAACCACTTATTCGATACAATGGATAAATGGGAACCTAATTCAGATATTATTGATTAGGTCAAAAAAAGCCGCGCACAAATTTAAATTTGTGCGCGGCTTTTTTTATTTAATCGTTAAAGTTGCCATTTTCTACGTCTTTGATGAAAGTCTTCAAGTGATCGAAGTAAACGGGTGCGTTATCAATCATGTGATGGTGACCACCATTTGGCGTTGTCACTAAGCGAGCATGGGGAATCTTTTCAGCCATGATCTTAGCGGTTGCGATTGGCATGGTTTCGTGTTCACCAAATGTGATTAACGTTGGGACAGTAATCTTGTGGAGTTGGTCACGGAAATGCCAATCCTTTAATTTCCCAGTCACAACGAATTCATTATCACCTTGGAAGACGCCATAAACGTCGGTTGCCATTGTTGGGATTAAATGTGAGATTGCAAGTGGTTGTTTGCGATCAACGTAACCAGCGTTTAACTTGTCAACAAGTGCTTGGTATTCATCGTTGTCGTAATCATTCTTAGCTTCACAGTCTTGCATGAATTTCAATTGTTCAGGGGTCATGATGTCTTCACGAATTTTGTTGATGTTTGTGACATATTCGTCAATTTCATCGACCATACTCGAGATGATGGCACCTTTTAAGTGTTGGCCATATTTAGCAGCGTACATTTGGACCAATGCGCCACCCCATGATTGGCCGATTAAGTAGAAGTTGTCGATGCCCAGTTTTTGACGGACTTCTTCAACTTCATCTAAGAAGTAATCATATGTTAATAATTGGTCATTGCCTGGTTGTGAGTAATCAGGTTGATCAGAATAAAATGAACCAAGTTGGTCGTACATGTGTACTTGTACACCAAGATCAGCTAATTCCTTACCGAAGTTTTCCCAGTATTCGTGATTACCACCAGGGCCACCGTGTAAGCAGAGTAAATGAATGTCGCCTGTTCCTTGCGTGTTAGTCCATAAATGGTAACCATTATCCAATGTGAGGATTGTTGTTCCTTGTTTCATATCTGCACCATCCTTTAATTATGATAGTTTCATTATAAACCTATTAGAGAGAATGTGCGAGGGTCAACATGATTTAGTTGAGCGTTTCTAATTGGCGTCGAATGGCAGGAACAGCCTGTTTATTCCCCGTTAGAATGAGGTGATCATTGAGATGGATTTGCGTGTCACCATGCGGCATGATCAGTTGCTTATCGCGGTAAATTCGACTAATTGTGACTTGGTCCACAAATGGGAGATTAGAAAGTTGAATCCCGGTGAAGCGCCGATTTTTAACCGTGACTTCGAAGAGCCCGGCATCGGTGTTATCAATGATTTGTAAGGTAGATGGAGTCTCGATTAAACTTCGCAACAGACTGATATTTGCTTCGTAAGTGTTAAAAATTTCAACGCCATGTTCTTTAAGTTCATCGTATTGATCGTCCGAGATATTCTTAAATTCAAAGCGGGCGATGATCCGCGGTACTTTGGCCTGAATCGCTTGTTGGGCAAGTTGATAATTTTGCTCATTATTTAAATAGCCTAAGACCAGGATATCTGTATCGAAGACGGCCGCGTCAGTTAAGGTGGCTGGTGCCAAGTCAGGCAAGAGTTCGAGGTTGGCTTGGCTATGGTAGATTTGATAATTTTGTTCGTTATTGGTAAATAATTCGCTTGTGTAGAGACCTTTGGATAACTGTTGGGCGATTGGAATTGTCATGATGTTGGCGCCGATGAAATTAACACGTTTGCGCGGCATATCTTCAGGTGTTGGTAAGTAGAATCGATTGAACAGAATCGGACCAAGAATACAGCTAATCACCGCTGCAATTGTGAAAGCGCCGGATTGCTGTGTCGTGATAACCTTCAAGTTGAGACCGACCGTCAAAATGGGTAAGACCAACGTGATGGTCGTCGAACTGAGGAAAGTCCCGGCGAGGGCGTTGGTGACTTTGAAGCGCCGTTTTAAGACGAAGTAAATCAAAACTTTGGCGCCCATGAAACTGATGAAGAAAAAGGGAATCAGGGTCAGTGATTTAGGATCACGTAAGAGCGCGGGGATGTTGAGTTTTGCACCGGTCATAATGAAGAAGATGGGAATGAAAAAGCCGTAGCCGATTGATGTTAATTTATCTTGCGTCTCTTCACGGGGGCGTAGAAGTTTCATGACCATGCCGGCTAAGAAAGCGCCCAAAATACTTTCGGCACCGACTTCTTCGGCAATCGATACAAGTGTGATGATTAAGAAAAAGGCTAAACGAATATCGAGTTGAGTCGTTGACTTATCAATCCGCTCAAAGAAGTGATAAACAGTTTTAAAACGCATCAATAAGAAGATCGCGGCTAAGAAAATTAGTGATAGTAACCACAGACTCTTAGAACCAGGGTTATTGAGAGCGGCATAAATTGTTAACGAAATCAGCGGGACGATTTCCCCGAGGACAGCAATTAACAGAATTGTTTGGCCAAGCGGCTGGCTGAGGAGTTCTTTTTCTTTCAACGCGGCGATGACGACCCCTAACGCGATGGTTGAAAAGAGAATTGTTGCGAGTCCAATATCGGTGAACAACCCACTCCACGCCAATAAACTGGCGAGTCCTAGCGAACTTAATAGGATCAGCGTAAAACTACCGACCGCCAGTTGTAAGGGCGTCAGCGGTGTTTTAACGCCAGATTTAGCTGTAGTAGGTTGCTTTTTAAAGAGTTCAAAGTCGATTTCCATCCCGCTTAAGAAAATTAAGACTGTCACACCCAATGATGAAAGTTCCGTCAGTGTGGGGGTGGTTGAGATGAGGTGGAAGCCACTTTGTCCGAGTAAAATCCCGACCAAAATTTCCGCAACTGCGGTTGGTAAATAAGAAATCTTAAACTTTGCAATGAGTAACGGCGTCATTAAAGCCGCCAATAGAACGATTACGAGCGCTAAGCTAGTCATAAAAAAGATCCTTTCAATGCACAATAAAGTTGTGTAGAGCATACACTAACCTACTAAAGCATGTCAAAGCCGAATAGCTTCCGAGCAACAGCACGGGTTCGTAAATAGGCGGTGTAGCCGACTGTTTGCGGGCCACAGCTGTGCACAGGAAGTTGGCTTTGATAGCTAGATGGGTACTAAAGCATGTCAAAGCCGAATAGCTTCCGAGCAACAGCACGGGTTCGTAAAATTGGCTTTTTATATATTGACGCTAATATTATCGATTTTATTGATAATTCTTTAGTGATTAAGTTATTATAAAAAAGTCGGCATTATCGCTAGTTAATATCTACAACTAATTTACAATTGGTAATAACTTCTGTAAAATAGATGCTACGATATTAAAAAGGGGGCGATCTAAAATGAAGATAAAAGAAAGTCTCGCGGTTGGAATTTTTGCCTTTTTTGGCGGGATTTTACGCTATGCAATTGGGCTCGGATTGCACCAAGCAGCAGGGTTTCCGTATGGCACTTTGTGTGTGAATTTAATCGGGGCGTTTTGTCTTCCTTTTTTAATGCGTTACATCGTGGTTCGTTATCAGATTAGCGATACGCTGGCACTTGCAATGGGCACGGGCTTTTTCGGCGCCTTCACGACTTTTTCTAGTTTTAGCGTGGATGCATTGAAGTTATTGGTGGCCAATCAATGGTGGCCATTTAGCCTGTATATCGGGATTAGTTTGATTGGCGGTGTCTGCTTAAGTTTAGTGGCAGATTACTGGGCAGTTTGGCTGCTCGATCGGCAAGGAAAGTCGCAGGTGCTAAAATGATGACGTTATTAATTGTCGGATTGGGCGCGGCAATCGGCGCTATTTTACGGTATCAATTAACCCGTCTTGGAACGCAGATTGCCAGCGAATATCCATTAATCACCTTTTTAATTAATTTAACGGGGAGCTTTTGCTTAGGCTGGGTGACCGGGGCACAATTGGATCAAACGTGGACGCTCTTTTTGGGCGTCGGGGTCTTGGGTGGCTACACGACTTTCTCAACGTTCAATAGCGAATTGAGTCAGCTGTGGTTCCGCCGCCGTTACCATATTTTCTTTGGTTATCTGCTATTAACCTACGGGTTAGGGCTGGTGGTTGCAGCGGCCGGCTTCTTTGTGGGAAGATCGTGAAACGTGCTTTAGCAAATAACTTTTTCCGCTTAGCTACATCAGGAAAACAATCGACTACATCGCTTATTTCCCTGATTAGGCTAATGCTCGAAAGTTAAACATTTGCTGAAACACTCTGATTGAAACGTGCTTTTTGAAACTGACTTCTGTGCTTTGCTACATACCGCAAACGGTCGACTACGTCGCTCGTTCACGGTATTAGGCTAATCCTCAATGGCTAAGCGCTTGTAGTCGCACTCTTGTGAATTTAGTGTTAAACTTGTAGAACTGTTTATTTAGAAATCGGGGGACATCTGCTTTGACTGACGAACAAAAATCATTAGAACAACGCCGTTTAACCGAGATTGTCGGTTTAATTAAAAACGCCGAAAAGCACTTCGAAGGCGCCGTTGAACGGGCTAAATCAGAAGAAAAAGAAATTAACGCAAACTTCTTTAATGATGTACGGTTGAATTTCAATAATGATTCAGCAATGACTGAAACGGCAGTCTCAATCGAACAACAACGGCAAATGTTGCAAGAACGGAATAATTCTTGGCAACAATCTTCCCGGCAACTTGAGACTTTACAAAAAATGGAAAAAACCCCTTATTTCGCGCGGATTGATTTTAAAGAAAAGGGTGAACCAAAGTCTGAGTCCATTTATATTGGGCTAGGGTCATTCACCGATCGCGAAGATCATTTCTTGATTTATGACTGGCGGGCACCTATTTCATCAATTTACTATGAAGGGAAGACTGGTGAAGTTACGTACCAAACGCCTGACGGCCCGCAAGACGTCAATATTTCTTTGAAACGCCAATTCTTAATTGAAAACGGCCAAATTAAGGCGTTATTTGATACGCAAGAAACGATTGGCGATCAAATGTTGCTGGAAGTGTTGGGCGAAAAGTCTGATACCCAAATGAAGAGCATCGTGACGACCATTCAACGGGAACAAAACCAAATCATCCGGAATACTGACGCGGACTTATTGTTCGTGCAAGGAGCCGCTGGTTCTGGGAAAACATCCGCGATTTTACAACGGATTGCCTTCCTACTTTACCGGTATCGGGGTAACCTGGATTCCAGTCAAGTGATCATGTTCTCGCCGAACCAATTGTTCAACGATTATATCGCTGACGTGTTGCCTGAACTTGGCGAACAAAACATGATTCAAATGACTTACTATCAATATGTTGCACGGCGTTTGCCGAACCTTGCTGTTCAGAGTTTATTTGACCAATTCGAAACACCAATCACGGAAACTGATGCGCGGATTAGCCGTTTGAAAGAAAGCCTAGTCTTCTATAAAGCAGTTAAACGTTACGCAGCGCATCTTGAAAAGGGCGATATGCGCTTCCGTGATTTGAAAGTGAACGGGAAGGTCTTGATTAGTAAGGAAAAAATCAGCGACGTCTATTACCGTTTCAACGAAAACTATCATTTAGGAAACCGGCTAGATGCGACGAAGGAAAGTTTATTGCGCAGTTTGAGCCATAAAGTCGACCACGAAACCAAGGCGGACTGGGTGACAGAACGCGCTGAAAACTTGAGTGATGAGGAACTCCGCGAAATTATGGCGGGTAAGGACTTTAAGACTGGTGAAGCGGAAAGTAAATATATCGCTAAGCAAATCGTTTTGAAGGCTTTCAAACCCGTTCAAAAAGGAATTCAACGCAATCGCTTCTTGAGTATTCAAGCACAATACGTCCACTTCATGCGGGTTGTGCCGCAATTGGTTGATTTGGCTGAATTTGATCTGACACCAGAAATCTGGAATGATCATGTGACTGATTTTGTCGCTAATTTAAAGGCCAAACAAATGACGTTATCAGATGTGACACCTTACTTGCATCTTTATGATTTAATGACCGGTAAGCACGGCGAACGCGACATGCGCTTTGTCTTTATCGATGAAATCCAAGATTACACACCATACGAATTGGCCTTCTTGAAGATGCACTTCCCTAAGGCGCGCTTCACGTTACTCGGTGATTTGAACCAAGCGATTTTCACCAAAGAAAACAGCACGAACCTATTACAACAAGTGCAACAACTCTTTGATGCGCAAAATACGAAGGTCGTTCAATTGACGCGTTCATATCGGTCAACTGAACAAGTCACCGACTTTACCAAAGGGCTCTTAAAGGGCGGTCAAAAAATTGAAGCCTTCAACCGTGAAGGCGACAAGCCAAACTTGATTGTGCGCCAAAGCGAAGATCAATTGGTCGCTGATGTGAATGCGCAACTCGCTAAAAATGAAGCAGATAAGTTAACGACGGCGATTATCACCAAGACATTGGTGCAAGCCCAAGAATTAACCGCTAAGTTGAAAGCCAGTGGTACAAAAGTAACTTTAATTCGTTCCGAAAATCAACGTTTGGCAGCGGGCACGTTAGTCGTTCCAAGTTTCTTAGCCAAAGGGTTGGAATTTGATGCGATTATCGGCTGGCAAGTCAGCGCAACTAACTACAATCATGAAGATCAACGGCAATTGCTCTACACGATCTGTTCAAGAGCGATGCATCGCCTCACTTTATTAGCAACAGGTGGCATGTCACCATTGATTGATAATGTGGATGCGGATGATTACACGTTAATTAAATAGAAAAAACGCGCGCTGAAAGGCGGGCGTTTTTTGATTGGATGAAAAGTGTAATCGCGAGAAAATAGACAATGAATATTTTAATAAAGCGCTTTTAATTATTAAAATGTTTATTTATAAATTTAATGGATTTTAAAGCGGGCTAATAATTATTTAGCCCGCTTTTTTGCATCTTATCGCTTTCTTAGCTTATGGATTACTTATTAATTGCCAAACAAAATATTGTACATTGACCGATTCTATTCGTTAAAGTTTATATATAAATAATGTCCATTATTACATTATTTATATTATACTTACTTATAATTCGATCGTCCCCCTTAGACTGATGCTGGAATGGCAATTATCGATACTAAAGTATTTTTATGAGGAGTATATGATGCAAAGATTAAAGTATTTTTACAGGCGACATGCCTTAACAGTAACCCTATTATTTTTTGGACTATTAAGTATTGCGATGGTTGCAATCGTCTATTTACAGCCCAATAAAATCCTGTCTGGTTCTGACTATCATTTCCACATGAACCGCATTGAGAATTTGGCACTTTCGATTAAACAGGGAGAGTGGTTTCCGAGAATCAGTTACTTTTTCATCGGCGGAATGGGCTATGCGGCAGGTCTTTTTTACCCAGATGCTTTTCTCTACTTACCAGCTATTCTGAGAGTAGTAGGACTATCAATCAAAGAGAGTTTTATTGTATTTGCAATTGCGATTAATTTTAGTACGTTTTTAATCACATATATTTCAGGAAAATTAGCGGATTTTAATAAGAAGCAAGCATTAATATTCTCTTTGATGTACGGTCTTAGTATTTATCGTTTTGCAGATTTAGTTAATCGGCAAGCCATTGGTGAGGTGATCGCGCTCACCTTTTTCCCATTAATGATTGTGATGCTAACGCGGTTAAAAAAAGGTGAGCACCGGTATTGGTATCTGTTATCAATAGGGATGGCAGCTATTGGTTATAGTCATATGATTTCTGTTGAAATGATGGGCATTGTCATCATTATTTATACCTTATTAAATCTCAAGAGATTCTACCAAAATAAAAGTTTAAAGTATCTCATTGCTGCTGGCTTATTAGCAATCGGTTTATTAGGGCGTTATTTCTTAGCGGTTGGAGAACAAATGGCAACCACGATTTTTCAAGTAACCGCACAACCCCTGGCATTTTTATCTGACCGCACATTACCCTTTAAAGACATTGTTGTTAATTCATTAACGAATGCTGTTTTTCATGCGAATACAGTGAATGTCGGTATCACGATTCTACTCGGATTAGGCATCGCGTGTGGTCTATTTTACTATTCCAAAAACGACCGTGATTTAATTGGGATTGCGTTGGGGCTATTCATAGCTACGACGTCGATTATGCCGTGGCATTTGTTGGATCATACAATTATCAATACGATTCAGTTCCCGTGGCGTTTTTTTGCCATTATTACGGCAATTGTGAGTTACTTAGTTGCTAAGGATGAATGTCATTTATTAAAGAATAAGTACTACTTTTATCTGCTAATTCTGTTGTTGGGCGCAGGAAATGTCATCTACTCTACGAATAGTATTCAAAACCAAAGTTGGCGCTTTAGAACCAATGCTGCCTATAACACGCCCAACCCTTATTACATTGGGGCCGGACATGAGTATTTACCTGCTCAAACCGACTGCCAGAAAATTTTGCGACATAAAAAACAGGTCGTTAAGTATCAGCCGCATAAAATAAAAATTACAAATGTACGGCATACATGGGGGCCGTTATCAGTTTGATTTCAGGACACTGACGGATCAAAAAGCAGTTGTTGAAGTCCCCTTTATTTATTACAAAGGGTACGTTGCCGAACTCAACCATCATCAGCGATTATCAATGCAGATGAATAAACGAACTGGGTTAACACAAGTTGCGTTGAAGGGAACTGGTAGAATCACCGTTTATTATCGAACAACTACGATTCAGAGAATAGGGACGGTGATCAGTTTGCTTAGCTTTGGGATGCTGATCATAATCATTTATAAAGAAAAAAGACAAGCTACTAAATAGCGCTTATTCACGGTACTAGACTAATCCTCGAAATATAATCGCAAGATGACGCACTCAGTTTTGAAACGTGCTTTCATCTTGCATATTCCTGTGGTTAGTTACGCACCGCAAACAATCGCCTTAAGGCGCTTATTCACGGTACTAGACTAATCCTCGAAATATAATCACAAGATGACGCACTCTGTTTTTAATGTTAAAATGGATGCGTTTAGTATTGGAGGATTGTCGGATGAAGAACGAGATGAAATATTATGAAATCTCGCGTGATGAGTGGCGGGTTTTTCATGGCCGCGGTGACGCGTATACTGGCATCACGGACACGGAGCTGGAACAGATTCGGGGATTGAATGATCGGATTTCACTTGCGGATGTGAGTGATATTTATTTGCCATTACGGCATCTGATACAGATGCATTATGAACAGTACCAGATGCGTCAGGCCGAAAAATCTGAATTTCTAGAGATTAAGCCACATAGGACACCATTTATCATTGGCATTGCTGGGAGCGTCGCGGTCGGCAAGAGTACGACGGCGCGCTTGTTGCAACTCCTTCTCAGCCGGGCCTACCCGGATAAGAAGGTTCAAATGATCACGACTGATGGGTTCTTATATCCGACAGCCACGCTGAAACAAAAAGGGATTCTTGATAAAAAAGGCTTTCCCGAAAGTTATGATATGCCGCATCTAATTCAATTTATGAATGCGGTCAAAAATAATGTTGGACCAGTCAAAGCACCGAAATATTCACATCAGATTTACGACATTGTGCGCGACGAGTTCGACGTGATTGACGATCCAGATATTTTAATTGTTGAAGGAATTAACGTACTACAGTTGCCATCAACTGAGCAGATTTACGTCAGTGACTTCTTCGACTTTTCAATTTATGTCGATGCGCAAGCCGACTTAATCAAGAAGTGGTTCCTTGAACGTTTCGATCTATTGCTCGATTTAGCCAAAGATGATCCGACCAACTACTATTATCCATACGCCATCAGTGACCGACAGAGTGCATTCAAGATGGCGCGGCGGGTATGGCGTGACATTAATTTACAAAATTTAAACGAATATATCTTACCAACGCGTAATCGTGCCGATGTCATTTTGCATAAAACGAAACATCACGTGATTGATAAGGTATTCCTACGTAAATATTAATAATAGAATGAGTTTTTTCACAGGAAGGCCGTCAATCCATTGACGTTTTCATTATTAATCAGTAAAATAGATACATTATAGTTTGACTTAGTGTTATGAATCTAGCAATTTGGTGTTACTTGTTCACACTAAATTGCTTTTTAAAAAGAGGAGTGAGTTGTTTGGCCCAAAAGGACATGCAAGATTTCGATAAGATTATCGTATTAGATTACGGTAGTCAGTATAATCAATTGATTACACGTCGTATCCGTGAATTCGGGATTTTCTCTGAATTGTTGCCTAACACGACAACAGCAGCAGAAATCAAGAAGATCGCCCCTAAGGGAATTATTTTCTCTGGTGGCCCAATGAGTGTTTACGATGATGGTGCCTTTTCAGTTGACCCCGAAATTTTTGAACTAGGGATTCCAATTCTCGGGATTTGTTACGGGATGCAGTTGATCAGTTTTAAAAACGGCGGGAATGTTGAAGCATCAACAGAACGTGAATATGGTAAGGCTGAAATTACAGTCACTGACAAAGACAGTGACTTATTCAAAGGCCTTCCTGAAAAACAAACGGTGTGGATGAGTCATGGCGACAAAGTCACAGCGATTCCAGAAGGTTTCGTAACGGTTGCTGAAAGTGATAATACACCTTTCACCGCCATCGAAAACCGTGAACGTCGGATTTATGGGATTCAATTCCATACCGAAGTGCGGAATACTGAATTCGGGAACGATATTTTGAAGAACTTTGCATTTGGTGTCTGTGGTGCCCAAGATAACTGGACAATGAACGACTTCATCGACATGCAAATCGCTAAGATTCGTGAACAAGTCGGTGACAAGAAAGTCCTTCTTGGTCTTTCAGGTGGTGTTGATTCATCTGTTGTTGGTGTGTTATTACACCGCGCAATCGGCGACCAATTGGTCAGCATCTTTGTTGACCACGGCTTACTCCGTAAAGGCGAAGTGGAACAAGTGATGGAAAGTCTTGGCGGTAAATTTGGTTTGAACATCATCCAAGTGGACGCTAAAGACCGTTTCATGAGTAAACTCGCTGGCGTTTCTGACCCAGAAAAGAAACGGAAGATTATTGGTAACGAATTTATTCAAGTGTTCGACGAAGAAGCAACTAAGTTAAACGGAATTGATTTCTTAGCGCAAGGGACTTTATACACTGACATTATCGAAAGTGGTACAAGTACTGCGACAACCATCAAATCACATCATAACGTTGGTGGTTTACCAGAAGACATGCAATTTAGCTTAATTGAACCTTTAAATACATTATTTAAAGATGAAGTCCGTGACCTTGGTGAAAAACTAGGCATGCCATATGAACTCGTATGGCGCCAACCATTCCCAGGCCCTGGCCTTGGGATTCGGGTCCTCGGTGAAGTCACCGAAGACAAATTAAAGATTGTCCGTGATAGTGATTTAATTCTCCGTGAAGAATTTGCACTCGCTGGCTTAGATAAAACTGTATGGCAATACTTTACAGTCTTACCAGGCATCCGTAGTGTGGGTGTCATGGGTGATGGCCGGACATACGACTACACAGTTGGGATTCGTGCCGTTAACTCAATCGACGGCATGACAGCCGACTTTTCACGGATTCCATGGGATATCTTGCAAAAGGTTTCTGTGCGAATCGTTAACGAAGTCGATCACGTCAACCGCATCGTGTACGATATTACGAGCAAGCCACCTTCAACAGTGGAATGGGAATAAAATCCCAAGCAAAACACCGCAAGTCGTTTCAACGACTTACGGTGTTTTTTTGTGCAATCAATTTAGGCCTTTAACGGTAGTTCTTTGAAATCAGACGCAATATAAGGTACCGTCTAATCAATGAAAGTAGGGATGATTGATGACAAATGGGCAACAATTAGCGACTAGTGAAAAAATTAAATAAGGGATTGTCTTTGCGGTGGCGAAGTTAATTCAAATTCTCCCTTTAATTGGCTTAACCATGATTCATAGCGGGCAGTCAGTGGCGTCTTATATGCCGTATATCTTATTCTATACCGCGTTGAAAACTGGCTTATTATTCGTGAATAGTCTAGGCCACGTGCAGAATTCATTTAAAATAACTAGTATCAGTATGCTGCTAGCTGCTGGTGCCTTATTGTTATTGGCCATTTCGCCGTGGTTGTATCTAACCGATATGGCGGCTTTTATCTTGGGGGCCAGCGCCAGCGTAATCATGCCGACCTATGAGGGCGTTTATTATCACGAGCGAGTGGTTTGGAAATGGCACCTTATGGGCACTGAAATTAAAACGTTATTGGCTTTTAGCCTAATAACGGTTGGTCTGTTGACCATCGCTAGTCATTTTTCATATCGGTTAGTCTTTATTGTTATCATGCTATTTGTATTGATTGGTTTCATTGGCATGCAACGCTTCGAACCGTTTGTGAAGCAACTTGATGAATCGGTGTTCGTCGAACAAACCAAATCGCTTAATAACTTGGAACTATTTGTCTGGGCAACCGCGATGGCGTTTGCGCTAAGATATCTGCGCCTTTTTGAAGCTAAATTTGTCTGGTTATTAATCACAGTCGCTGTCATTGGGTTAGTCGCGCTAATCTTGCGGGTGATCATCACGCGCGGCACTAAAACGAAGATGCCGGGTTGGCTTTTGGTTGCGGCTTTAATTAACGGGGCGTTTGAAACATTCTTAATGCTCTATATTTTTGTCGCAATTCAAAATCAGAGTTTGATGATAGGCGCCTACGTGACTTACGGTGCAGGGATGATTTTAGCCCAAGTTATTAGAAAGAGCGTGCAAGGGCGCTTTTCGAAGTTATCAGACTTAAAAGTCCAATTACTAGGATTTGTTGCTGGTGCGTGGTTGATGATTACGCCACATCTAATTTTATTAGGCATCTTATTGATTAGTTTCTTTGGCAGTGCCAACAGCATTCTTTTAAATCATCGCGCTTATTACACCGGCGTCACGACGCCGGCCCAAACCTTAATTATTAAATATCGGAATACGTATCTCGGTAGTATCCTAATGCAATTTATCTTGATCACCGGCTTGATGGGCCTAGCCGTAATGCGGCAACAAGACATAACGGCCGTGATTACCCAAATCAGTGGCAGTGTCGCAATGTCTGACACAACCAGTCAGTTGATTCACTTGGCCGGCCTGATTAGCGTTGGCTTGCTAACGGTAATTGCCGGATTGGCGGGCAGATATTTGCCGGTGGTGGATGAAAATCCGCTAGTTTAACTGTACAAAAATAATTAGCAGGTCGCTACACCGCTAACTTAGGCGTTTCAAAAGATACATTTGTCTTCAAAGATGACACAGTTACAGAGTATCAAAGTAATGAAAAAACCGGCAAAGGTACCTACGAAATCAAAGACGGCGACTTGAAAATTAAACTCAATGACACCGAAATCACAGCCGAACTTGCTAAAGACAAAAAATCCTTCAAAATCGAATCTACGGGTAATGCGCTAACAGACATGCTTGTAGGCGGGATGAAGTATACGAAGGAATAATAGAAAATTTAAAAAAGAGGACTTACCAAGTATTGTTTTTGGTAGGCCCTCTTTTTATCTGATTAATTTAAAACCACAATTTTAGAATCTGTATAAGTCAAGCTGTACTAAATTAATATGAGTAGTTCTCATTAACTAATATGATCGTTTATATTGATTATCTGTGGAAGTAAGAAATTATCGTAACAATATTAGCAAGAAAACCAGTTATGCTAAAAATACTGATAATTGATAAACTAGAGCGATTCTTTTTACTAGTTTTTCTCTCTTTTGATTCCTTTGTATTATTAGAAAAATATTTTAAAGTACCTGAGACTAATGCGAAAAATCCAATTAGGATAAATAATAAGAATAGAACTTTTGTTAAGATGTTTACTGAAAATACTAGTGTTGAAACCCCTAATAGGATAAAACCAAACCCCATGAATATATTAGTATAGCCCAGATTAGGATATACTTTCTCTAGTTCTATTCCCAGACCCATAATGCCAAAAGCAATTAGTATAGCTGCAATTATTAAAAGAAATTTATTATGAAATAGTAGCGGAAGAAATATTCCTGCTATTATTTGCTCCTATCCTAGTATTTGGTACATAAATTTCTGAACAGTTGTGCCATAATTAATAAAACAAGATAGGAGCATTCCAATGAAACGATATCAAGATGATTTTAAAGCCAGCATTGTGAAGATGCATCGTGAAGAGAAAAGATCTATTCGCTCGCTTTCCGAGGAATACGGTGTTTCTCCAGCCGCAATTCATAACTGGGTTAAAGGCGCTAAATCAGTTGAGCTAGAAGACGGTACTGAAGTAACGTCCAAAGAATTCAAACAACTTCAAAAGGAAAATCAGCGATTAAAGGAGGAACTCGAAATTTTAAAAGCTGCGGCGGTGTTACTGGGAAAGCATTAGGACGAATTAATTGCCTTGTCTTCATAGAAGATCAGTTATTGCGACACCGCTTATCAATTATTCTTTCGGCACTGAAATTACCGCGCAGCACCTATTACCATTGGAAAAGATATCAACCTAGTCAACACGAACGTGTTGATAATCAACTCAAAGAAAAAATTAAATTGATTTGGGAAAATAATTATCGTGCCTATGGTTATCCACGAATAACGATGGTGCTTCGCAAGTCAGGCATCTGTGTTGGGTCAAAACGAATTTTACGATTAATGAGGGAAATGGAGATTCACTCTTTAATGAATCGGCGATTTAAAAAACCTGGCACTCATGTGGATCATTCACAACGCCCCAATTTAATCAAGCACCAGCCCAATGCAAGGATATGGCGTGCTGACATTACTTATTTGGAATTACGTCCAGGAACCTGGGTTTATCTCAGTTCTATTTACGAACCAAAGGTTCATCAAGTTCTTGCTTTCAAGATTGGTCGTCAGATGGAGGCGACGTTAGTTGTAGAAACGATTAATCAGGCGCTTGAATATCATCAAAAGCCACAATATTTTCACTCTGACATGGGTTCACAGTACACCAGCAACGAAGTTGAAACTTTACTTGAACGGCATCAGATTAGCCACTCATACTCAAAACAAGGTTATCCTTATGATAATGGGCCAATTGAAGCTTTTCACTCATTGTTGAAGAGAGAGTTTGCCTTTCAAACAACTTTTTCCAATTTTGAGGACTTGGTAATCCGAACCTCAAATTACATCAGTTGGTTTAATTCCGACAGAATTAGAACGAGTGTTTAGAAAAAGATGTGCCATTTATTGACATAGGAGCA
>ENA-UOZS01000114-UOZS01000114.1-food-metagenome-genome-assembly--contig:-NODE-114-length-40917-cov-9.533307_pt1 | contig 40917 bp, 40 predicted proteins | sample MGYA00249875_ERZ772737 | MGnify/ENA primary metagenome ERZ772737 (study PRJEB29005, sample SAMN08379463) | food metagenome | isolation source: cheese - non spiked | study: EMG produced TPA metagenomics... | reverse complement strand
TAGAAGTATTTTACTTCTAACGGGATTTTTTGTTGTACTAATTCTGTAACTGACGAGAATCAACTACTTCTCTTGCATTTGTATCTTTTTTTAATTGGAATTCAACACTTGCACCATCTGGTTCATCCAATTTTTCATTTTCAAAACTAACGCTACCGTTATTTACGGAATATCTAAATTTATGCTGAGAGGCACCTAATTGGATTACCAATATCCCATCTTTAATTTGATAACTCCCATCAGATGCCGCCCCCATGTGTGCTAATCGCACAGCCGTGTCATCTTTAATATAGCCGTTTGTATAACCATCGTGAATTAAATTTTGTGGCGCTCGATTTGCTTCCATCGCTTCTGTAGCATCTTCACCATTGTACTTTACAGGCGCCATTAGAAATCCGTCTGCTATATAATCAACGTCATCATCTGCCATTGTTGTAGATGACGTTGTATCATGATTGTCGTTTGATGACTCTGTTGATGCCATACTATTACTAGATTCACTAATCGATGCTTGTTCTTCATCGCTACTATTATGTCTAATTGCAATCGCCGGATCTGCAGATGGTTCCTTTGTTGATTCAGTTCTAGCTGTTGTGCTTGAACTAGTGGCTGATTGTTCAACCACACGTTTCATTGGCGTTGCTTTAGAAAAATAAACTGCGCCTCCTACAATTATGATTAGGATAACAATCGTTTGAATAAATAATGCTTTTCTTCTTTGCGATCTAACCTGAATAAAATCGTCGCGCCATTGCGGATTATTCCGTCGCTCTTTATAAAAAGCATATGTATGTTTGGTCCGAGTTCGCGCGCTTAAATATTTTTTGGTCATTATTTATCCCCCCACAAGATAGCTTTAGCAATTTCATTCATACTATTAACTTAATAACTATAACAAACTCTTCATTAAATACAAAGATTAATCGGTATTACACGCTTCTATATTTGTTGTACAATTATCTCATTACGAGTCCAATTGAGGAGCGCCCATTCAATGCAGTATTTTAAAACCCTATTTACAAGTACATTCACTTTTTTAAAGCAGTCCCAAGCCTATTTTCGTAGTGTGTTATTGATGCATGGCTTTTTGCTTTTAATTTGTCTACCGCTTTTGAGTAAAGCCAGCTACTTCATTCTGGTACATAATCAGATCCAGTTTCTCGCGTTGAGCAACTTGCCAGCGCTTATTCATCAGCATCCGATTGCGCTGTTAGCACTCGTAGGAATTGCGCTACTAATTTTATTGCTGGCTTTCTTCGAATTCACGTTTCTTCTATTAAGTGTGTACTTTATTCAGATTAAACGGCCGCTAGCTTTGCAGGCATTGCTGAAGATGACTTTTGCGCAACTCAGGCACCTTCGAATTGGCACGTTCTTTTTCTTTCTATATTATTGTCTTTTAATTTTACCGCTAGGCGGGCTTGGCTATCATTCTGATTTATTGACTAAGTTTAAAATACCGGCATTCATTCTGGATTATATTCTCATGAATCGGCGAATTGTCGCGGGACTTTTCATTCTTGTCTATTTGGGCTTATTATATCTCGGCTTACGGCTGATCTTCACCCTACCAAACATCATTCTTCAGCAGATGACTTTCAAAAAAGCGTTGACCAGTAGTTGGCAGTTTACACATCAAAAAATTGGCTCATTACTGGGGCGTCTACTCTTAATCGGTGCCGCACTAATTGGCTTTACGGGACTCACTTTTTTCCTACTCATCCAACTACAAGCGTTGATTGAAACCCACACATCAGTGGGACTGCCAAGTGCCGTGGTCATCATGACCTTGTTGCAAGCTGCTATGCTCATCAACTTGGTGCTTTCGACAGTCGCTGTCTTTTTCATCGTCATTGATTATTTGTTGGCCGACCCACAATTTGTGCAACCGACGTTCAACTATGCAACCTTAAAATTAAGCGTGCCGCTCAGTGGTCGTTGGTTATTATTCGTAGCAAATTGCGTTTTAATCGGCGTTGGGACTTATAATTGGGACTATCTCCGTTCAGTAACCATTCAGCAGCCGCTAAACATTTCCCACCGTGGCGTTTCGCAAAAAAACGGCGTCCAAAATTCGATTAGTGCGCTGCGAAAAACTACCCGATTAAAGCCCGATTATGTTGAAATGGATGTGCAATTGACTAAAGATCACCAATTCGTCGTCTTTCACGACTTCCAACTTGCCCCACTCACTGGGCACTCAGGGACCCCGCAGTCTAAAACACTGGCGCAACTGACTAAAATGACCGTCCATGAACATCGGCAATCCGCACCAATTGCTTCATTTGATGACTATCTTGCACGCGCCAATCAGCTTCATCAAAAACTACTGATTGAAATTAAGACACCCACCACCGATAATCCCGGCTTGGTGCAACATTTCCTGAATAAGTATCAGGCCAATATCGAAGCTCACGGTCACATGGTGCAATCCTTAAACTGGCACATCGTCGAGGCCGTTAAAAAGGCAGCACCGAAGATTCAAACGGGCTACATTCTCCCCTTTAATTTTATCGGCCCACCAATTTCGAACGCTGATTTTTATGCCGTTGAAATGACAACTGTCAACAGTCACTTCATTCAAGCTGCACATCAGGAAAATAAGGCCGTCTTTGTCTGGACACCCAATGATCAACAAGCCGTCCAACGCATGATGTATTTCGGTGCAGACGGCGTGGTCACCGACAATCTCACCGCGGTTAAGCAAGCTAAACAACAAAATAACCAACGACACTACGCCGATAAACTCGCATATTATGTGATCGGTATTGGGTAATATAGTAAAAAAGGATTGGGAATCGATATTTTTATCGATCCACAATCCTTTTTTATTAGCGATTCTTTCTAAGCCAACGTCTTACACTTGAATAGCCAAGCGTAAGCCCCGTTAAGAGCAATACACCAGCTGAATACACGAATCCAATGACAATCACCGTCTTCATCAAGCCTATTTGGCGAACCATGTCAGCACAAAAAGCTTGTGTTGCTGCCCATTTTTTTCCTAACTTATAAACGAGCAGGATATTAACCACAAAAAAGTGGCAATCAGATCCTGCTTGAATTTTTCTGACATCTTTAACGCCCCAATGTGTCTTATTGCTGTTCATTATAACAATGGCTTTTGCAAAAGAAAAGGTCACAAAAAAGCAGCCATCAATCTTCAATTGACAGCTGCTTGCACTTTATTTGTCTAAAAGTCGTTGTGCTTTTTGGGCGGCGACGTTCATGATGTTCCAAGGACGGTCAAAACCTGGTTGGAAGAAGAAGTCAGCATATGCTAAATCATCGATTGTCATCTTACCTTGAATGGCAAGTGAAATGGCGTTGATGTTTGCCGTCACGTCAGCTTTAGACATGATTTGCGCACCGAGTACACGCCGTGTTTCTGGATCAAAGGTTAATTTGAAATCGACCACTGGATTTTCTGCTTCAGGGACGAAGTGTGGGCGATATGTTTCAGAAACCAAAACAGATTGGGTCTTCACACCCATTTTATCAGCCGTTCCTTCTTTAATCCCAGTTGAAGCAAAGTGATAATCGAAGACGCTCAATGCTGATGAACCTGAAACAGCGGGTACCGGTTGGTTGGCGGTGACTAAGTTCTTAGCAGCATAGCGACCTTGGCGACGCGCATTCGTTGCTAAAGCAATTGGCATTTCTTTGCCAGTTGGTGCGTATTTCACAACCGTTGCATCCCCGACTGCAAAAATATCGGGTTGGCTTGTTTGTAAGAATTCATTGATTTCAATCCGGCCGCTGCGGTCGAGTTGTAATGTATCTTTTAACCAGCCTGTGTTAGGCCGAATCCCAGCAGCTTCGATGACTAAGTCAGCATCGTATTCAGCTTGATCGGTCACAACTTTAGTTAGCTTACCGTCAACGCCGACATATTCTTTGACGCCTTGACCAACTGCAGGATAGATATTGTGCGCTTGCATTTCAGCCGTTAATTGATCTGTAAATTCTTGATCGAGATAGAGACTTAATAGACGTGGCAAGACATCAACAACTGTAACATGTTTGCCAGCTTTAGCAAATGCTTCAGCCGCTTCAATGCCAATATAACCAGAACCGATCACCACAACATTTTTAACGGTTGGATCAACTGTCTTCGCCTTTAATTTAATCGCCCAATCACGGCCACGCATTGCGTAGACATTCTCTAAATCACGGCCTGGCACTGGTAATTCAAATGGCACAGCGCCGACACTCAAGACTAACTTATCGTAACTTTCTTCACGCGTTGTATTATTCTTTAAATCCTTCACTTGGACCGTATGTTGATCGGCGTTAATCGCGGTGATTGCTTGTTGTAGGTTGACTTCAACCCCTTTTGCCCGCATGCCTTCTGGTGTCGCATAACTGACATCATCAACGTTTTTGACGGTCCCTTCTAAATAGAGTTGCATCCCGCAGGATAAGAACGATAGGAAATCGCCTTGTTCGTACCATTGGATGGTTGCATCCGGATAATCGAGTAAACTTTCTTGAACAGTTTCAAATCCACCATGAGATGAACCGACAACGATAATTTTCACATTGATCACTCCTTATTCTATTTTACACAACTCAAGTATAACGCAGATGATATTAATTACAAATAAAAACGCATTCTCGGCTGACTTTCAACTGACCATTCTTAAATTCCATGCTAGAATAGTGACAAGCTTTACAATAAAAAAACAATGGAGATTGCTATGGCCTTTATCAAACGAAACTTCCCCACTTTTATCTATCTAGCAACACTTTATCTCACCTATCAGATTCTAAATACTTTGATTCGCATCTTTACCAGTACCGATATTCTCGTCTACGCCAAAGAATCATTAACTATTTTCATCGTTTTCTTCGGTATTTTCTATTTCTCATATATATTGTTCGGCGTTGGCTTATTATACGCTGGCCACGTCATTTCGAAACAATCGGGCAACTACGAAATTTCACTCATAATTTTAAACATCCTCACCACTTTTAGTACCCTCACCACGATTATTTTAAAATTTTCTGGGGCGCAGATGCCGCGTTTCTTACTTTCAACCACTTTTTTCATCATTTTGACCACCATCTCGTTAGCCACAACTTCCAAACTGCTACAACTGCGCACCAAGCAAATTGACAATAAGTGACTGCCAAAGGTGAAGTAGCGCCTTTTTATGTTAAGGAGACATTTTTCATGAACGGTAAAATTGATTACTACCAACTCTTTCAAACAATGTATCGGCAATATGGGCCGCAACACTGGTGGTCTTCTGATTCCCATTGGGAAACAATGGTTGGCGCGGTTCTAGTTCAAAATACAAACTGGCAAAATGTTGACCGCTCGCTCGCCAATCTACGATCAAGTACGCACTTCGAGCCAAACAATCTGCTTTCTCTTTCGGATGAAGCCCTTATGTTGGCTATTAAACCCAGCGGCTTCAATAACGCTAAAAGCAGGACAATTAAAGGGCTGTTTCGATTTTTAGCGACAGTTGATTTTGACTTAGACACGCTCAATCAGATGACAACCACCACTGACCTACGGCGCCAGTTACTTGCCATCAAAGGCATTGGTCCGGAAACAGCCGATGTCATTTTATTATATGTCTTCGACCGCCCAGTCTTTATCGCTGATTTATATGCCCGCCGCTTAATTGCTCACCTAGAGCACTGTTCTTTAAAAGACCTCCACTATTTAAAGGTACAACAGGTTATTGAACCACAGCTCTTACCCCAAATGACTGTTAAAGACTGCCAAGAATTTCACGCCCTAATTGACGATCATGGTCCAACCTTTCTTGCAGCACAAAAATAAGCCGGCATCCGTTTTTAGACGGATGCCGGCTTTTTAATTATCCAACAACCCCTTTGCTTGTATCAGCTGGGTGGAAGAGTTGGTCAATAATACCCGAAACGCGGGTTAAATCAACATTCCCGCCTGAAACTAAAGCCACAATATTTTTATCTGTTAACCATTGAGGATCAATTTTACCACTCAGCAGTGCTGCCGTTGGTAATGCACCAGCGCCTTCTGTGACAATCTTAGTCCGTTGCATGAGATCCTTCATCGCAGTTGCGATTTCTTTTTCGGAAACTAAAATCATTTCATCGACTAGATTTTGAACCACTGGGAAAGTCAGTTCACCTGGAATCGCAACGTCTGTCCCATCGGCTAGCGTGAAGTCCGCATGATGGCTGGTGATTGTGCCTGCTTCAAATGAAGCCGTCATCCCGTGCACGTTTTCCGATTGAACCCCAATGATGTGAATTGAGGGGTTAAAGGATTTCAAAGCCGTCGCAATGCCGGAGATTAAGCCACCACCGCCAACCGGTACAATCACCGTATCAACATTCCAAATCGCATCCAAAATCTCAAGGCCGATTGTCCCTTGGCCGGCCATGACTTCGCGATCGTCGTAGGGGTGGACAATTGTTAAGCCCTTTTCGGCTGCTAACTGCTCCATGTACAACCGCGAATCATTAAAAGTCGTACCATGTAAAACAACGTTCGCCCCATAACCGGCGGTCGCTTGTTGCTTAGCAAGCGGTGCTTCTTCTGGCATCACAACGGTCGCATCAATCCCTAATAACTTCGCGGTCAATGCAACCCCTTGCGCATGATTGCCGGCTGAAGCTGTAATGATGCCTTTAGCCCGTTGCTCTGGCGTTAAATGGTTAATTTTATTGTTCGCACCACGGAATTTAAACGATCCCGTCAGCTGCATATTTTCCAATTTCAAATAGACATGACCGTGCGCCACATTACGACTCAAGAACATCGATTGAATTAAAGGTGTTTCGCGAATATACGGTTTAATGATTGCCCGTGCTTCCTCAATATCCCGGATATCGCAAATGTCTGCGGTTTTTAATACTAATTGATTCGTTGCCATTCTGGCCACCTCTTCCATTTGAATTGACACAAATGTCTGCGGATAGGTTGTGCTATCCTTCACAATTAAATGTAAGCCACTTATCAAGCATTGTCAAAACAAAACGGTCTTAAATTAGAACGCTTTCATTTGGTGGTTATTAAGTTCTCATTCTAGTTGTTTAACCAGCAAGATAGCACTAAAATAGCCATGAAATAAAATGATGAGGTGTTCAACATGACCAAATCAGTCGTTAACTTTTTAGCGAAACTATCCGCTTAACTCAAAAAAGCGTAACGTTATACAAACGTTACGCTTTTTTGAGCTGTCATTATAATCGTTCATTTAAATCATTTTATCTACAATGCGCTATTAAAAAAGATTAACGAGCATATGGAGCACTATTGAACATCTAATATCCTTCGTCCAAAAATAGGTACTGCCCAATATCCATCCAAATGAACAATAAATAAGCCAATTATAGTCAATTTTCAGCTGATGCGCACACCCAAAAGCAAGCCCTGATACAATAATTTTCATCACCGTATCGCATTTCGTTTTTTTAATAAAAAAGAGATTAAAGAAAATACCACGAAATAATAATTCTTCTAGTGTTGGTGCAAACAAATCATTGCTGAGTGTCGTCAAAATCGGAACAGCCTTCATTAGCTCATTAATATAGACTTGATTCTCCGGCAGCGCTAAGGGGTTCCAACGTTTGTCGATCCAGTCAATCACTAGCACAATACCAAACATCACTAAAATCAGTACAACTTTCTTTAGCATCGGCTCTCTTTGCGCATTTTGCCAGTCAGGTCTTGGTTGTCTCATATAAATTCTAGTAAACAAAAAGACTATTATTAGCCACATCCCAAAATTAACAGCAATCAATGCTGGTTCATGCGTCGTCATATAATTTGTACTCAACCCGAAAAGGGCTTCCATATGGACGGACATCACTAATATCAATAAAACTATAAAAAAGCTAATCCGATGGCATAACGTTCCGATTTTCAACAATTTCTTTCTGGATCCCCTACTAAACTAATAACCATATCTAATCATCGATAATGCCGTCATTTCTTTTAACTTAGCTTGTTGACTGGCTGATAGATCCAAGCCTTCTTTTTGAATCACATTCGCAATTGCGATGTTCATTCGGCTCAAAATTAATGGTACTGCTGTCGTTTGTGCTTCAATTTCAGTTTGATAACTACGCAAAACTGATTGTAATGGTGCCGTTTGGTCATCTTGTTTCAAGTCGTTTAATAATGCCTTAATCATTGTAATTGCTCGATGCCCACGTTCCTGTCCACCTGCATACCATTTCATATTCAATCGTCCCTTACTCTTAATCAACTGTTGAGACAATCATAACGCTTATCTACATCATTGACAAATAACTAAAAAGGAACTATAACTAGTGTGAATTATTGTTATTTGGAGGGGTATAAATGATAAGTCAATCAATTGCAAAAGAAAACATCCATACACTTTACAACAGTCTAATGGCGCATCCGGATAAATCAAATGCATTGTTAGATATTACCGATGTTTTACTACAGGTCTACCTCAAAATTGATACGGTTAAGAATCCCGAGGCACTCGTCAATCGCCTGGCCAATTACATCTATAGTGTTGGCTTTGGCAAGATTCATCTCACCAAGGATGAAGAACACCTATTGATTGATTTAGGCGCGTTTGGCCAACGTGCTGGTTGGAACGGCGTTTATCGCGGTGATTATACTGCCAAAGCCGATTTTTTCAGCTATGCCGATGAACATAAATATGCTAGAAATTAAAAGAATGTGACGGAAGTCTGGGATTTCCCGAGCACGCTTAGACGATTAGATTTGACCATCAGAAAAGGGATTGAGACAAACACAACGTTTGTCTCAATCCCTTTTTTAGGCAAGAATATTGCCAATCCCATGTAATCCTGCCCGGTTGATAATCGTAAATTCAGTCGGTTGTAAATCAGTTTGTTCAGTGACGATTGGATTCAACTGGTCAATCGTAAAACGGCGAAGTAAACTGAAAGCCGTCACCATACTGATTAAAATAAGTCACAGTATCCCCCAGCACGCTTTTCAATTGCTCAGAATCGATTGCCCGCGTCACTGTCATCAAATACGCACGATTATTATCGCCCGTCAAAGTGGTGCTCGTAAAAAATTTAAAATAGTCTTTCGTACTCATCACTGATCCCCCCAATCTTTAATCAACGTTATTATAACGCTTTCAAAAAAGCAATTACAGTATCTTTCGTCAATTCCATTATAATCCACCATCATTGCAATTCATCTTCGGTAGCCCTACAATGTGGGGGATTCCTAAAAGGAGATTGGATTGATGAATACTTTATTTTATGTTTCTGGTGCTAGCTCACTTAGCGCACATATCTTACTTGAGAAGAGTCGGCTACCCTACACCGTTACGCCCGTTAACTTAGATACCCATACCACATCACTTGGTGATTATCATCAACTCAATCCGAAGAATTACATCCCAGCCTTACAAACTGAATCGGGCGATTTCATGACTGAATGCGCCGTTATTTTGGAATACATTAGTCACCAAAGTTCGCTGCCATTAATGGCGGACTATGCCACTGAACAGTACTGGCAACAACGCATGTGGTTGAATTACATCGCCACCGAATTGCATAAGAACTTCATCTCACCATTTCGTAAAGGCAATTGGCTCCCCAATACACCCGAAAGCCAAGATTTAGTCCGTTCACGGGTTTTCCCACGGCTCGCTTATATTGAAAAAGCGTTAGCGGGCCAGTCCTTCTTAGTTGCTAATCAATTCAGTGCTCCTGATGCTTATCTATTCGTCATGACCAATTGGTGTCGACGACTCGCATTTTCATTGACTGACTTCCCTAATCTGGACCGTTTTGATCAACACATGCGACAAGACCCAGCCATGCAATCCGTCCTCAAACAAGAAGGCAAACCACATTCATCGAAAGCTTAACCACCAAAAAAGGAATCAGCAGTCGCTGATTCCTTTTTTTGATGATTTACATCACATTAATCGTGACGTCAATATTGCCACGAGTTGCCTTTGAGTATGGGCAAATTTCGTCTGCTTTTTTGAGATACTTCATTGTTTCTTCTTCTGATAAACCTTCGATGTGACCGAAAAGATCAACACCAATATAATAATTGGCAGGGCCATCACTATAAAGGGAAACGGTCGCCTTAATCGTGGGTTCGCCTTTAATATGTTCTTGGTTAAGGACAACATCTAAGGCACTGTTAAAGCAAGAACTATAGCCGGCTGCAAAGAGTTGCTCTGGATTTGTACTCTTCCCTGATGGGTCTGTCCCTGGTGACTTGATTACATATTTCTTTGCTTGATCGGGTGAATAAACGAAGCCATTGCGGCCCCCTTCATTAATCATCGTTGTTTCATATTGTTTTGCCATTTAAGGTCCCTCTTTCTTTTATTGAATACCCTTACTTTAGCACAGCAAAATTCAGAACCATAATGATTTGTTTATACAAAAAGGCGCCAGCCCAAAAATAGATTTTGGACTTGCGCCTTTCTTGTTAATCCTCAGGCTATAACTGGCTGATTATTCACACTCTATTTAATATAAGCCGTCTTGTAGCTCCATTGTGCGCCAGCTGTGTTATGCACAACGCCTTTGACCTTTGGATTCTTCAAGTATGCCGTATCATTTTGATAGAGTGGTGTAATCCCTTGGACTTTATTCATGACTTGTGCAGCCGTCACGAGGTCCGCCCAACGTTTGTCAGGATCGTTCGCATCGGCATTCATTGCGCGGTCAAGGGCAGCTTTGTATTCTGGATTGTCGAAGCCACCGGTATTACTTGCAGCCCCTGGTAACATGATTTCTAAAAACGAAATTGGGTCTTTGAAATCTGCCCCCCAACCTACGAGTAATAAATCATAGTCGCCTTTTTTATCACGACTCGCTGAAACTTGGCTTGGCACGGTCTTTAATGTCACCTTGAAGCCTGGCAAGACTTTTTCAAGTTGACCTTTGAGATATTGACCAACATATGACGCGTTGGCATCATCGGAATTAAGCGTTAAGGTGAGGGCAACTTTCTTTTGACCAGTCGCTTTCAATGCTTCATGCCAATGTTTAAGCGCTAATTTTTGATTGTAATCCACGGTATCTGGCACGGCTTGTGATTTAGCAAAGTCCACCTTCTTAGGGGAACCGGCTAAGCCCACTGGCACGAAACCAGTAATATCGTTTTTCTTCGAACCGAATAGCCGGTTATTCAACGTCTTACGATTAATCGCTAACGAAATCGCCAATCTAAAGTCTTGGTTATTCAAAAGTGCTTTTTTCTGTTCATCTACTGATTTGAAGTTGTATTTAATGTAGTTCGTCAACGCATAAGGATATCTGTGGAATGCTTTATCATCCCGATAATTATCAATTTGTTGATTATCCAACTGGGTTAAATCCAGTTTCTTTTCCTGATAAAGATAAAGCGCGGTGCTGGTATTTTCTAACACGGTATAGTTGACTTGGTCTAATTTCACCTTTTTGCGATCCCAATATTGATTGTTCTTCACAAATTGCCACTTCTCACTCGTCCCATTCCAGTTAACTAATTTAAACGGACCAGAGTACACCATGTATTTCGCGTTTGTCGCATACTTCTTACCATATTTTTCAACCACTTTTTGATCCTGTGGGGCAAATAATGGATAAGCCATCAAGGTTTTCATGTAAGCCACAGGTGTGGATAATGTGACTTCCAACGTGTGCTCATCCACTGCCCGTATGCCGAGTTGGTCTGGTGCCATCTCACCTTTTGCAATCGCTGGGGCATTTTGGATATTACTGAAAAGGTTTGTATAAGGTGATTTGGTTTCTGGTTTCAATGTCCGTTGCCATGAATAGACAAAATCTTGCGCCCGAATCGGGTCACCATTACTGAACTTGGCATCACGCAGTTTAAATGTCCACGTCTTACCATCAGCTGAAACTGAACTCGATTTCGCTAAGCCTGGTTCAATTTTACCGTTCTCACCAAGCCGGAATAAACTTTCATAAATGTTCCCTGTTTGACCATATCCCGTTGAAGTCGAGATATCAATGGTATCTAGTGGTGCTTGCGCGCCAAGCTGAAGAACCTGTTTGGCTTGCACCCCCGAAACTTGGCATAATAAGAACACCCCGAATATAAAAATTGCACTGACACTAAGTTTTAAGAACTGCCGCCCTCTTTGCATGACACGCCTCCTTACATTTAATAAGTATAGTATACCAAATCATCAGTCAAAAGTTAAATAATAAGCCTAAAAAAGCGCCGACAAAATTAATTTTGCCGGCGCTTTTGCTTTAAACGTGCTCTGTAAGTCATACCCTTCCGGTTAACCCTAAACGTGCTTTTCAAACCATGTTCCTGCGTTTAGCCTAATTAGCCAAATAAGCGGCTTCGCCGCTTTTTCGTCTAATTTTGCTAATCCTCAGAACATAAACGGTTTGAACGCACTCTTTTCCTAAACGTGCTTTTCAAGCTAACTTTCTGCGCTTAGCGCTGTGAATCAAATCATCGACTGCGTCGCTAATTCGCTTCCCTGTGCTAATGCTCAAAAGTTGACCAGCTTGAACGCACTCTTATCCGAAACGTGCTTTCAAAAGCATACTGCTGTGCTTAGCTACACAAGTCAAATGATTGCTTTCAGCAATCATTCGTCTTGTTAGGCTAATGCTCGCAGTATACCCGCTTTTGACGCACTCTTTAGTTCATTATTTCAAACAATTGTTTTCTGAATTCTGGACCATACATGACTGCTCCGACTGGGATGGCGAAGTCTAGTGCTTCGTTAATTTTGGTCGTCCAGGTTGGTCCGAAACCCCCACATAGTTCAATAAATTGGACGCCTTCTGTCTTCAATTGCTTAGCGACTTCAATAATTGAACCATTTTCTTTAGCGCGTGGATCAAACCCGACGGTAATCATCTCGCACGTTCCCATTGGATTACGGTTAATCACCGTATTTTGTTCAGGTGAAAAGTCTGGTGAAAAATAGAAAAACGCCCATTTATGCAAATTTGCTAATGCCATTGTTTCGTCCTCCTTGTTTGCTTTCATCATAGAGAACAACGAAGACGGAGGCAATTTTACTGCCTCTTACAGCCAGCCATTATGCCGTGCAATCTGAATTGCTTCAACGCGGTTGCTTGCATCCAATTTACTTAAAATCGTCGACATGTAATTGCGAACCGTTCCATCCGATAAAAATAATGATTCGGCGGCTTGTTTCGTACTCAACCCATTAGCAATCGCACGCAATACTTCCGTTTCCCGCTCAGACAGTGGATTCTTCGTTTGCGTTGTCAGCCCAACAACTAATTCTGGCGCATAAACAACTTTGCCCTTCATGACCGAATGAATCGCCACAATCAAGTCATCGGCCATCTTTTAATAGATACCCTGCCACTTCGGCGCTGATAGCCTACTTGAAATAACTCGGTTGGGCAAAAGTCGTCAAAATAATCACCTTAATCTGTGGCTGACGTGTATGTAATTGACGCGCAATCTCGAGTCCTGTCATCCCCGGCATCTCAATGTCTAACAACACAACATCGGGTTGAAGGGTTTCAATCTGATCAAGTGCGACTTGTCCATTGACAGCGGTTCCAACCATCGTTAAATCATCCTCTAAATCCAGAATGCCCGCTAAAGCGGTATTCAATAGTTGCTGGTCTTCTGCCAAATAAAGTTTAATCATGCCGTTCCCTCCATCTTAAGTAGCACCGCCATCGTCAACTGTGTGCCCCGGCGACCATCGACCATCAAATCTCCATCAATCGTTTCTAACCGTTCGCGCATACCCACAATCCCATGACTCTTATATTGATCTTCGCTTTTCAATCCGCGACCATTATCTTCAATCTGCATCTGAAAAGTCGTTGCGGTTCGATTAAAAACCACGTAACACTCCGTTGCCTGACTGTAGCGAATTATATTGGTCACGGCTTCATGTAAACATTGGGCTAACACTTGTTGATTTTGTTGTGGAATCCCTTCAAGTTGGTCTTCATTTTTAGTCAGCAGTAAAATGCCTGCAACGCTGAGATTCCGTTCTTGATTGATCAATTCCTCAGCAACTGTCACTTGGCGTAAACCAGCGACAATCTCACGCACCATTTTTAAATTCTGACGGGAGGCTTGTTCAATCTCGAGTAGTTGTTCGGGTACTGCGTCCGGTTTTTTCGCCAATAATTTGCGTGCATATTCCGCTTTTAGCGTAATCATTGAAAATGACTGACCTAAATTATCGTGTAAATCCCGTGCAATTCGTTGCCGTTCGTTCTGCTTAATCATATCGGTTAATCGCTGATTGGTCTGCGTTAATTGGCGATTTTCCGATTGAAACGCTGAATCGAGCTAGCCGCAAATGGTGAAAAGATGCAGAACAAGCCGTACACCATTAAGCCAATCAGATCATCGCGTCCCATATGACCACCATAATACCAATATAGGGTGACCGCTGGTATGATTAGTGACAACAGATAAGCGTAGTAATAGCGCCAGAAACTTCGGCGGCGCATGAGAATCAAACCAAACACCCAGGCAGTATAAATATTCAGATAAAACGCCTGGATAATGACTGCTAAAATCGCACTGGTCACCATTTGTAAGATAATCCAGAATGCGCGATACCGCGATGCGACATACCCATTGCGATAAGCCACCAAGAAAATCAGAATCAAGCCCATAATCGCTTGCTGCTTAACCGTTTGATACGGAAACGCATAACCAATTGGAAAGAGCAAGAAAATCAACCAAACATATGGAAATAAGCCATATTGGGGTGGCATGGCAATGTAGCGTTTAAAAAAATTCATGCATGCATCGCTCCTCTTTTATGATGGTTTAAGTATACGACAATTGCCAGTAATAACCCAGCCCAGAGCAACGTGATGCCATATTCACCCAAGTGTGCGGGTTGATGCGCAATCAGCGCTTGGCCAATATGATTAATCGGATAAACCGGCAAATGCTTGCCAATCACGCGAGCTGTTTTGGGCATTATTTCTGTTGGCCACCATAATCCCCCTAAAATTGCTAAGGGGAAAGCTAACAAACTAGACACCAGTTGAATCTGATTTTCATCTGTTAAAAATGAAATGCTAATCCCAATTAAACAAAGGGGGATGCTGGCAAACCACAACCAACCCGTTGTTAACAACCAACTGGACCACGCTAAATGAATTTGATTACTAATCCCAGCAACTATGAAAATGACGCCGATTGTTAAAGCATTAATTAAGCCTAAATTCAGCAACTTAGCCCCATAATAAGTCCGATGACTGGTTGGTGATAAATCGATTAAGGAAACCAAGCCATCCCGCGCGTCATTATAAAGTAATGTCGACAAAGTAAACGTGTTGTTGAGAACTAAACTATAGGTCGCCATACTGACCATGTATTGTCGATTGAATGCTGCATTCATCACACTTTGTTTCATTACTTTCGTAAACAAGAGATAAAACGCAATCGGCATTAAGAGTGAAAAAATAACAAAGCGTGGATTACGCCAATATGCGCGTTTAAAGTCTATTTTTGTTTGTACCATCATTGTTTGCATTTTTTAGTCCTCCATCATTTCGCTATAAATTTCATTTAATGAGCTTGCTTGAACCTGCACATCATGAACCTGGATCCCCATCATTGGTGCTAATTGACTTAAGATCGGATCGCTCTTGGTAACTTGCAACAGCACCTTGGCCCCAGTCTTCGTCACGCGGATCACGCCTGGCCATTTTGCAAAAGTAGCTGCTGGTAAATCAGTCGTAAAGCGAATCTGCGTTCCTTTAAATTGTTGTTGTAATGTTGCCAAGTCACCATCGAATTGGAACTGGCCATCTTTCAATAACAAAATCCGGGTTGCAATGTGTTCAATTTCCTCTAAATAATGCGACGTGACAATAATCGTCTTGCCGGCTTCTTTTAACTGTTCAATTTGCTGCCAGAATTTTTGTCGGCTGCCAACATCCATTCCAACGGTCGGTTCATCCAAGAATAGCAAATCCGGATTGCCTGCCATGGCTAAAGCAAAGGAGAGGCGGCGTAATTGACCACCTGAAAGTTGGGACACCATCTTATGAGCCTGTGCCTTCAAATCAGCTAGCGTTAATAATTCAGCGACTGACCGTGGCTGTTGATAATAACTGCAAACCAATTCTAATTCTTCGATGACACTGACCCGAGCCAGTCGGACATTTCCTTGCATCATCGCACCCAATAAGTTGAAATGTTCTTTCTCCGTTGGCTTCTGACCTAAAATCCGAATCTCGCCAGCCGTTGGTTGGAGTCGGCCTAAAATTAAATTAATCAATGTTGACTTGCCGGCGCCGTTTGCACCCACTAAGCCAACAATCTCACCAGGTTGAACACTTAAGTCTACCTGATTTAAAACAACTTGTTGTTCGAATTGCATTGTCACTTGTTTAATTTCAATCATTGTCATCACCTCATTTAATAACCCTAGTATAGAAGTGATTCCGTTTTGTCGTTAGACGATTTTGTCATGACTTACAGATGACAAATGTCATGTCTTTGGTGTTAAAATAAAGCTGATTCGTTTTAACTCGGAGGTTTTAATTATGACACCAAGCCAACCAGCAGCACCATCATTTTTTACGAACCGGTCTACCCAAGCCATCGCGCAAGATTTATTAGGAACTCACTTGCTTTATACCAGCCACCAAGGCACACTTGGCGGCCTCATTGTGGAAGCAGAAGCCTATGTCGGCACCGATGACACTGCCGCGCATGCTTACAATGGGCGCCGCACATCCTTTAGCGAGCCGCTCTATCATGAGCCTGGTACAATTTATATCTATCAATTACGCGGTTTCTTTCTATTTGATATCGTGACCCAAGCAGTGGATCAACCACAAGGCGTCTTGATTCGCGCCATCGAACCGACCCACGGCATTGAACAAATACGCCTCAATCGCCCGAAACCTGGCGTCGAACTGACTAACGGCCCCGGTAAATTAATGGGCGCCCTCGGCATTCACGATAAACAACTGACTTTTCAAAATGTGGCGGACGCCCCTTTAATGATTGATTTAGCGCATCGTCGCCACCCCAAATCAATTGTCACCGCGCCACGAATCGGGGTCAATTATAAAGCAGCGAGTGGTCAACTTCCTTATCGCTATTATGTCGCTGGTAACCCGTATGTGAGTGGTCTGCCTAAGCGCCAGTGGGACTTAGAACAACATGGTTGGCAATTTTAGCGCCAATGTCAATTTTTAATTGAAAACGATTTCAACAATGCTATAATAATCTTGTGAATTAAATAATTAAGTTAGAAGATCATTGCATGAAAATTAAAGCAGCTGTTGTTGAACAACAAGGCGCACCATTTGTCATTAAAGATAACATCGAACTCGCACCACTCCACCCAGACGACGTTCAAGTCCACATGGTGGCTAGTGGGATTTGTCACTCAGACGAAGCGCTTCGTAAAGGCGACGCCATTATTGGCTATCCAATCGTCCTCGGCCACGAAGGTTCCGGAATTATTGAAAAAGTCGGTTCAAACGTTCAAAGTTTAAAAGTTGGCGACCATGTCGTTCTCTCATTCTACGCATGTGGCATCTGTGAAAACTGTCTCAAAGGCGTTCCAACACAATGCCTCAACTACGCAGAAAATAACTTATCCGGCGTGCGCCCTGATGGTAGTTCCCACTTTACTGAAAATGACCATCACGTTGCCGATATGTTCGATCAATCTTCATTCACAACCACAACCGTTGTCCGCGAACGAAATGCGGTTAAAGTCCCTGACGATTTAGACTTACGCAAACTCGGACCACTCGGTTGTAGATACGTGACCGGTAGTGGCACTGTTTTAAATACTTTAAGACCAAAACCTGGCGACACAATCGCCGTCTTCGGGACTGGTGCTGTTGGACTCGCAGCCATGATGGCCGGTAAAATTTCGGGCTGTACGAAAGTGATCGCTGTCGATATCATCGACGACCGGCTCGCACTCGCTAAAGAACTCGGTGCAACCGATACGATTAACAGTCGTCAAACAGACGACGTTGTCGCAGCAATCCAAGCCCTCACAAATGGGCGCGGCGTGAACTTCTGTGTCGATACCACGGGGATTACACCAGTCATGGAAGATTCAATTAAGGCGCTTTGCCAAGGTGGGGTGTCAGCAACAATTGCCGTAACCCCAAACCACATCGATCTTGATACTTGGAACGACTTATGTGTCAACGACAAATCCGTCGTCGGCGTCAACATGGGTGACTCCATTCCGCAAATCGACGTCCCTCGTTTAATCGAATTCTACCGTCAAGGCATGTTCCCCTTTGATAAAACCGAAAAATTTTATCAATTCGAAGACATCAACACTGCCAACGAAGCCTCTATTAAAGGTGAAACAATCAAACCCGTTTTGATTATTGACCCGGACTATCAATTCTAAGCAATCAAAAAGACCGCTTATTCAGCGGTCTTTTTTAATTTTTCTGACGCCAATAATGGCCAAGTGTTATCAACATCATCAAGACGATTATTCCTCTGAGTAACCAAAGACCCAATAGCGCGCCAAACACAATGGTAACTGCAGACACTAATGGCTTTTGGAAAATAAACGCAAACCCTAATATAATAATCAATACTGGCATGCAGTCCAGCTCCTTTTCTTTTTGAAAATTGCATGTTAAATTTAAAGCAATCATATGAAGTGAGGTGTTAGTAGTGCCAGCTATTCCCGATAATCTACTTGCCGCGACCATGGGGCGTAAACTCGCTACGGTTCGTCGTGCGCAAGGCTTGTCCCAACATCAATTAGCCCAGGATATTTGTTCGCAACCGATGATTAGTCATATTGAAAACGGCACTTATATTCCAAACGCCATTTTGTTAGCAAAACTCTGCGAACGGCTTAATATGCCGTTAGAACAAGCGCTGTTAAGTCATTATCCCGAAATTGATCAACAACCCGAATTCAATCAACAAATTAAACAACTGTGCAATGCACACGATTATCGCGGTATGTTAGATTATTTGGATACGACTGGCTTGGCCGAACACCTTGAACTGGCGACCGATTTACAGACCTACTACTACTATCATGGCATCGCAGTATTCCAAGAACTTCATACAACCACGGATAGTTTACGGGAACTACAAATGGCACTCGACTATACGTTTACACCGCGCCAACAAGTTTTAACGCCTACTGAGATTTTGATTCTCAGTAGTATCAGCTTTATTAAGAGTACGCCCCATACTAATCAAACTGACTTCGAACACGTCCTCGCAATTGTGAATGCAGGGCGGTTCACGCACTATGACGAGAACATTAATATCTTATTCTACCTGTATAGTCTGGCACTCTATCAAGATCACCACTTTCAAAAAGCTTTTGCCATCGCCAATCAAGGAATTGACTGGCTCAGCAATCATGATTCACACTACATGTTAGCCGACTTATTCTTGCTAGTCGCCAAGACAGCGACTGCGCTCAATGATCCGCAAGCCGCTACGGCAGCTAGTCTGAAAAGCGACACTCTAGCAGAGATCTTCAATCAATCCCGCTATCATTTCTAAAAGGTTAATAAAATCCGGCCCTGTGAATGCTCGTTCTTAGCAATCATTTGGGCTTTTTTAACATCTTCAAAAGAATAAGTCGTTTGAATATCGGCCTTAATCTGCTTGGTCGCTAATAGTTGTAATAGGTATTGATAACCGCCAATCCCGATTGAGCCATTACTGAAATGAAAATCTTACCCTGGCTTGGTGGGTAAGAATTGGGTTGTCGACAACGACAGTATTCTTAGTGAACCATAACTTGTAGAGATTAATTGGAGGAGTGCTTGCTGGCCAACTGTGTCGATGACTTTATTGGGCTGACTGTTATTGCTGAATTGTGTGGCTAAATCGGCTTCATAATTCAAAACGCTATCGGCACCTAATTGACGAACAAAAGCCTGATTCTCGGCACTGGCCAAGGCAATCACTGTGGCCCCGGCTAACTTCAATAACTGAATTAAATAGGTGCCAACGCCGCCAGAAGCACCGGTGACTAAAACCGTATCCGTTGATTGAATCTGGAGGACTTTAATTGCGTGGAGCGCTGCGTCGGCACCCCCAACGAGCGTTGTCGCATCTGCTAATGTGACTTGATCAGGTACTTTGAACAACAGTGGCGGAATTTTATTGTTGATAACCTCCTGCGCTGAACCATTCGGCTGCATCCCAATCACCCTTTGACCGATTAAACTTGAATGCCGTAGTCGGCCAACTTGTTCAACGATTCCACCGAAGCCATAGCCAATCACAATTGGTAATTGTATCGGGCGAATCTCGGTCAGCGCCCCGCTTTCCGTCTGCCAATCATAGGGCAGCACCGGGACGAACTTGTTGCGAATCATCACTGACAACGGCGTCAGCGGGCCTTCTTCAATTGACTTAATCTGGAGGGCTTCAATCCCTTGATAATTTTGTTGAATAATCCCTTGCATATCACTCGCACCTTTCTTTTGCCTTACAATACAAGGAAATTCACAAAAATAAAAATAAGAATACGAATATTTGCAAAAAAAAATCGACCTAGTCTCATGTTAGACTAAGTCGATTTTTTACATATGTTACTCAGAGTATGCAACCTGCGAAACACGCTTCATTTTGCGGCATACCTAGTGATTGAATCTAAAAAGATGCCCAGTCGCGCTGTGACCGGTCATCTGGCTTATCTAGAGATAACTTGATAGTAGATTTTGTAGATTCTTATATTGGGTAGTTTACCTAAATTTTCATTGGTGATGGTCCCTACAGCGACACTTACATTATTGGAACTCGGTAGCTCGTCATAAACGACCTTGCCATACGCTAACTTAAACGTTTTAGCAAATTGGTTAACCTGTTTTTGTGCAATCGCCATTGTATCGGGTTCCATAAAAAACAGATTAGTCATTTGCGTATGCTCAGTTTCTAAATAGCCCTGCATATATTTTGCATTTTTAATATAGCCTTTTTCTGAATTCAACACCATATAATCGTTGCCACTTCGATAAATATAACCCTTGATAGTTTTTGCTTTACTTTTAGGTTTTTCATCAGTCAGCGTCATAATACCGTTTTTCGGCGTAACTGTTTTTGTTTTTTCAATCTTTTGTGTGTTTTTTTCATTTGTGGCGTCTTTTTGACATCCTGATGTAAAAGCCATCATAAACAACAATGTTATTGTCAAAAAAATAGCTGATTTCTTCAAATGGTCGCCCTCCTACCCGATGCTTGTCACAGTATACACTGCTTGCTTGATTCGTACAAATCTAGCGTTGAAAAAGCCCCACCGAATCGGTGGGGCTTTTTCAACAACTTTTTTAATACCAAGCTGGTTTATCACCGTCTGTATTGGGTTTATTCAATCCCAATGAATCGCCGATGGCTTCATTTGGCGATTGAATGAGGCGTACCACCTCTGCAGCAACGCTCTTTCTAGAAACCTCGGTGCCTTTAAAGATATCATGGCGGTGCGTGATTTCATAATCGATTTCATCCTTATCATCCAACCATGCTGGCCGAATAATTGTATAATCCAACTCGGATGTTGCGATGACTTTTGCTGCCGCTGCATAAGTTGGTAAGTAGCCATCATCTAACATCTGATGATTCCACTTACCATATGCCCCCGGAACTTCATCATAAATCCCCAATGTTGAAATCCAGATTAACCGTTTGACGTTAGTAGCCTTCATAGCGGCCACCACCGCTTTGGCTTGCGCTTCAATATTCCGACCAGCTAGATTGGCGTAAACCACTGAAACGCCCGTCATTGCTTTTTCTAAATCCGCTTGATTACCAGCATCGCCATCAATCATTTGTTCACGATCGGCGTCTTGAACCGTTAGGCGATTAGCATTGCGCAAGAATAACACCAATTGCGCATCCGTATTCGCTAATAATTGTTGCCGTGCTAATTGTGCAATCTGTCCGTGCGCGCCTAAAATCAAAACTTTTGTCATTTATATTCCCCCTATTAATGATTACAAACAAATTGTAGTCGCTTTCAAAATACTTCACAAACAAAAACACTTACTTTTCGTCAATCATTTTAAATTTCTCTCAAATTCATGGCTTTTTCGTCACATTTTATTCATAATTGCTTGTTATTCTTTATACATCAGATGAATTCCTCCCAAGAAACAATCTGACCCACGTGTTTTTTAGATCATTCCTCCCTAAGAATATCTAACACACCCAATGCGTTATGGTTTAACGGTAAAACGAACCAGTCCATTTGAAATTCCTCCCTAGAATCGGTAATGGTTTTGCGGTTAAGAATGTTTGGTTTCGAAGGCACAATCATTTCTCAACCGCGCTCACTGGTCCATGTGGGTTCAATCCCCACTAACGCGATTTAACACATCCCCATGCAAAAAGGAATCAGCGTCATATGCGCTGATTCCTTTTTTGCCGCTTATTTATCGCGTTTAATTGGGACTAAACGTTTGATGAATAGTGCGGCTGTTAATACCAACATACCTAGCCAACTCCAAACGCTGGTTGATTTCTCACCAGTTTGTGGTAAATGTTGACCATTAGTACTTTGACGATTATTAGCTTGATTCAAGGCTTTTGAGCTAATGGATAATGGTTTTAACGTACCAGGTCCGTGACTACCAAGCTGACCATTGCTTGATCCGCCTTGGCCATTGCCTAAACCTGAACCGTTATTGCCAGTACCTGTGCCATCACCGGTACCATTGCCATTATTACCTGTTCCGTTACCGTTATTGTTGCCATTGCCTCCAGGATTACCGAGATCGCTGGCAGAAACCAGAATATCAACTGGAACACTCGCTTTTTGATAACCATCATTCTCCGCAAGAATTTGAACAATGATTCGATCACCAGCTTTGAGACCATCAACACGGGCTGCGAATTGACCATTTTCATCAACTGGTACTCTCACTTGAATCCCGTTTGGCAATGTCACCACTGCTGTAAAGTTAGTCCCTTCCGGAATTGGTTTCGTAAATGTCACACTACCCCTCACAGCTTTATCGCCTGCCTTAACGGGATCGACGACTGGTTCTGCGACGTTGTAGTTTTCAAGTGGATTCGTTGGATTGGCAGCTGCGACTGTCATTTCAGCGGTTGCACTTTCCTTAGTAAAGGTACCGTTAGTAGCGATAATCTTCACTTGAACTACTTGTCCGGCGGTTAATGCATCCGTTTGAATTATAAAGGTTCCATCAGCTGCGGCATTGCTACTATCGAGACGAACAATTCGGGTCCGTCCATTTGGCATGACCATGATAGCTTCAAAGGTGGTCCCTTCTGGGAAGTCGCCTAATTCAACAGTCCCACTAACCGCTGTTTCGCCCGCTTTTTCAGGGTTCAATGTTGGTGTTGCCACGTCATAATCCTCAATTGGATTCGTCACTGCGGCTTTGTCGACCGTCACGATAATTGGGTCACTCGCTTTTTCGTTGTCACCGTTATGGGCGATGACTTCAACCGTCAACTCGTCGCCTTCTTTAATCCCATCGACTGGCATTGTGAAGTGCCCTTGATCATCAACAGTTGCTGTAATCTTGTCACCATTTGGTAATGTCACGACTGCTTCAAAACTAGTTCCGTCCGGCACTGGTTGCGTCAATGTCACGCTACCGGTGGCCTGCTTGTCGCCTTCCTTAACGGGATCGACAACGGGTTCTGCGACATCATAGTTTTCAAGCGGATTTTCAATGGTTGATGCACCAACTGTGACTGATACATTTTCGCTATCCTTCGTGTAAGTGCTGTTCTTGGCTGTTATTTTAACACTTAAGTCACTATCTGCGGTTAAGCGCCCAGTCACCACTTCGAAATTCCCATTTGCATCAACTGCCGCCGTTTTCTGTGCCCCGTTTGGTAGGGTAACGGTTGCTTCAAACGTTGTTCCGTCTGGAATTGGCGTTGCTAAAGTGACTTGGCCTTTCACGCTCGTTTGATCGGCCGTCACTGGTTCAACGGTTGGTTGATTGACCGTGTAGTTTGCCAACGGATTCGTATCAAGTTGTGGACTAACCGTTTGATAAACAATCGAACTATCTTTAGTAAATGTGCCGTTCGTTGCGACAATCTTCACACCGACTGTTGTCTCTGCAACTAATGTGTTGGTTGCGACTGTAAATTGACCGTCAGCTGCAACGGGTGCCGATGTCGTTGTGCCATCAGCTAGCGTAACAACTGCGGTAAAGGTTGTCCTGTTTGGAATTGGAATCCCAAGGTTCACTTGCCCAGTCACTTGGGTTTCGCCGTCGGTCATTGGATTAACAACGGGTGCGTTCACCGTATAGTTTTCAATTGGATTCGTGGTTGTATCGGCTGCAACAATCACATGGATAGGATTACTTTCTTTTTGATTTGCACCATTATGGGCAATCACGTGGACGATTAATTCATCCCCGGCTGCCAATGTGCCCGTATCAACGGTAAAGGTACCATCTGGGTTGAGCATCCCGGTCTTCATTGAACCATCTGGTAAAGTCACTTCCGCTTCAAAAGTTGTCCCAGCAGGAATCGGTTCTTCCAAGATCACTTTCCCGGTAACCGCTGTATCGCCCGCCTTCACTGGGTCAACAACTGGTTGTGCAACGCCATAACCTTCTAACGGATTCGTTGGCACAGCCTTGTCAACGGTTACATTCACTGGATCACTATCCTTATCAAAACCGTCGTTATGCGCAACGACTTTGATCGTTAACTTGTCGCCTTCTTTAATCCCAGCCACTGGTACTGTGAACTGCCCTTGATCATCAACAGTTGCTGTAATCTGATCACCATTTGGTAAAGTGACCACCGCTTCAAAAGTGGTGCCATCTGGTACTGGTTTATTGAGAGTCACGTTACCAGTGACAGCTTGATCGCCTTCTTTAATTGGATCAACACTCGGTTTAGCAACCACATAATTTTCAAGTGGATCGGCTCTGCTGACCGTAACGGTCGTTGGATCACTCACTTTTTCATAACCACTATTTTGGGCGGTAATGGTAACTTCTAATACCGCATTGGCTTCTAATGCGCCAGTTGCGACTGTAAAGGTGCCATCTGGCATGACATTTGCCTTCTTAATCGAACCATCCGCCATTTTAACGTTGGCGATAAAAGTTGTTCCGACTGGTGGATTATTGAGGGTAATTTGCCCAGTCACACTTGTATCCGCACTTGTTACTGGATCAACACTTGGTTTCGGTACGGTATAACCATCTAGTGGATCAGTTGCAACTGCCTTGCTAATTGTGATTTCAGTCGTTGGACTTTCTTTTTGATTCATCCCATTTTGGGCAATGACTTTTACTGCAACTTTTTCATCAGCCACCAAAGTCCGGGTTGGCACTTCAAAATCACCGGTTTCAGGAACCGCTACTTCAGCAGTTGTCCCATCTTCATAAGTAACCAATGCCTTGAACGTTGTGTTGGCCGGAATTGGCGTTACCAAGTTCACGTGCCCCTTAACGCTCTTATCGCCTTCCACTGCTGGTGTGACAAGTGGTGCCGGCACATCATAGTTTTCAATTGGGTTGGTTGGTAAGGCATCTGCAACTGTCATTGTTGCTGGTGTACTTTCTTTAGAGAAGGTACCGTTGACCGCTTTGATATGAACTGCCACTTGTGTTCCAGCAACTAATGGGTCGCCGGTTGCCACTGTGAAACTGCCATCTGCATTGACTGCACCGGTGACTTGGCGGCCACCAGGTAAGACTGCAATTGCTTCAAATGTGGTGCCGGCTGGAATTGGTTGACTGAGTGTAACTTGCTCTGTGATATTAGTATCGCCATCACGCGCTTGATCAATCGTTGGCGTTGCCATTTGATAATTTGCTAATGGATCTTCAACTGGTGCCGCTTCAACGTTGAGTTGTACGCCAGCACTGTCTTTGGTATACGAACCGTTAGTTGCGACGACTTTAACCGTTAGTTACCGTTTGCCCGGCAGCTAACTGATCAACACCAGCAATTTTGAATGTCCCATCACTTTCGACAGTCCCTGTTAATTGCGAGCCATCTGGTAAAGTTGCCACCGCTTCAAATGTTGTCCCATCCGGAATTGGTTGCGTCAAGGTAACTTGACCGGCGACCTGTGTTTGACCGGCCACTGGTTGCGTAATGACTGGGGCAGCAACATCATAATTTTCAATGGGATTAACCGCCGTCGTTGGAAAATTAAGTGTAACAGCTTCGCCTTCTTGCTCAGTTGCCGTTAAAACATCGGCTGAAATCAATGCATTATTGATGGCACCAGCTTTAACAGTCGCACTGGCAACCCCTGGATCACTAACCGTGGTGTGCAAGGTGCCATTCATGGAACCTAAGAGGTTGGCGTTTAAGGCGTTATCTAAAATATCGGACGTCCCATCGGCAATTGCATCAATGATCGCAAATAAATCAGCACTCGCTTCTTGAAGTAATTTAACCGGAATCGCTGCGATTGGGTTCTTAACATCAATCGCGGCAATCGCATCCCGTAATGTATCAAATAGTGCCACATAAGCTTGATGGACGTACTTGCCAAAGCCCTGTGTGAAGTCAACTGAGATGGTTTTACCATCTGGTGACACAGTCGCTGGTAACGTTTCTTGGTAGGCACCTAGGTTCTGAATAGTGCTTAAACTATCAAAGGCTGCCTTAACGGCTGGGATTGCTACAAGTTTATCAACCCCGTCAATCGCCGTCCCTAACGCACCAAAAAGTAAACTAACCCCCGGCATATCGCCTGGTGTAATTGGTAATAGATTAGTGTCAATATCAACAGTTGCACCACCAACCACTTTTCCTTGTAACTCAGCAGGTAAGGCATAAACCAAGACCTTCTTATCCGCGACGCCAACTGATGCCAGCCCGGTCCCAGAATACTTCAATGCTAAATCATAATTGCCTTGCGCGTTCGATGTCATATCTGTTCCTGTCACCGATGTTAGACTCGCGTTGGCTAAAATCGAGATATCGGCTAAGCCAGCTCTAGGCGCTACTTCGCTCGCTTGCACTCGATTTTGATTCATAACAACCACGCTTGCTATCCCCGCGCCGCTATTCAGTAATAAAAGAGTCCCACTACACACATACAAACTTCGTCGCAATAAATGCTTTTGGTTCATCCTACTATTCTTTTCCATTTCATTGCACCCCTTTCATTTGTCCTCAATGTATCGCTTCCAATTATGGTTCTCATATTAATATGCTTATAATAACTATATTAACATTGTGAAATAATCGCATTTATCCACATCTTGAAAGGGTTTCAATTGCTCAAAAATATTATTTTTTTTATGCTAATTGTGTACAATAAAAAAAGAGCCACGACAAAAAATTGACTTTTGTCGTAGCTCTTTTTTGAAATTCTATATGGCTCATTCTACTGCGCTAATAATTGTCCAATTCTTGATTTAAATTCAGTTAAGAAACGCGGCGTATCAACTTGTACACAAACCGCCGTCCGCGTTGCTGGATCATCTAGGCGGGCATTATCCCCAATTGTTCGTCCACGTGACGGGCCTTCTATCTCAGTCTTCAAGTTCAATGGGAAAGTCGTGACTAAGCTAGGATCGATTGCAACAGCGACTGCTAAGGGATCATGTAAGGCACAGCCGTGTAAATGGGGAGAAGTGACTTCATAGGCTTTGATATAGTAATCAACCATATCGGCATAAGCTTTGGCTGCTGGTGTACCGAGTGCGCGCCATTCTGCCGTATCGGTGCGTGTAAAAAGTGTGCGCAACGTGACATCAAGGCCCACCATCGTCACCGGCAAACCACTCTTAAAGAGTAAGTCCGCCGCTTCAGGGTCTTGACTGATATTAGCTTCAGCAAATGGAGACACATTACCACAAACTGTTAAGGCGCCACCCATAATCACGATTTGACCAACTTTCTTCAAAGTTGGTAAATCTTTTTGAATCGCTAACGCTAAATTCGTCATCGGGCCAGTTGCCACGATGCTCAAGTCAGCCCCATACGCCTGACAAGCACGTAATATAAAATCAACGGCTGATTCAGTTGCCATTTCCGGATGGGGCTCTGTCAGATGAATCTCACCAACGCCGTCTTGACCATGAATTTCCGCACTAATTGGTAAGACGCTAAAATCATGCGTCGTCGTCGAATGCCCAGCCCCTAAATAAACTGGAATGTCTGGATGACCTAATAAATGTAAAATTTGTTGACTATTCACAACGCTTCGTTCAGTCAAAACGTTGCCGTATTCTGAGGTAATCCCGATTAAATCGACTTCTGATGATCCCAATGCATAAGCAATTGCTAACGCATCATCAATCCCAGTATCTAAATCCAAAATCATTTTTTGTGCCACGCCAAGCCCTCCTCAATAATCATGCAAAATAATGTACACCACAAGTGTACCCCATTATCGGGGACGGGTAAATTAAAAAGAAGCCACTGCAGTATCAGCGACTTCTTCATGATCAATCAGTTATACCTCAGTAACAACCACTTGATCAAAATACGTTTCAAATAACGACGGAGTAACGAATCCTGTTTGTTTTTCCATCGTGTTCAACATGCCGGTTGTCATGCCTGTTTTCAAGATTACATCGTCCGCTGCTTGGTCATCGATGGCCATTGCTAATCCAGCGAGTGTTGCATCGCCTGAACCAACTGGATTTTCGACATGAATTTTAGGAATTGTGACCCGATAAAAATAATCATGATGTTTAGCAAATGCACCAGCAGCGCCCATCGAAACAACAATCCATTCAACGCCATCAAAAATTGGCGCTTGTAATGCCATTTTTAAGCGACCAATATCTTGTACATCAACTGATGCTTGTAATAACTGTGCAATTTCCGTTTCGTTCGGTTTAATTAATGTGGGTTTGACAGGCGCGTTTAGACTTGCCTCTAAAGAAGCCCCTGAAGTATCTAGAATCGCATTAACTCCAGCTTGATGTGCCATTTCAACCATTCTGGCATAATAATCAGTGCCTAAACCTTTTGGTAAACTCCCTGACAATGTGACCGTTGATACCCGTTTTAACAAATCAGCATAAAACGTCATAAAAGCTTGTGCATCCTGTTCTGAAATTGTGGGACCCGCTTCTAGGATTTCGGTTTGTTGTCCACCATCATGCAAAATTGCAATTGCATTGCGGGATTCCTGATCAATTTCAAAAAAATGATGTTTAATCTGATCTTTATCTAATTTTTGTTTGATAAAGCGTCCAATATTCCCGCCCACAATTCCGGTTGCCAACAACTTTTGATCCATCAATTGTAGCACTCGCGAGACGTTTAAACCTTTGCCACCAGCTGTTTTACTAACTTGGGTCACCCGATTAACATCATCAATGACCAAAGTCTCTAACGGATACGAAATATCAACGGCTGGATTTAAAGTGACAGTTAAAATCATGTTCATTGCTCCTTTACAAAAAGGACTGACTTAGCAAAGTCAGCCCTTTTAATTATTAATCAGCTACTTTACCTAACCAAGGTGTTGCAGTTTGGTGTAACACTTCGTTTAAAGCATCAATATTGGCCTTACCTTCAGTTTGGAGCCATTGACGACCTGCTGCTTCACCTTCTGCAGCAAATGGTTTAACACCATTCTTCCAAGTAGCACGTCCACACAGAACACCATTGAAAGTTGATCCTGCGTCTTTAGCAAACACTAATGTTTGTTGGAACAATTCAGCAGTTACACCAGCACTTAAGAAAATGAATGGTAAATCAGTTGCTTCTGCTTGTGCTTTAAAGAAGCCAGCTGCTTCTGCCTTAGTATAAACGACTTCCCCGTCACCAAAGCCTTCTACATATTTCATATTAACAGGAACTTCAACTTTTAAAACATCTACATGATACTGTTCTTTTGAAAATTCCTTCATCATCTCAATCACTTTATGTGGTTTAACTTTTGCATAAGCAGCACTATTAGCATCATCATTATTCGCGTCATAAGCCACCAATTCGAGGAAGAATGGAATATCTTCTGCTACACACTCACTACCAAGCCGTTCGATGAAAACATGTTTTAAGTGATTAATGTGTGCATCTTCGTCTGTATCATAATAGAGCAAGAATTTAACGGCATCTGCACCTTTTTCTTTAATGCGCCGAACTGACCAATCTTCTAAGATATCAGGGAGGCGACCTGGCGTCGTTGCATCATAACCTGTTTTTTCATAAGCCAATAATAATCCAGCATCTTTATCTCGAGCTGTTGCAGCTGGTAACCCATATTCTGGATCCAAAAGAATGGATGATGCAAATGGTGTTAATTCTTCAGAAACAGCAACTTTGAAATTAACAATTTCTTTTTCTGGATCACCTTGAACATCATTTGCGATCATCTTTTTCAATGAACCGCGTTGATCAATGGCTAGGGCACTAATAATCCCATCCTTTGTTGATAAACGTTTCAAAGCTTCTTTTTTGGCAGGTGTTAGTTTTAGCATAAGTATAAATCCCCTTTTAATATTAATTAACTATTTTTGGTAACGCGAAATACCATCTAAATAAGTTTCAACAAGATTTAAATCATGATCAAAAACAATAAAATCAGCAGCATGATTAGGTGTGATACTACCACATTGGTCATCAATACCGACACTTTCAGCAGGTACTTGGCTGGCCATCTTAATGGCTTGGGCTGGTGTTGCAATATTCCAATCAACAACATGTTTAACAGCTTGCTTGAGCATTAAAACACTTCCTGCCAAACTACCAGATTCTAATCGTGCGGCACCATCTTTGACCATTACCGGAAATTCACCTAACATCGATGGGCCTTCTGGCATTGCACCAGCACGCATGCAATCTGTAATTAATGCTGTTTGGTTCGTTCCCCGCACACTAATCAGTGCTTGAGCAGCTTGTGGATGAACATGATGGCCGTCACAAATTAATTCAGCGAAAACATCCTTCAGTGTCATGGCTGCGCCAACCATCCCAGGTTCACGGTGGTTTAATGGGCTCATGCCGTTATAAGTATGAACAAAAATTGAGGCCCCAGCTTCAACAACTTCTTTGGCTTCTTCATAGGTTGCACTGCTATGTGCCAACGCAACTTTAACACCTTGTTGTTTTAAAGCTGCAGTGAATTCTTTGGCACCTTTCCGTTCAGGCGCAATGGCAATTTTTTTGATAATACCATGTGCCAATTCTTGCCAATGATTAAAGATCTCGAGGCTTGGATCAGAGAAGTATTTAGGATTTTGCGCACCCTTATGCTCCTCTGTGAAAAATGGCCCTTCAAAGAAAACACCTTGAATCTTAGCACCAGTGACTTCGGCATGCCGATCACCAATATCAGCAATCACCTCATTCAACGTTTCAGGTGCAGCCGTTAACGTTGTTGGTAAGAACGAAGTGACACCACATTCTAAAAGACCTTCTGACATTGCCTTCACACCGTCAAAGTCATTGTCCATCACATCGTGGCCTTTTAAACCATGAATATGTGTATCAACTAACCCAGGTGCAATCCATTTACCTGTGTAATCCTTAACGTCCCCATTTGGCTTATCCGTTTGATACGCCCCAAAGTGACCATCCACAATGGCTAAATACCCGCCATTTTCAACACTATTCTTTAAGAAAAATTTATCTGCATGAATATAATATGTTGCCAATTTAAAGCCTCCAAGCTATTGATTAAATTTAAACGCCAACTTATTTGTAATCGTGAATTGTCACACCTTTAACAACTCTGTTGACTGTCCCTGATGGTGATGGTGTGTCTGGTGTGTTACCGACTTTAATCGAGCTTAATAATGAAACAGTTTGAGCAAACATGACATCGGCAAGTGCCAAGTAACCTTCTGGTAGATCAGCTGAACCATTGGCAAATGTAAAACGATCCCCAGTGAAATTCAATTCACCATCCACATCAATTGCCATTGTCTTAGCGGCAATCTTGTCGCCGTGAATTTCTTCTAAAATATCAACATCATATTGTCTTGTGTAAGATTGATTATTCACAAAATCAAAGACTAATGTTTTCTCATTAACAAATGACTTAGGCCCATGACGGAATCCCATTGATGAATCAAACATCGTGGTTAATTTACCGGCCGTTAATTCCAAAACCTTCAATTGAGCTTCACGCGTCAATCCTGCTAAACTCCCTGACCCAAGATAAACAATGCGATCAAAGTCTAAATCAATTATCGCTTGAATTTCAGCTTCACGTTGAACAACTTCATGCCCCATTGCAATTATGGTTTCAACATATTGTCCTTTTTGATCTGTTGTATGTTGATCAAATACCAACATGGCCGTCAATGACATACAACTAAATGAACCTGTCATTGCAAATCCTTGATCATTTGAGAGTGCTGGCATCATCAAGAGTAAGTTGCGCGTATCCCCTTTGGAGGCGGTTGCAAGTTTACCGTCAGGTGCACAAGTAATCGTGATTTCATATAAATCCTTAACTACTTTTTTTGCAATTTCGACAGTTGCCACACTTTCTGGGCTATTTCCACTACGTGCAAACGATACCAAAATTGTGGTTGCTTCAGCCTTTAAATAATCATAAGGAGCTGAAACAATATCGGTCGTTGGAATACTTTCAAATTGATACCGATTTGTATCCCCCGTTTGATTCAAATAAGGCATGATTGTGTCACCAACATAGGCTGATGTTCCGGCACCGGTAAAAATTACCCGAATCTTTTCACCATTTATACTAGTGATTTGGTCTAAGAAAGTCTTAATCCGATCTTCTTGAGCTTTAAAATTAGCAAATGCTTCTTGCCATAATTCTGGTTGTTGTTTAATTTCACGGGTTGTAATACTAGCCCCCATTTCAATTAATGCGTTTTCATTTTTTTCAAACATCACTAACGCTCCCTCTCCTAAAAAAATTATCGTTGATGTCGAATGTGATAAGTAAATTTATCGCCCCGGGCAACACTTAATGTATATTCGATAATTTCATTTTTGTTGTTATACGTGGTACGTTTCAGTTTTAAGACCGGTGCTCCTTCGTAAAACTCGAGCTGTTGTGCATCTTTTGCTGTCATAATTCCCACGGATAAAATTTCATCGGCTACTTTGACCGTTTGATTGTATTTTTTTATAAATAAATCATACAATGGTGCGCTCTGCAGAGATTCGAGATTAAGATCTGGAAACTTACTAAGTGGTAAGTATGTCCGCTCTAACATCATCGGTTCTTTGTCCGCTAAACGAAGTCGCTTAATTTTAATAATCTCGGTATCTTGCTCAATACCCAATCCCTCGGCAATAAATTGATTGGCTTTCATCGTTTTAAAACTGAGAATCTGTGTCTCTGGTTCTTTCCCTAATGACTTCATCTGTTCAGTAAAACTATATGTGCCGCTCAAATCAGTTTGCCCTTTAATCACGTTTGATACAAATGTGCCCTTACCATGTTGCCGATGGACATACCCCATCAATTCTAGCTCATTCAGGGCAATTCTCACGGTTGTGCGACTTAACCCATATTGAATTGACAATTCACGTTCAGAAGGCAATCGATCATTGACGTTCATTTCATTTTCGATCTTAATCTTCAAAGCATCTACTAACTGATTATATAAAGGTTGTTTATTTTTGCTGTTAACCATTAAAACGCCTCCTTTTCAGAATTGGTATCAACCACATGTATTAATTTAGCTCAATTATAGGTTTAAGTCAACCTTTAAGAGGTAAATAATCCTATAATTCATAAAATTGGTAGATACCACAGCGTTTTAAACCAACATCTTTTGAATTACATATGCTAAGCCATCTTGATCGTTACTTAAAGTAACTTCATCCGCAATTGCCTTGACGTGTGGCATCCCGTTGGCCATTGCGATACTCCATCCAACAAAAGTCAACATTTCTAAATCATTTTCACTATCCCCAATTGCAGCCATCTCAGTAGGCGCTATTTGTAAATAATCTGCCAAATAGCGTAAACCAGTTGCTTTACTGGTTGATTGTGCCGTTAATTCTAAACACATTTCATCTGGCTTAACCGCCACAATCGGTAAAGTTTGGACTTTTTAAACTAATTCCGCCAATAACCTGGGGTTCTTCGTACAGTACAACATTTTAGCGACAATTTGTTTATCCGTCCCCAATTCGGTAACGTTTTTAATTACTTTAACGCGTTCATTTAATCCAAACTGCGCTAATAACGATTGATCTCTAATCACTGTGTACGATCTGAGTGCTGTACTAAAGTACGTATTGACTTGGTCTAAATCACCAATTGCTGCCATTTGATCAATTAATTCATTTGGAATAGTACTAACCATTAGTGGCTTTGATTGACCAAGTTTAAACACCGCAGCACCATTCAACGAGACAATATACGCTGTTTTAATGCCAATCGACTTTAAATAAAGGCTGGCAGAATGAATATCTCGCCCTGTCGCAACGACTAATTGCACCCCACTAGCCGTAATTCGACGTAACTGAATCTGATTAATCGCCGAAATCTCCCCCGCAGAATTCAGCGTTGTACCATCCAAATCAATTGCTAGTAACTTCGGTAGCATTTTTTCACCTCGTGGTTTATATTGGCGCTGTTGCCTTTTGATAATGACTTTGATTAGCCGTCTCGATATAAACTGGTTTATCTAATAATGCAATTTGCTCAGGTAAAGCCTGCTCTGTTTCAAAAATTACAATTTGATTATCTCCTTGTTTTAGCAGCGGTGCCGGTAGATATAAATAGCCAATTGGTCCTTGTTGCCAATAACGTCCTAAATTAAAACCATTTACAAAAATTGTCCCCTTGCCAAGCTGTCGAATATCAATAAACGTATCCCCAGTACCATCTAATTCAAGTGTGTACTGTCCAAATTGAACGGGGCTTGAATCTTGACTAACTTGTTTAAAATCCAAACTTTGCACATTATCTAGCGGTAACGGGTAAATCTCCCAATTCGCTTCAAAATGTAAATCAACCATTAGCCCTCGTGCTATGCCTTTACGTTGACCTGGACTTTGCAGTAAACTGCCGTAATTAACCCGCCCCATATTCTCAACTAAAATATCGATTTGATTGCATCCCTCATCTAAATTCAGTGTAAACTCAGTTGTTAAACTTTCTTGATATAACGTTTTTTGTAACTGACCATTTACAAAGATATGGGCGCGGTCATGAGCTTCAACTAATAAAGCTTTTTGAACCTTCTTAACCGATTTTACTTGAGTCCGATATAAAATATATCCATAATATTGATCAAAAGACTCCATTGTCTTAGGATGCTTTTTAATTACTTTTTGACTCAATTGTGTCAAACTATCAAACAAACCACATTGAGCTACTTTTGTCAGCTTCCCCGTTGTCTTCGGCAAACTTTCCGGCGCACTTGTCGGTCCATACTGCGCTAAAATCGATTGCGCCAGTGCATACTTACGCGTTGGATCCCCCGCTTCCGTCAATAGTGCATCGTAATCGTACGAAGTCACTTGCGGTAGTCGCTTTTGTCCGCGCGTTGAACAGCCATTCATGAACCCAAAATTAGTACCCCCATGGAACATATAAAAATTCAATGATCCTCGACGAAGCATTGTTTTTAGAGTCGAGGCGAACTCTTCTGGATCTCTGCGAATAATTGGCTCATTATAACGATTAAACCAGCCATCCCAAAACTCCATGCACATCAACGGCATTTGCACAGCATTGCGGTCAAAGAATGCTTCTAATTGATCAAAATTTTGATCAGCTTTTGAACCAAAATTACCAGTTGCTAACACACCATCAGTTACTAAGCTCCCCGCTGTCAGTGCCTCATCCCAACTACCATCAGAAGTAAAGAGTGGGACTGTTATGCCATTTAACCGAATGAGTGCCACTAGGGCTTTCAAGTATTCTTGATCATTCCCATAAGAGCCATATTCATTTTCCACCTGCATCATTAAAATCCGGCCACCCTCAGTAATCTGATAAGGTTTTAACCGGGGTAAAAGCATGCTATAGAATCGGGCCACTTTTTCCATAAATACTGGATCGCTCGTACGATAGTCCATTTCCGGGTAATTCAAGAGCCAACCTGGTAGCCCCCCAAACTCCCACTCAGCACATACAAATGGTGATGGTCGAACAATAACGTACAGACCTAAATCGGTTGCCAATTGAATAAACCGCTCGATGTCATTAAAAGCATTGAAGTTGAATTGCCCTTCATGAATCTCATAGATACTCCATGGAACATAAGTTTCAACCGTATTGCACCCCATTGCCTTTAAGTTTCGTAGTGAATGTTGCCAATAATCAGGATGCACACGAAAATAATGAATCGAACCAGAAATAATCTTAAATGGTTGGCCATCAATCAGAAAGTCTTTTTCAATCGTAAACTCAGTCATCATCCCGCTCACTTTCAATTATTCGTTTTTAGGTAACATATCATTTAAATATTGGACGCCTTGTGTCGCATCACTGACTAAATTCAATGGTTGTCCTGTCATTTGTGCATTGAGATAGCTGATACACATTGGCATATTCATCCCCGTATATAAATCGATATTCGCTCCTTGCATAACGAATTTTGAGACTTGGTTAGCAGGCGTCCCACCCATTAAATCTGCCAATACAATTAATTTATCCCCATTAGTTTCTTCTTGAAGTGCTTTGAATTTACGAACATAATCTTCTTCACCTTCTTCAGGTAATAAGGCTAGTGTCCGAATTTCATCTTGTGGTCCAAAAATTAATTCCACACTCTTTTTTAATTCTTCACAAAAACGACCATGACTTGTTAATACTAATGTACTCATAATAACCTCTCCATTTTTTTAAGTAGAAAAGCCCTACGCTACAGTCATTCTTTTGTGGGTAGGGCTTTCATTTATGATTAACCTTTAGCAATTACACCCAGTGCTGAAAGTGCAATTGAAACAAATAACACGATAAAGATAGCACGTGTTGCTGTCATATTCTTACGGCCAAGCATCCAGTAAACAAGCCCAACAATTGCTGCTGGTACCAACTTAGGTAAAATCATGTCAATTTTATCTTGTAAAACAACATTCAAATCACCTAAATGAATAACTGTTCCGATCTTAATGTTGATCATTGTGGCAACCAATGCACCAACCATGAAAACCCCTAGTAAAGTAGCTGCATCTGTTAATGCTGATAATTTAGCCTGCATCCGCGTTACTAAATTGACACCTTCTTTATAGGCAAATTCAAGCTGACGCCAACGGAAATACATAATCCCAATATTGACTGCGACCCATAAAAATACCCCAGTTGGATTTCCAGCTACTGCCATATTAGCTGCAATGGCACCGAAAATTGCTGGAATTAATGCAGCGAAAATTGAATCCCCGATTGCTGCAAATGAACCCATCAAACCAACTTTCAATCCTGAAACTGTTTCAAGCGATTTAATGCCTTCTTTTTCTTGGATAGCCAAGTCAGTCCCAGTAATGATTGTATTGAAGAAGTTACTTGTGTTGAAAAATTGTGTTTCATTCTTCATTACTTGCTTCAATTCATCCGTGTTATCACCATAGATCTTCCGAATTTGAGGCAACATAATATAAAGGTAACTAGTATTTTGCATTCTTTCGTAATTCCATCCTAATTGGAAGGTGAATAAACTACGGCGATTAATTTGCTTAAAATCTTGTTTAGTTAACTTATAATTAGAGTTCGTCATCTTCAATTTCCCCTTTCTCGTCTAGTTCAACATTTTGTTTCGTTGCACTAGGCGCAGCAGTTGCAGCAGCTTCGTGTTTATCCATCCCGCGTTTGTATTCGATTGCAGCAAAACCAAAACCGATTAATGCAATCCCTAACATTGGTAAACCAGCAAAGTTATAAGTGAAGTTCTTGGCAACGCCTGTAACAGCACCGCCTAAAGCACCGACTGCAGCATAGATTGTTGCAAAAATAGCTGTCAAAACAAATCCGATAATTAGGTATGGGAAGTGTTTCTTAACTGGTAAGTATCTTAAAAGAATTGCAAACCCGACAGCTGGTAACACAGCCCCCGCAGTTTCAAGCCCAGTTGCTAACCAACTTAATTGACTGTTCATGTAACTTACAACTGAGTTGACTAAACCGCCACCAAACGTCAATGCTAAGAAAACTGGTAAAGCCCGTGATAATGCCCAAGGAATAGCACCATACAAGTAGTTTCTTTCGATTGCCCGATATTTGTGTTCTTCGATTAGTTTATCAATCCGATGTGCAAAGAATGTATTCGCAAAACGCGCAATAATATCAGTTTGAATTAATAATGCAGCAACCGGAACGGCAATTGCTGAAATTGCTTGATTTTGATTCATGCCCAATCCAACTGAAAAGGCTGTTGCTAAAACAGTTCCTGAGTTCGCATCAATCCGTGATGACCCCCCGAAAGTCCCAACACCTAAAACAGTTAATTGCATTGCTCCACCAATCATCAGCCCAGTTTTCATGTCTCCCATGATTACCCCTGAGATGAAGCCAGCAAAGACAGCTGAACCTGCACTTGAATTAATGGTTAATTCATCACAGATTTGATAACCAGCGTATAACGTTAGTAATAATATTTGCCACCATTGAATCCCCATGATAATTTCTCCTTTTTAAAAAAATTTTTTAAAAGTGCATGATACCTTATAAATCTTTAATTAGTTCCATAAAATCGTTAACCTTATCGCCTGGTACCATTCGATTAGTAATCCGAATCCCTTTAGCATCAAGTTCTTTGAAGACTTCAATATCGTGATCTGTAACATTTATTGATTTATTGATATGCTTTGTCTCATCTGTTTGCGACATATTTCCAACGTTAATCTCAGGCAACTCTACTCCCTTTTCAACTAACGCCAACAATGTTTCTGGTTTCTTAACGACTAAAAATAACTTTTGTGATGCATAACGCCCCGCTAAAATATGTTCAGCCGCTTTATCTACTGATAAAACACTTAACTTTGTGCCTGCAGGTGTCGCCATCCGCAAACCAGCTTTTTCAACCGCACTATCCACCACTTGGTTATCCACAACCATAATTCGTGTCACACCCAAAGATGGTGTCCAAAGATTGGCCACTTGCCCATGGACTAATCGTCCATCAATTCTAACAGCCGTAATTGCCATATAATCACCCTCCATATCTAATAATTGCAATAATCCCTGGCAAGAACACGTTCCTACCAGTTGTCTTTAATATAATAGATAACGCTTTCTTTGTCAAATTTTTTTAGCATTTTATTCTATTTCCGGAATTTTGCGACAAGTTAAAGACCTTTACATAAAGGTTTAAACTATTTTGATCTAATCAATACCAGTCCCAACAACTGGTATCAACCACATGTTGTGATTAACACTTCTCTTACTCTTGCAAGCTTGTTTATCCTAGAATAAATTTGTGTATTCTATACCAATATCGCCATTTTAAAAATGGTTTGTCTCATTTTTCAGATTTACGAGTAAAAAAATAAGCTTGAGTGATCAATATGATCAACTCAAGCTCAAAATTATCACCATTGACAAAGGCCACCTATTCCTAGGCGGCCTTCTAATTAATTTCGCATATTAAATTCTTACATAATGTCAGGTAGCCAGTCACTAATTGGCTACGCACACTAGCATCGAATGGCTAGTGGAGATGACGTGTGATTCACGTCGCTTTTATTTTTGGGTTAATTCAATTATGTCTAAATTCTTGTGTTTCTAAATATCTTCTCGTTTAAACAGCGTAAGCCGCCTCTTTACACTACTTGTAACTCCATGGTTACTCCAGTTGATTAAAGTCTTCAAATAATACTTGATACTACAGTGATAAGTGCTGATTAACTTTCCTAAGTATACCATATTTTCAGTTCGAACACAAAATGACCATAATCTTTCTGAAAAGAGGCTTTCCATTTGACCAAAATTGACCTTTGCTGTAAAATTCAATTTATAGACTACAGAGTGATTCTACTCTGGCTTATATAAGGAGGCAATTCAATGTTAGTACCGACAGTTATCGAACAAACATCTCGTGGCGAACGTGCTTACGATATTTACTCTCGTTTACTAAAAGACCGGATTATCATGTTATCTGGTGAAGTGAACGACCAAATGGCTAACACAATCATTGCGCAATTATTATTCTTGGACGCGCAAGATTCAGATAAGGACATTTCAATCTACATTAACTCACCTGGTGGTTCTGTGACCGCAGGGTTAGCCATCATGGATACGATGAACTTCATCAAGTCTGATGTCCAAACAATTGCAATGGGGATGGCTGCTTCTATGGCCAGTGTTTTACTTTCAGCTGGGACAAAAGGCAAACGTTTTGCATTGCCTAACTCAACTGTCTTGATTCACCAACCTTTAGGTGGTGCACAAGGCCAACAAACTGAAATTGAAATCGCAGCGCGCGAAATTTTGAAGACTCGGAAACATTTAAACCAAATTTTGGCAGACAACTCAGGCCAAACCTTCGAAAAATTACAAGCTGACACTGATCGTGATAACTACATGACAGCGCAAGAAGCAAAAGATTACGGTTTGATTGACGATATTATGGTCAACCAACCAAAATAGAGTAGATAATAAACCGGTTCTCTTCTGAGGATTAGTAAAAAAAAGGGCTAGATCAAGTTGATCTAGCCCTTTTTTTATACCAAATTTGTTATACTGGCAGTATCTTAAAGGAGGGTCTTCCATGGATATTAGTGTGATTAAAAGCGAGAATGTGACAACCACCGGCGGTATTACAATTGGTCAGCCAGATGCACCATTAACATCAATTGAATTTATCAACGCCGCTTGTCCTTATTGCCGCAAGTGGTTTTTAAAATCCGAAGAAACGATGACTGAAGCAGTCAAAGCTGGTCGGCTAAAACGTATTATCAAACCTTTTGGTAAGGATAAAGAGGATCTACAACTGGGGAATTTAGCCCATACCTATTTACCTTTTGATCAACCCGAAATAGTGCTGCAAACACTATCATTCTTGTTTACGCATCAAAAAACATGGCGTAATGATCTGACACCAGATGAATTTAAAAAATACATCGATCAAAATCTCAAATTAACGCCACAAGATAATGCAGAAAATTTAGCCGCAATTATTGCTGAAGCCGATCGTGCCAATATTAAATTCGTCCCGACCATCATT
>ENA-UOZS01000092-UOZS01000092.1-food-metagenome-genome-assembly--contig:-NODE-92-length-45975-cov-9.363001_pt1 | contig 45975 bp, 47 predicted proteins | sample MGYA00249875_ERZ772737 | MGnify/ENA primary metagenome ERZ772737 (study PRJEB29005, sample SAMN08379463) | food metagenome | isolation source: cheese - non spiked | study: EMG produced TPA metagenomics... | reverse complement strand
TTTTTTGTTTTTTTTGTTGTTTTTCTTTTTTTTTTGATAGTCTTCTAAAACTTTTGTTGTTTTTTGTTTTTTGTCTTTTTTGTTGAACTACTCATTGATTTGATACTCTTCTAAAACCTTTTAAATCCCAACGTGGCCCAGTGCCAGGTTGAACTACTCATTGATTTGATACTCTTCTAAAACGAGAATTTCAAGATATTTATACAACGAAGCGTTGAACTACTCATTGATTTGATACTCTTCTAAAACAAAGAACGGGACAAGCTAGCGGCTGCTACTGTTGAACTACTCATTGATTTGATACTCTTCTAAAACATCAAAACTAATTTGAATAGCTTTTTCAGTGTTGAACTACTCATTGATTTGATACTCTTCTAAAACCAGACGCACTGGCGTGGAAAACATTCCGCTGTTGAACTACTCATTGATTTGATACTCTTCTAAAACTGCTGATTCAGCTAGTGCGTACCCAAATGCGTTGAACTACTCATTGATTTGATACTCTTCTAAAACTGATTATTTATAAAACCAGTAATAAATCCAGTTGAACTACTCATTGATTTGATACTCTTCTAAAACCATCGTTTTTTCATCAGAATTTCATTTTATTCATAGCGCCATTCGACATAATCATTATCGATGTGATAATAATAACATTTCTGGTACTGATCAGATTTAACCTCTTCTGAAAATTCAATGAGAAAGAGTTTCACATTCAATGTCGCCACCAACCTCACCAATTCATTAAATTGGTTGATACTGAGATAGTGCGAAACGTTGATCAACGTGATTATTTTTGATTCATTTAACTCTACTGCTGTCTGTACTATACTCTCAATTATACCATATGGGTCATGTTGGACGACAGTCGAAAATTGTAAATTATAGAACTTAATCATTCTTTGAAGATCCCATTCCTGATTGACATCTAAGGTCAATTCATACATAAAGGCCGCATCCAAAATCGTTGAACGAATCTCACTATCTAACTGAGTTAATTTCTGGCGCTGCTGATCCGTTAAGTCGGCGGCGAATTTTTTAATCAACCGATTTTGAAATAGATGATTCAAATTAATTGCTGCCACATCCCCACCCCAAATAACAGCCTTTGAATAATCCATTAATTCGTATTGATCATTGCTAAATTTAACGGTCTCTTGTGCGCCGGACATTCCAATAATGAGTTTGGTATACACTTCTGGACTACTTGTACTGCAAACCGTTATTTTCTTATTCTGAACGCTAAAGGGGTGGTATGGATAAAAAGTAATGTTCATAAAATTAACGTCCTCTCAGCAGAATTACGGACGTCATCACTCGATTCGCCCACTAAGAAATGCATTTTATTATATTGTTGTTCAGTAACCATCAACGTTTGTACTAAGCCTGCAGGCGGAGTAAAGCCAGCAATTCGGTTCTCGATAAACTGCGCCGATTGTTTGCTGACACAAACTCGAACATAAACAGAATATTGAATCATTAAAAAACCTTCGTTAAGCAGCGCTTTTCTAAAATGACGGTATGCCTTGCGATCCTCGCTCGTTTCAACTGGTAAATCAAACATGACTAATAAGCGCATTATTCGGTACCTCGTGAGTCATTACCACCTTTACGTCAAACTCTTCTTTCGGAGTTGTCATGAATTTCAAACAATTCTGTACGTGTTTAGTGAGTGCGTTTCTAAGAATTGTGATCTGTCCATTATATTCTAGCTCAAGATTCAGTAACTCCACTAAACCAAATTTAACATCAGGGGTTAATTCATTAAACTTTTGATGTGCCACCCAATAATCAATCACTGGTCGAAAAGGTTCCATTAGATCGGAACCCAAATTAAAATCACTGACGCCATTGTGATGATGAATGCCAAACTGTGTTAAATAGCCATTACAAACAATTTCGCGATTAACGGCTGATAACAACAAACTATAACCATAATTAAGGGCTGCATTAATGGGACTGTACTCCGTTCGAACAAAGTCTTTATCAAAAACTAACTGAAAATACTTGCGCGCAATCACGGCTTCTCGATTTGTTCGATCAGCAAATACCATTGCATCAGCTTCTGTTGTTAAGTCTTCAATATCCTTTCCTAACAATTGTGCACATTGAATTTGCATCGCTATTTTGGCTTGAATAATCGCCGTCCATAAGGTTTCTTTCAACCCCGTTCCCCATTCAACCTGTTGCTGGATCGACGCGAGACTACGATTTCCTGGATAATCCGCAATTGTTTCGCAAGTTGGATTACCGTCTTTGCCTGTAAAAATAATCTTAGCGCCAGCTTCACTCAACTCAGTAATCGCCGATGCTGTTAAAACGGCCTGGGTAGTCGCAACTAACAAAATTTGGATATCATCAATTGGTACTTGGTGTGTTGCATCTTTTGTCTGGACAATAATCTTCCGTCCAGAATAAGAAACCTTTGCATGTTGTGAAATCACAACTGTTCGCCAACTCATAAAAATTTACCCCCTACATCCTTGTTTTCAAAATGATGACATGCTATAATACTGTTGTTGAGCTTGATACACTCAATCGAAATACTCATTGATTTGATACTCTGAGTTAAAATCAAACAAGGTCTTCGGACCAAGTTTTCTATTCTGAGCCTCTTATGAGGCCTTTTTTTATGCCTTCAAACCAAAAAGCTAGCCCATCATTACACTAATGACAGGCTAGCTTTATTTATTTATAAATCCCTTAAAGCTACTCGTCGTTCGAATAAACCGGTTGGAGATTGATAGATAATTTGGGTATCAGCCGACAGTGTAATTCCTGTGGATTGCTGTATCATTCCAAATGGCGTGGTCATTTTCAATACTTTAAGATCACTCATCGCAGCATTTGCATGTAATCCAATTAGAATTCTATCCAATATAACCTGTTGCCCAACCTGCACCATCTTATTACCATCCCATTGACTCTTCCATGGTAACTTCATAAAGGCTGCTTTACCCGTAGATAATTTAGCTCTGAATTGATTAGTATCATACAGTGGGAAATAGTGCATCACTTGATCTAAGATTTCATCATAAACTTGTTCAGCAAGTTCTTCAGACTGTGTTAAAGGTAGCGCGCCATTTAATAACTTAACAGCCGTTTTATCAAGAATCAATTCCTGCTCATTGTGTTTATACGTCGCAGAGCCCAATGTCAATTCTTGACCATTATCGAAGAAACGTTGGTTGATTAGGATATGTGGTGCAATGACTTCAAAGTCTTCGACCACTTTCACAATCGTTCCTTTTTGTTTTTTCACTTTTGTAAATTGCGGACTAATTTTTTGCTCTAAGAATGCTTTTTGTGAATCTTCATCCGTCAGTTGTTTAAGTTGCGCTAACCAACTCGTCTCAACACCACAGACTTTATAGAGATCACCCTTTTTATTTTTAATGCGTACAATACACATGTAGGCAACGGTCTTCCCTGAGTACCCACCATAGAGTGCAGTTGGTCGATCTTGTTTAGCGGGAATCAATTGCTTGCCGCCCTGACCACTTGCTTTATCATCTTTAGCCGCATAGAGCGTTTGATTAAATAGTGCTCCCGAATTTTCATGCACTCCGCGGGTCACTAGAATCTTCTTAAACTGATATATTTTATTCAAGTAAGCTAGACCGGATTCTTTATCCCAAATAACCGCTTCAGTATTTTCATCAACCAATTCGTCTTTCTTTAGACCATTTAGAAAATTAAAGTTACGCCACTTATCTTGCTGACTTGCCTTCTGATACTCACCGTATACAAAATAAGGTTTTAATTTAGGATAGCGCTTCAATAGATACAGACCAACGAATGCGGTCAGATAAGCATCGAATGCATGATGATGGTTATTTAGATTACGATTTTTCGGAAAATCAAATTCCGTTCGCATTTGATGGGTTAACCCACTCTTAACCGTAATTAACTCAATATTGTCTTCACCATATTGTTCCATCAATAGATTTGTCGCTAACTTAATGACTTGGCGTGTTTCTACTAATTGCCGGTTAATAAAACCCTTCATGGCGTATTTACTGATATGATCCGGATTTAACGTTAAGTTATCATATTTTTTCTTGGTAATTAACCCAGCTCGCAACATCTGTTCCCATTGAATCTGCATCTTTTGTCCAAGTTCGACACTTGTAAAGTCAGTCGGTAATTGATCTGCTTTACTACGATTCATTTTTTGAGAAACTAATACCCGATTATCTAGTGAGTTATCCTTAATAAACGATTGTGGCAAAATATGATCAATATCGTACGTCGATAAACGATCAATATTCAACGAATCACCCGTATACATATCCCGACCACCCTGCATGAAGTACAAGAATAAGCGCGTATTGCTCAATGCAGAATTCGATAAATCCTTAAGTTCATTTCTGATTTCAGTATTATTTAGCAATTCATTGCTAATATTTTGATAGACTTGTTCAACTTGGCGCTTACGTTGCACCGAAAGTCGTGGATTCACTTCATCTTCGCGCGCAAATTCAATCAATATCCGTTCTGGCGCCTGGCCTTTCATGGCCTTTTGAATGTCATTGACAACAAGCAGAATCTGGCGGAGCGCTTTTTTATTCTGTGGTGACGTATATAAATCATTGATAACATCTTGTACATCATTTTCAGCTAGCATCATTTGGTTAGCTTCAGTAATTAATTTATCAAAGTCTTCAGAGTGCACAATCCGCATGAAGTTATCCGTTGTATCCCAGAGTAAGTCCATAATTCGTTGTCCATTCGCATTGACGATTTGCGTTAATAATTTAGCCGACAAACGACCCCAACCGCGGTAGCGTTTAGCAGCTAATTGCACACGTTGCTGATCCGTTAACCAATCGATTTCATTCAATTTGGCGCTATATATTTTGCCGTCTTCAAAAATCGTTGACCATTCAATACATTTTTCCAAATCGGCTTGTTTATCAACATCATCAACCGCATCTCCAACAATCATCTTTAAGTCATGATACGTGCTTAATCGACTATTAAATTTGTTCTCATCGGATAGACCAGTAATTGCGGGACGACTTGCATAGCGCTTTTCTGATACCAAGTAATCCTGAATATTTTTCACTGTTACACTTATTTTTTGCATAAATAAATCCGTAAATATTGCTTGTTTCAACTCCGTCGTAATCGGTTGGTCATCAATCTTAAGTCCGTTTAATTCATTCAACACTTCAAATCGTTGATAAATTAAGCTCTGTTTAGGGAGTACATCTTCAGCCAATAAATAAGTATCAGTCGTTGTCATGCGCTTAATGAATTCATTAGCGGATGCTTGACGGTCCACTTTATCATCGAAGTTCCACGGTGTAATCCGGCCTTCTGATTTACGAATCAGCCACGCAAATTTCGCATCGGAGCTTTGTCGTTGCTGCTCAGCCGTAATCAGGGGCCCCACATAGTATGGTACTCTAAAGGCCACTAATTCGTCCAATTTATATTTAGCGACTGTTTGCCGTTTAGAATTGGGATTAAGTTCCGCTAACCAGGGGTAATATTGTTGTTGGTTCTCGATAATCCGGTCTAATTCCTGTTGATGTAGTTGATGCGGGATTGCCCCATTATCTTTGGTCCGTTGTTTTGGCATAAATTGATCAAGTTCAATTAATTTTTTAATTTCACTCACAATCGGATGATCTGGGTTGTTCTTTAAGGCTTTTGTGATATCTCCATAAAAATCTTCCTTCGAATAGGCCTTCGTATTTTCTTGACCATCAACATATTGGTCATAAGCCTGCTTTAATCTCTGTCGGTCTTCAGGTGCTAACGCTTCCCGTACCGCTTTTAGCATTTTTAAATGCTTTTGATGATCGTCATACTTCGTGATCATCGCTTGCGACAATGATTGATTTTCAGGAACGATTCCCGCCAATAGAACACCAGAATAAAGTTCCTGTAGGCTTTCGATAATTTGATGGGCATTATCATCAAGACTACTCTCTAACTTGACCATTTCTTCATCAAAGTTTTCTGCATTAAAAGTGAGTGTCCATGCTTTAACATCTTCGGCTTCGATCCCAGTAAGCACATTAAACTTCGCTTTTAACCCCAAGATTGCTTTTAATAATTCTGTCGCAATCGCCTTATTCTGCTTTTCAACTGCCTTATTCGTACTTGGCGTATAAATCAGTGATAATGCTTGTCTTTGCCGATTGCTAGCACTTTGTTGATTATCCAATAAGAGCGCTTTGACCTCCGCCAATTTATCCGTCTCTAGTTGAAAGCCAGATTCACTGAACAAGTCAGCAAAAATCGTGTTTAGTCTGTCAAAATGAGCCACTAAATTAATTTCGCTACTCTTAAAGGATGAGACGGGCGCTTCATTTAAAAAGTGCCCGCGATACTTCACAATATGATGCATCGCTAAATAAATCTCGCGAATATCAAATTGACGTTTCTCGGTCATTAGCTTATATCTTAAATGGTAAATCGTTGGATAATCGTCATAGAATGCCCGATCTGTTCGATCATTAAATAAACTTGTCTGTGGATATAACTTTCGCTGATCCTTCGGACTTAGGTTTGATTGTTTTTGCCGCAAGAAAAAAGTATCATCAACCGGCGTGATATAGGGTTCAAAGATTTCTCTTAACAATCCTAACCGCCATTTACGTCGTTTTAATCGGCGACGTGTTGTTCTAAAGCTGCGCCGTTCTGCGGCTGTTTGTCCTTCATCGTATAAACGAACCCCATAACCATATTTACCTCTTACACTGACCAACTTACTTTGGTCATCAACCACTGACCACCCAATTGAACTAGTCCCAATATCTAAACCAATATTATACGGACGACTCATTCTTACTCCCCCTAAAAGTTTATATTCAATGATAGTATATCCAATTTAACCCGCTTTTTCCAATTAAGTTAAGAATTACACATGCTAACAGCAAAAAAAGACAAGTCTTAATGACTTGTCTTTGATCATTATTCAACTGGTAACACTGCGCCGTGCCATTTATTCTTAATCCATTCTTGCGTTGATTTTGATTTGAGCGCTTTAACGAGCTTCTTGATAGCTGGGTTATTGCGGTCTTTTTTATTTGTCACAACAATGTTGGCAAATGGCGAAGATTGCTTTTCAAGGGCCACAGCATCCTTTTCAGGGTTGAGACCGGCTTGCACAGCATAGTTCGAGTTAATCGCCACTAAGGTGCCTTCATCATTCTTCAAAAGTTCAGGCATGAGTTTTGGTTCGAATGTGTACTCAAACTTGAGGTGTTTGGGATTGCTAGCGATGTCTTTAAACGTTGCGTTTTCAGCATTTACGCCCGATTTCAAGGTGATTAAGCCACCGTCTTTTAAAATTGTTAAAACACGGCCCCAGTCTGGCTGGCTGCTTGAAACTAATACTTTCGCACCTGATTTCACATCACTCAATTTTTTAACTTGTTTACTGTATAAGCCGAGCGGTTCTAAGTGAATACTGCCAACACTGACTAAGTCGTAGCCGTTATCTTTATTGGCCTTCTTCAAAAAGGGTTTGTGTTGGTAGTAGTTCGCATCTAATTCGCCACTCGCTAAAGCTTTATTGGGTAAAACATAATCGCTGAAGACTTTTACTTTGAGGTTGATGCCTTCTTTTTTCAACTCCGGTTGAACGTGTTTCAAAATCGCGGTGTGTGGAATTGCGGATGCCCCAACGACGATTGTGTTGCTGTCTGACTTCGCTTCTTTGTTACCACAAGCGGCAAGTGCGCCCGCTAATAAGAAGACTGCTGCTAATAATCCTAAACTGCGTTTTTTCATGAAAACTCCTCCTTTTAAATTAACGATGATCAATGTGTTGAACAACCAAGTCGCCCGTTTTTTGACAAATGAAGACGATGATTAAAATAATGACGGTTGCGACTAACGTAATCGCATTTTGGTTAGCTTGGAACCCATCTTGGTAAGCAAGATTTCCCAGTCCACCGGCACCAATCACCCCCGCCATTGCGGTATAACCAACAAGTGAAATTGCGGTGACGGTTAAGCCGGAAACAAGCGCCGGCATGCTTTCTGGTAAAAGGACTTGCCAGACGATTTGGACTTTTGAAGCGCCCATTGAACGGGTGGCTTCAAGCACACCGCCATCGACTTCCCGAAAAGCTAATTCAACGAGTCGTGCATAAAAGGGCGCGGCTGAGATGATTAACGCTGGAATCGCAGCTTTCGGGCCAATCATCGTGCCCATCAAGCCTTTTGTCAATGGAATCAACAAGACGATTAAAATGATGAATGGAATGGAACGAAAGACGTTCACTAATAAAGCCACAATGCCATTCAACAGCCGATTCACTCGACCACCACTCGCGTTTGTTTGATAAAGAACTAACCCGAGTGCGAATCCAAGAACTGCCACCAATAAAACACTGACAATTGTTAACCAAACTGTTTCAAAAGTTGCTTGCCACATACTTGGCCAGTTCACTTGCTTAAATTGAAAATAGGATTGAAATCCGTTTACGTTATCCATGACGTACCACCTCAACTTCGATTGTTTGTTGTGCTAATTCTGCAAGGACTGCCTTTAAATCACTTGGATTAGCTTGAATTTGAATGTATAAATAGCCAAGTGCGCCATTAATGGTTTGTTGTAAACTCCCACTAATGACACTGATTTCGACTGCTGGGTATTGACGCATCAAGCGACCGATCACCGGTTGACTCGATTGTTCTTCGTTAAATCGCAGTTGGACGATTGTACCATTTGGAACCCGTTCTAACAGTTGATCAATCGAAGCGGCCGTTTCACTCGGTGATACCACTAAGGATTCAGCAACAAATGCCTTGGTTGCAGCCATTTGTGGTTTTTCAAAGATTTCGTGCACAGTCCCTTCTTCGATTAACCGCCCATTTTCCATGACCGCAATTCGTTGGCAAATCCGCCGCACCGCATCCATTTCATGGGTGACAAGAACGATTGTAATCCCCATTTCACGATTAATCTTAGCCAGTAACGTTAAGATTGAATTCGTTGTTTTCGGATCAAGGGCGCTAGTCGCTTCATCACATAACAGAATCTTCGGGTCACTAATCAAGGCTCGTGCAATTGCGACCCGTTGTTTCTGACCGCCCGATAGTTCGCTTGGATAGGCCGCTTCTAAATGGGTCAATTCAACAATCTTTAATAATGCGCGGGCTTTGATTTGTCGTTCTGCCTTAGGTACCCCGGCTAATTTTAGTGGCAACATGATGTTTTCTAACACTGTCTTTGACCAGAGTAAGTTAAAGTGTTGGAAAATCATGCCAATTTTCTGCCGAATCGGCCGCATTGCTTGTTCGCTCAACCCCACAATTGACTGGCCCTCAACGAGCACATCCCCAGTCGTTGGCTTTTCAAGTCCATTCAAGAGTCGGATCAACGTACTCTTACCAGCGCCGGAATAACCGATAATCCCGTAGATTTCGCCCGCTTCAATGTTCAACGAGACATCCGTTAGTGCGGCGAATGTTTTTTGTTCTCGCTCAAAGGTTTTACCCACTTGTTTTAATGTCAACATACTAATCGCTCCCTCTTCTTTTAAAAAATGCCAAAAAAAAATCCTTCCTCTCAAATAAATGAGAGAAAGGACGCTAAATGCGTGTTACCACCTTAATTTACGATTACCTCACAGTAATCGCCTTACAAAGTACCCGATTGATACTCGTTCGCTATATCGGGCAACCCCCGCATTCGGCTCAGTTAAACCTTACCAAATGAATTGCTCAAAGACCATATTCATCTAGCTTTCACATTATCCGCTTGCACCTGACCGGACTCTCTTAAAATGCCACTGACTAAATTACTCATCTTTTCATCGCTTGTATTAAGTAGTAACTATCATAATTAAAGTTCAATTAAAAGTCAAGCAAGACTATTCAAAAAAATCAGATTATTGTTTAAGTAATGGCCTAATCGACCCGAATGTCAGCAATCCACGCATCTTTTTCGTTATCTGCATTTAATAATTCCGGATTATCAGCTAACGGTGTGTTGACGTTTACTAATTCACCAGCTAGTGGACTGTCAAGATCTTGTACCATCTTCTCAGCTTCAATGGCCACTAAGGTTTCATTAGCCGTCAATTTTTGCCCCACGATTGGAACATCAACAAACTTGATTAACCCAAACTCATTTTGTGCGGCTTTGGTGATCCCAATTCTTCTAATCGATGCTGCAATTTCCTCTGTCCAAAAATAATCATTATTATTCATCGTCATCCGTCATTCACTCCTAGAAAGTATCTTCAGCTTCACTGAACATGTAACTCTTATAATGGTACCGCATCGACATGATAAACCCAACGCCAATTAGGTTCCCCAATAATGACGAGCCCCCTTGTGAGATGAACGGCAATGGAATCCCTGTCAATGGTAATAAACCAACGCTCATCCCAATGTTTTCGAAAACATGGAATAAGATCATCATGATGACCCCAGTTGAGACATACGCGTAAAATTCATTCTTCGTATCAAATGTGACCCGAATCATTTGGTAAATCAACAAGAAGTACAAAAGAATCACAAAACATGAACCGACAAAGCCGAAGTTCTCCCCAATGACAGAGAAAATCATATCGGATTCACGTACTGGCACATGGACTTGCACTTGATTGAAGCCTTTCCCAAATAGCTGACCAGACCCAATCGCTTTTAAACTCTGCGATAATTGTAAACTGGTACTGGCAGTATTATCAAAAGGATGCAGCCAAGCATCAATTCGATTGAATTGGTACGTTTTAAAGCCCAGATGCGTCAAGATTACCCGGCCAGGGGTCGTCGCCGCTAGTGTAAGGGCCGTGCCCCCAACAGCGACTAAGACAGCAATGGCTGGGGCTAAAATCTTCCAGGTCACACCTGAGACAAGCACAATCCCACCTAAGATGGCAACGAACACTAATAAGGTCCCAAAGTCATTTTGTAATTTCAATAGGACCATCACTGGAAGTGTCCATAGTAACATTCGTCCAAGTAACATCCAATCCGTCTTAATCGTGTGTTCTGGATAAGCCGTATTGTGTTGTGTAACAACTCTGCCCAACATCAAAATATATGCCGGCTTCATGACTTCAGACGGTTGAAATGAGATTGGTCCAAGAGAGAACCAACTCTTTGCCCCAGTTTGCAAGGCAACTGCCCGATTATAAAAGATTAAAACGGCAATCAAGAGGAAAATCCCTAACCCATAAGCCAGTGGTGCAATCCGCCATAGTTGTTCTGAATCAAACTGCATAATTGCGACAATCGCAATTCCACCAATCACGTACCATGCAGCTTGCATAATAACGGCTCGAGTTGAACTCGCACCTGATGTATCATGTGACGTTGCCACATAGATTGACATCAAGCCAATCAACGCTAGCATAAAGACTGAAAAGACGATTCCATAATCAACTCGCGAGGAATCTTCTGTTGTTTCTACTTCCTTTGGCATGCTAAGTCTCCTTCAATCAATTCTGCTCTCATTATATAAATAACCCGGCCAGAATTCTGCCGGGTTACTGTAATTCTAATTAATTCTTAAGAATTAACCTTGGTGTAAGTGGTACTCCCGTAGTAATTCGTTAACTGCATCGTCGTGGGTCTTAGTAATGATACTTTGACCAGTCCCTTCAACAGTTGCTTCAAAACGTTTCTTAGCGCTATCTTCTACAATCACGCCAATTTCATTTTTGCCGACCATGACGCTTGTCATTTCTTGGCCATTACGTTTGATGTCATCAATTGTGACAGTAATTTTTTGTTCTTTTTTTGACATAGTTATGTTGAACCCCTAACTTCTTTGACTTACTTTTGTGACTCGTCTTGCTGTCGATTGCGCAAAACGGTGAAGTGATCTGGTACTGGATCATAGCCGCCCCGTACAAACGGGTGGCAACGCGCTATACGACCGATGCCCATGATTAAACCCAAAATAGCACCATGTTTTTGGATTGCTTGAATCATGTAACTCGAACATGTTGGGTAATATCGGCAACTCGGTGGTAATAATGGTGAAATCCCCTTCTGATAGAAACGGACCAATCCAATCAATATTTTCCGCAATTTATCTGCCTCACTTTAGCGCATGCTACTGCAAGAAATTAATAATATGACTCCATGTGCTAGGCAAGAAAACGGCAAATGGATTCTGGCCGCCAATTGCAAAACCAATCATCTGACCAACTAATAACGCAATAATTATGAGCACGAAAACCAATAAAATTTTCTTTAAAACGGGTTTGACGTGTTCGTCAAAATTTGATTGATACACACAATCACAATCCTTCTTTAATAGAATGCGGCTTAATAAGCGCGTTTATCTTCAATATTATCTAATAAGATGCCAGTCCCTAAAGCAACAGCATCCAATGGATTTTCTGCTAAGACCACCGGAACCTTCAAATGTTCTGAGAATAAGCTAGCGATATTGCGTAATAAAGCACCGCCACCCGTTAACATGATTCCCCGATCAATAATATCTGCAGATAATTCTGGTGGTGTCACTTCTAACACTTCTTTGGCAGCCGCAATAATTTCCATCATTGTTTCATGCAAGGCTGATTCAACTTCATCTGCACTAATTGAGACAGATTGTGGCAACCCACTTACCATGTCCCGGCCACGAATCTCAAGTGACTCACTCGCATCAGCATGCCAAACGTTACCAATTGTTAACTTAATTGTTTCAGCCGTATGTTCACCGATTAATAGATTATGTTTCTTCTTAACGTATGCGGCAATTTCACTATTCATCTTATCGCCTGCAAGACGCAATGAACGACTTGTGACCACTTCACCCATTGAAAGCACAGCGACGTCACTGGTCCCACCACCGATATCAATAACCATGTTACCGCGTGGTTGAAAAATATCCATGCCAGCACCTACAGCCGCGACTTTTGGTTCTAATTCCAAGAAGACTTTGCCGCCACCTGATTTTTCAGCAGCTTCAACAATTGCTTTTTGTTCAATTGATGTAATATTTGTTGGGCAGCAAATCAAAATATTAGGTTTTGATAGGAAGCCCTTTACATTTAATTTATTAATAAAATACGCTAACATTTCTTCTGTAATGTCGAAATCAGCGATGACCCCATCCTTTAATGGACGGACAGCGTGGATATTGCCAGGTGTCCGGCCAACCATCCGATACGCTTCTGAGCCAACTGCTAAAACTTTTTTGGTTTGGGTATCAATCGCAACAACTGAAGGTTCGTTTAGGACAATGCCTTTTCCCTTAACGTTAATTAAGACGTTGGCAGTTCCCAAGTCAATCCCGATATCTTTAGCCATTTGGTGTTGCTCCTTCCGAGAACTATATTCAGTAAATCATTATACCATAACACAGGTACCTTTAGTATCCTGATTTGGCAAAATAAAAAAGCGACGTCCGCTGAAATAGCAGGCGCCGCCAGTCTGTTTTATGCACGTTTTGCTTGTTTAATCCGGTGACCGGCAGCATCAAAATCAGTTCGACTGATATGTGCCCCAAGTGCCCGTAATTTTTGATGGAAATGATAGTAACCCCGGTCCATGTATTGAAGGTTCGTAACCAATGTTTCACCATTAGCTACTAACCCAGCAATGACAAGTGCTGCGGCAGCTCTTAAATCGGTTGCAGCCACTTCAGCCCCATTGAAATGTGTATCGCCATAAAGCACAACTGATTGACCTTCAATTTGATAATCCGCATTCATTCGGCGGAGTTCTTCCAAATGCATGAAACGATTTTCAAATACCGTTTCGGTCATAACACTCGTCTTCTTAGCAAGTAATTGGAGTGTCGTCATTTGTGCTTGCATATCAGTTGGAAAGCCTGGATAAGGTAGTGTCTTGATATTACATGCCTTTAATTCAGCGGGGCCAATAATTCGAACACCAGCTTCTTCGTCAATCACTTCCGCACCCATTTCCACTAATTTTGATAGGAGTGGTTTATTGTGTTCAGCAATCGCTTCTTTAATCAAGACATTTCCTTGTGTTGCCGCAGCGGCAACCATGAAGGTTCCGGCTTCAATCCGATCTTGCACGATACTGTGATCCGTCCCGTGTAAAGCGGTTACGCCTTCCACCCGAATTGTCTCAGTTCCGGCGCCAAAAACGTTCGCACCCATTTTGTTTAAGACATTAGCAAGATCCACGATTTCAGGTTCACGAGCAACGTTTTCAATCACCGTTGTCCCTTCGGCCATTGTCGCAGCCATCATGATGTTTTGTGTCGCACCAACACTAGGGAAATCTAAGTAAATATTAGTTCCCACTAGGCGCTCTGCTTTAGCTTCAATGTAACCATGATTTTGATGAATGGTTGCACCAAGTGCTTCAAAACCCTTCAAATGTAAATCAACAGGCCGCGAACCGATAGCACAACCACCTGGCATCGCAACTCGTGCGTGACCTAAGCGCGCTAATAACGGCCCCATCACAACGATGGAAGCACGCATTTTTGAAACATATTCAAAAGCTGCTTCAAAATTCAAATCACCACTGGCATCGATCGTTAATTGGTTCCGTTGTTCATCAAACTCAACTTTAGCATCTAAACTCTTTAATACATCTTGCATCATGAAGACATCAGATAAAATAGGAACGTTTGTTAATTGAACGGGTCCGTCGGTTGCTAGTAAGGCAGCCGCCATAATTGGTAATACTGCGTTTTTGGCGCCTTCGATTTGAACTTCGCCAACTAATCGTTGACCGCCTTGTATAATCAATTTTTCCAAGAGTTTCCCTCCGAATAAGACTGCTAGTTTATGGGACTAAAAAAATCACATTTTTAGCCTGCGCGATTATTTCTAAAAAGAATTGGCTAACGGTGTAGCCCATCACAATAGCGAGAAATACTATGACAATCTGTACTTGGCGGACATGATTCGGTTTGAAAAATTGCTCAAACCGGATTGATTGTAAGCCATAAAAACTGATTAAAATAAAACCAATATGGCTAATAATTGAAATAACTGCCTGTAACCCGATTGATTGCACTTAAATAACGCCCCTTTTGTGATATGCAAACATTGTAACATACCGAAATAGGATTTGTCTGCCCACCAGACTGAATCTTAAGAAACAAAAAAAAGCCTTAAACCATTCAGGTTTAAGGCTTTTTGAATCCTACAATAAGTGATTCTTAACGTTAATCCGGTTCATCGCACGTTGCAGTGCAATTTGAGCCCGGCGTAATTCGTCAGTATCATTATGTTCGGACGCTGTTTTAATTGCGTTTTGAGCACGTTCCTTGGCACTTTGCGCACGCGTAATATCAATATCACGCGCCCGTTCAGCACTATCGGCAACGATTGAAGCAACGTTATGGCTCACTTCCATGAACCCACCATTAACCGCAATTGCGTCTTCACGTGCTGGATCATCAGTCCGTTTAACGCGAATCTCACCAATTTCTAAAGGGGTAATAATTGGCTCATGATTAGCCATAATACCAAGTTGCCCGGCCATCGCTGGTACAACCAACAATGTTGCGTGGTGATCATAGACAATCCCACTTGGGGTCACGATATTAACGGTTAATACCTTTTGTTCTTCTGCCATCATTAACGCCCCTTTCTAAACTTGTTTCGTTTCTTGTTCGGATGGTGTATAACCCAATTCTTTAGCTTTTGCTAATGCAGCATCAATGTTCCCGACAAGCCGGAATGCTTCTTCAGGGACATCATCATAGTCACCCGCTAAGATGCCTTTGAAGCCTGCCACTGTATCTTTTACTGGCACGTATGAGCCGGCTTGGCCTGTGAAGGCTTCGGCAACGTGGAAGTTTTGTGATAAGAAGAATTGAATCCGACGAGCACGCGCAACGATAATCTTTTCATCATCAGATAATTCATCCATCCCTAAGATCGAGATGATATCTTGTAATTCACGATAACGTTGTAAGACGTGTTGCACTTCTGAAGCAACTTCGTAATGTTCTTCGCCAACAATTTCTGGATCCAAAGCACTAGAAGTTGATTCTAGTGGGTTAACAGCAGGATAAATCCCTTGTTGTGTTAATTTACGATCCAAGTTAGTTGTGGCATCCAAATGTGCGAAAGTTGTTGCAGGTGCAGGATCAGTATAATCATCAGCAGGCACATAAATGGCTTGGATTGATGTAACTGAACCTTTTTTAGTAGACGTGATTCGTTCTTGCAATTGGCCCATTTCTGTTGCCAATGTTGGTTGGTAACCAACGGCAGAAGGCATCCGTCCTAATAGGGCAGAAACTTCTGAACCAGCTTGAGTGAATCGGAAAATGTTATCGATGAACAATAACACATCTTGGCCTTCAACATCACGGAAGTATTCAGCAATTGTTAAACCAGTCAAGGCAACTCGCATACGAGCACCAGGTGATTCATTCATTTGACCGAAAACCATGGCTGTCTTTTCCAAAACGCCTGATTCTTTCATTTCAAAGTATAAGTCATTACCTTCACGTGTTCGTTCACCAACACCAGTAAAGACAGAAATACCACCATGTTCTTCAGCGATATTATGGATTAATTCTTGGATTAAAACGGTTTTACCAACACCGGCACCACCGAACAAACCAATTTTCCCACCTCGTAAATAAGGGGCAAGTAAATCGATAACCTTAATCCCTGTTTCAAGAATTTCTGAACTTGTATTTAATTCCTCAAATTTAGGTGCAGAACGGTGGATACTGTCCCGTCTAAAATCTGCAGGAAATTCTTCGCCGCCATCGATTGTTTCACCAAGAACGTTAAATACCCGTCCTAAAGTTTCTTTACCAACTGGTACGTTAATTGCACGACCAGTGTCTTCAACAGCCATCCCCCGACGTAAACCGTCAGTTGATTCCATTGAAATAGTACGCATTACCCCATCACCTAATTCAAGTGCCACTTCTAAGACGACAGATTCGTCGTTCCCTTTGTTGACAACCAAGGCATTATTGATATCTGGTAAAGTCGTATCTAAAGAAAATTCGACATCGACAACGGGACCAATAACTTGGACAACTTTTCCCATACTCATAGTTGTTATTTTCCTCCCGCGTTTCTTATTCTAATGCTGCCGCACCACCGACAATTTCGGTGATTTCTGTAGTAATCTGTGCTTGACGTGCCCGGTTAAATTTAATTGATAAATCAGAAATTAAATTATTAGCATTATCAGTGGCACTCTTCATCGCCGTCATGGAAGCAGAATGTTCAGCTGTTTTAGAATCAAGTAGTGCGCCGTAAATCAAACTTTCAGCGTATTGCGGTAGAATGGCATCTAAGGCATCATCAACAGAAGGTTCTGTGATGTATTCTTGATCTTTATCAGTGACTTCTGAAACATCCAAGTCGGTAATAGGTAGCATTTTTTCAGCTCGAAAAGCAGATGTCAGTGAGTTGACATGGTGGTTGTAACAAACGTACAACTCGTCAAACACGCCGCTATCATACATTGCAACAGCTGTTTTGATGATTTCACGGACTTCATTAAATGATGGCACATCACTTACACCACGATATTCGTAGGATAAGTTCATTTGCCGTGCTTTAAAGAAATCAGCACCTGTGCCACCAACTGCTAAAATAGCATATTCATCGGCAGACTTGTGGTTTTCTGAAATCATTTCAACCATTGCTTTTAAGATTGAGCTGTTATAAGCGCCAACCAATCCACGATCACTCGTGATGACCAAATAACCGGTCTTTTTGATTGGTCTTTCCACTAACAAATTACTTAACGTAATGTCATGCCGCAATGATTTCTGTGAAGTACCGTTAGTAGCTTCTGCTGCTTTAGCGGTACTTTTTTGACGTGCACTTGCAATTAATTGACTTGCAGCCAAATGCGTGACGATTTCTCGAATCTTATTCGTATATTGTTGATAAGCGATTGAATTTTTTTCAATCTGAGAAAGTTTTGCACCAGAGACCATTTGCATAGCACTCGTAATTTGCCCAGTTTTTTTAGTAGAGGCGATTCTTCGTTTGATATCCATTAAAGATTCAGCCAATTAATTCACCCCTTACTGTCCTGAGTCTTGATTGTCAGCAGTAGCTTCAGCGCCGACAAAGCCTTCTGTGAAGGATTTGATAGCAGCATCTAACTTATCTGTATCTGGCAATGCAGCGGTTTGACGGATAGTGTCCATCAAGTCCTTTGCGTTACTTTCAAGATAATCGCTCAATTGACTTTCATATTGCATGATATCGTCAACTGGAACGTCATCAATAAAGCCGTGTGTTAATGCATAAAGAATCGTTGTTTGTTGTTCGAATGGTAATGGTTTGTGAAGTGGTTGTTTCAAAACTTCAACAGTCCGTTTACCACGATTTAATTTCGCTTGTGTTGCAGCATCCAAGTCTGAACCGAATTGCGTAAAGGCTTCAAGTTCACGGTATGATGAAAGATCAAGACGTAATGTCCCAGAAACCTTCTTCATCGCCTTCGTTTGCGCTGCGCCCCCAACACGAGAAACAGATGACCCAGCATCAATCGCTGGACGTGTTCCTGAATAGAATAAATCACTTTCCAAGAAGATCTGACCATCAGTGATGGAAATAACGTTAGTTGGGATATAAGCTGAGATGTCCCCAGCTTGTGTTTCGATGATTGGTAAAGCAGTCATTGAACCGCCACCCAATTCATCACTTAACTTAGCAGCCCGTTCCAATAAACGTGAATGTAAGTAGAAGATATCACCAGGGTAAGCTTCACGGCCTGGAGGTCTTCTCAAAAGTAATGAAATTTCACGATAAGCAGCTGCTTGTTTACTTAAATCATCATAGACGATTAAGACGTGCTTGCCGTTATACATGAATTCTTCACCCATCGCTGCACCAGCATATGGTGCAATGTAGAGTAATGGTGCTGGTTGACTAGGACCAGCTTCGACAACGATGGTATAATCCATAGCGCCGTAACGACGTAAGGTTTCCACTTGCGCTCTAACGGTTGATTCCTTTTGACCGATCGCAACGTAGATACAAATCATGTCTTGATCTTTTTGATTAATAATCGTATCAATCGCAACAGATGTTTTACCAGTCTTACGATCCCCGATAATTAATTCACGTTGACCACGACCGATTGGTACCAAAGCATCAATGGCTTTCAAACCTGTTTGTAAAGGTTCTGAAACAGATTGACGTGCCATAACGCCAGGGGCCTTCTTTTCGATTGGATGAGTTTTGTCCGTTTTAATTTCGCCTCTGCCGTCCACTGGTTGACCCAATGGATTAACAACACGACCAATTAAAGCATCGCCAACAGGCACTTCCATAATCCGGCCTGTTCGTTTAACTTGGTCACCTTCACGAATGTTTTCATATTCACCTAAGATGATAATCCCAACATCGTTGGTTTCCAAGTTTTGTGCAACCCCGTATGAACCGTTAGAAAATTCTAGCAATTCACTTGAAAGGGCGTTTTCTAAACCGTGAGCACGTGCAATCCCATCACCAACATAAGTGACAGTACCGACTTCTTCAACGGCTAAATCTTCATTATAATTTGCAAGTTGTTGTTTAATTAATGCACTGATTTCCTCAGTTTTGATGCTCATCAGGTTCACCTCTTTATCAACGATTGACTATTTCAATAGTAATGACTTAATTTGATCTAAGCCATGTTTAACACTGCCATCGATCACCTTGTGATTCGATTCCAGTACAATCCCACCAATAATATCTGGATCAACGATACTTTCCACCAAGACCTGATTGAGACCTTCGCGTTTAGCGTAGCTTTGGCTAATCTTTGCGATTTGATCATCATCTAAAGCAACGGCTGACGTTACCTTAGCGTGTGCAATCCCCATCTTTTGATCATAAAGATCTTCGTAGGCCGCAATAATGTATGGCATCTCAGCCATTCTTTGATAGTCAAAAACAAGGCTTAAAAAGTGTTGCATGAGTGTACTAAATTCACCGGAAAGGCTCTTTAGAAGCTCACGTTGTTTCAATCCAGATAAAGTCGTATCAGTCAGAACTGCACCCAATCTTGGGTTGTCATTGAAAATAGTCTCGAGTGCTTGTATCTCTTCATGGATACTTTCAAATTGTTGCTCTTGTTCTGCAAGGGAAAATAATGCCTTTGCATAGCGTTGTCCGACTGCATATTTATCTAGTTTCATTTTGCTTATCCAACCCTTCAATATAGGAATTGATCAATGACTTTTGATCAGTAACTGACAATTCTTTCTTAATGAGTTTAGAAGCAATTTCAATAGATAGTTGAGCAACATCATCTCTCGCACTGTTTAACGCATCTAAACGAGCTTGTTCGATGTCTTTTTTAGCATTTTGTTTTAAAGTTTGGACTTCTTCTTGAGCAAGTGTGACCATGCCTTCGCGTTGTTTTTCACCATTTTGCTTGGCTGTATTCACAATTTCAACTGCTTCTGACTTAGAATTCTTCAACTCTGTTGCGCGTTGTGCTGCTAATTTAGCAGCATCTTCACGTGATTGAGCGGCGTTATCTAAGTCGTTTGTAATTTTGTCAGAACGAGCTTGCATCATTTTTGAAACAGGTCCGAACGCAAATTTACCAACTAAAGCGACTAAAATGATAAAGACAACTAATACGAAAAGTGAATCTCCAAGGTAGGCTTCAGAAGCACCAACGATTAAATTACTAAACATCTATTGACACTCCTTCCTTGACTTACTGACTAATTTTTAAAGCGAAAATTTAGATTCACTCGGATTAACTAAATAAGATCAAGAAAGAAACGACGATAGAAAGAATTGGAACAGCTTCAATCAACCCAACACCGATAAACATTGTTGAGCGTAATTCTGCTGATAATTCTGGTTGGCGTGCCATACTTTCGATTGTTTTTGAGATAACCTTACCGTTACCATATGATGCTGCGAATGCTGCTAAACCAGCTGCGATAGCTGCTGCTAAATAGTTCATGTTTTTTCCTCCTAATTTTTAGTCTTCCATTTCAACTTTTTCTGAAATATAGACTATCGATAATGTTACAAATACATATGCTTGGATTGCCCCGATAAAGACGGAGAATCCTTGCCAAACCATTTGGATCGGTGCCGTCACAAGCATCGTTGCTGGTCCATGTGAGAAGGCCATTTTAACTAATAAACTTAGTAAAACTTCACCCGCAAAAATGTTCCCGTACAAACGCAAGGACAACGTTAAGAAATTGGTAAATTGTTCGATGATATTAATTGGTAAGAAAAATCCTACCGGTTTAATATAACTCTTCATGTAATTACCAAACCCTAACCGTTCAACACTAAAGTAGTGCGCAATCACTAAGACGATCATCGCAAGCGACATCGTGATAATCGGATTGGCCGTTGGACTCTTCAACCAAGTTACATCATGTACCTTAATTTGAAGAATCAAACCAAGTTGATTACTGATAAATACGAACATGAACATGACGAATGCAAATAAGTAAAATTGTTTACCTTCTTCACCGGGCATCGCACTTTTAACGATTCCGTTCGTAAAATCAATGATCCACTCCAAAATATTCTGCCGTTTAGTCGGTTTAAGCGCAATTTTTCTTGATAAAAAGAAAACGAGTGCAAAAACCAAAACTGCACTTACTAAGACCGATAGACAGTTTGCTAAATTAAAACGAATTCCCAAAATGCTAATAATGGGATATTTATCATCCACAAAATTCCCTCCTCCCTTAGGCTTATTTGTTGATTCCACTCTATCAATGACTACGTCTACGCGAGTTGCACAACGAACCTAAAAACAGCAATATTTATGTAGAAAAATTAAGCATAAATCATCACCGCAATACATGTATGATAATACCACCATTAAATTAAAAGTACAAAGCAAATACTAACTAATTTCTAATTATTTTTTTGTCAACGCACTCAAATACCATAAATATTATCATATCAAAAGATTGAACTTATTAACGGTTGCTTTTTTGGCAACAAAAAAACGCGTAACAAAAGAAAATCAAGTGTTGCGCGCTTTTATTATCGGTACCTAATTAACGGCTATTTAGTCCCGAAAAGACGGTCGCCTGCATCCCCTAAACCAGGAACAATGTATCCATCCTCGTTTAAATGATCATCAAGACCAGCTGCATAGATGTCAACATCTGGATGGGCTTCTTGAACAGCTTTAACGCCTTCAGGTGCAGCCACTAGTACAACAAGGCGCATTGACGTTGCGCCGCGTTTTTTAAGGGCATCGATGGCCATGATTGCTGAGCCACCAGTTGCAAGCATTGGATCAACGATGAATAGTTGTCGTTGATCGATATCTGTTGGTAATTTAACAAAGTATTCGTGGGGTTGTAATGTTTTTTCGTCACGGTACATACCAATGTGACCAACTTTAGCGGCTGGGATTAATTCTAAAACGCCATCAACCATTCCAAGACCTGCACGCAGAATTGGCACAACGGCTAATTTTTTCCCGCTCAATTGTTTTTCAATTGCAGGACCCATTGGTGTTTCAACTTCTACGTCTTCCATTGCTAAATCGCGCGTGATTTCATAAACCATTAATTCTGCGATTTCGTTTGCGACTTCGCGGAAAACTTTAGTACCCGTATCCTTATTCCGGATAATCGTTAATTTATGTTGAATTAACGGATGATTTAATACTGTGAATTTTGCCATTTACTTTGCCCCTATTCTATTCAATGAATTTAGTCCAAACTTTTTTCGCAAAAAAAGAGTGGCTCCAAAGAAAACCTTCTCCGAGTCACTCTCCCTTCCGCGTAAAATTCTGTTTACTATTGTAGCGTAAATAGCATCAAAAAACTAGCGGTATTCATTAATTAATCTAAAAATTTAGCTTGTGTGATTGGAAAACGATCCGTCAACGCTAAAACATCTGCACTAATGCGCGTCATGGCGTCTAATTGATCGTGTTTTTCAATCACTTCTAAAATTAATTGCGCAATCAATTCACAATCCGCTTCTTTAAACCCGCGTGATGTGATTGCTGGGGTCCCAATTCGAATCCCACTTGCCTTAAATGGACTTAATTTTTCAAAAGGAATGGTATTTTTATTAACGGTAATGTGGACACTATCTAAGAACGCTTGGACTTCCTTCCCATTTAAACCACTCTGCGTTAAATCGAGTAACATTAAATGATTGTCAGTCCCGCCTGAAACCACACGCACTAAGTCAGATTGTTCGAAAACGGCAGCCATCGCTTGCGCATTGGCCACAATTTGTTTTGTATATGCTGTAAATTCAGGTTGTAAATCCTCACCAAATGCAACAGCTTTCGCCGCAATGACGTGTTCGAGCGGTCCGCCTTGAATACCAGGGAAGATGGCAGAGTCAATTGCTTTGGCATATTCTGCTTTACACAAAATCATTCCACCACGAGGTCCACGCAACGTTTTATGCGTTGTTGTGGTCACCACATCGGCATATGGCACTGGACTTGGATGAACACCAGTTGCCACTAAACCAGCAATGTGTGCCATATCGACCATTAAGTAGGCACCGACATGATCGGCAATGGCGCGTAATCTTGGGAAGTCAATTGTCCGACTGTATGCTGATGCCCCTGCAACAATCATTTTAGGATGAATTTCATCCGCTTTAGCAGCGAGCGCATCATAATCGATTCGTTCGTTATCGTCAGCAACGCCATAACTATAGAAGTGATAAAGTTGCCCACTGAAGTTAAACGGTGACCCATGGGTTAAATGACCGCCATCTGTGAGGTTCATCCCTAAAATCTTATCACCGGGTTCTAAAAGCGCTTGGTAAACTGCCATATTAGCCTGCGAACCGGAGTGCGGTTGTACATTGGCATGTTCTGCATTAAAAAGTTGTTTAGCACGTTCAATCGCGAGTGATTCAATTTGATCGATAAATTCACAACCACCGTAAAACCGTTTGCCCGGATAACCCTCGGCATATTTATTGGTTAATACGCTACCTTGTGCTTCTTGAACAGCTCCGGAAACAATGTTTTCAGAAGCAATTAGTTCAATATTATGCACCTGGCGTTGTTCCTCTTTTTTAATCAATTCGTAAATTGCTGGATCAGTTTGTTCAATCATTTACAATCACTCCTCTTCCTATTAAAATAGTGCCTATTTCGAAGTAAAGTATTGTTGGCCGGCAGACTTCTCGAGGCGATTCATATACGCTAATCCAACACCCTCTTTTGCGAAGCCTTGCACTAATATAATTTTAACCTCAGGATTCAAATCAAAATACCGTAATCCTTCAAACAAGTGTTGACTAGCAGTCACTACAGAATCGCCTAAAGAGAACTGATCTTTAAACCTAACGTCAGATAACTGCCCTAACACCGTATCAACCGCCATAACACCAAATGGCACATTTTGTTGACTGGCCCATTTAACCGCCGCCGGAAATTCATCTGGCGTTGGCACTATGTAAACCTGCGCATTTGGAGCATAGTGTTTGTATTTCATGCCTGGTGCCTTTGGCGTTTCAGCTGCGCCAACTTTATGGTGGTTCGTCATAATCGGCCCAATCACACGTTCAATGGCTTCTTGAGTCACAACACCGGGTCGTAAAATAACGGGTGTCGCAACACTTAAATCAATCACCGTTGATTCCAACCCAACACCAGTTGGGCCATCATCAATGACACCGGCAATCTTTCCATTTAGATCATGTAAAACGTGATCGGCAGTGGTTGGACTGGGCTTGCCTGATGTATTGGCTGAAGGCCCCACAAGTGGGACACCGGCCGCTTTAATCAAGTCTAACGTCACCGCATTGTTCGGCATTCTAAAGGCAGCGGTCTTTAAACCACCCGTCACAACTGAATCTAGTGCCGCATGTTTTAGCGGCAAAATAATTGTCAATGAACCGGGCCAAAAAGCGTCGACTAATTGCTTAAATCGATCACTAACTCCGGCTGCGTAATGCTCAACCGTCGCAACACTTGCTACATGCACGATTAGCGGATTATCACTTGGGCGCCCCTTAGCGGCATAAACTTTCTTAACCGCTTCAGGATTCGTCGCATCTGCCCCAAGACCATAGACGGTCTCAGTTGGAAATGAAATCAATTCGCCCGCTTTTAAATCTGCTGCTGCTTGTTCAATCTGTTCTACTGTGTATCTCTTGGTTTCCATTATAGGCCTTCCTTACTCTACTTCTGATTTACATCATACCAAATTCCGATTGAAATCGTAACCCACACGGGCCATTCTAGACCAATTAGCCATATCTTTTTTGATTGTAACCGCTACATCGGTCGATTCATGTTCGAATAACCGAACGATCGCCTCTTTTTGCTGATAACCGAACTCTAAATAAAGCTGCCCATCTGGTTTTAAATACGCACGCACTTCTTTAGCAAACCGTTCATAAAACGCTAAGCCGTTATTATCTGCAAATAGGGCCAAGTCGGGTTCGTATTTCAAAACGGACGCATCCATCACATGCCGTTCATCTTGTGCAATATATGGCGGATTAGACACAATCACATCAAACTGTTGGCCCATCACTGGGGTTAGAAAATCACCCACGATAAAGTTAACATGCGCGTTTAATTGGCGCGCATTTGCTTGTGCAACAGCAATCGCTTCTAGTGAAATATCAATTGCGGTCACTTCCCATTCTGGATGCTCACAGGCAAGGGTAATTGCAATGGCGCCCGTTCCTGTCCCAACATCCAACACTTTAAGTGGTCGGTTCTTTGGTTGTGTAGCATCTAATATCCATTCTACCAATTCTTCCGTCTCAAGTCGTGGAATAAGCGTTGCCGGCGTCACCTTAAAATCGCGTCCGTAAAAATTAGCATATCCCAAAATGTATTGTGCCGGTTGATCAGCGATAAACGCGTTTAAGTCTGCTTGATACTGATCGTATTCGGCAGTCGGCATTTCATCGTGATAATGCAAGACCAGTTGGGTCGTCGTCCAATGTTTACGACCGAGTAGTAAAAAGCGCGCTGCTTCACGTTCTTTAGCGTGTTCTTCTAAAAATAAAAAAGCCCAATTCAGGGCTTTAAGATAAGTGAGCTGTGCCATCTTGTAATTGCTCCAATTTTTCGGTTTGATCGTAAAGAATTAACGCATCAATGACGTCGCCTAATTCCCCGTTCATAATCCGATCTAATTTGTTTAACGTTAAACCAATTCGATGATCCGTCACTCGGTTTTGTGGATAGTTATATGTTCTAATCCGTTCAGAACGATCCCCAGACCCAACCGCTGACTTCCGGCTTGAATCGTATTCACTTTGATTTTGTGATTCATAGAAATCATAAACCCGTGACTGTAAGATTTGCATTGCCTTCACTCGGTTTTGTTGTTGTGACCGTTGATCTTGCATCGCAACCACAATCCCGGTTGGAATATGCGTCATCCGCACGGCTGAAGAGGTTTTATTGATATGTTGACCACCAGCACCTGAGGCACGATAAACGTCAGTCCGAATATCCTTAGGATCGAGCTGCACGTCAACCCCATCATATTCAGGCATAACTGCAACAGTCGCTGTTGAGGTATGAACACGACCTTGTGATTCGGTCTTTGGGATCCGTTGGACACGGTGCGCACCATTTTCATATTTTAACTTCGAATAAACATTTTTACCGGTAATCATCATCGCAACTTCTTTGAAGCCACCCACTTCTGTAGCCGTTTCATCGATGATTTCAGTTTGCCAGTTTTGTGATTCAGCGTAGCGTTGATACATATTCAACAAATCACCTGCAAAGAGACTGGCTTCGTCGCCACCAGCAGCCCCACGAATTTCCATGATGATATTCTTTTCATCGTTAGGATCCGTTGGTAACATCAAAATCTTGATGTCTTGTTCTAATTGTTCCTTTTCATCTTGTAACTCACTTAAATCCGCTTTAGCTAATTCTTCCATTTCTGGGTCATTAGATTCGCGTAACAATTCTTCGCTTTCTGCAATGTCGTTTAAGACAGTCTTCAAACGCGTGTATTTACCAACAATTTCCCGTAAACCCGCTTCTTCTTTAGACAATTCCATATACCGACTGGTTTCGTTGATCACTTCTGGATCAGACATTAATTCCTGTAATTCCGCATAGCGGTCTAACAAACTATCAAGTTGTTCAAACATTTTATCCATGAATGACTAGCCTTCCTTTTCACTCTCTTGTGTTACCGGTGGGTTAAAATAGTGTTTCCGACAAACGGGGTAGTATGCTTCGTTGCCCCCGATTTGAATCTGTTCACCCGTATAAACCGGTTTGCCATCGCTCATTCGCAAGTTCATAATCGCTTTTTTGCGACAGAACCAACAGATGGTCTTCATTTCTTCAATCTTATTGGCAAATAGCAATAAGTATTTCGAGCCTTCGAATAATTCATTCTTAAAATCATTCTTCAACCCAAACGCCATCACCGGGATATTCAAATCATCAACGACCTGCGCCGCTTCGATTACGTGATGCCGTTCTAAAAATTGTGATTCATCAATCAAGACACACGCTGCATCCGGATTAGTCGATTGTACCAACTCAAAGATATTCGTATCCGAGAAAATCGGTGTCGCCTCACGTTTGAGCCCAATCCGACTTGAAACAATCCCCACCCCGTCGCGATTATCAATCCCACTCGTCAGGATGATCACTGATTTATTCTGCTCTTCATAATTGTGTGCGACTTTTAAAATTTCAATCGACTTACCACTATTCATTGCACCATATCTAAAAAATAATTGCGCCACTCTCAAACACCCCTATGTTAAGCACATTTTAATCTAGTATACCTGAAAATCAGCGAGGCAACAATATTCGCCACTATTAAATTCTAAAGTTTCCCTTATTTTATTTGCAGATGCGTTTTTATATCGTCCAAATTGAGAATTTATGCTATGATTATGAACATTGAAAGGGTGGCAAGCATGACAATTAAAAGCTCATTTGCAATTACAGCAGGACGTTTTTCATATTGGTATTTACATACCTTTATGAAAGGTGGCAGCTCCCTCCCCGGGAAAATCGCAACCAAGTTCGATCCTGCTGTGTTAAAGCAGTTAACCAAGAACTACGACGTGATTATCATTACCGGTACCAATGGTAAAACATTAACGACCGCACTCACTGTGCAGACGTTGAAGCAAAAATACGATCATATCATGACCAATTCGAGTGGCTCGAACATGATGCAAGGGTTGACCACCGCCTTTTTAGCAGATCATCCTCAAAAAGGACAACGGCAATTGGCCGTCCTCGAAGTCGATGAAGCCAATGTGGAACCCCTTTGTCACTACATCAAGCCCAAAGCGATTGTGATGACGAATATTTTCCGTGATCAGATGGATCGTTTCGGCGAAATCTACACGACTTATAATATGATTCTAGCGGGCGTCAAACTCGTTCCTGAGGCAACCCTCATTATGAACGCTGACTTGCCTCTCTTTTCATCGGTTGAACTTCCTAATCCAAAGATTTATTACGGATTCAACCACTTACCAGATGGCGAAATGATGGCTCCAAGCAACACAGACGGCGTTTTGTGCCCCGTTTGTGATCACATCATTCATTACAAATTCATCAGTTATGCCAGCCAAGGGAAGTTTTACTGCCCTAATTGTGGCTACCAACGACCTGAATTAGACGAAGCAGTCACTGCCATCAATCAGATGCGCCCCACAAATTCACACTTTGAAATTAACAACGAACCGTTTGAAATTTCAATTGGCGGCATGTACAACATCTATAACGCACTTGCAGCCTATAGTGTCGGTCGATTCTTTGATATTCCAGCGAAAGCAATTCAAAAGGCCTTCACTGAAGACAAACGAATCTTTGGCCGTCAAGAAGTCATTCAATTAAAAGACAAAGCGGTCACATTGGTACTCGTTAAAAATCCGGTTGGCTTAAACCAAGTCTTACAAATGATCAGTTCTGATCCAGAAGACTTTTCACTCGCAATGTTGCTTAACGCTAACTATGCCGATGGAATTGATACGAGTTGGATTTGGGATGGCGAGTTTGAAGACTTACTCAAACACAACATTCCAACCGTGATTACCGGTGGCGAACGCGGTGACGATATCGCTTTCCGTCTAAAAGTGGCTGGTGTCACGGCAGATCAATTACACGAAACCAAAGAACTCGATGCAACGATGGCAGCCATTGAAGCAGCCCCAACCAAACATGTTTATGTATTAGCAACTTATACCGCTGTTTTACAACTACGTAAGAAGCTGGCAGCTGCCAATTATATTAAGAAAGGACTATCAGTATGACCCAGACATTAAGAATTTGTCATCTATACGGCAATTTAATGAACACATATGGTGATCTTGGTAATATTTTAGTCCTTGATTACTATGCCAAAAAAGTTGGCATTCAAACTGAAACAGAAGTCATTAGTATCGGTCAAGATTTCGATGCTAGCCGCTATGACATCGTCCTTTTCGGTGGTGGCCAAGATTTCGAACAAAAAATTATTTCAGAAGATCTTAACAGTAAAAAAGCTGCACTCACAGCATACATCGAAAATGGCGGCGTAATGCTTGCCATTTGTGGTGGTTACCAATTATTGGGCCACTACTACATCGGTGCGAACGGTGATAAAATTCCTGGGATTGGTGCCCTTGATCACTATACACTCAGCCAAGATAACAGCCGTTTTATTGGCGATATCGTGATTGAAAATCGTGAATTTAACGAAACTTACCTCGGCTTTGAAAATCATAACGGTCGGACTTTCTTAGGAAAAGATGAAAAACCACTTGGTTATGTTAAACGTGGTCATGGTAACAACGGCGAAGACGGCACTGAAGGTTGTGTTTATAAAAACACCTTTGGTTCTTACTTCCACGGCCCAATCTTAACCCATAACGGTGTCTTAGCTAAACGACTCTTAACAACAGCGATTAGCCGCCGTTTCCCAGAGTTTGATCTTCAACCACTAGCGGACCTTCCAATCGAAGAATCCCGTTACCAAGTCGACGCAGCAGGTGTCAAAAAGGTCCAAAATTAAGTACTCCCAAAAGAACCCCGACAATATCTTTTTCGATATTGTCGGGGTTCTTTTTTTGCATTTTAATCTGCCAATGTTAATTGACTTTGAGCCGCTGCCAAACGGGCACTTGGCACTCGGTATGGTGAACACGAGACATAATCAATGCCCAAATCACGATAAAACGGCATCGCTGCTGGATCACCACCGACCTCGCCACAAACGCCAATCGATAAATCAGGTTTGGTTTGACGGCCTTTTTGAACCGCCAATTGCATCAAAGTACCGACCCCATCTTGGTCGAGTGTTTGGAACGGTTCGGTCGGCATTAATCCCTGTTGCTGATAATCCGGCATAAAATGACCAATATCATCGCGGGAAAAGCCGTACGTCATTTGCGTTAAATCATTGGTGCCAAAACTAAAGAAATCTGCGGTCTCTGCGATTTGATCCGCAACTAAACACGCCCGCGGAATCTCAATCATTGTGCCAATTTGATAAGTTAGTTGTTGCTGATTTTCTACCAAATAGTCGTTGATGGTTTGCTGTAATAGTTGCTTTAGGTACGCCATTTCAGTCGCCGTGCCAATTAGCGGCAACATTATTTTAGGAATTACAACATGGTGGTACGTTGTTTGAACCGCTAAGGCACTCTCAACAATTGCTAAGACCTGCATTTGATAAATTTCAGGATAGGTCACCGCCAAACGACTGCCACGATGGCCTAACATGGGATTAACCTCCGCTTTATCAGCAATCCGGCGCTTAATTTCGGCCAAACTAATGCCTAGCGCGGTTGCTAATTCAGCCTGTTCCACTTCATTTTGCGGTAAGAATTCATGCAATGGTGGGTCTAACAAGCGAATTGTACATGGTCGCTCTTCAGCTAATGAAAAGATTTGCTTAAAGTCAGTTATTTGGAGGCTTTTTAGTGCCGCCAACGCCACTTGGCGATCCGCTAATTCAGTTGCTAAAATCATTTGGCGCATTTTAAAAATTCGTTCTGGACCAAAGAACATGTGCTCCGTCCGTACAAGTCCTAACCCCTGTGCGCCAAATTCAAAAGCAGTCGCCACTTCTTGAGGTGTCTCAGCGTTGGCCCAAACCGCAAAGGGTGCAATCTCATCACACCAACTGAGCACCGTTGCAAGCGTTGTTTCATGAACACCGGTTTGTTGGGGCAACGCCCCTAAATAAAGGCGACCAGTATGACCATCCACCGAAATAATCGCCCCTTCTTTTAAAACTCGGCCGGCAAAATGCGCCTCACGTTGTTCATAATCCACTTGAAGTTGCTGACAACCAACGACACAACAACAGCCCATTCCCCGTGCAACAACGGCCGCATGCGATGTCATACCACCACGACTAGTAACAATTGCTTCACTGATCACCATCCCATCAATATCTTCTGGTGATGTTTCTTGGCGAACTAAAATGACTTTTTCACCAGCTTCGTGTGCCTGTTGCGCTTTTTGGGCGTCGAAATAGACCGCACCAGTGGCAGCACCGGGACTCGCTGGTAACCCAGTCAATAACTGTGTTGCCTGTTGCACCGCACTAGTTTCAAAAAGTGGGTGTAACAACCCATCAATCATCGTCGGCTTCAAGCGACTAATCGCGGTTGGCCGATCAATCACACCTTCATCAACTAAATCCACAGCAATTCTAAAAGCAGCCGGTGCGGTGCGTTTGCCAACCCGTGTTTGTAAGACATATAACTGCCCAGCTTCAATCGTAAATTCCATATCTTGCATATCCCGATAGTGGGCTTCTAATTGATTGGCAATCGTTTTGAATTGTTCATAAATTACTGGCAATTGCGCCTTTAACGTCGCAATTGGTTCGGGGGTTCGAATCCCCGCCACCACATCTTCACCTTGTGCATTCAATAAATATTCGCCAAACAAACCAGGTTCACCAGTTGCTGGGTTCCGAGTGAACGCAACGCCGGTTCCACTTTGCCCCTGATAATTACCAAAGACCATTTGTTGCACGTTGACTGCGGTTCCCATGGCACCGTCGATTTGATTTAAACGTCGATAAGTCTGCGCACGTGGATTCTGCCATGATTTAAAGACAGCTTCAATGGCCAGTCGCAGTTGTTGATCAACCGACTGTGGAAATTGATATTGTCCGGCCGCTACGTACAAGCCTTTATAGGTTTCAATCAATTGTTTTAAATCAACTAACGTTAAGTCTGTATCCTTTTGAACTTGCCGTTTATTTTTAAGCGCCGTTAATGCCGCTTCAAAAATTGGCTTATCAATACCGTAAACCACATCCCCAAACATTTGAATCAACCGACGATAACAATCGTAAGCAAACCATGGATCATTGGTCATTTCAGCTAAGCCGATTACCGTTTGATCGTTTAACCCTAAATTCAAGATAGTATCCATCATCCCCGGCATTGAGATTGGTGCACCACTGCGGACGGACACCAATAACGGCTGCTCAGCATTCCCTAATTGCCGCTGCGTCTTTTCTTCAAGAATATGAACCGCTTTCATTAATTCGTCTTCTAAAAAGCCCGTCTCTTGTTTAGCACTTGCTAAGTATTGTCGACAAGCAGCCGTTGTAATTGTAAAACCGGCTGGCACGGGTAATCCTAATCGCGTCATTTCCGCTAAGTTGGCTCCCTTACCACCTAATTCTTGATTGGTTACCGTTTGATCTTCAGCAAAAGCATAAATATAGTTCATGATAGCGCCTCCAAATTTTATTGATAACCGCATTATATAGTGTGTCACATTACAAGTCAATAGTGTAGCTTATAAATTTTAATAGGTCACGCTATTATGTGAATATATTGCAATTAGCGTAACGCTATCCTATAATGAATTTATTGAACCCGGTTTATTCAAAGGAGCGCTTATGGAATTATCTAACCGTCAACAGGAAATTATCAAAATCGTCAAAGCGAATCAACCCATTAGTGGGACTAAAATTGCTGAACAATTGCATCTTTCTCGCGCAACCTTGCGTAATGATTTCGCAATTTTAACGATGACCGGTATTTTGGACGCCCGCCCTAAAGTCGGCTACTTTTACGTCGGCCAAGAAGTGATGCCGCTCTTAACCGATGAACTCTACCAAGAAACAGTCGGTCAACTGATGGTCCCACCGCTTTTAATCCCTCAAACGACAATGATCGATGAAGCGGTCACGCAACTATTCATGCACGATGTTGGGTCGCTTTATGTAACGGATGAACAGTCAGGTTTACTGGGCGTTTTATCGCGGAAGGACTTACTACGGGCAACCATTAATACAACTAATACGCAAGCTACTCCAGTCGCCATGATTATGACGCGAATGCCAAACATTACAACGACCACCGAGGACACAACTGTCTTACACGCCGGTCAGCGGTTAATTGCACATCAGGTTGATTCACTGCCAGTCGTTGCCATTGATGGCATCACCGTCATTGGCAAAATTACCAAATCAATTATTATGCGCTATTTCATCGAAGCTGGACTGCACTATCAATCATAATTTTTTGGAGGATTACAAAATGTCAGCGATTCCAATTTTTATTATTTCAGATTCAATTGGCGAAACAGCTCGAACAGTTATCGCAGCGGTCAACGCCCAATTCCCCGCTTCAGTCACCCTTAAAATTCAACGCTTTCCGTTTATTACCGATCAAAAAACATTAACCCCTATTTTGCAAGATGCCCATCAAGAACAGGCAATTATTGTCACAACACTTGTTAACCACACGCTTCAAGAAACGGTGACGCAATTTTGCCAAGCCAAGCATTTAACCTTAATCGACCCTCTGTCTTCGCTGACCACCGCCATTAGCGAACGCAGTCAAACCGCATCACTGGAAACCCCAGGCTCATTACGGAAACTTGATGAACACTATTTCCATCGTATTAGCGCCATGGAATTTGCCGTTCGTTACGATGACGGTCAAGATCCACGTGGTTTATTAGAAGCCGACATCGTTCTATTAGGCGTTTCGCGGACCTCAAAAACGCCACTCAGTATGTATTTGGCCAACCAAAACTATCGCGTGGCCAACTTACCACTCATTCCCAACGTACCGTTACCAAAAGAATTATTCAAAGTGCCCGCCCATAAGATTATCGGTCTAACCATGCCACTTTCAACACTGCTAAAAATCCGCCAAGAACGTTTGGCCACCTTGGGACTACCGCAAACAACTAATTATTCTAATATGACAACCGTCGGTGATGAACTTGCCTATGCCAACCAGATTTTTGAACAATTAAACGCCACGACAATTAATGTTGCCGATCGTTCGATTGAGGAAACAGCTAGTTTAATCCAAACCATAATCTAAAGATTAAGGAAACGACTTAACCTTTTTTAAAGAAAAAAACCGATTTTTATTCATAAAATATCAATTGTTTGATAACATTCCCCGGCTATACTGTTGTTATAGATTAAAAGGAGCGATCGATATGCTAATAAAAAAACAAAACATTGAATCCGTTAAAATTAAAAGTATTGATAGTCAAGATAAGGTCCTCGCGACAACCGAGTCCGGCGAAATTATCGAACTACATATCACCGATCAACAAAAGAAGGATCGGCTTTTCTGGGAATCATTGGTGAACGTTTTACGCGCTGAACTCTGGCTCCCCCTCAAAAAGAAAACCCATGAACTCTTACAAAACGACTGGTTAGCAGAACCAGAATTAAATTAACTAAAAAGAACGTTGACCAGAAGTAATTCTAGCCAACGTTCTTTTTTTAGTTATTTTTCACCTTGCCATTCCGCAATGTACTCGGCCACAAAATCTTGCATGACTTGTGTTCTAGCGGTTGCGATTTCTCGCGCCACTTGCGTATTCATCGTCGCCGCGAGTTTGAAGAGCTTTTCATAAAAATGATTAATCACCGTTGAAGGTTCCCGATAATTAGCCTTGGTTAACTCGGCCCGTGGTTGAATTTCAGGATCATAAGCCACCCCATCGTGAGCGCCGCCATACATAAAGGTCCGGCCAATACCAATCGCGCCAATCGCATCCAACCGATCCGCATCTTGAACGATTTGCCCTTCTAAACTTAATGCTTGGTGCTGATTAATATTTTTAGAAAATGACATATGATCGATGATGTCAAAAATCGCAGTTGATTGCATCTCTTCAATGCCATTTTGGGTTAAAACAGCCGCTACGCTTTGGCGGGCTTGTGCCACATCGCTAACAATTTTTTCATCAATCACGTCGTGCAATAGTGCGGCTAATGTAATCGTTGTTAAGTCGCCATCACCAACTTGGCGTTGAATTAAGCGGGCATTATTTACAACCCGTTGAATGTGATCAAAACCATGGCCACTATGCTCCTGAGCTAACGCTGTTCGTACGAATTGTTCAATTGCTTCAATTTGTTTTTGCATAACTGCCACCCTACTCTTTTAATCATTAAAAAAATTGCAACCACGGCTGCGGTTGCAATTGGTTATATTCAGTTTACTTGTTACCCGGTTCTGACGCAATAATTTGCATGTCTCCTTTTAAGTCCCATGACTTAATATCAAATGGTAACACAAAATGCATATTCTTGTGAATTGGGTAAGTTTGCCCATCAGCAATCAGTTCGCCTTCACCATCGACCACGGAGACTAAAGTATAGGGTGCCGTTGTCCGATCAAAGTGTAAGTCGCCCTTCACTAACCATTGGTAAACACTGAAAAATGGTGACATTGGTGGTTGCACATAAGTGGTGATTGTTGAATCTCCAACATGTTCTGTTTGAATATTCAAAACGGGATCTTGATGCGGCACAATCGTCGTATCAATTGATTGCTTCAAGTGTAGTTCGCGTTTTTCGCCCGTCTTAGCATCGACCCGATCATAATCGTATAACCGATATGTTGTATCACTACTTTGTTGGGTTTCAAGCGCCATGATACCTTTGTTCAATGCGTGAATCGTGCCACTTGGGACGTAGAAAAAGTCACCAGTCTTAACGGGCACTTTGCGGAGTAAATCATCCCACTTGCCTGCTTCAATCATTGCTGTTAATTCCGCTTTGGTCTTGGCATGGTGGCCATAGATTAAATAAGCACCTGGTTCAGCATCCAAAATATACCAACATTCCGTCTTACCGAGTTCGGTTGGACCTTCATGAGCAGCAGCATAAGCATCATCTGGATGGACTTGAACTGACAAGCTTGCTTCGGCATCCAAAATCTTCGTTAATAATGGGAAAACTTCTCCCTTGGCATCACCAAAATAATTGCGGTGTTGGGCCCAAGCTTGATCTAATGTAAGGCCTTTTAAGGGACCGTTTTCGATTGTGCTGGGACCATGTGGATGTGCTGAAATCGCCCAGCATTCACCAATATCGCCGTCTGGTAAATCATAATCGAAGGCTTCAGCTAATTTGCGACCACCCCAAATTTTTTCTTGAAAAACAGATTTTAGAAATAAAGGTTCTGTCAATTCACTCACTCCTAATGCGCTTTATTTATCAATAGTCCCATTTTACCACAAATGTAAGCGGATAATACGCAAATTTGCGAATTTGACTAGGCTTTTGTTTCTAGGTGATTATCCGCTAAAAATTGTGCCACAATCGCATCCCGTCGTTCCAAAAAGACCGGATTATCAGCCGTTGGATGAATGCGATTACTCAGGACAATCAGCCCCGTTTGCCGCTTGCGATCCAATAGCATGAACGTGCCGGTAAAACCGGTGTGATAAATCAGTGGCTGGTGTTCTTGCGGCTCAAAGCGCAAATCCCAGCCCAGTGAGCGCCCGAGATGTTTTGGTGTCCAATCACGATAGAGACTCTTAACACTCGCCTGACTGATTGGTGGCTGGTCAACCTTCAACTGCCCTAATTGGAACTGGGCAAAGCGGACAACGTCTTTTAATGGAGCAAACAAGCCGGCTGCACCACTATGATTTTGTAAAATCGCACTTTTCGGATCGTGGACAGTGCCCTGGATTAAGCCGCGTTCGGCACTCAATTCAGTCGGGACCGCCAAACTTTTGTCCGGATTAAACGTACTGGCTTGCATACCGAGTGGGGTTAAAACGAGTTCTTGAATCAAATCCTGAATCGGTTTTTGATAGATGGCTTCAATCATCCAGCCCAAATACAACATACCAATGTCCGTGTAAACAACCTTTTCACCAAAATTTGGGCCGACCGTTAATTGCGTCAAAAGCGCCGTTTTTAATTCGGCAGCCGATAATTGATTCCGATTCGGAATGTAGCCCGTTAAACCGGACGTGTGCGTCAATAGATGCAAGACCGTCACCCGTCGATCTTTAAAGGCCGGCAACAAACTATGCACTTTTGTTCGTAAAGAAAGCCGCCCTTTTTCCAATAGCCGCAAAACAATCGTCGTCGTGCCAATCACTTTCGTTAATGACGCTAAATCATACAACTGATCAGCTTTTAACGGCACTTTTTGGGGCACTAATTCGGCCTGCCCGATTACATTAGTCATCACTTCAGGGCCTTCGATGATGGCATAAGAAACACCAGGGACAATCCCTTCATCAACTAGCGCTTCAATTTGCCGGATGGTTTGTTCAAATCGCATGTTAAATTCCTCCTACTACATCAATATCACTAGTATACGCCAAACACGGACAAAAATAAGGCCGCAGATTTTATCTGCGGCCTTATTTGCGTCATTCATGATTAAATTTTAACGTTGCCTAAGAATTGACTATTGTACAAGTCAGCGTAGAAACCATCTTGTGCCATCAAACTATCATGGGTCCCGGTTTCAATAATCGAACCGTGATTCATCACGATGATGTTATCGGCATCGCGAATCGTCGATAAACGATGGGCAACCACGAAACTGGTCCGATTTTGCAACAAGCGTTCCATGGCGTGTTGAATATGAATTTCAGTCCGTGTATCCACTGAACTGGTTGCTTCATCCAAGATCAAAATCTCTGGATCGGCAACAAAGGCCCGCGCAATCGTCAATAATTGGCGTTGACCTTGGGAGATATTCGAAGCTTCTTCATTCAAGACCGTCTCATAGCCATCAGGTAATTGACGGACAAAACCGTCAACGTGCGCTGCTTTGGCGGCTGCTAAAATGGCTTCATCTGAAGCATCAGCGTTCCCATATTTCAAATTATCCCAAATCGTTCCAGTAAATAACCAAGTATCTTGTAAAACCATCGCGAAGTGACGCCGTAATTGTTCCCGAGTCATATCGCGCGTATCGACACCTTTAAGCTTGATTGAACCGCCACTCACGTCGTAGAAGCGTTCCAACAAGTTAATGATGGTTGTTTTACCAGCACCTGTTGGGCCGACAATCGCAATCATTTGGCCTGGTTTGACTTGCAAGTTGTAATCCTTCATCAAGATATCTTTACCTTGATAACCGAATTCGACATGTTCTAATTCAAGTAGATTTTGGTCATCAACAATCGCCGGCACTTCTGATGGGTCGTCACTCATGTCATCTTCATCTAAGACTTCGAAGACCCGTTCAGCTGAGGCAATCGTTGATTGGATTGTATTCGCTAAGTTGGCCAATTGCGTGATTGGTTGTGAGAATTGTTGCGTATATTGCATGAACGCTTGCATATCCCCTAAAGTAACTTGGCCGTGAGAAACACGAATCCCCCCGACAATTGCTACGAAGACGTAACCAATGTTATTGACGAACGTCATTAACGGCATGATGACCCCAGAAATAAATTGTGCCTTCCAAGCTGCTTTATAGAGTAATGCATTTTGTTCTTCAAAGGCATCAATTGTGACTTGTTCGCGGTTGAAGGTCTTTAAGACCACTTGACCAGAGAAATTTTCTTCAATTTGGTTGTTCAACAACCCCAAACTTTTTTGTTGCGCTGCGAAGAATTTCTGTGATTTCGGTGCGACAATCCCGACGACGACTAAACTGAGTGGAATCGTGACTAAGGCAATTAAAGTCAATTGCCAACTAATCGAGAGCATCATCCACATAACGCCAATAAATGTCACAGCACTGGTTACCATTTGCGTTAAACTTTGTTGCAAGGTACTTGCAATGTTGTCCATATCATTAATCGCACGACTCATGATATCGCCGTTTGAGTGTGTGTCGTAGTAATTAATCGGTACCCGTTGCATCTTGTCTTTTAATTCTTTCCGTAATTCATAGACGGTTTGTTGGGAAATCCGCGTCATGATGAATTGTTGTAAGAAACTGAAAACCGCTGATGCTAAGTACATCAAAATCACCGTCATAATAATGTGTTGAATCTTATCGAAATCAATTGGTAAGCCATTCATCGGCATGCCCGCTTTTTGCATGGCATTGCCCTTCATAACACCCTTGAAGATTTCGGTCGTTGCTTGTCCTAATACTTTTGGTGTTCTAATTTGGAAAATAACGGAGATGATTGCTAAGGCTAACACAATCACTAATCCGATTAACCGGCTAGACATGTAGGTTAATAATCGTTTGGTTGTGCCCCAAAAATTCTTCGGTTTTTCAACGACACCACCCATGCCACGGCCTGGGCCATGTCCACCTTGGGGTCGATTGGTTGTTGTTTTTTCAGCCATTAGTCTTCATCCCCCTCTCTGATTTGTGAGTTAATAATTTCTTGATATGTGGCGTTATTAGCCTTCAATTCAGCATGTGAGCCTTTACCGACCAGCTGGCCTTCATCCAAGACCAAGATGGTGTCGGCATCGGCAACGGTTGATACCCGTTGACCAACAATCACAACGACACTCTTTTGAATTTCAGCATCTTCTTTTAAGGCTTTCCGTAATAAGGCATCCGTCTTAAAGTCCAACGCTGAGAAAGAATCATCAAAGACATAAACAGCCGCTTTTTTAACCAACGCCCGTGCGATGGCAAGCCGTTGACGTTGACCACCAGAGAAGTTGCCCCCACCTTGTTCAACGTGACTATCTAAGCCACCTTCAAGTTCGCTGACGAAATCTTTAGATTGTGCAATTTCAAGTGCGTGCCAGATTTCATCATCGGTCGCATTCGGATTCCCATATTGCATATTTTCCCGAATCGTCCCGGTAAATAAGTTCGCTTTTTGAGGGACAAATGCAACTTGTTGGTGAATGTCATGGAGGGTCACATCTTTCACGTTTAACCCTTTGACTGTCACTTCACCCGTTTCAACATCGTAAAAACGAGGAATCAAGTTGACTAACGTGGTCTTCCCTGAGCCAGTGCCCCCAATCACGGCGACTGTTTGGCCCGCTGTCATTTGGAAATCAACGTTTTCAAGCGCTAAGTGCTCCGCATTTTGATAACGGAAGTTGACCTGGTTGAAAGCCAAGCTTGCTGGTTGATCACCAAACGTCTTAGGGGTCGCTGGATCTTCAATCGGCGTGTGTAAATCAAGCACTTCATTAATCCGCACTGCTGAAGCTTGCGCCCGGGGGATAAAGACGAAGACCATTGAAAGCATCATGAAACTCATGAGGATTTGCATCGCATAAGTCATGAACGCTAATAAATTCCCGACTTGCATTGCTTGATTGGCGATTAAATGACCACCCATCCAAGTAATCGCAATGTTAGTTCCACTCATGATTAACGTCATTGCTGGGAACATCACTGACATAATACTATAAACTTTCTTCGCATTTTGCGTGTAGTCAGTATTAGCTTCATCAAAACGTTCTTGTTCGAACTTGTCGCGGCGGAATGCTCGAATGACCCGAACCCCGGTTAAACCTTCCCGGAAAACTAAGTTAATCCGGTCTGTCTTTTTCTGCATTGCCTTGAATAATGGCACAGCGAAGTACATCACCCCACCAATGAAGAGTGCCATGATTGGTAAGACAACCAAGAAAATGGATGTAAGTTGCGCATCTTTTTGATACGCTAAGAAACTTGCGCCAATCAACATGATAGGTGCCATAATCATCATCCGTAAGAACATCATTGCCACATTTTGAATCTGCACCACATCGTTAGTCGTCCGCGTAATTAGTGAAGACGTCCCAACTTGATCCATTTCATCATGTGAGAAGTTGATGACCTTCCGGTAGATATCTGAACGTAATTTTTGGCCTAAGCCTTGTGACGTCCGTGCCGCAAGATAAACGTTGCAGACGGCCGCGATAATACTAATTAATGAAAAACCTAACATTTTAAAGCCTGCTTGCCAGATATAATCAATATTCCCCTTAGCAATCCCGTCATTGACAATGTCGGAGGTTAAATTGGGTAAATAAAGGTTACTGACAACCTGAATCGTCATGAATAAAACCGCACCAAAGACGGCCCAACCTGACATTCTTTTCTTTGCAAGTTTAAGCATGTTGTGTGTCCCTTCTTTCCTTATCCTTGTTTGCTGGCCCCTGTTTCTAACCAGCCTAATACTAATTCGAAGCGTTCTTGGACCTGTTCAATTGTAATCGCATGGTCACTTTCTTGTTGCAGATAATACGCTGCAATACTTTGAAAGACCGTCGTCATCAACTCATGAAATAAAATTCTAAGCGCTTCGGGTTGATCTGCGTTAATCTTGAGCAAGTCGTAATTGACGTTTTCTTCTAAAAAGCGCATCCCATCTACTTGTTTGGCATGCATTAATTCTGGTAACATCTTGCGCCGGTTCTTATAATCCATATGTAAGAAGAGGTGCTTGTAAAATTGTGCATTTTCACCATTAATAATCTCTTCTGCCATTTCAGCAAAGAATTGGCGAATTGCCTTGAATAGATCACCATGAACAGCCAACAGACTCTTTTCTAAATCCTGCTTTGAACTGTCGCGTAATAAGCTAAGGTCGTAGAAAAAAATATCCGCCTTATCTTCAAAGTACTGATAAAAACTGCCTCGCGGAATCTCCGCCGTTTTAATAATGTTGCTGACAGATGCTTCATTAAACGGTACCCGTGAAAACTCAGCATGCGCAGCTTGAATCAGTCGTTGTTGCTTTTCCTCAGGTAATCTAAAAAATGTTTTCTTCGGCATTTCGATACTCCTTTCTGAAAATTAATGACAGAGCGTCATAATTGTGACGTAATGTCATAATACGCCAACTTAGGCACTCATGCAAGCATTAAATCCACAAAAAAAGAACCGGCAGACTATCGTCTGCCGGTTCCCTTTAAAAGGCGCTATTTATCGTCTTTGTCCATTTTTTCTTTAATATCATCCATCACGTCATTGGTTTTTTCAGCAACTTTGTCTTTGGCATCCGCTAATTTTTCTTTAGCTTCACCCATAAAGCCCTTTGCTTTACCTTTGGCCTCAGTTTCGCGATCACCAGTCACCTTACCGGCTGTTTCTTGTACTTTACCGGTTACTTGGTCTTTCATGCCATCTAACTTTTCTTTATCTGTCATTCAAAATCACTCCTTCTTATTGGTCTACCTATATGATAGGATAGCTAACCAACATTAGTCAAAATTTATGATTATGAGTCGCATTATGTCAGTTTACCATCGCGCATCACGTATTGATGATCTGTATAATCCAAGACGCGTTCATCATGGGAAACCATCACAATCGTCTGTCCCGTCTCTTTCGTGATTTTAGCCAGCTGCTCAGCAACCTGTAAGGCCCGTTTACTATCTAAACTAGCGGTTGGTTCATCCGCAAAAATCAAATCTGGCTGACCATACAATGCCCGAGCAATCGCAACTCGTTGACGCTGACCACCAGATAAGCTCGTTGGGTACTGACGTCGTTGATCCCAAACACCTAAATTGGTTAATAGTTGTTCAGCTGATTGTGGCGCTTGCTTTTCACGTAATCGATCGACTAGTTCGAATTGTTCTTCAACCGTTAAAAATGGAACCAGATTCGAACTTTGTAATATAAAGCCGAAATCGTTAAACCGTAATGCAGACCGCTGTTTTTCGCTTAATTGACTAATCTCTTGATCTTTAAAAAAGAGCTTCCCACTCGTTGGGCCTTGTAAACTACCCATAATCGTTAATAAGGTCGTCTTCCCAGAACCAGATGGTCCGGTTAAACCAATGAACTGGCCCTTTTCAATCGTTAAATCGATTTGATCTAAAGCCGTGGTTTGCTGGTCGCCTGCGCCAAATTTTTTGACGATTTTTTCTAAACGCATTAAAGCCATCCTATGCCCCTCCAATCGCATCAAGCGGATCAATCTTTAGAATCCGCCAAATTGAGAATAAAGCGCCAATGACTGTCATCACAAGTAAAACAGCAGAAAAGGCCCCAATTAGTAAAGGATTATTTGTATACGGCACCGCCGCTGGTAATACCAATGTTGTCAATGCGTTACACAACAAACCAAGGCCAATCCCAATCACCCCTAAGAATACAGATTGCCACATTAAACTACCAACTAATTGGCCACCTGAAATCCCTTGTGCTCGCATAACCCCGTATACGGCCGTTTTTTCAATAGTAATAATATACATGAAAATCCCAACGATAAAGGCGACGATGACTAGCAATGCGCCAATCATCAAACCAAACGTCTTAACCTGTGGCCCATACCCCGGAATCTTATCGATTAATTCTGGAATTGTCAGTTTGGTCAGCTGATCCGTTGTCTTAATCCGCGCGTTTCCCTTTAATACTAAAGCATTAATGCGCGTAATCTGATCAGTGCCGTAGCGCATTCGGCTAAAATCGGTCAACCGCAAATAAGTCACCGGTTGCGTATTATAGCGGTGGTTCGTCGTAATCCCAACAATTTTGTACTTTTGTTGACGCCCATTCAATTTAATTTGTTGATTTAAAGCAATTCCTTGTAAGCCGTCGTCGACCACAATCTCATTTGCCTTTTTAGGATACCGTCCTTTTTGCAACTTAGGCTTCAAAAAAGCATCAAAATCGATACCAAAAACACTCGTATTTTGCTTACTTAAACCTGAACTACTCACAACACCCATCATCTGAGCAAGTTGCGCATGATTTTTCTGTGCACCTTTAATAGAGGGTAATTGATCAACATCTAATTCAGAAGCAGCCAAGTTTTTATTCGCATACTGACTAATAACAACTTCTTTGGCGTGCCATTGATCAATTGCCGAACGGTTATTATTGGCTAGCCCATATGCCAACCCCGTTAAAAAATAGATTAAATATGCAATTAGAAAAATCGTAAAAATGATCAACGAATAACGTAATTTAGCATGTTTAATTTCTTTAATTGCTAAATACATCCAAACACCCCTTTCTTAACTGTTTTAATCTAACATAAAGCATCGTGCCTTGAACAGCAATCCGCATTCAATCTTTTATTCATTCACGGGAATATGCTATGATAAGCACACGGAGGTGGCGCTTATCAAACACGTCAAACATGGGATTGCCTTTTTGCTTCTGATTATCATCCAACAAGTTCCTTTAATGATTGTCAGTGGCTTAACATTGCTCCCTACGGCTCAACAGACAACCCATCTAATTTTAGTCTTTGGTTGGCTTTTTCTAATCACGACTATCGGCATTACTGCCCTGATGTGGTATTACTACCAAAAAATTAAATCAACGCGTTATGACCAACCCTTCACCAAACAGACTTGGTGGACAATGTTGATTGGCTTTATCGCGATGGTTGCTGTCAATAACGGTACGATCCCGTTTATGCATGCTACCGGTAATGCCAATGTTGATGCACTAACCTCAGTCTTTCAGACGATTGGTATTTTCATGCTACCATACGCCCTATTCTTAGGTCCGATTATGGAGGAATTACTTTTCAGAGGGTTCCTAATGAATTGGTTTTTCCCAGGCACACCAATCATCTCAATCGGGTTAAGTGCTATCTTATTCGGATTGATGCACGGCGCAACTGATCCGATTTATTTCATTTCAAAAGCACTGCTTGGCCTAATTCTGGCTATCGTCTACTATCGCACCCATAATATTAAGAGTAATATTGCCTTACACATGTTGAATAACATTACTGCTGGCTTTACGATTTTTTAAACGACTAGAAAGGAAGCATGACTATGTCTGCATTAACAACCATCTTAACTTACATCCAAGAACATCCTGATGAAGTGGTTCTAGAACCGTTTCAATATGCGAACGTGATTCGCTTTGGCATTAGTGACCAAGTCGATCTGCCAGATGCCGAGAAACTGTTCCCTGATATGCGGCTACACGTTAACCGGATTGACCCCGAGTACGTCAAAGAACACCATGACTTATTGACGACTTTTTATCAACAAACCGAAGAAAAACAAAAAGACGGCTTCCAAGATGTGTGGATTACTACCGCCCATCTTAGTGACCGTCAACTTTATTTAGTGGATCTTTCTTTTGAATAAGCCTCATTTTGAACAGCTAAAGGTCAGCTGTATTAAGTATGCTATTTTAACCTTGTTTCTCTTTGTCATGCGTGCCTTTATTGCGCATCCCATCATTATGATTGCCAGTTGGATTAGCACTGCTGTTTGCGGCGCATATTTCATTGCCATGTTAATTGTTTATTATTACGGCTAACGTTGCATATGTTTGGTCTCAGCAATCACTTCTTCTGTAAAATACAATTGAAAACCAAAGAACACCGTCAACATAATCGCAGCTATCCATGCAGTGCGCACATTGATTAACTTAACAATTAACCCTGAGCTAATAGTACCAATGAAGAAGCTACCAACAATTAACCCGAAGTACCGGGCTTTTTGTTGGTAGTTTTTTTCTTTGGTCGCTAAATATAGATAAGTATTTTCGATTAATTTCTTATAATTGCCGGTCGTAAAAGCATTCGCATATGGATAGCCATTAACCGTTGAATAACTCGCTAATTGCATGGCCATCGACATCGACAGAATCGGTGTCACAAACATGTTGGGAATCGCGGTTGATAAAAAACCAACTACTACTAAAGCAATAATTTGAAAACCTAATAACCACAACCGCCAAACATTCAACCCACCAGTGTTAAAATGCCGCTTCGCCAGCTGCACAATAATAACCCCAAACCCAAATGAAATAATGGGTAATATCTTTTCAGGAAGTTGTGCCCACTGGTTCGTTGCGATATCTAAGCCGATGAACACGATATTACCGGTCTGTGCACTCGCAAAGACGCCACCACGTAAAATCACACAATACGCATCTAAGAAGCCACCAAGAAACGTTAAAAACATCGCCGTGCTTAGCCGATCATGAAACCCTATTTCTTTTTGCAACCCAATCCCTCCAAATCAATACTCTTATTATACGCAAATTAAAATTGAAATGGCAAATTCTATAATTAATCCGAACAGAAATTAAAAAGCCCAAAGCAATCACT
>ENA-UOZS01000078-UOZS01000078.1-food-metagenome-genome-assembly--contig:-NODE-78-length-49762-cov-9.754119_pt1 | contig 49762 bp, 50 predicted proteins | sample MGYA00249875_ERZ772737 | MGnify/ENA primary metagenome ERZ772737 (study PRJEB29005, sample SAMN08379463) | food metagenome | isolation source: cheese - non spiked | study: EMG produced TPA metagenomics... | reverse complement strand
AAGCTGATCTTTTTTGTCCGAACAGCGTTCGGATTAATTTTACAATCTACCATGTCTCAACATATTGTCCTACCCATCAAAGATTCCAACGTCTTAAAGATGGTACAAGATACTCTACTAGATAGTTTTCGGGCGGGTCGGCGTAACTACACCATCTTTCAAGTTGGTAAAGCCACCCTACTGCGGGTGAGTGATGTCATGACCTTAAAAAAATCAGATGTCTATAATCCAGACGGTTCTGTTAAACACACGGCCTTTATTCATGATAAAAAGACTGGTAAAGCAAATACATTATATTTAAATTTTTAAATTCTATTGTCCCAATATTGTCCCAGAAGAGTACAGAAATACTGGTACTACGGTAAAATATAGTCCTAATATAATCCTGTACTCTCCTTACTATAATGGAAAAAGCAAAACAGTTATTGTTTTGCTTTTTTTGGGTATTTTTTAACAGTTTCCCCTTATTATAGGATAAGTTACTTAGTTTTATTTGTTGAAATATGATATTATTAACCTTAAGGGGATGAGTTAATGACAGATAAACATTATTACGGCAACTACGAAGTGGTTGAAGAACGGGAATCGCAAAAATATGTTGCAACGATTAAAATACATAATATGGTTAAAAAAGTCGTGATGCAAGATGATGCTCTGCAAATGCTCGCACAAAATGATGTTTTACCCGAAACGGTGGTTCATAATATTATTAAAGAACCAAATTTGCTGAAGGAACAAGTCATCATTTCTGGTGCTAATTTGGCCCAATACTTAGATTAAACTCAAAAATAAGAGGGGCTAGAACAAGTGAATTGTTCTAGCCCCTCTTATCATATTTTTAGGCTTCACTGATGTCAGCAAAGGTGGCTTCAGTGACCCGCTGTAAGTCTTGCGGATTAATCTGAATTGAGCGGCCAATTTTACCGGATGAGACATAGATGAATGGTTCCTTTTCAGCCTGTTGGTCAATGTAAATCGGATAGTGGGATTGTTCCCAGATTCCAACGGGCGTGTTAGCGCCATGTTCGTAGCCAGTAGTGGCCACGAGCTCCCTTAATGGGACCATCGCAATTTTTTTGTTGCCAGAAATTTGGCTTAATTTTTTTTCGTCTAAATGACAATCAATCGGGACGACACCGACGATTGGGCCGGTACTCTTACCAGAGAGCACCAATGTTTTATAAATAAGATGTTCATCGATATCGAGATGATCGACCTTCATTTGGGCAACGTTGTGGACTTCCTCTGTTGGGAATTCAAGTTGGGTGTAGGCCACTTTTTGTTTATCTAGAATTTTTTCAACTAATGTTTTGGATAATGCGTTTTGCTTTTTCTTCTTTCCCATAATAGACTCCTTTAATGAATAGTGTTAGTTTACGGCAATTTGGTTTAAAAGTAAATTTAAGACTGCAATGATAACGTTTCGTTGTATAATAAAATTACATAAGGAGTGATGATATGTTGTGGCTTAAAAAACAAACAGAAAAGGACTTACAGTCCCACGATTTTACCCAGTTAGTGAAGCATGCGCGTAACGATGAAATGCATTACCAAAAGATTCAAGCGACATTTGCTGGCTTGAAAAAGGCATATCACCAACCAAAATCGAATCAATTACCAAAAAAAGACTAAGTTCGCGTTGTTGGTGACAGTATGGCATACTATATGTAATAAATAACGGGTGGGTGACACGATGAAACGACAAACTTGGCATTTCCTCTTTTATAAATCAGCCTTCACAAAAGAACAGATTGACCAGTTATTGGCTTATTTAAAACAACAACAAAATTTTGGTGGGTTTCCGATTGTTGAATTAATTGGTGATGGCGATAGTAGTGATATTCGGTTTGTCACGATGGTTTTTGATCCGTTGGCCCCGATTGAAGCCCATCTACAATCAGAAATGGCTAAGTTTATGTTGATGCATGCCATTCGCCCAGATGGCAACACGCCAGAAGCTGATATGCGGCTATATGGTCGTGTGATGGCAGAATCTGATGCAGCACTCGGAATTGAGTTTCAACGTTATGACGATCAGAGTATGGACGTTATTTATTGGGGTCAGAACCAAGCAGCACATTAAGTAGAATTACGATTGAAAGTCTGGGACATTTTGTTCTGGGCTTTTTTGAATGATTGCTTTAGATTCAAGTCATAATCAGGTATGATGTTAATACGTTCAACTTTAAAATTGACTTAAATAACGACTAATTAAAAGGATATGGTGAATATAATGGCTGAAATGGATATGTTAGCATTTTTCGATGCAGAATTAGATGATTTACAATTTAGTGGGGATATGAATATCAACTGGGACAAACAAGCTCGGGCGATTGAATTGGAATTCACATTAAACGTGACTAAGGAACAAGCAATTGCCGTTGAAGATCAAAATGGTGAATTGAACGAATCGGATGAAATCAGTTATGAAGATGCGATTTTATTCTTCGATGAAAGTAAGATGGACGGCTTTGAATATGCAGACAATTATTTAGCAGTGATTCCATTTGCTGGTCGCAAGGGGTTAAACGCACAAGTCGGTCGGGGCTTTTTCAACTATTTACAAGACTTATTAGATGAAGGCGAAGATCAATTAGCCGCTTTTGTGAATGATGAATCAGACGAAGAAACCTTTATCTTAAACTGGGATGACACTGTTTTCCAAGCAACTGTCGCTCAAGCAGATGATCAATTAGCGAAAAAATACTACGCTTACCCTAAATACTAAGCAACCCGCATTAAGAAGGAGACATGCTACATGGAATGGACAAAAGTAACGGTCGCTACTGTTAATGAAGCAGTGGAAGCAATCGCCAATATTTTAACGGAAAATGGTGCGGAAGGAATCCAAATCGAAGACGCAGCCGATTATGAACATTTAAAGGCAAAGCCAGATCAAATTATTGATCTAGACAGTATTCCCCACCTTGAAACGGGTGCTGCAGTGAGTGCCTTTTTCCCAGAAACAGTTTTTGTGCCGGAAAAATTACCGTTGATTGAACAACGCGTTGCCCAATTGACTGACTTTGGGTTAGCGATTGGTTCTGGTAAAGTGACATTGGCACAAGTCGCCGATGATGATTGGGCGACAGCTTGGAAGAAATATTATCAACCAACGCGGCTAACTCGCTTTTTAACGGTTGTGCCAAGTTGGACCGACTATCAACCGACTGATGAACGCGAAGCACTGATTCGGATGGATCCGGGGATGGCTTTTGGAACAGGAACGCATCCAACAACCCATCTATCCGTACAAATGTTAGAAATGGTTTTACGCGGCGGTGAATCTTTAATTGACGTCGGGACTGGTTCTGGGGTTTTGAGTATTGCGGCTGCGCATTTAGGAGTCAATGATATTCGCGCCTATGATGTGGATCAAGTTGCGGTTGATGCCGCTAAGGAAAATTTTGCCCTCAACCCAGTGACCGCTGGCATTGATGCCCATCCCAACGATTTGTTGAACGGGATTACAACGAAAGCGGATGTGATTGTGGCCAATATTTTAGCAGAGATTATCGTGCCCTTGATTCCCCAAGCCAAGGCTTTATTGAATGACAATGGACACCTATTACTGGCCGGCATTATTGCAGATAAAGAAGCACTTATCCGTGAAACGTTAGCGGCGAATGATTTTGTTGTTCAAGAAGCCCTTCATATGGGTGACTGGGTGGCATTGATTACACGCCAAAAGACGGACGACGATTAAGAGGAGTATGGCATGCAACGTTATTTTATTGATGAAGCAATTCAAGTAGAACAACAAGTGACCTTAACGGGTGAAACTGCACATCATATGCTAAAAGTGATGCGGATGCAGCCTGGTCATCGTGTTGAATTGGTAACGCCGGATGAACAAGCATTCATCGGTGAATTAACTGAACTGGATGCAACTGACAAAACAGTCACCGTTACGGTGCAATCGCCAATTACAAAATCAGTTGAATTACCGATTGAGACGACGATTGTATGCGGCTTGTCAAAGGGTGACAAAACAGACTGGATTGTTCAAAAAGGCACGCAGTTGGGTGCGCACCGGTTTATTTTCTGTAATAGCCAATTCTCAGTCGCACGCTGGGATGATAAAAAACAAGCTAAGAAAGTTGCGCGGCTTCAAAAAATTGCGCAAGAAGCAGCCGAACAAGCTCACCGGACGCATGTACCAACTATTGAATGGCGCAACAGTTTAACGGCGGTCGCACAAGAATCAGCGACGATTAAATTAGTGGCTTACGAAGAGTCAGCTAAAGACGGTGAGCATGCCCAATTAGTTCAGAGCTTACAAACAGCCCAACCTGGGGATCGATTACTTTGTGTTTTTGGTCCAGAAGGCGGCGTTGCGCCCAAGGAAATTGAGATGCTTGCGGCGGCTGGCTTTAAGATGGCTGGTTTAGGACCACGGATTTTACGGGCCGAGACCGCGCCGTTATATCTGTTAAGTGCGATTTCGTATGTGACAGAATTGGCTACTTTATAGTATGATAGATGTAATCTTTTTACAGAGGGGCACAACATGACTAAATTTATGAATAATCGTTATTTAAAAATGGATTGGGTACGCTATTTATTAGTGGCCATTCTCTTGGCGGTCGTTTTACCGCTAGTGTTTGGTGTCTTGCACATCGATAAAACGTGGCGGATTGGACTGCTGTTCATGGCTGTCAATGGTTGCGCAGCCTTTATGATTGGGTATCGTGTTCAAAAGACCCATGCAGCTTGGTATCACATTTTGTACCTGCCGATTTTATTTGGATTGATGGTGGTTGTGCGCTACGCAGATTATAACTATTGGTTCGTTCCTATTTATTGTTTATTAAGTTACTTAGGAATTAATACTGCGTATGAACGCCGTTAAGCAAACTGACTCGACAGTTAATTAGTTGAGTCAGTTTTGTTGTATTCAGTACATTTTTAATCGAGTAAGAGGAATTGGAGTGAGGCAGGATGCCAGAAGAAAAAGTAATTTCACAGCAGGAAGTGCTACAGTTATGTCAGAAATACATGAATACTGAGCATCTTGCTTTTGTCCAAAAAGCGTATGATTTTGCAGCTTATGTGCATAAAGAACAAGTTCGCCAATCAGGTGAACCGTATATTATTCATCCAATTCAAGTTGCAGGGATTCTTGCTGAATTGAAGATGGATCCCGCTACGGTTGCTTCTGGTTACTTACACGATGTTGTCGAAGATACGAATATCACGTTAGGTGATGTTGAAGAGATGTTTGGCAAAGATGTTGCGGTAATCGTTGATGGTGTCACGAAATTAGGAAAAATTAAATATAAATCACACCAAGAACAACTGGCTGAAAATCACCGGAAGATGTTATTAGCAATGGCTAAAGACTTGCGGGTGATTATGGTCAAACTCGCCGATCGCTTGCATAATATGCGGACGTTGAAACATTTGAAACCCGAAAAACAACGCCGAATTGCTAACGAAACATTGGAAATCTATGCACCATTGGCTGACCGGTTAGGGATTAGTAAGATTAAGTGGGAATTGGAAGATATCTCGCTCCGTTATTTGAACCCACAACAGTACTATCGGATTGTGCACCTGATGAATTCTAAGCGGACACAACGCGAATCTTATATTCAAGAAGCAATTGAAGACATTAAAGACTCAATTGCTGATTTAGATATGAATTACGACATTTATGGACGACCAAAGCATCTTTACTCGATTTATCGCAAGATGCGCGACCAGCATAAACAATTTGAAGAATTGTATGATTTACTCGCAATTCGGGTTGTTGTTGACTCAATCAAGGACTGCTATGCTGTTTTAGGAGCAATCCATACTAAGTGGAAACCGATGCCCGGTCGGTTTAAAGATTACATTGCGATGCCAAAGGCCAACATGTATCAATCGATCCATACAACTGTGATTGGTCCCAAAGGCAAACCGCTTGAAGTGCAAATTCGGACGCAAGAAATGCACGATGTTGCTGAATATGGGGTCGCTGCACATTGGGCGTATAAAGAAGGCGTTAAGGAACAGATTAAGCTGGATGAATCAGGGCGTAAACTCGATTTATTCCGTGAAATTCTTGAAATTCAAGATGCTTCCGATGATGCTGCAGAATTTATGGAAAGTGTCAAAGGCGATATCTTTAGCGATCGCGTTTATGTTTTCACACCCAAAGGCGATGTTTATGAACTACCAAAGGGTTCAGTGCCACTGGATTTTGCTTATTTAGTGCATACTGAGGTCGGGAACCACGCTGTTGGGGCTAAGATTAACGGCAAAATTGTACCGTTGAACTATCAATTACGTAATGGTGATATTGTCGAGATGTTGACGTCAACAAGTGCGACACCAAGTCGTGATTGGATTAAGCTCGCCTTCACTGCGCGTGCTCGGAATAAGGTTAAGCGCTACTTTAAAAAAGAAGATCGGGATGAAAACGTCGAAAAAGGACGGACGGCTGTTGAACATCTGTTGGTAGAAGATGGTTATACACCAAAAGAACACCTCACTAAAGCCGAGATAGCTGTCATCCTACCGCATTTTAATTTTAATGCCGAAGAAGAACTGTTTGCAGCAATTGGGTTCGGTGAAATCTCACCACAGTCAGTCGTCAATCGCTTAACGATTAAAGAACGACGGGCAAAAGAAGAAAGTGAACAAAAAGCATTAGAAGCTGAGATTCTATCAGCGAAGGATTCACAACAACCAGGGCCTAAAGCAAATGGTAGCCATATCACAATCAAACATGAAGACGGTGTTGTTATTGAAGGTGTCGACAATGTCTTAGTGCACTTGAGTAAATGCTGTAATCCAGTCCCTGGTGATGATATCGTTGGCTATGTAACAAAGGGACGTGGGGTTTCTGTTCATCGGCGCGATTGTCCGAATATCGTTGATCGGGCAGATATGAACAGTCGATTGACTGAAGTCAGTTGGGAAAATACCAACGCTAAGAATGATCAACTCTATGATGCGAATTTGGAAATCTACGGCTATAACCGTGGTGGACTATTGAACGATGTCTTACAGTCCTTAAATGCACATACGAAACAGCTAAATAACGTGATGGGGCGGATTGATCACGATAAGATGGCGGATATTCATGTGACAGTCGGCATTCGCAATACAGATCATTTAGAAACGATTATGGAAGCCGTGAAGAACATCCCAGATGTTTACGAAGTCAAACGGGTTCAAGGATAGGAGCGACTTAATATGCGAGTAGTATTACAGCGAGTGAGCCAAGCAAGTGTCACGATTGATCAGACGATTGTTGGCAAGATTAACCAAGGCTTTTTGTTATTGGTCGGTATTTGTGATGATGATACTGAAGCTGATTTAGATTACTTGGTTAAGAAAATTAGTCAATTGCGCGTTTTTGAAGACCCAGATGGCAAGATGAATTTGGCGTTGGCCCAGGTTGACGGTGCCATTTTATCGGTGTCACAATTCACCCTTTTTGCTAGCACTAAGAAGGGCAATCGCCCAAGCTTTACTGCGGCTGGGAAACCGGACTATGCTAAACGCTTATACGAACAGTTTAATCAAAAATTAGCAGCGACTGGGATTCGCGTCGCAACTGGAGAATTTGGAGCCGATATGCAGGTGGCTTTGGTCAATGACGGTCCAGTCACTATCCTATTTGATACAAAGGAGAATGGATAATTAATGAGTTATCAAAATGCGATTTGGGATTTCGATGGTACATTGTATGATACTTATCCTGTTATGATGACGGCGCTCAGTCAGGTTTACCGTGATCATCAAGTCGCAGTCGATCAATCGCACTTATACCAAGCGATTAAGCAGACTTCAATTAAACGGGAACTGCAGATGCTTGCTCAGCAAACTAATGTTTCATTTGAACAATTGGATCGAGAATATCATGAATTAGAACACCAATTACAACAGACGCCACAACCTTATCCGGGGGCAGCGGCGATTTTGAAACAGATTAGTGCACATGGTCAGAATTTCTTATTGACCCATCGTGATGATGCTGCAGAAAAATTTTTGGCAGCGCATGGACTAGCGGATTATTTTACTGAAATTGTTACGAGTCAGAGCGGATTTGCCAGGAAACCGGCGCCAGATAGTTTGAACGATTTATGTGATCGTTATCAGCTGGATAAAACTAAAACCGTGATGATTGGTGATCGTGCATTAGATATTGAAGCAGGGATTAACGCCCATGTGGCGACGGCCTATTTTGATGTTGATCGATTGCCAATCATGGTGCAACCGACAATCACAATTACGCAATTAAGCGCGTTAGGAAAATATTTTTTAAACTAAGAAAAGCGGTGTCGACAAATTGAAAGAGTCGACACCGCTTTTTTGGTTTAAAGGAGTGTGATGATTAGAAAGGATAGGTACCATGCTGTGGCCATCACGAGGACAAAGCGCCACCAACTCCGTAGAAACTTACGTAGGTACAGCGCACGGTCGTAGTAAAAGCGCGTTAAGCTCCAGATGATTCCCCACAGACAGATAGCTAAGCAAAAGAACCAGCCAGCTTTACTGAAAATTGGCATACTCAGAAAGATAGCACTTACTAGCAATGGAATTGGTAGCCAATTAATATAATGAAAACGATGTTTAAATAGACGCTGAGTCAACCGGTCGATACAGTAGCCGAGTGCGACACAGACGGGCGGTAAGCCTGCAAAGAAAAGTGTTGTGCTAAATGGCATTTAAATCACCTCGAAAGTTAATAGTCCCATTGTACCGTCTTTTGGAAAAGATAAAAAGGACTGAGTTGCACTTTCAAGTGATTCGGTGTAAACTGCTGATAAGAAAAAAGTCTAGGTGGTGGAATAATTGAAGAAACAAACAAGCACGTTTAGTCGCGTTACTAAAATTTTCGTTTGGGTAATGTTAATCGCCACAGTGGGCTCAGTCGTTTTTGGTTCACTCGCTGCAACTGGCATTTTAAACTTCTAAAAATTAGATTAAAGTGAGCAATTTTTTGCGGCGTTGCTTAGACGTGGTGCGACAGCCCAAAATAAGCTTACTTAATTAACAAGTGAAACGGCCATTTCGGTTAACGAAATGGCTGTTTTTTTGGTCAAAAAGGCTAGTAATATAAATATCGTGCACAATTGGTTCCAAAATGATAAGATTTTGGTTTTTTTTGGCAAAATGTGGTAGAAAGTGGGGGATTATGGTAGACTAAAATCAGTTTAGGTGGGCAAAGGGGTGAATGGTTATGTTCATGGGCGAATTTCATCACACGATTGATACGAAAGGTCGGTTAATCATGCCGGCTAAATTTCGTGAATCATTAGGTGCGGAATTTGTACTCACCCGTGGCATGGACAATTGTATTTTTGGTTACCCCCTTAGTGAATGGGAACAGTTGGAAGAGAAGTTAAAAAAACTGCCCCTCGCTAAAAAAGATGCCCGCGCGTTCGTCCGCTTTTTCTACTCAGCGGCGGTCGAATGTTCCCCTGATAAGCAAGGTCGGGTGAATATCCCAGACACACTTGTTAAACATGCTGGTCTTGAAAAAGAGTGCGTGTTAATCGGGGTCTCAAACCGCATTGAAATTTGGAGCCAGGAAAAATGGGCGAGCTTTAGCGAAGAAGCTGAAGAGAATTTTGATGATATTGCAGAAAATATGTTAGATTTTGATTTTTAGAAGGATGGTAAATAGATGACAGAAACATTTAAACATCAAAGTGTTTTATTGAAAGAAACGGTTGATGCCTTGAATGTGCAACCCGATGGCGTGTATGTAGACGCAACATTAGGGGGCGGCGGCCATAGTGAATATTTGTTATCTCAGCTGACGACCGGTCATCTTTATTCGTTTGACCAAGACGATCATGCCTTAGCAAGTAGTGAACAACGATTAGCCAAATATGCTGAAGCGGGCCAAGTGACTTTTATTAAGAGTAACTTCCGCTATTTAAAAGCAGCGTTAGCAGAACACGGTGTGACTAAGATTGATGGTATTTTATACGATTTAGGCGTATCATCACCACAATTTGATGATGCCCAACGCGGGTTTAGTTATAAGAAAGAAGCCCCACTTGATATGCGAATGGACCAAGGGGCGGAACTCAGTGCCTACAATGTCGTTAATGAGTGGACCTATCAACAACTAATTAAGATCTTTTTCCGCTACGGCGAAGAAAAGTTTTCAAAACAAGTTGCGCGGAAGATTGAACAACAAAGAGCAGTTGCGCCGATTGAAACGACAATCGAATTAGCTGATTTGATTAAAGAAGCAATTCCTGCACCAGCAAGACGAAAGGGTGGACATCCAGCGAAGCGGATTTTCCAAGCGATTCGGATTGCGGTCAATGATGAATTAGGGGCAATTGAAGATTCACTCGAACAAGCTATTCCATTGGTCAATGTCGGCGGGCGGATCAGTGTCATTACGTTCCAATCATTAGAAGATCGTTTGGTGAAGACGATGTTTAAGGAACAAGCAACGCTCCCAGATTTACCGAAAGGGTTACCAATTTTACCAGAAGAACAAAAAACGGTTCTAAAATTAGTGAACCGCAAGCCGATTCTACCAACAGATGATGAATTAGAAGAAAACCATCGTGCACATAGCGCTAAGCTACGTGTCGCAGAAAAACAAAAAGAAATTGACTAGAAGGATTGATGATGATGGCAACTAACACGGCACGCCAATTAGAAACGCCAGTAGCACCGCTAAAAACGCAGCCTACTGCACATAAACAAGCAGTTGCAAGCCAGTCTAAAAAAGTGGCTTTTTCAGCTGTTGAAAAATTAGCGACGTCAGTTATTGGAATTATCTTTTTCGCGATGTTGGTTAGTTTGTTAACCACCAAAATTGCAGTTGTTAATGCACAACGAGGATTAGAAAGTACGACTCAAAAGATGGCCCAAGTCAGCGCTAACAATAATGATTTAAAACAGGAGATCGGTGAATTAACAAGCTCTGACCGTCTGAATGCTTTTGCCCAGAAACATGATCTTAAACTAAATGAAAATAATATTCGGAACGTGTCTAAATGAAATCAGTTAAGACACGTAAGAGTCCACGGCGGAATCGACGCGTTTTTGGCAGGCTTTTATTGCTAATTATCGCGGCGATTTTTCTAGTTTTCGCCGGTCGTTTTGCTTACATTGCTGCTACTGGGCATATTGCAGGGGTGGATTTAACGAAACGATCACAGAAAAAATACAAAGCTGATTCCGTGATTCGCGCACAACGCGGTACAATTTATGATTCTTTAGGGAACGTTTTGGCACAAGACATTAACGCCTATTCAGTGTATGCGGTATTAAGTCACGATTACGTTGGTCCTAATAAGAAGCCGTTATATGTAACTGATAAGAAAAAAACAGCGAAAGTTTTGAGTCGCTATCTACCATTGAGTGAAGAAAAAATCTATAAACAATTAACGCCAGCTAACCGTTCAGTTTATCAAGTTGAATTCGGAAGTGCCGGCCAAAACCTTTCACTGAGCATCAAACGGAAGATTGAAAAAGAACATTTAACCGGTATTTACTTCAATGAGTCCCCTACGCGGCTGTACCCTAATGGAACATTCGCATCTCACGTCATTGGTATCGCTCAATCACCAAAGGACGAAGACGGCGCTGATCAAAGCCTCGTTGGTGTAATGGGGATTGAAAAATACTTCAACAAACAATTAGCAGGCCAAGATGGTTACAAGAATTTTGCCCGTGATTCCTATGGATACACGATCAATCAAAAGAAAAACAAAGTAAAAGCCGCTAAAAACGGCCAAGATATTTACTTGACCTTAGATTCTCGGTTACAATCATACATGGAAACTTTATTAACGAGCGTCAATAAAAAATATAAGCCTAAGAGTATGAATGCCGTCTTGATGAATGCTAAAACAGGTGAAATTTTGGCGGCTTCACAACGACCAACCTTTAATGCCAGCACTAAAAAGGGAATTGGCAAGATTTGGCGAGATACATTAGTTGAAGATGGCTATGAACCAGGCTCTGTTTTGAAAATTGCAACCTTGGCAGCTGCCATCGACTCTGGTAATTACAATCCTAATCAGTATTATCAATCCGGTTCGATTGGAGTTGGCGATAAGAAAATTAGCGATTGGCAAACGAGTGGCTGGGGGATGATTCCGCTGAGTCAAGCCTTTGCACGATCAAGTAACGTTGGGATGGTCAAGCTTGAACAAGCCATGGGTCCTAAGGTTTGGAAAGACTACATTCAGAAGTTTGGCTTTTTAAAACCAACTGGTATTCAATTACCCGGCGAAACAGAGGGGACATTGCAATATGTTCGGCCACTAGATCAGGCCACAACTTCATTTGGTCAAGGGATTAACGTTAATGTAATGCAGATGCTTCAGATGACAAGTGCGATTGCGAACGATGGCACAATGATTAAACCGCAGATTTTATCTGGGATTAATCAGGATCATCAAGTAAAACCAATCAAAGCTGGTAAACCAATTAAGGCTAGCACGGCCAAATCTGTCTTACAAAATATGGAAGATGTTGTTTATCAAGATTATGGGACGGGTCAGGTTTACCAAATTCCAGATTATAAAGTAGCCGTTAAAACCGGGACCGCACAAATTACTGGTCCAGACGGTGGCTATTTAACCGGCGCAAGCAATTATATCTTCTCTGTATCAGGGATTGCACCAGCTGATGATCCTAAGTATATTTTATATGTCACAATGAAACAGCCGCAGAATATGACAGATAGTGCTGAAAGTATTTTGGCACAGGTCTTCAATCCAATGATGAAACGGGCACTGGAGTATACCAAAAAGGCTGAAAAAGACACACAACAACAAGTAACAGTTCCATCTGTGATTGGTCAATCAACGGATGAAGCACAAAAGAAATTAACGGATTTAGGCCTACAAACCGCTTCTGTCGGTAGTGGGAACTTAGTCGTCCAGCAATTACCAAAGGCCAATAGTGTGATTTTACCTAAACAGCGAGTCATTTTAATGACCAATGGAGCAATGACGATGCCATATGTCACGGGTTGGTCGAAAAATGACATCTTGAAGCTCGCACAATTAACAGGTGTTGAGATTGACATCAAAGGTAGCGGATATGCTTATCATCAAAGCCTAGCGGTCAATGGGTTGCTAGATGGGGTTAAAAAAATAAAAGTACAATTAAAATAAGATAGTTGGATTAAAGGAGTTTATGAAATGGCAGCAGGACAATTTTTAGTGCCCTTAATGAGTGGGTTTGTAATTACGGTGATTTTTATGCCGCTTTTTATCGGGTATTTACGCTTTAAAAAAGAGGGGCAGACAATCCGTGAAGAAGGCCCCAAATGGCACGCTAAGAAAAATGGGACACCAACAATGGGCGGGCTCTTATTCATTATTGCCGCTGTTGTTTCAAGTATCTGGGTAGGGTTATTCTTAAAACAGTTAACGAATAGTCTATTAATTGCCATGTTTATTCTGGTGTTATACGGTATTCTCGGTTTTTCAGATGATTTTATTAAAGTTTTCCGTAAACAGAACTTAGGCTTACGCGCTTGGCAAAAATTGTTAGGGCAAATTATTGGTGGGCTTGTCTTCATCGCTGTTTATTTCCATGAAGGCTTCAGTATTGCACTTGAAATCCCAGTAATTGGCACTATTTCAAGTAACTGGTTCTTTTGTGTATTCGTCTTAGTGTGGTTAGTCGGTTTCTCAAACGCGGTGAACTTAACAGATGGCATTGATGGGTTAGTTGCTGGTTTGGCAACCATCTCATTTGCAACTTATACAATTATCGCCTTTCGTCAAAACCAAATTGATGTCGCCATTTTCGGCCTCAGCATTATTGGCGGATTACTTGGCTTTTTAATCTACAATAAAAAACCAGCGCAAATTTTCATGGGTGATGTTGGTTCATTAGCGCTTGGTGGGGCATTAGCGGCTATGTCGATTCTATTACATCGTGAGTTCTCACTGCTATTGGTCGGGTTAGTATACGTCATTGAAACCGCAAGTGTGATGTTACAAGTCGGTTCATTTAAGTTATTCCATAAGCGGATTTTTAAAATGAGTCCCATTCATCATCACTTTGAAATGTCAGGGTGGAGTGAATGGCGGATTGATATCAGCTTTTGGTTATTTAGTATCATCTGTTCAGCAATTTATCTGTTAATTTTTTAGAAGAGGGCGAATTTAATGAAGGCCAGCACGACGTATCAAGATCAGGCTGTTTTAGTTTTAGGATTAGGGAAGAGCGGCTTTAATGCTGCTAAATTGTTATTAAAATTAGGGGCGATTGTGACCGTCAATGACGGAAAGGAACAAGAAGACAATCCTCAAGTTGCACAATTGCGTGAATTAGGGGCAACCGTCATTACTGGATCGCATCCATTGGCGTTATTTGAGCGCAACTTTGCATACCTCTTCAAAAATCCGGGCATTCGTTACGATAACCCAATGGTGGCAGAAGCGATGGCGCGCAAGATTCCAGTTTTAACGGAACCAGAACTTGCGTACGAAGTGTCTGAAGCCCAATGGGTCAGTGTGACTGGTTCAAACGGGAAGACGACTACCACAACGTTAATTACGTTGATGTTAGATGAAAATCGCACCCAGGGGCACGCATATGCTGCGGGCAATATCGGCATTCCACTAAGTGCGGTCGCCCAAAAAGTGACGGCTGCCGATGTGATGGTCACAGAATTATCAAGTTTCCAACTACTCGGTACCACAACCGTTAAACCTAAGATTGCAGTTTTAACGAATATTTATGAAGCACATTTGGACTATCATGGCTCGCGTGCGAATTACGTGGCTGCGAAAATGCGACTTGTTCAAAATCAAACGGCTGCCGACTTTTTTGTTGTCAACTGGGACTTACCTGAACTACGTGAATTGAGTCACCAAACTAAGGCGCAAGTTGTGCCATTTTCACGGCTAGGCAACTCTGAAGCTGGCGCCTATGTCAAAGATGGCCAACTCTGCTTTAAGGGTGAAGTGATAATGCCAGTGACTGATATTAACGTCCCTGGTGACCACAATATTGAAAATGCTTTGGCCGCAATTGCGGCGGCTAAGCTGATGGGCCAATCAAACGATGCGATCATTGATGTTTTAACGACCTTTACCGGCGTTAAACATCGGATGCAGTTTGTGACGAGCTATGAAGGTCGCCGCTTCTATAACGACTCTAAAGCAACCAATATGGAAGCTACCGAAGTCGCGTTGAAGAGTTTTAAACAACCAATTGTTTTATTAGCGGGTGGTCTTGACCGAGGCTTTACTTTCGAACCATTATTACCACTACTAAAAGAACACGTAAAAGCAATCATCTTATATGGTGAAACCAAACAATTGTTGGCACAGACAGCACGTGAAGCAGGTATTCCCGTCATCAAAATAGTTGATAATTTAACAAAAGCAGTGCCTGAAGCTTATGCTGCTAGTGAAGCCGGCGATGTGGTTTTATTGTCGCCTGCATGTGCGAGCTGGGATCAGTTCAAGACGTTTGAAGAACGTGGGGACGTCTTTATTAAGGCAGTCGAACAAATTACAGATTAAATTGGAGATTCTAAAATGAGAGTAATGATATCTGGTGGCGGAACTGGTGGCCACATCTATCCAGCATTAGCCCTAATTGAAAGAATGCAACAACGCGACTTGTTGGATGCCGTTTTATATGTTGGGACTAAACGCGGTTTGGAAAGCAAAATCGTGCCAGATCAAGGCATCGATTTTAAGACGTTAGAAATCCAAGGATTTAAACGTTCGATGAATATGAAGGGCATTAAAACAAATATTAAAACAATTCAACTTTTCTTGCGCAGCGTTAAAGAGGCAAAAGAAATGATTAAAACATTCAAACCTGATATTGTGATTGGAACGGGTGGCTATGTTTCTGGGGCATTGCTGTATGCAGCAAGTCGCTTAAAAGTGCCAACGTTGATTCATGAACAAAACTCAGCAGCCGGCGTTACCAACCGCTTTTTGGCGCGCTTTGTCGATAAAGTTGCCATTTCGTTTGAATCAGTCAGTGACCAATTCCCAATGCACAAAATTGTATTAACAGGCAATCCGCGGGCCCAACAAGTTGCTGGAATGTTACCAAACGAACGTTTAAGTGAATTCGGGCTTAAGACTGACAGTCCGACAGTGCTTGTGTTTGGTGGGAGCCGTGGTGCACCAAGTATTAACCAAGCTTTTATCGATGCAGTACCAGCACTTAATACAAAAGAGTATCAGGTGCTATTTGTTTCTGGACGTGTTCATTTTGATGACGTTCAAGCGCAATTAAAGACGATGACGCTCAATGATAATTTGGCTGTTGTACCATATATCAACGACATGCCCGAAATTTTACCAGATTTAAAGGCCATTGTTGGTCGTGCTGGTGCGACGAGTTTGGCGGAAATCACAGCACTTGGGATTCCGTCAATTTTGATTCCAAGCCCCTATGTAACAAATGATCATCAAACAAAGAATGCCGAGAGTTTGGTTAAAGAAGACGCAGCGATTTTAATTCCAGAAGCACAATTAACGGGTGACAAATTAGTCCAATCATTAGATACGCTTTTTGCAACCCCTGATAGTCAACAAGCCATGGCTAAAGCAGCTAAGAAAATGGGGATTCCAGACGCTTCTGATCGCATTATTGAAGTGATTAATACTATCATCTAAGTTAAGAAGGGGGCGGATGACTTGAAGAAAAAAACAACTAAAAATGGGTCGCTCGATCCGCTCCAATTACTAAACGTTTGGCGCGCTTATCAACTAAAGCGTTGGAAGAAACAACGTCGGCAACGGCTAACGCCTGGGCGACCAACGATTAGTGGTCAACTACCACATCTAAAAGCGCAACGAACGGCAAAGACAAAGTGGCGGTTGACAGCGTTATTGAGCACCTTCACATTGGGCGCTTGTGTGGCAATCTATTTTATGTTGCCGATTAGCGACGTTCAACAAATGACGGTCAACAGGACTAAATCAGTGCCTGATCAGCAGGTGATTAATGCGAGTGGCGTACGGATTGGCGATAACGTCCTGACACAAATCTGGCAGGAAAAAGCGATTGAGAAGCGGATTCACCAGAAACTACCTAAGGTGAAAAGCGTAAATGTCAAAGTTGATCAGTTTAATCAACTGACATTGGCGATTACGGAATATCCTACGGTGGGCTATCTAGTGCGGCATAAACAATATTATCCAATCTTAGAAAATGGCACGATTTTAAAGACGAAAATGACGCAGTCTCTGGGTAATAGCCCTGTCTATAGTCAATTTAAAAATGACGCCTTCTTAAAGCAAGGGTTAAAACTATATCAAGCCTTTCCAAACAGCATTCAAAGTGCTGTGTCGGAAATTCGTTTAACAGCTAAGAACAATAATCCTTACCAAGTTCACTTATATATGAATGATGGTAATGAGGTTGTTGGGGATTTGCGGACACTTGCCAAGAAAATTAAATATTATCCCACACTGGCGAAACAAATGGACGGTAAGGGACGAATTGACTTAGAAGTTGGCGCTTACGCCAAATTATTTGATAATTCTGAGGCCGATTCAACAAAAAATTAGTTAACACTGTTTAAAAAGATTGGATTGGCTTTCTAAATCTAGTCGAAATGTGGTACTATTAGCATAGGAATCATTTTATTCTAATTGAATGCAAGGAGGTTCCACACACTTAATGGAGAATTCAAAAATATATGTCGGTCTTGATGTCGGAACTACTTCAATTAAGGTAATTGTTGCAGAATCAATTAATAAACAACTTAACGTGATTGGCGTCGGATCAGCTAGATCAAACGGATTAAGTCGCGGGACGATTGTGGACATTGATCAAGCGGTTACCGCTATCCAACAAGCCGTACAACAAGCAGAACAAAAAGCAAATATTGAAATTAATCGGGTTGTTGCTGGAATTCCAGCCAACCAACTACAAATCGAAGAATGCCAAGGGATGATTGCGGTCTCTGATCAATCTAAGGAAATTACTGGTCAAGATGTGCAAGACGTTGCTAGTGCCGCATTGGTTCGAAATTTACCACCTGAACGTGAAATCCTCAATATCTTACCGCAATCGTTTACGGTTGATGGATTTGATGGGATTAAAGATCCACGCGGAATGATGGGGGTTCGGCTTGAGATGAACGGAATTTTGTTCACCGCACCCAAGACAATGATTCATAATTTAAAGAAATGTATTGAAAAAGCGGGTTTAACACTATCACAACTCGTAGTGAACCCATTAGCACTTGGTAAGCTAGCCTTATCAGACGGGGAACAAGATTTTGGGGCAATCGTTGTCGACCTTGGCGGTGGTCAAAGTACAGCTGCTGTGATTCATGATCATCAATTAAAATTTACGGCGATTGATCAAGAAGGTGGCGACCATATGACCAAGGATATTTCCGTGGTCTTGAATACGTCAATTGAAAATGCTGAAAAAGCTAAACGAGATTATGGCAATGCTGATTCATTGGCTGCTTCAGAAGAACAAATTCCAATTGAAGTTGTTGGTCAAGCCTTACCAGTGCAAGTGACAGAGAAAAAATTAGCTGAGATTATTGAAGCACGGACGATGCAGATTTTTGATCGTTTGAAAGCTGAATTGGATAAAGTACACGCTTTTGATATGCCTGGTGGGGTGATTATGACCGGTGGCGTGACAGCTTTACCTGGGATTGTCGACTTGGCTAAGGAAATCTTTAATTGCCCAGTGAAGTTATACATTCCAGATCAAATGGGCTTGCGGCACCCATCATTTGCCCAAGGGTTGAGTTTAATTAACTACATAGCTAACTTGTCGGAAGTTGATTGGTTGGTCCAAGGCGCACTTGGGAATGTAGCACAGACTGAATTAGACCAAACAGTGACGAAATCAACAATGAAACCTCAAGCAACAACCAAAGAAGTACCAAGTAAGAAAACCAAACCTAAAAATCAATCAAAAAATGCATTCGAAGGCCTGAAAAATTTCTTTAGTAACTTTTTTGAATAAGGGCTAGTCGTAACAGGAGGAAAAACAGATGGAATATTCATTAGATGCAGCACAAGAAAATAGCGGCGCAATCATCAAAGTAATCGGCGTCGGTGGTGCTGGTGGTAACGCTGTCAACAGAATGATCAACGAAGGCGTTAAAGGCGTTCATTTTATTGCGGCTAACACTGACGTTCAAGCACTTGAAGATTCAAAAGCTGAAACAAAGATCCAATTAGGACCTAAGTTGACTCGCGGCCTCGGTGCCGGCGCAACTGCTGAAATCGGCCAAAAAGCTGCTGAAGAGAGTGAAGAAGTCCTCAACGAAGCCTTAAAAGGCGCTGACATGATCTTTGTCACAGCCGGCATGGGTGGCGGTACCGGAACTGGCGCTGCCCCTGTTGTTGCCAAAATTGCTAAAGATCTTGGCGCACTAACGGTGGGGGTTGTTACTCGTCCATTTACATTTGAAGGCCCTAAACGTGGTAAAAACGCCGCTTCAGGGATTGCTGAATTAAAGCAACATGTTGATACAATGGTCATCATTGCTAATAACCGGTTACTCGAAATTGTTGACAAGAAGACACCAATGATGGAAGCCTTCAAAGAAGCCGATAATGTTTTACGTCAAGGGGTTCAAGGGATTTCTGACTTAATTACATCACCAGGGTTTGTCAACTTGGATTTTGCTGATGTTAAAACAGTTATGGCTAACCAAGGCTCTGCCTTGATGGGGATTGGTTCAGCAACGGGTGAAAACCGGACAGCTGAAGCAACGAAGAAGGCTATTTCATCACCATTATTGGAAGTTTCAATCGATGGTGCAGAACAAGTCCTCTTAAACATCACAGGTGGACCAGACTTGTCATTGTTTGAAGCGCAAGATGCTGCTGGTATCGTGCAACAAGCTGCAACTAACGATGTTAACTTGATTTTCGGGACTTCAATCAACGAAAATCTTGGTGATGAAGTTGTTGTAACGGTTATTGCAACTGGGATTGATGAAGATAACAACAAACGTCGTCCAGCAACAAACAATTCAGCACCAAAGACAACAGCGCCTTCAACACCATCAGAACAAAATAATGATCCATTTGTAGATTGGGATATGCGTCGCGAACCAAGTGCCCGCGAGCAAGCGCAAGCAACTGAAAAATTTGATGAAATTGAAAAGAAAGATTTCGATATCTTCAAACGGACAGCCCAAGCGGATGATAATAAGCAAGATAACCAAAATGGGGACGATGTGCCGCCATTTTTCAAGCGCCGTCGCAATAACTAAGGAGGATGACTCATGGCTGGTAAGTTTAGTCTTAGCAATTTTTTCGGCATGTCAGATGAAGATGAATATGCTAATACGCAAGAAACTGCGGCTGTCACTAATGAAGGTGAACCAAGTGTTCGCCCGAATAACGTCGTCTCGATGCAAGCTGCGGGAGCTACTAAAATGAATAAAATTGTCTTATGTGAACCACGGATTTATTCCGACGCAAAAAAAGTCGGCAAAAGTTTACTTGAAAATAAAGCAGTGATTGTTAACTTCACACGAATTGAAGCGACACAAGCCACTCGAATTGTTGATTTCCTAACAGGGGCAGTTTTTGCCATCAACGGTGAAATTCAACGGGTTGGTGATCAGATTTTCTTATGTACGCCACCGAACTATGAAATCGATGGTAATCTTTCAGATATTGTCGATCAAAATGATTTTGATATTGAGGTGAACTAGGTGCAACTATTTTTATTTTATGTGCTCTTGATGCTCATGTATGTGGTACGGATTTATAGTGGCATCGTCGTAATCTATTGTTTATTAACGTGGATTCCAGAGGCGATGGGCAGTAAATTAGGGCGCTTTGTTGCTAAGTTAGTTGAACCTTTCTTAGAAATCTTTGACCGCTTCATTCCTGCAATCGGTGGTATTGGGATTTCAGCCATTGCTGCGTTTTTCGTTTTATATTTAGTAGAACGTGGGATCGGCTTACTCGCACAATTATTAGTGGGGATGTAATCAATGGTCAATCAAGCAGATGTCTATCAACATTTTAGAAAAAGCGAGGCGCCATTTGTTGCGCAGGTTTTGGATTGGATTGAGCAAGCACAAGTTGAATATCGACCAATCTTAACGGCGTTTTTAGATCCGCGTCAAGCGTTTATTTTACAAACCTTGGTCGGTGAAAAAGGGGACGTCCGTTATCACTTTAATGGCGGATATAACGCTGCTGAACGGAAACGGGCAATGATTGCTCCAGATTACTTTGAACCAACGGATGCGGATTTTGAGATTCAATTATTTGAGATTCGGTACCCGATTAAATTTGCAAACCTATCACATGGGAAGGTGCTTGGCACGCTTGTGAATGCTGGCATTGACCGTGATGTTTTTGGGGATATTATGACCGATGAAGAACGCTGGCAATTCTTTGTGACGAAGAAGATGGCAGGCTATGTCGAAGAGCAAATCACTAAGATTGGTCGCGTATCAGTTCATTTGCAAGAACAAGACTATACACAGTTGTTGACGCCTAAGGACGCTTGGCAATTCGAACAAACGACTGTCAGCTCGTTTCGCTTGGATACGATCATTTCAACTGTTTACAATCTGTCGCGACAACGCGCTAAAGAATTAATTCAAGCCAACAAAGTTAAACTGAATTGGCAAGCATTTGATAAACCAGATTTTGAATTAGCACTATTAGATATCGTCTCTGTTCGTGGTTTTGGCCGGATTCAACTCCAATCGATTGATGGTCAGACTCGTAAAGAAAAATATCGAGTGACACTGGGGATTTTAAGAAAATAATTGCTGAAAAAGATGGAGGAATTTCAAAATGGTTTTAACACCTTTAGATATTCATAACAAAGAATTTAACACAAAAATGCGGGGTTACAATCCGGATCAAGTCAATGATTTCTTAGATCAAGTGATTAAAGACTACGAATCAGTTTTAACAGAAAATGAAAGTTTAAAAGCGGAATTAAAATCAAGCGATGAAAAAGTAACGTATTTTAATGAATTGAAAGATGCGTTGAACCAATCAATCATTGTTGCACAAGAAGCGGCTGACCGTGTTAAAGATAACGCTAAAAAAGAAGCTGAAATGATTCAAACTGAATCAGAAAAGAATGCAAAATCAATGTTGGATGATGCAACTGAAAAATCAAACCACATCATTGACGATGCAACTGAACGTGCAAAACAAATTGCAATCGAAACCGATGACTTGAAGAAACAAACACGGATTTTCCGTCAAAGATTACAAGTTATGCTTGAATCACAATTAGAAGTGGTTAAGAGTCCTGAATGGACAGATTTATTAGCTAAAGATGATTTAGCGGACCATCAAGCTCTTTCAGCTGAAATTGATATGACAGACCTTGACAACCATGGGTCAAATCAAGTAAACTCGGATGCAGAAGTTAAACCTTGGGGTCAAATTGCTGAAGATGATGTGACAACAACGCAAACCATTATTTTCCCTGGTGAAGAAACACCAGTCGAAGAAGATGACAATGATGAAGTGCTCTCCGATGTAGTCGAAGACACCGATTCAGATGAAGTGGTTGAAGCTGTTACGGATTCTTACAACCCAATTGAAAACCAAGCAACAGATTTAAATAAGGACTAGCAAGCAAAACATCATTTAAGCGAGCCAACGACGGTGGAAGGTTGGTAATGCTCTGTTTAGCGGTGTATCACCTTATTTCATTCCAGATGAATTGAGTAATTTGGGACGCTTAATGCGCGTTATTGCATGTTGAGGAAGGTCATTGACCTTCAAATTTAGGTGGTACCACGAAGATTTCGTCCTATTCAGGGCGGGATCTTTTTTTATTTTTAAAAATAAAGGAGTGATTTGATGCGTATCAAAGAAACATTAAACCTGGGCAAGACAGCTTTCCCAATGCGAGCAGGTTTACCGAATCGTGAAATCGATTGGCAAAAAGGTTGGGCCGATAACAACCTCTATCAACAACGGCAAAAATTAAATGAAGGTAAACCTTCATTCGTTCTTCATGATGGCCCGCCATTTGCGAACGGCAACATCCACATGGGTCACGCCTTAAATAAAACAAGTAAAGATATTATCGTTCGTTACAAATCAATGAACGGGTTCCGCGCACCTTTTGTTCCTGGATGGGATACACATGGTTTGCCAATCGAACAAGCCTTGGCTAAAAAGGGTATCAAGCGGAAAGAAATGAGCCTCGTTGATTATCGTAAACTTTGTTACGACTATGCCATGGAACAAGTCAACAAGCAACGCGAAGATTTCAAGCGTCTTGGGATTTCTGCTGATTGGGATAACCCATACATCACTTTAACAGCTGATTTTGAAGCTGAAGAAATTCGGGTCTTCGGTGAAATGGCTAAAAAAGGTTATATCTATAAAGGTAAGAAGCCCGTTTACTGGTCACCTTCATCAGAATCAACTTTAGCGGAAGCTGAAATTGAATACAAAGACATCAAGTCACCATCAATGTACGTGGCGTTTAACGTGGTGGATGGGAAAGACTTATTAGATGCGGATACAAAATTCATCATCTGGACAACAACCCCATGGACAATTCCTGCTAACTTAGGGATTGCGGTTAACCCAGCTTTCGATTACGTTCAAGTGTTAGCTGACGGCCAAAAATACGTTGTGGCAGCAGAACGTTTGAACAAGATGACTGATCTTCTTGGTTGGGAATCAGTTGAAATCTTGAAGACTTTCAAGGGTGCTGACATGGAATTAATGACAGCCCGCCACCCATTATATGACCGTGAATCATTGGTGATCTTAGGCAACCACGTGACATTAGAAACTGGGACTGGTTTAGTGCATACGGCACCAGGTCACGGTGAAGATGATTATAACGCTGGCACTAAATATAAGTTACCAGTCCTTTCAGTCGTTGACAGCAAAGGGATTATGACTGAAGATGCCCCTGGTTTTGAAGGCGTTTATTACGATAAAGCCAACCCAATGGTGACAGAAGCGCTTGAAAAGAACGGTTCATTATTGAAACTCGACTTCTTCACGCATAGTTACCCACATGACTGGCGGACAAAGAAACCCGTTATCTTCCGGGCAACAGCCCAATGGTTTGCTTCAATCGATGCGTTCCGCGATCAAATCTTAGCACAAATCGAAAAAGTTGAATTCATGCCAGAATGGGGAAAGACCCGTCTTTACAACATGATTCGTGATCGTGGCGATTGGGTTATCTCTCGTCAACGGGCATGGGGTGTACCATTACCAATCTTCTATGCTGAAGACGGCACAGAAATCGTCATGCCAGAAACAATCGAACGTGTGGCGCAACTCTTTGCAGAGCATGGTTCAAACGTTTGGTTTGAATGGGATGCTAAAGACTTATTACCAGCAGGCTTTACACATCCTGGGAGTCCAAATGGTGAATTTACAAAAGAAAAAGATATCATGGATGTCTGGTTTGATTCAGGTTCATCACATCAAGCTGTGTTAGCGGCTCGCGATGACTTAACTTATCCAGCGGACTTAATCTTAGAAGGTTCAGATCAATATCGTGGCTGGTTTAACTCAAGTTTAATTACCAGTGTTGCAGTTGGCGAAGTCAGCCCTTATAAAGCTGTTATTTCACAAGGCTTTGTCTTAGATGGTAACGGTCGTAAGATGAGTAAATCACTTGGGAACACAATCTTGCCTGAAAAGATCATCAAACAAATGGGGGCGGATATTGTGCGCCTCTGGGTCGCTTCAGTTGATGCTAGCTCAGACGTGAAAGTCACAATGGAAAACTTCCAACAAGTCAGTGAAGCTTACCGGAAGATCCGGAACACAATGCGGTTCATGATTGCGAACACAACTGATTTCGATCCTGCTAAAGATACAGTTGATTACGCAGAATTAGGTTCAGTTGATAAGTTCATGTTGGTGCGCTTAAACGCAATCATCGCCAACTGTAAAGCGGCGTATGATGCTTACGACTTTGCCACAGTTTATAAGACAATTAACATGTTCTTGACGAACGAATTATCAGCCTTCTACTTAGACTTCGCCAAAGACGTTGTTTATATCGATGGTCAAAATGATGCGCCTCGTCGTAACATGCAAACTGTTTTCTATGCAGTAGCAGTAGCCTTGACGAAGTTATTGACACCAATCTTGCCACACACAGCTGAAGAAATCTGGAGCTACTTACACGAACCAGAAGAATTCGTTCAATTAGCTGAAATGCCAGAAGTTAAACATTTTGCCGGTGAAGAAGACTTAGTTGAAACTTGGAATGCCTTCATGGGGATCCGTGACGATGTCTTAAAAGCTCTTGAAACAGCCCGGATGGACAAGGTCATCGGTAAGTCATTAGAAGCGTCCGTAACACTTTATCCAAACGAAGCCAATGCTGCTTTATTAGCTTCATTGGATGCCGATGTTAAACAATTATTGATTGTCTCACAATTAACAATTGCGGATCAAAACTCAGAAGTCCCAGCAGAAGCCACACAATTTGATGGCATTGCGGTTAGTGTTGCGCATGCTGAGGGGGATGTTTGTGATCGTTGTCGGATGATTAAGACTGATATCGGTTCAGATGATAAGTTCCCAATGCTTTGTGCGCGTTGTGCTGCAACTGTCACAGCCAACTACCCAGAAGCAGTTGCGGAAGGTTTAGAAAAATAATTAATGTGTTAAGGCGGTGCGAATATCAAATTCGCACCGCTTTTTTTGTGCAATCGATAATAATTAGATAACGTTTTCATTGCTATAAAATTAATCTTTGTTAATAATATTACCGTTAATGATTGTTTATTGGTAAAATAACAATAGTAATTAGAACGGGTGGGTAAATGACACGACGACAAGCGACTAAGCGCTATATGGCAATGATTTTAATCGAATTATTAATGGATCAAAAAGCGACGAAATTGACGGTCGCGACTTTTTTGAAGACGGCTAATTTGTCACGAACGACCTTTTATAATCATTTTCCAACGGGCATGTGCGGCTTATTTTGGTGGACACTTGAACAACAAATTATTCAAAAAGTTGATGAGAGTATAGTGAGTGGCGATTGGGAATCCGGCTGTCATGAAGCCATTCAATTTATTACACGGTATCGCATGTTTTGCTTGAATTTATATCATCTAGCGGATTATCCGGAACGCCGCCGCTTTTTTGAACAGGTTATGAAACAGATTATTCATAAGGCATTGCGCCATTACAAAGCACAATACACGCCACAACAGTTAAATCACTTGGAAGACTTTTACGGCGGTGCAATCATTCGCCAATTAGATTGTTGGTTTGAAAATAATCTGCAGACCGAACCGGAAGTGATTGATGAGCGGTTATGTTTTAATTTGAAGCAGCTTGAGCAAATCGTTAAAAGTGACTAAACAATTTAGTGATATTGTTCACTTTCCGATCAATTCGCTGAACTTGTAACTGGAATGCTGCCCAGGTTTTGCTACACTAAGGATGTACCAAAAAATAATATTAATAGCAACCCCACACAACGAAAAGCCCTACCATATTTGGTAGGGCTTTTTGTATGCGAAAAAGGTAGCGGTTACATTAATGGCGTAACCGCCGCCTTCAATTGAAATTAACTATTATTTCTGATCTTTTGCTGCGTATTCAGCATTTCTCTTTTTCATTTGGAATGCATACCAGATGAAGATTAACAAATATGCTGCAAGTGCTGCTAAGGCATAGAGAACAAATTTAATATCTCCTTGGCTAGCGTTACCAACTAAGTAGCCTAAGAATTTTTCAATAGGACCTTCCATCGTTGTATGAGAGATTAGAGCGCTTTGTGAAATTCCTTTTGGAAATGCACCAACAGATTTCGCTGTTGCTGTGACAAAAGGTGCTGATAATGTACCAGCCCAAAGGAAGATAGGCAATTCCAAGGCTCCAATAATAATCATTCTAAGAACCTTACCACGAGTAACTACTAATAGTGCTGGTGTAACACCCATGGCAATAATACCACCTAGTGGTAATAGTTTGTTGCCTGGTAAAACGAGTGCTTCAAGTAACATAATGGGTGCTAAAACATTGGCAGCAGCCCAAACTTCGGCACGTCCAGCAATAAATGGCCAATCTAAACCAATATTGAGTTTGCGCCCTTGGAGTTTACTGTTCGCAAAATTTGTAATTCCTTGAGAAAGTGGTTCAACAGCTGCAATAAACCAAGAACCGATTAGTGAGAATAGTTCCAAACAGAAAGCCGCTGTAAATGATAGGGCAAAAATTTCTTTTGGTCCTTGTCCAGAAAGAAGTCCGATGAAAATTCCTAAATAAATCCCAATTGCAAATTTACTACCCCAGAAACCGATTTTTTTGTTTAATTTAGCAGCATCAAAATCGTATTTATCTAACCATGGGAATAATTTGTCAAAAATCTTATCAAAGACCATGATAACAGGGTTCATCATGTAATTCATATGTGTTGTTGTCATTGGGTTTGAATCTGGTGCGTTTAATAAATCATTGAACGTTGGTTTCATCAAGTCAGAGTTGATAATCTTAAGAACGCCGATGAAAATGACTAATAATGTTGCAATGATTAAGTTAGCGCCACAGTAGATTGAGAATAAACCAACGAAAGCAAGGTGCCAGATATCAAAGATATCAACATCTAATGTGTTTGTCTTCTTCAAAATCAACATGACGATGTTGACAATCACCATAATTAATAAGAAGTAAAGGGTGTATGGTGAACCCCAAGTGATAGTTGCAAGTGGTGCCCAACCAACGTCAGTTGCTGAGAGGTTAATCCCAGTTGACTTAACAAATTCGGTTAAGGCGCCTTGGAATGAGGTTGTTAACACCCCGATAACTGCCCCGATAGCAGTTAAAGCAATCGCTAATTTAATCCCACCTTCTAAGGCTTTAGAAAGTTTAACTTTGAAGAGTAATGCGATTAACGTTAGAACAATCATCATCATTGGTGCGGCACCAAGATCAATGATTGGTTGGAACACAACATTGGCAAAATGGATGATAGTAGACATAGATACATCTCCTTAGATTAGCAAAAGAACTGCTTTATTTGTTCAGATTTTTGATTGCCTCTTCAACTTGATCAAATACAGGTGCTGCCATTGCAGGAATCCGATAGAGAATAGGGCCAGCATCAATCACTGGAATGGATGGTTCGAAACCTAAATCAGTTGCAGCAATTGGTGTAAAGATATCATAATGTTGCATCATTTCTTCTGTGATGTCCTTAACCATAACGGCGTCAGCTGTTACTTCATAACCACGATCTGCCATTTCTGTTTCTAAAGCACTCTTAATTTGGTGACTTGAGTTAACACCAGCACCACAAGCAGCTAAAATTTTAATCATAATAAAAACCCCCTAATTAATTTTGAAAATGGTTTGCTAAAAATTGATAAATTGATTCGGTTGATTCTAATTGGAAGAATGCCATTAAGTCATCCTTAGGTGTCCGGTTGAGAAAATCCATGATGTTCGCTAGGATCCCAGCTTGATCGCCTAAATCATCATTTAGAATCATGAACAAAAAACGAACTTCAAATGACGCATCCGGTGCGATCATATTATGGAATGTAATCGGATGGTTCAATTTAACCGGTACAATCCGACAGGTTTTAACGAATTCACTTTCTGTATGTGGAATTGCAATATTGGGATAATGACTAGAAATAACGGTTAAATCCAAGCCTGTCGGATAATTGGCTTCTCGACTAATGAGGTTTTCAAGAAAATCGGCCGTGACTAATTCTTGTTGATAAAGTTTTTGGGCAATTTCCTTAAAAACGGTATCTTGAGATGTCGCATCACTGATAAAGGTTGTTTCTTGATGAAATAATAAAGATGTTGAAAGATCTTGCTGCATTTTATCACCTCCACTTGAGTAAAAAAGTTTGATAATGTTTGTAAATGTTTACAGGTAAAGTGTAACCGCTTACTAAAGAGCTGTCAACCATTTTTATCACGAAATTAAATTAAGTGACGGGCACATTAAGTAGTGGTTTTAGATTAAAACAAAAATAAATTAATTTAAAAGAATGCATTGCAAACAATTGATAATTGGGCAATTCAACTCGGTCGTGTTTTTTATTTTAGGCTGCAATCAAACTCGCAATTAAATGGCACCGAGGTGCGGTAAAGGTGGGTCACTAAAAGGATTGATGGTAATCAGAAAAAGTGAATGGCGCGTATTTTAACGTGGGTTTTAGTGAAAAAACCAACTGAGGGACTTGACATTTTGGTGTGTAGATGATAATTTATGTTCGAAACAAACATTTTCGAACAAAGAGGTGATGAAATGCTAAAACGTGAACGACTGGTCGCAATTCTTAGAATGGTTAATGCTTCAGGGTTGGTGACAACAACCAAATTGATGGAAACGCTCAATGTTTCTGACATGACAATTCGCCGTGATTTGGATGAATTAAACCAAAGCGGGAAACTAATTCGCATCCATGGTGGTGCACAGAGTATCAAAGGCTCCACGTTATATGAACTTTCACATATTGAAAAGCGAGAAATTCATATCGATGCTAAGCAAGAAGTGGCAAAGTTGGGGGCACAGTTCGTTAAGGAAGAAGACACAATCTTCATTGGTTCAGGAACAACCTTGGAATTGTTGGCGCAATACATTCAAGTCAATTCGCTAAGAGTTGTGACAAATAGTTTGCCAGTGTTTGAAAGTATTCAAACGCGCGACAATAATTGGGAATTAGTCCTAGTGGGTGGCAATTATCGTAGTCGTTCAGGGGCCTTTATTGGGAATTTAGCCAATGCAATGTTGGAGACACTGAAATACGACAAGACGTTCATTGGAGTTAACGGCATCCATAATGAAACAATCATGAATGCGAGTGCTGAAGAAGGCAAGACGCAAGGGATTGCTTTGAATAATGCACAGCAGAAATTCATTTTGGCAGACGCTAGCAAGCTCAATCGGGATGATTTCTATCACTTCTATAGTTTGTATGATGTTGATGTTTTAATTACCGATCAATCAATTACAAACGAGGAGGTCAAGCAGTATTCTCAGTTTACGAAGCTAGTCAAATAAAATAAATAGGAGTGAATAATATGAAAATCGCAATTGCAACTGATCAAACAGGATTTGGATTAAAGGAACATATCAAACAATATCTAATAGAAAAAAATCTAGAAGTGGTTGATTTAACACCAACGCCAGCTGCTGATTTTGTAGACTCAGCAGTTTCAGTGAGTGAAGCTGTTTTAAAAGGTGAAGCAGATCGCGGCATCATGTTTGACGAATTCGGCCTTGGCTCAGCAATGGCAAGCAACAAGCTACACGGCATGGTAACAGCTAACGTAACTGAAGAAAATACAGCACATATGACCACTGAACATAATGGGGCCAAAGCAATCGCAATCGGTGCTGGTTTGGTCGGCAATAAACTTGCAGAAGCAATCGTTGATGAATACCTGAGTGTTGATTACGCGGGCGGCCGTCATCAGATTCGTTTAGATATGTTGGAGAAATTAATTTAATCGGAGGTCACTATAATGAAAATTGCTATTGGAAATGATCACATTGTTACAGCTGAAAAAATGAAGATTTCAGATTTCTTGAAGGCCCAAGGACATGATGTGATTGATGTTGGGACATATGATAATACAAGAACACATTACCCAATGTTTGGCTTGAAGGTTGCGGATTTAGTCCGTGATCAAAAGGCTGATTTAGGGGTAGTCATTTGCGGTACTGGTGTTGGGATTTCAACTGCCGCTGATAAGAATAAAGGGATTCGGGCTGCATTAGTAGCCGATCCAGTGGCTGCTAGATATGCTAAAGAACATTTAGATGCTAATGTGATTAGTTTTGGTGGCGCAGTGGTTGGCGAACATTTAGGTGAAGAAATTGTCCGCGCATTCATCGAAGCGTCATACCAAGGGACACCAGAAGATGACAAGTTAATTGCTAAAATTGATGCCTTAGAACCTGATAATCCAGAACAACACGACAATCCACACTTCTTTGATCGTGAAAATGAACTCTGGGCAGAAGGGTACTATCACGATTAGAATGTGATCGCTTACGCTTTAATTAAGACCACAATTTATGTTGTTAGATATAGCATTAACCGATTTGATCGCAGTTAAAAATTAACTAAATGAAGGATGGGTAAAAATATGTCACCAAATAAATTAGCTTTATTAAAGAAAATGTCAAATGAAGATGGCGTCATTGCAGCATTAGCAATTGACCAACGCGGTTCATTGAAAAAAATGTTAGCGAGTGCTTCTGACACGGAAGTAACCGACCAAGATGTGATTGAATTTAAAAAGGCGATTTCGTCAGAATTAACACCATATTCTTCATCAATCTTACTTGATCCAGAATACGGGCTACCAGCAACTAAAGTGACAGCTGATGGAACTGGGCTTTTAATTGCTTATGAAAAAACGGGTTATGATTCAACTGAGCCAGGTAGAATGCCTGATTTAATCAGTGAATGGTCAGCAAAACGCTTAAAAGAAGCTGGCGCAGACTCTGTTAAGTTCCTTTTATACTATGATGTGGATGAAGATGCCAGCATCAATGATAAGAAACAAGCCTTTGTTGAACGGATTGGTTCTGAATGTCTGGCAGAGGATTTACCATTCTTCTGTGAATTAGTCACATACGACGCTAAGAACGACGATGTAAAAGGTGCAGAATTCGCTAAAGTTAAACCACACAAAGTGATTGAAATGATGAAGGAATTCTCTAAAGACCGCTACAACATCGACGTGCTGAAGGTCGAAGTTCCGGTTAATATGGCATATGTTGAAGGCTTCAATGAAGATCGTCCCGCTGTTTATACTAAGGCAGAAGCAACGAAGTACTTCAAGGAACAAAGTGATGCAACTGCATTACCATATATCTTCTTGAGTGCTGGTGTTTCAGCAGAACTTTTCCAAGACACATTGAAATTTGCGCATGAAGCCGGCGCACAATTCAACGGTGTTTTATGTGGCCGTGCAACTTGGAAAAACAGTGTTGCACCATTTGCTAAGGACCATGAAGCTGGCCGTCAATGGTTAAGAACCAACGGTAAAGATAATATCGTGGCTTTAAACGAAGTCTTAAAAGTAACAGCAACACCGTGGTTTGATAAAGTACGTTCATAATTCCTAATTGAAGGTGAGTCAATCAATGACAACATTAGAAGCACTGCAAGCGGCTAATCCGCAGTATCAAATTCTCACGGTCGATGATCCTAGTTTTCGACAATTTGGCGTTTGTTATCCGCAATATGATTTAACGACCATTAAACAAGCGATGGCATCGATTCCGGTTAAAGATCAGAATGTGTATGTCACCAGTAATCCGCAGTTAGAAGCAATCCCAATGATGCAAGCTATTGGCCGTGATGTTTTCGCGGGGATGGCAATCGAAGCAGGGGAGTGTACGGGGCATACGAGTGACTTTTCAGCAATCGAATATCACCAAGGTAGTGAAGTGAACATTACATTGACTGACGTGGTAATGGTGCTTGGCAAACGCGCTGATTTAGAACCTAACAAACAATTTGATCCATACCAGGATGCGAAATTATTCTATATTCCTGCTGGTCAAGTAGTGGAATTCTATAGCGATACGTTGCATTACAGCCCCATTCAAGTCACTGCTGCGGGGTTCAAAGTCATTGTCATGTTACTGGCTGGAAGCAATGAACCATTTACCCAACCACTGGTAACGGATAATCACAGAATCGTAAAACAAAATAAATTCCAATTAGTGCACGCATCGCGAACGGATAAGATCGAACAAGGCATTCAAGTTGGTGTGACCGGTGAGCTGATTAAAATTAAATCAATATCGATCTAAAGGGGGAGCATTTTGTTAACAATTGAATCTGATGCATTATTAGTCAAGATTAATGAAAAAGGCGCAGAATTAACACAAATCACGAATAAGCAAAACCAAATTGATTATCTGTGGTCTGGTGAAAGCTGGCAACGCCATGCGCCAATTTTATTCCCAGCAATTGGGCGTTCAAACGATAACCATTACTTAATCAGTGGTCAATCGTATGAAATGCCGCAACACGGTTTTGCACGCGACCGTGTGTGGCAAGTTGTCACACAGACACCAGCCAGTGTGACGTTACGCCTAACTAGCAATCAACAAACGCAACCCTTATTCCCATTTAATTTTGAATTGCTAGTCACCTATCAAATCGTTGAAAATCGCCTAGACTCCCAGTATGAAGTCCGCAATCTGGATTCGGCTGATTTTAGCTTTGCGTTAGGTAGTCATCCAGGTTTTAACGTGCCCCTTGCGCGTGGAACAGAATTTACGGATTATTATTTGGATTTTGGCGAGCAAGTTGCACAATTAGATTTGTATGCGATTGATCCTGCACCATTTCGTTCAGGCAAACGCCAAGTCTTAGCGCTTGAAAAAGGCCGTTTTGAATTGCAACATGCCCGGTTTGATCAAGGATTATTATTGTTCGATCGGCCCAGTCAACAGGTTAGCTTGAAAAGCGCCGTGACGGATGCGCAAATCACATTAACGACGACTGATTTTCCATACATGGCGTTATGGACGTTGGAAAATCAGACGGAAAACTTCTTATGCATTGAGCCATTTGCAGGACTGCCTGATCAATATGGCCAAGTTCAAGAATTGCTGACAAAAGAAGCGAACCAAGTTTTGAGTGGTGGACAGTCGCAACAATTTAAGTATCAACTGACTTTTGAATAAGCAACTGTTAAGAAGGTTCCCTTGCTGGGGGCCTTTTTTACATTCCTATTCAGTTTGGGTTATACTAGTAATCAGCAACTATTCTGATCAATGAATTGAAGAGGAACCAGTCATGAGTAAAAAATTAGTGATTACCGAAAAACCGAGTGTTGCCAAAGAGCTTGCTAAAGTTCTAGGAACAACTCAGAAAACTAAAACCTATTTTGAGGGCGATCAATACGTCATCACTTGGGCGTTTGGGCATTTGTTATCGCTGCAATTACCAGAGGATATCAAAAAAGAATGGCAACAATGGCGTTTGGAAGACTTACCGATTATTCCGAAACATATCGGCTTAAAGCCATTGCCTAAAACGGGTGGGCAATTAAAAGCCATCAGTCACCTCGCCAACCGCAAAGATATTTCAGGTGCGGTGATTGCAACTGATTCGGGGCGTGAAGGGGAAGCCGTTGCGCGCTATATTTTGGAATGGATTAAATTCGATAAGCCGGTTGAACGGCTCTGGATTTCATCGCAAACGACTAAGGCCATTAAAGCAGGGTTTGCAAACTTAAAACCAGCCAAGCAATTCGACAATTTGTACGCATCAGCGTTAGCACGCGGCAAAGCGGATTGGTTGATTGGCTTGAACGTGACACGGGCATTGACGACCAAGTATGAAGATAATTTATCCGCTGGTCGGGTGCAGACACCAACGTTAGCCTTTGTGAACGAAACGGCACAACAAATTAATCGTTTTAAACCGCAAACCTACTACACAATTCACTTGACGGTCGATCAACAGCAAGCCGCCTTACAATTAGCAAACCCGCAAAGTATTAAGACGCGCCAAGCAGCAGACGACTTAGTTGCGCAATTGCAACAAGCCAAAGGCCAAGTGGTTAGCGTCAAAACAACGCAGAAATCGCAATCAGCACCTTTACCATATGATTTAACGGAACTCCAACAAGTGGCCAATGCAAAGTATGGTTTATCTGCGAAAAAGACGTTATCCTTGATTCAATCATTGTATGAAATCCATAAAGTTGTCAGTTATCCACGGACGGATTCGAAATATCTCTCAACAGATATCGAAGGGACTTTGAAGGAACGGTTGTCGGCATTAGTCAAATTTGATCCACGTGCTAAGCAATACTTGGGGCAAGGCAGTCAGGTCAAACAAAAAGCCGTCTTTAATGATGGCAAAGTAACGGATCACTACGCTTTAATTCCAACTGAAGAACCCGTTCGTGCCGAAAAATTATCGACGGATGAACTGCGCATGTATCGCTTGATTGTGGAACGCTTCTTAGGGTTGTTTGCTGATCCATACGTGACAGCTGTTACGAAAGCCACCGTTAAGTTTGGTGATCAAACCTTTACGTTTAAGCAAACAAAAGTCGTGCAACAAGGTTGGCATGCTGCCGATAAAGAGGGGCAACCAACCGCGACGGTTGACTGGCGAGAAGGGATGGTAGTTCGGGCTAATTTTGCGGTTAAAGAACAATTGACGACGCCCCCTAAGCCATTGACTGAAGGAACGTTGCTCGGGAAGATGGAACACTACGGATTAGGGACGCCAGCCACTCGTGCGGAAATCATCGAGAAATTAGTTCGTAGTGAACTCCTAGAACGACAAGGCAATGCTTTAGCAGTGACGCCAAAAGGTCAGCAACTTTTGAAATTGGTTAATCAGACCTTGGTTTCACCAGAACTGACAGGAAAATGGGAACAGTCGCTTGAAGCGATTGCCAAAGGCGAAGAAAATCCGAAGGCGTTCATCACTGAAATCGAGGGTGCCACTAAGACCTTGGTCGGTGAGATTAAAAAGAGTGAGACGGAATACCGCGATTTTGCAGTGACGAATAAAAAATGTCCGGAATGTGATCATCCGTTAAAAGAACGCAATACGCGTGACGGTAAAATTTATGTCTGCACAAACTGTCACTATCGGCGTCGGAAAGATCCGAAGGTTTCCAACCACCGCTGCCCACAATGTCACAAGAAAATGGTGATTATTGAAGGGCAAGGCGGCGCATACTTCCGGTGTCTTAATGATGGGACGACCGAAAAGATGCTCGACAAGAAAGATCGTAAGAAGAAAATCTCTAAACATGAAGCACGCCGCTTGATTCAAAAAGTGAACCAAGAAGATGAACCAGCGGAAAGTCCATTAGCCGCTGCATTGCGTAAGGCAATGGAAAAATAAGCTAGCAAAAGAGGTAGCAACTAGAATTATTCTGGTTGCTACCTCTTTTTTTGTTGTTTAGAAAAGTTGTTTGACTTGTTGTTTGGTGCGGTCAACAATATTCTGACCGTCTTTGACTTGCATGCTAGCATCTAAGTGAGAACGACCAGTCATGTAATCGAATGCGACGCCAGGTTCAACATTCCAGACGTAATCGTTGAAATTCAGCGTGCCATCTGTGGAAATGGCCTGAACCCAGTAACCGCGCGGCATCAGTTCATTACCCCGAAAAACGGTCGTGACTTTGTAAATCACTTTTTTGTTTGCTTCGAGCGCAGTGCGGACTTTTTCTTCAAAAATCTGCATCGTTTTTTGATTACTGTACGCGCTTTGGGTGGCGAGGTTAAGTGGATTATCTAAGCTGCCCGGTTGACCAGCTTGAAAGCTACCATTCTGATCAAAATTAAAGCAATCAAGTGGCCACGATTTTGCGGTGTGATTCGGCGGCCATTGACAATGAGGGGTTGATTCAACCCGTTGGATTCCAAATTTGGCGCGTCCGGCCTTCTGATTTGCCCAGATTCCGCTTTGATAAGTAAGCTGTGACGCTAGTTGTTCGGTTAAGTTGGTCGAGTTGCCCATAGACGATTTTTTCACCTTGCCAATCCGTTGCTGTTAATTGGCTTTGATCGTTATTAATTGGTAGATAGGCCGCAGCTCCGCTTTTAAAATCTTGATCAGCGATGGCTTGATAATCAGGACTGACTGGGGGTGTTTGTTTAGCTGGTTGCTCAGTAGCAACTGTAGTAGGGAACACATTTTGTAAGACATTGTTGCGACCACCAAGATAACCGACTGCCAAGATAGCAATGGTTAAGATGGTTCGTCTAATTTTTTTCGTTTTCAAAAGAGATACTCCTATTAATGAAAATTGATTTGAGACAAGATAAAAACCCACGAGATGAATTGATCATCGGTGGGCTGAAGGTATTATTTTGAACTATTGCGTAGTATCAGCGTCGTGCCAATCGTAATGACTTGGGGGATAATTTCGCTAGCGGCGAGTTGTTTAACCAATAACTCGGCAGCTGACTGGCCCATTTGTTCAGTATAAACTTTAACGGAACTTAAAGTTGGGAACGTGTATTGGCAAATTGAGGTATCGTTGAAACTAATCAGGCTGAGTTGTTCAGGGACTTTGATGCCTGATTCATGTAAGGCGCGTAAAGCACCGACTGCCATTGCATCATTGGCGATGAAGAGGGCTTCTGGTAAATCGGAACTTTGGTCTTGTAATAATTGCATCATGAGTTGGTAACCTGATTCGGGTGTAAAGTCACCGGTTAAAATCCAATCGGGGTGATAGTTTTTTTGAGCTTTGAGTAACGTCTTAAAATGAATAAAACGGGGATCCGGTCCCAATTTAGTATTATCAGCAGTGCTCTCTTGACCAGTTAACATACCAATTTTAGTTAAGCCAGCGGTTGTAAAATGGTCGATTACGGATTTAATTGGTGTTTTGAAGTCGGTCATCACACAGCTGACTTCATAATCGAGCGTGTTCATGTCGACGAAGACGAGGTTGTGGTTGAGTTTTTTGAGGCGCTTAATTTGCGCAGGGCTGTACTTACCAATTACCACAGCACCCGTAGCATCATGGAGCGTATCAAATGGATCGTTTTGAAAGAAGCGTGTTACGTCATAACCGAGTTCTTTGAGTTTCTTTTCAACGCCAAGTCGGATGGAGAGGTAGTATAGATCTTCCAATTCTTCTTTAGCGGTATACCATTCGACAATCGCAATGCGTCCGCGTTGCTGGTTCATTTTGCGCGTGTTTTTACGATAGTTTAAACTTTCGGCGGCTTCGAAAATCCGTTGCCGGGTCTCATCGCCAACCGAAAGTGTTTGATCATAATTTAGGACCCGCGAAACGGTTGCATTCGAAACGTTAGCGAGTTGAGCAATATCTTTGATCGTTGCCAAGGTGCACCCCTCAATTCAATGTTTACTATTACTTAGTTTAGCATAACCAATGAAAAGAAAGCGATAGTTAACAAAAAAGATTGATTTTTTAGTAAATGTTTAGTAAAATGAAAGCGATTAATAAAGGAGGAATTTACTATGAACATGACAGAATTAAATACCGCATTCGAAAACGCATTCCACAAAGCACCAGAAGCGAGCTACTTCGCACCAGGTCGGATTAACTTGATTGGTGAACATACCGATTACAACGGCGGGCATGTTTTTCCAACCGCGATCACATTGGGCACATATGCAGTCGTTGCTAAACGTGATGACCAAACAATCAATTTATTATCTGGGAACTTTGAAGATGCGGGTGTCATTTCATTTGACCTCAGTGATTTATCTTATCAAAAAGCCCACAACTGGGCGAACTATCCAAAAGGGATGATTGTTTACCTTCAAGAACAAGGTTACACAATCGACAGTGGCTTGGACATTTATTTAAAAGGCAATATTCCAAACGGCGCTGGCTTATCATCATCCGCATCAATTGAATTATTAATGGGTGTGATTCTAGAAGACCAATTCAATTTAGAAATTGACCGTGTCGACCTTGTTAAAACCGGTGTCATGGTTGAAAATAAATTTATCGGCGTTAACTCAGGCATCATGGATCAATTTGCCGTTGGAATGGGCAAAGCCAACCATGCCATCTTACTAGACACGAACACATTGGATTACGATTTAGTCCCAATTGATTTGCAAGACAACGTGATTATTATCATGAACACTAATAAACGCCGTGAATTGGCCGATTCAAAATATAATGAACGTCGCAGTGAATGTGAAAAGGCCTTAGCCATTTTACAAACGAAGAATGATATCCAATCATTGGGCGATTTAGACAATGAAACATTCGATTTACAAACATATATGTTACAAGATGAAAACTTATTAAAACGTGCGCGCCATGCGGTTTCTGAAAACCAACGGACGATGAAAGCCCGTGAAGCACTCAAGAATAATGACCTCGAACGCTTCGGTAAATTAGTGAATGCGTCACACGTCTCATTGCAATTTGATTATGAAGTGACTGGGATCGAATTAGACACACTCGTTCAAACCGCTTGGCAACAACCAGGGGTCTTAGGTGCTCGGATGACTGGTGCGGGCTTTGGGGGTTGTGCGATTGCAATTGTTGCTAAAGACCAAGTCGACAACTTTGAAACGAACGTTGCTAAAGTTTATACAGACAAGATTGGGTATGCGCCAAGTTTCTATGTGGCAGAAATTGCCGATGGCGCTAAAAAGTTAGGTTAATCAGTCAACTGAAGAGGAGAATGATAAGATGACAGTTTTAGTATTAGGTGGCGCGGGCTACATCGGCTCACACACCGTTGATCAATTAGTTCAACGTGGCACGGATGTGGCCGTTGTCGACAGTCTCGTCACAGGCCACCAAGCCGCCGTTAATTCACAAGCCCGTTTTTATCAAGGCGATATTCGCGACAAAGATTTCATGCGCAGCGTCTTCCAACAAGAAGATGTCAGTGGTGTCATTCATTTTGCCGCCTTCTCAATCGTGCCAGAATCGATGCAAGCACCACTTAAATATTTCGACAACAATACTTACGGCATGACTGCCTTGTTAGAAGTGATGAATGAATTCGACGTCAAACACATCGTCTTCTCATCAACGGCCGCCACTTACGGCGAACCCAAATCAATTCCCATCAAGGAATCCGATCCACAAGTCCCAACTAACCCTTATGGTGAAAGTAAGTTGATGATGGAAACGATGATGAAATGGGCTGACAAAGCTTACGGCATCAAGTTTGTCGCATTACGGTACTTCAACGTTGCTGGTGCCAAACCAGACGGTTCGATCGGCGAAGATCACCACCCAGAAACCCACTTGTTACCAATTGTCTTACAAGTTGCCGCTGGTAAACGTGAACAACTCTCCATCTTTGGTGATGATTATGACACCCCAGATGGCACTAACGTCCGCGACTATGTCCACGTGTTAGACTTAGCCGACGCACATATTTTGGCCCTCGGTTACCTCGAAGCTGGTCACGATAGTAACGCCTTTAACTTAGGCTCATCAACTGGTTTTTCAAATATGGAAATTGTCGAAGCCGCTCGTAAAGTGACAGGTAAAGCAATTCCTGTGACAGTGGCACCGCGTCGTGCTGGTGATCCAAGTACACTCATTGCAGCTAGTGACAAAGCACGCGAAGTGTTAGGTTGGACACCACAGTATGACAATATGGAAGCCATTATTGAAACGGCCTGGAATTGGCATTTAAATCATCCAGCAGGATACGCAGATCGGTAGAGGAAAGCATATGAAAGCAAGAGAATTGATTCAAACATTTATTGAAAAAGTGATTACCTTTCAAGACACACTTTATACAGCAGAAGACCAACAGTACTTATTTAATCTCGTCTTAGACCTTGTTGGGGAAGAGGACAGTAACGTTGCGGTGAGTGATCAAAGTCTCATCGGATTAAAGGACGCGTTGTTGCGTCTTGCAGTTGCGAATAGCCGGATTGAGGATTTAGCGGCAGAACAAGACATTTTAGGGGCGAAGTTGATGGATTTGGTGACGCCATTACCAAGTGCGGTGAACCGTCATTTTTGGCATCAATACGAGAGTGAGCCCCAACAAGCACTTGCCGACTTTTATGAATTAAGTCGGGCCAACGACTATGTTAAAGTGGCCGCAATCGCGAAAAATATCGCTTATCAAGTGCCGACGCAATATGGCGACTTAGAAATCACAATTAATTTATCGAAGCCGGAAAAGGATCCGAAACAAATTGCGTTAGCCAAAACGATGAAACAAACGGGCTACCCCAAGTGTCAGTTATGTCTGGAAAATGAAGGATATACGGGGCGTTTAGATTTCCCAGCACGGCGTAATCATCGCATCATTCGTTTCGAGTTGGCGGGTCAGACGTGGGGGTTCCAATATTCACCATATGCTTACTTTAACGAGCATTCGATTTTCCTCGATGGTCAACACGAACCAATGGTGATTAATGAAACAACCTTCAAAAATTTATTACAGATTGTGAAGCAGTTCCCCGGCTATTTCGCTGGGAGTAACGCTGATTTACCGATTGTCGGTGGTTCGATCTTAACCCATGAACATTATCAAGGGGGGCGTCACGATTTTCCAATGGCTAAGGCGCCAATCGAGACACCACTACATTTTAACGGGTATAATGATATTCAGGCGGGAATTGTGAAGTGGCCAATGTCAGTCATTCGTTTGACGAGTGCGAATGCAACGCATTTGGAAACACTCGCTGCACAAATTTTAACCAGTTGGCAAAATTACAGCGATCCAAGTGTCCAAATCTTAGCCCATTCAGAAGATGGCACACCACATCATACGATTACGCCGATTGCGCGGATGCGAGACGGTCAATTCGAAATTGATTTGGTACTACGCGACAATCAAACGTCTGCAGAACATCCGGATGGGATTTATCATCCACATGCAGATGTGCAACATATCAAAAAAGAAAATATTGGTTTAATTGAAGTGATGGGCTTGGCGATTTTGCCGCCACGTCTCAAAGATGAAATGGCAGAAGTTGAACACTATCTCTGTGATCAACCGAACCAGATGGCCGCTTACCATCAAGAATGGGCAGATACGATTAAAGCCGCTAACACATCGATTACATCAGATAACGTAACGGAATTAGTGCGGACTGAAGTCGGCAAAGTGTTCATGCGCGTTCTAGAAGACGCTGGTGTTTTCAAACGCAACGAACAAGGTCAGGCAGCATTTATCAAATTTACACAACATGTTTAACCTGTAAGGAGGGACATTCATGAAGTATTGGCGAGAAGCATTTGGTGAAATAAATGGTCAAACGGTTTGGCAGTATTGGCTAGAGAATCGTCAGGGGTATCAATTAGCCGTGACAGAATACGGCGCAACGATTACTCACTTGGTGATGCCGGATCAAAGTGGTCAGATGGCCAATGTTGTGATTGGCTATGACACCCTAGCGGATTTTGTAAAGCAACAAGCTTATTTTGGTGCGACAGTGGGACGCGTAGCTGGCCGCATCGGTCAAGGTGCTTTTACACTCGATGGTCATGATTATCAAGCACCGATTAATAATGGCGCCAACACGAATCATGGTGGCCCCAATAGTTTTGAATCGCAAATCTGGCAATCATCAGTGGTTGAAAAAGATGATGCGATTAGTGTTGTTTTCACGTTAACGAGTCCAGATGGTGAAAATGGATTCCCCGGTAATTTAGCGGTGACCACGACGTATACGCTAAATGAGGCCGATGAATGGCTAATTGACTATCAAGCAACGACTGATAAAACCACGTTGTTTAACCCAACATGCCATGTCTATCTGAATTTGACGGGGGACTTTGATCAATTTGTTGGCCAACACACATTGCAAATCGATAGTGACCGTTTTGGTGCCATTCAACCAGACGGCTTACCAACCGGGGAATTAGTCCCAGTTGCGGGCTCTGCCTTTGATTTACGTCAACCGCGAGCTTTGCAAGCCGCTTTTGATAGTGAAAATACGCAAACTAAATTGGTCGGTGGTTTTGATCATCCATTCCTGTTGAATCAAACGCCGGGTAAAGCGGATGCGATTTTACGCGATCCCGAAAGTGGCCGCTCGATCACAATTGATACAGAAGGGAATGCAATCGTTATTTATACCGCCAATGGCTTCGGGGACGAACCAAACTTAACAAATCAGGCAATTCAACCCCACCAAGCAGTGGCGATTGAAGCCCAAATGATGCCAGATGCCATCCATCATACCGAGTTTGGTAATATTGTTTTGCATCCTGGTGAACAATATCAACGGCGGACCCGATATAAACTCAATTAATTTATTTTACGCTTGCATGCGGTTACAAAATCGCGTACAATTGACTTGTTTAGATGACCGATTCTGGTGGCTAGATAATAATTGTGTATTTAAAAGGAGTAACATCATGGAAAAAGGAACAGTAAAATGGTTTAACAATGAAAAAGGTTTCGGCTTTATCTCAGCAGAAGGTCAAGACGATATCTTTGTACATTTCAGTGCAATCCAAGACGAAGGCTTCAAGTCGTTAGAAGAAGGCCAAGCGGTCGAATTCGACATCGTTGAAGGTACACGTGGACCACAAGCTGCGAATGTTGTAAAACTTTAATCTAAAGGAATTAAATACGACTATTCTAATTTGATTAGATTTAAATTAGAATAAAATCATCCAAGTTTATAAAAAAATAGCCCAAAAGTGTTGACTTTGTTTATCGTGTGAACTATGATAAGCACATAAGTTAATAGAGCGATTGAAAAACGCAGTAGAATTAGTAACCACTATTACAGAGAGTCGGGATTTGGTGAGACCTGATATATGTTTCTAAGTCGAATTACACTTTTCGTTTCATTAAATCGTACGTTGGATTTACGTTAAAATCTAGAGTGATATTTTGAAAGTGCACTTTCAAAATATAACACGGGTGGTACCGCGAAAAAATGATATTTCGTCCCAGTAGTCTTTATTTTATTAAAGATTGCTGGGACTTTTTTATTTAGGAGGAAATTTTGATGAGAAAAAATATTATTGATGAATTAACATGGCGGGATGCCATTAACCAACAAACAGATGCTGAAGGCTTACGTGAATTAGTTGAAAATAACAAAATTTCTTTATACTGTGGTGCTGATCCAACTGGCGATAGTTTGCATATCGGCCATTTGATTCCATTCATGATGATGAAACGATTCCAATTAGCTGGCCATCATCCATACATCCTAATTGGTGGTGGGACAGGCTCTATTGGTGATCCTAGTGGTCGTAACTCAGAACGGCAGTTACAAACAATGGAAAAGGTTCAAAAAAATGTCGAAGCTTTATCAAGCCAAATGCGGAAATTATTTGGTAAAGATGCCAACGTCACGTTTGTTAATAATTACGATTGGTTGTCAAAAATTTCATTATTGGACTTTTTAAGAGACTACGGTAAAAACTTTAATATCAATACAATGCTAGCTAAAGACATTGTTGCTAGTCGTTTGGAAGTCGGGATTTCATTTACTGAATTCACATACCAAATTCTACAATCAATTGATTTCAAACACTTGCATGATGAACATAACATCCAACTGCAAATTGGTGGGGCTGATCAATGGGGCAACATTACTTCTGGGATTGATATGATTCACAAACTTGAAGGTAGTGACGAACCAGTTTACGGCTTAACGATTCCATTAATGTTAAAAGCTGATGGTACTAAGTTTGGTAAGACAGCAGGCGGCGCAATCTGGCTTGACCCTGAAAAGACCTCACCATACGAATTCTACCAATTCTGGGTAAATCAAGACGACCGCGATGTTGTTAAATACCTGAAATTCTTCACATTCTTGGAAGAAGATGAAATTGAAGAATTAGCACAAAAAGTTGCAACTGAACCTGAAAAACGTGAAGCGCAAAAACGGTTAGCACAAGAAGTGACACGTTTTGTGCATGGGCAAGAAGCATTGGATGAAGCAGAACACATTACTGAATTACTTTTTGAAGGTAATATCAAAGCTTTAGATGTTGTTGAAGCAGAACAAGCTTTTGGCAAAGCACCATCAGTTGAAATTAGTCAAGAAGCAAAGAACATTGTCGACTTCTTAGTGGATACGGGGATTGAACCTTCAAAACGTCAAGCACGTGAAGATGTTCAAAATGGCGCCATCACAATTAATGGTGATCGAATCCAAGAAACTGATGCAATGATTGATCCAATGACCAGCTTTGATGGTAAGTTCGTGATTATCCGCCGTGGGAAGAAGAATTACTTCTTAGCACGTGTTACCGACTAGTGACGTTCCAAAAACTAAATGAAGACTTTTGTATCTATACTAAATGTTACTGAGTTCTTCGTGAATGTAGAGCATTATAGTATAACCCCAAAAATACAACAGCAAGAGTAGCCGTCAAACGCGTTTTGACGGCTATTTTTCGTTTTTTCAAAAAATGTAAGCGTTATTATGGTTTACTTTTTCTTACAAGGGGCGTATTGTATTGATTGGGGTTATACTATATCTACATTTAGGAGGATTTTTTGTTATGAGTAACACTAGTTTTAGTGCAAAAGATACAGATTTATCTGCTCTATTTATCGGTGATAAAGCTGAGAATGGTCAACTGTATAAGGATTTGTTAGGTAAGTTGGTTGACGAACATCTTGGATGGCGTCAAAACTATATGCCACAAGACAAACCAATGATTTCAGCTGAACAACAAACATCACCTGAGTTCCGAGGAACAGTCAACAATATGAAAGACGTTTTAGATGAACTTTCATCACGTTTACGTTCACAATCAGTTCCTTGGCATAATGCTGGCCGTTACTGGGGACATATGAACTCAGAAACGTTAATGCCAGCTATTTTGGCATATAACTATGCAATGTTATGGAATGGTAATAACGTTGCTTATGAATCATCACCCGCAACTTCACAAATGGAAGAAGAAGTTGGTTTGGAATTTGCAACATTGATGGGTTACAAAAATGGCTGGGGCCACATTGTGGCTGATGGCTCATTAGCTAACTTGGAAGGGTTATGGTATGCACGTAATATCAAATCACTTCCATTTGCAATGAAGGCTGTTGATCCAACGATTGTCGCTGGTAAGACAGACTGGGAATTATCAAATATGTCAACTAAAGAAATTATGGATTTAGTTGAAGCTAACGGCGACAAGATCGATGAAATCAAAGCTAAATCAGCTCGTGGTGGTAAAGACCTTGACAAATTAGGCAAATGGTTAGTACCACAAACAAAACATTATTCATGGTTAAAAGCCGCTGATATTATCGGTATCGGTTTGGATCAAGTTATTCCTGTACCAGTTGATTCAAACTACCGGATGGATATTAATGAATTAGAAAAGATTATTCGTGAATTAGCAAGCACAGAAACACCAATTCTTGGGGTTGTCGGCGTTGTTGGCTCAACTGAAGAAGGTGCTGTTGATGGCATCAACGAAATTGCTGAATTACGTAACAAACTTGTTAAAGAAGGCATCTATTTCTACTTCCATATTGATGCTGCTTACGGTGGTTATGGTCGTGCTATCTTACTTGATGAAGATAACAAATTAATTCCATACAAAGACCTACAAAGCAAATTTGCTGAATACAATGTCTTCACTGAAGAAGAAAACCTTGTTTCAGAACATACTTACAATGCATATGCTGCATTCCCAGAAGCAGAATCAGTTACAATTGATCCACATAAGATGGGTTACATTCCTTATTCAGCTGGTGGGATTGCCATCCAAGATATTCGCATGCGCGACGTGATTTCATACTTCGCGACATACGTCTTTGAAAAAGGTGCAGATATTCCTGCATTATTGGGTGCATATATTCTTGAAGGTTCAAAAGCTGGCGCAACTGCTGCATCAGTATGGGCTGCTCATAAGACATTACCACTGAACGTTACTGGCTATGGTAAGTTAGTCGGGGCTTCAATCGAAGGTGCTCGTCGTTTCTACAACTTCTTAAGTGGTCTAGAATTTAAAGTTGGCGACAAGACAATTGAAGTTCATCCTTTAACAGATCCTGACTTCAACATGGTTGACTATGTCTTCCAAGAAAAGGGCAATAACAACCTTGTGGAAATGAACGAATTAAACCATGAATTCTACAACCAAGCTTCATATGTAACTGGTAGCATCTATGGTAACGAATACCTAACATCACATACTGACTTTGCTATTCCAGATTATGGTAACAGCCCATTCAAGTTTGTTAATAACTTAGGCGTTACTGAAGAAGGTTGGAAAGAAGCTGGTAAAGTAACGGTTCTTCGGGCCGCTGTTATGACACCATATATGAACAAAGCAGAAAACTTTGATTACTTTGCTCCTAAGATCAAACAAGCTATGCAAGAAAAATTAGAAGCAATTTACGAAGATCGTAAATAATTCTAAGTAATTGTTTAGTAAAAAGAAAAGCCGCGCAAGCGGCTTTCTTATTGTGAGATGAAATCGGAGGAAAAGTAAAAATGGAAAATAAACAAGTTAATAAAATTGCTTTAGGAACCTTTATTGGTTTAACAATGGCCTTGTGTGCAACTGTTCGTAGTATTCCGACGTTAGCTGCAACAGGTTGGGCTCAAATCAGTTATTCAATCTTTGCAGTATTATTCTTCGCACTACCAATCGCTTTGATTGCTGGTGAGTTAGGGACTGCAATGCCTGAAGAAGGTGGCCCACAACTTTGGATTAAAACAGCGTTAAGTAGTAAATTAGGTTTCGTTGCAGCATGGTTACTTTGGGTACAAATGTTCCCAGGGATGGTAATGGTTGCTTCAACAATCGGACCTTTATTGGGTAACTCATTTGGTAATCCAACTTTAGGGAATAACCACTGGTTTGTTCTTGGTTGTATCCTGGTATTTTATTGGATCATTACCTTATTAAACTTAAAATATGATATGGCTAAAGTCGGTGGCAATATCGGTGTTTGGTTAGGTGTTTACATTCCAATCGTTATTATGGCGGTTATGGGTATTGCGGCACTTATCAAAAACGGTATTATGCCTGGCGGAACATTAGGACACTTCTCAATGAGCAAGTTAATTCCAACTAAAGATGGTTTATCATCATTGAAATATATGGCTGGTATCTCATTCATCTTTACTGGGATTGAAATGTCATCTGTCTTCATTCCGCGTTTACACAACCCATCAAAAACCTTTACGAAAGGAATTTTCGTTTCATTGATTGGGTTAGTTGTCTTGAACTTGGTAAACGCGATGTTAGTTGCTAACGTTGTTCCAATGGGTAAAATGGAACTTTCAAACATTACGCAACCAATCTTAATTTATTGTCAAATTCTTGGTTGGCCAACAATGATCGCCAATATCTTTAGTTTCATGGTTTTCATTGGGGTCTTATTGCAATTATCTGCATGGGTCACAGGTCCTTCAAAGACTATCATTCAAGTTGCTCGTGACGGTTATTTACCAGCAAAATTAGGATTCCACAAACAAAACCAATATGGCGTTTCAAAAAATGTTGTCTTAACACAAACCATCGCGATTTCATTATTTGCTTTATTATATGGCTTTATGAAAGACGTCAACGGCGTATTCTTAACGTTAACGAATGCAACAACAATCTTGTATGCAATTGTTTACTTATTAATCGCCGTGGCGGTCTTGAAATTACGTAAAGATCAACCAGATTTAGACCGGCCATACCGAATTGGTAAAAAAGGTAACGGCTTAGTTTGGACAGTTTCCATTGCTTTGATTTTAGGGATTGCCATTATTGTCTTCGCAACCTTATTTACAACAAGATTGTCACAATCATTATTGGTTGTTATCATTTCAGTTATCTTCACTATCATTCCATTTATTATTAGTAAATATAAGAATGATCAATGGTTAATTGACATCCAAAAAGACATGCAACAAAAATAGTTTCAAAAAAACGGTCAGCTGTTAAAAGTCTGACCGTTTTTGATAGTTTTGACAATTGAATAAGTTAGAGGGTGTTCAAATGACACAAGAAAAAAAGAAACATACAACGAGTTTACTGGAATCAATTGTGATTTTGGTCGGGATGTTAGCTTGTCTTGGTATTTTAATCATTAAATACAAGATGACACCACATATTCCAATCTTAATGGTTTTTACAGTGCTCTTATTTTATGGCAAGTTTCGTGGTTATTCTTGGGATGAAATTCATGATGGCATAGTTGAAGGGATTAAACCGGGGATTATTCCGATTATTATCTTTTTACTGATTGGCGTGCTCGTGGCAACTTGGATTGCTAGCGGGACCATTCCAACGATTATGTATTATGGGTTTAAGATGGTATCGGTTAAATTCTTTATTCCAACTATTTTCCTATTGTGTACTGTGATTGGGATTACCGTGGGTAGTTCGTTTACAACCATTTCAACAATGGGGATTGCCTTTTTAGGAATTGGGCATATATTGGGGTTTTCAACCGCATTGACGGTGGGCGCCATTGTATCAGGTGCGTTTTTAGGGAATAATCTCTCACCTTTGTCGGATACCACTAATTTAGCATCAGGAATTGCTGGGATTGATGTTTATGATCATATTAAAAGTATGGCGGAAACGGCACTGCCAGCAGCGCTAATCTCGCTCGTCTTTTATGGGGTGGTCGGTAGTAGCTCGAAATCAGCTAATATGGCCGGCATTCAACAAATGGCAGACGTATTGATGACGCACTTTGATATCTCATTTTGGGCGATTTTACCCGTCATCATCTTGTTTATTTTTGCGTGGCTAAAAGTACCTGCAATTCCGTCGTTATTAACCAGTTCATTTAGTGCTTTGTTTATCACACTTTTTAGAAGTAAACAGCATTACAGTCTAAAAGTATTGTGTGACATGCTAATGAATGGGTTTGTTGCAAAGACGGGTAATCGCCAAATGAATGTGCTACTTTCAAGAGGTGGGATGGCAAGTATGTTAAATTCAGCTGCCTTGATTATCCTTGCTTTATCACTTGGCGGCTTACTGATTAAGTATCAAGTGGTTGAAGTGCTGATTACAAATATTCAGCAGTTCGTTAACACACCTGGGAAGCTGATTATGATGACCATTGTGAGTGCGACTGGGATTAACTTCTTGGTTGGTGAACAATATTTGTCAGTTATTCTTTCAGGAGAAACGTTCAAATCAGCATATGATAAATTGCCATTAGATCGTAAGTATTTAAGTCGAACGCTTTCTGCCGGTGGTTCTGCAGTCAACGCCTTAGTACCATGGGGCGTTAGTGGGATCTTCATAGCTGGGGCTCTCGGGGTTAATCCAATTGACTATGTACCGTTTGCGACTTATTCATTTATTGAACCAATTATCAGCATTGTGATTGGTTTTACCGTTGTTACTTGGCGCTATAGAAAAAATCAAGCGAAGTAATGGAAACTTCCTCAATCAGGAATTATTTTTGATTGAGGAAGTTTTTTATTTTTAAGGCAAATTACAAGTTTAATCCGAACAAGCCCGGAATCTTTCAATGGCAGTCT
>ENA-UOZS01000077-UOZS01000077.1-food-metagenome-genome-assembly--contig:-NODE-77-length-49909-cov-29.070265_pt1 | contig 49909 bp, 46 predicted proteins | sample MGYA00249875_ERZ772737 | MGnify/ENA primary metagenome ERZ772737 (study PRJEB29005, sample SAMN08379463) | food metagenome | isolation source: cheese - non spiked | study: EMG produced TPA metagenomics... | reverse complement strand
GAACCAGTCATGGGTTAAGTGATAAAAAGTGTATGGAAATATAGGGGCCAATCCAGTCCAGAACTGTACTTGCTTCGGCTCGGTGCAGAGATGGTTTATCATCGTAAGCGATGCGTTCTTTCAAATCGGAGACAACCATATCTAATGTCTCAAGATAATCGTTCAGATCACCTTCATTACGTGCAGAGCCACTGAACCAATGTTCTGTTTCCTCGGCGGTCCATTCGGCAATTTTTGCTCGAAGTTTTGCTTTGATTTGCTCTTGTGTTGTTTTTTCCATCACGCCATTCTTCAGTGTCTTGGGGGCCCCCAAAGAAGCAACCATCTGTTGGCAAAGTGTCTGTAACCGCAGGGCAAGAAGACGAGCACGCTGAAAGCTGGCTGTTTGCAGGCTCAGTCTGTATTCGATGGCATTGCCCTCAGATACGAAACGCTTCCTGAACCACCAGGTGTGGTTACGCTTATAGAGGTAATGGGGGATGCTGTTTGATGGCATATGGTACACTCCTGAGTCACAGTTGTGCCACACGCCCAAAGAAAAACGGCCTGAAACTCTAAGAGAATCAGGCCGTTATATTTGGTGCTGGCGTCCTTGTAATTGGTGGGGGAGATGGTTGAGTTTGTTGGAGATTTTTATTTTTTGCGGGGAAGGGAAGGCGCAAAAAGGGTGGTGATGATGTTGATATGGAAGGGGTTTTTGTATCTTGTTGATTTTTATGATTATCTTTATGGTGCTGAAATTTATTGTATTGATTGATGCTTGGAATAGATGCAAAGCGAACAGTCGCAAAGTGTACGATAGGCACGAACAACAAACTATCTAAAAAAGAAGCATGAAGCTTGTTGTATTCTATCTTATACAAAGTTGGTACGCCTACCGTAATTCAGTTTAAAATGATAAAGGCTTGATAAAATGTAACTTTGAAATGAATTTAACTGAGTAATGGTGACTAAATGGACATTAATAGTAGAGAGTATGCTTTTGTTATATGGATGTTAATAATCATTGCTCTGCTTTGGTGTAAAAAGGATATTAGAGATTCTTTTTATCAACTTATCAAAACATTTTTCCATAAACAAATTTTGACAGTATTAGGTTTTGCGGTTGTTTGGACGTCTATTTGTATTGTGCTTTTTTATGAAATTGGTGTTTGGAGTACAGATAATCTTAAGACCACTTTGGTATGGGTAATTACATATGCTTTCGTAACAATCTTTGAAACACATAAAATAAAGAGCAGTAAGTATTATTTTAAATCACAAATCAAAGAAACGATTGGATTAAGTGCTCTACTTACATTTATTCTTGAACTACAAAGTTTTTCCTTTGCTATAGAGTTTATAATATACCCTATTATGCTTTTTTTAGGGTTGCTGGCTGTCGTAGCTAATACGAAAAAAGAAACAGAAAAAATCGGAGCGACGATAAAGGTAGTACTAGGCGTTTTCGTTATATTTTATTTTGCCCATTCATTTTTTGTTTCAATTATGTCGCCTTCGGTAACGTTTTCTTGGGCTAATCTTACTGAACTTCTGACGCCAGTTTTATTATCATTTTCGTTTATGCCATTTATTTATATGCTTTACCTTTATCAAGCTTATGAAACTAAGTTATTAGGATTAAAAATATATTTTGACGATGAGGCTCTGTTTAATTATGCAAAAAAATTAGCGATTTACTTCTTTAGAACAGATCTTGATGCTCTTAATCGCTGGGTAAGAAACATACATATTAATGAAATTAAGACGAAAGAAGGAATTAAGGCAAGTTTAAAAGACGTAAAATTACGGAAAAAAATCGAATCTAATCCACCCGAAGTAGATAATAAATATGGGTGGTCACCATTCTTAGCCAAAGATTTTCTTGTTGGAAAAGGAGTTGACACCAATGATTATCATTTCAGTTTTGATACTTGGATATCATGTAGTCATATGATTGAGATTGGTAATGATGGTTTATTTCGTGATAATGTTGCATATTATTTATATGGAGATGAATATGCTGCTAAGAAACTCAAGTTAAGAGCTAATATAAATAATTCACCCATATTAAATTGTTCAAAAAATACCATTTCATTACTTGCGGAAGAATTAATATCAAAAGCATTAGGGGATGATGACTTTAATATTAATGAGCTATTTAGTAAGATCCCAGTTATGATAAAGAAAGATAATCGCTATGTGTCTATTACCAAAGAGGATTTTGCAAGCCAGAATGGTGGGTATACTTTAGAAGTTGTTATAGAGAACGAGGGTTATTCTTCAAAAGATCACTAAATTACATTATGAATTGATGAGATTTTTTCAATGAACTCATTCTCAATTCATTTTATTCGTGATGGATGCAATGTAGGGCGATTATTGAAATTATAAAAAAGTTAAGAGAAATGGTTGCTATACTAGAAAAAAAAGATTAAACGATCTTATTTAAAATTTGATAAATAAATGGCCATACCTGTGAAAGCATCGTTATGGCCCATACATTCGTATGGGCTTGGTTGATGTGCAAATAGTATAATGCATCGAATTAAAACGTACTATTTAGGCATGTCTTGTCTTATTTTATGTACCAACATTGTGTTTCTTGGAGTATTTAAAGTTAAAGCTTCTAAATTACTAAATATTTCATTGCTGAATATATTTGAATTATTGGTGGTGACTTTTAATAATTTGAAAATCCATGGTAGCAACGCAATATAACCCGCTCCCGATAGTCCCTTATACTCCATTACTGCCCCTGCAACTACTGGGGCAAAACCTGACAAGTCTAAAACAGACAAGTTTTGCTTCCTCTTTTCAATTGCTTTAATATCTTTATTTAGAGAGTATATCTTAAAGCTTAATTCTTCAGGTGTCAGATGGGCATACTCTTGTAATATTTGTGGGATCATACGTCGACTGTATTTGCTTAAGATGTCATCTAACTCGAGAACATTCATGTCGTTATTAATAGTGAAAATATTTGATAGTAAAGTCTGTATCTCCATTTCTCGAAGTTCATTTTGAGATTGCTGAACTCCATTATATATGCCATTAAGGATTTTACAGGCATTTACCTCAGAATAACCTGTGTGCTCAAAGGGAAAGTGATGTGCCCCTAGCCCTAGTGAGAACTCAAGTGACATTGCGCTTGTCATTAGCTCAATACCATAATCGCGACCGCGTGATTTATATATTTGGGCTGCAAAGCTTGCCCCACAAAATTGACTAATACCCAATGCACCTCTTTGATTTATGCCATACTCAAAAAATGCTATATTTTCCGATAACGACTCTGCTAATATTTTAAGTGCATCGACTTTTGAATTGTAGCATTCTTTCAATAAGTTATATTGAGTGCTGCTATCAAATGCGAATCCAAATAATCCTGTTTTTTCTCTAATTGCTAATAATGTCGCGGCGGCTAATCTTCTTGAAAATAATACACATTCTGGATCAACAGACAGAACATCCGCCAAAAAATTTGAATCATACCGCTGGAGATTTTGGAATGCGACGAATTTTATACGTCCACGTCGAACTAACTCTAACAGCTCAATCTTGCTTATTTTAAAAATGTCATAAAAACTCTGACTATTGGGTGAATCTGCTAATGGAATTGCAATGATTACAGTGTCATACAGTGATATATATTCTCTTATGTTATTTCGTGGAAATACACTGGCATCGACAAAGCATCTGTTTTGACTCTTTCTGAATGAATCAATAAGACATTCATCCTTGGTTAGATTGACATCTGAAAAAATATTGGCTCTTTTTTCTGTCCAAAAGTCTTGATCCTCTTCATATTTCTCCAAGATTTCTTTAGGTTGATTATTCCTAAGGTATTGACTCGCAACTAATGTAAGATTTCCTTGTGTATTACTTTTCTTTATTTGATGATTATAATCAGGTAGTTCATGGTCTGTTTTAATATTGTATTTATAACCATAAAAACCTAAGCTTTCACATATTAAAATGATTTCATCAATATCATTAGGAGTAAGTTCTTTATTGAAGGTAAATGTAAAACTGTTGTCGGACCACTTCATGTCAACATGAAAAGGATGAAATTTAGATGGTATGGCTATGCGTATGTTATTATTAAATTCGAATGCGTTAAATGGTTGGCCAAATAAACTTACTTTTTCATATGTATTTCTAAGATCTATTTTTATATAGTTGTCTTTTACTTCTTCTGTAAACGTTGGTCCCGGAACACCTGCGGTTTTAAATCTGTAGTTGTAAAGTTCTTGTATTTCATCTAACGTAGTATTAGATTCTTTGTAATTCTGTATTACAGCATAAATACTGTCTTCGTCATGAAATAAACCTAAGTGATTGAATTTATAGTTTTGAATTATAAATGCTTCATAGTTATTTTTTAAAACTTCAATCATTGACGGAGATGATTTTAAATATGAAATTTTCATGACGCAATCCTGGTTTTAGATGAATCTTGGTATTTTAAACTCAAGTGTGATGAAATGGAAACAGTACACATTATCTATCTATATTTTTATTGTGCATTTAAAATTTTAAAGTAGTTATGAATTTTTACATACAAAAAGGAATGAAACATCTTGTATTAGTGAGATTCAATCAGTATACCCGTATACCTGCTCAATATATCTTCCCCGCCCATCACCATGCCCCAGATCCGTTGAAGTCACCGCCAGCGCCTCTTTATGGCTCAGACCCTGCTCTTCGTAATAGCGGATCGCATCCTGCGCCCAGGCATAGCGCAGGGAGTGGGGAGAGTATTCCCCCGTCAGCCCGGTATCGCGGAGATGGTTGTGCCAGTAGTCCATTGCGGATTTCAGATCCGGCTTGTCAATGAGATGCCCGTTACGCTCCCCGGCAATCCCAAGCGCCTCTTTCACTGCCTGACGAACCGCTTCCCGGTCCGTCACCTGTGTCATGCGCGGTCGCCCGCCTTTGGTGCCGAAGATCACCGGTAGACGTTCAGCCCCTTTTTCCAGCTGTTTATCCCAGGTTTTCAGCGACTGGCAGCACTGTACCGCCTCCTGACCACGCAGGCCCATCACCCGCGCCAGTTGCAGGCTGGCTGCGAGGCCTGCGTCGATATGATGAACCCGGTCCAGTACCTGATGGTAAAGCGCATCCGGAATGGCCCGGTGCGTCCCGTCACGGCTGGCACCACTGATACCGAGCGACTGGTTGCTGATTAATTCTGACTGGCTGAGTTGTGTGCGTCCGGCTTCAGCCAGAATAGAGCGCACTATTGCCATCTCATTCTGTAGCGTTCGCAGAGAAATACCCTGCGCCAGCCGTTCATGAATATATCCCGCGATGTGTCTGGCTTTGAGCTGGCAGGTGCTGGTTACCTGAATATTCTGCGCCAGCAAATGACGGGCAAAACGCTGCGCCATCTGTTCGCGGTCGTGGACGGTTTTGTGGCTGCCACCTGCGCGGTGCGCCAGTTTTTTCATATCCTGCGCCAGTCGCGACATGCTGACTCCTCCGCCTGATGCGGTAGCAATATTTTCCGGCGCGTGGGGAATGCATGGGAGAGCGAAAGCTGCGCCATGCTGAACAATACCGGTGCGCCGGAAGGCGAGAGTTGAGGTATGGTGGGGTACGGTACTGCACGGTGTGCAGGCCGCCTGCCTCAGCAGGGATGCCCCCGGATCGTCGTGATCCGCCTCCGGTACTGTTCATTCCTCCTTGTTATCTTTTTGACGCAGAAATGATGGCGTCAGAGGGTTAATACAACGATAAGCCTGATAAGACGGCGGCTGGCGCAGCGGTGTGCGTCGGCGTCACTTTGTTTTGCTTCGCCTCCAAAGTGACGCGCCGCCGTTTCAGGCAACCTGTTTACTGGCGCAGAGATACGCTCCGTCTAAAGACGCGGTACCAACCTGCCTCTTGTTGGCACAGGTTATAGCAGCAACAACGACCGGACTGCGTCAGAGACGCCCCCGCCGTATTGTCCGGCTTGTGGGGTTAAGGGCTTGACCAACCTGACATAGCAGCCAGGCACAGTCCTCTAAGGTCGTGGCTGTCTCGGGTGCAGTCCCAGGACTGCGGCAGTTACCGTAAAAATAGCATTGTTGATGCGATGGTCAAGCTGATTTAATCCGCATAATTCATTGATAATAAATAACTTTATTATCATGATGCAGTATGCGGTTTCATGAGCATCAGAAGATTGGGAAAATATTGTCCAGAGAATGCCGCGGCAGGAAGGATTCTTTTACATCTCTGGTGAGGCTTTCATGGATAATTATCCAGAAATGCCGCCCGCAAAGGCTCGCTAAAGCGAGCCTTTGCGGGCGTAGATTTTAATTGTTCGGATGGTTCAAACCACGCTATCTCAGCCGTACCTAAAATACTTAAACGAACAGAATTGGGTATGCAGAATGATCTAACGCACTATGCGGAATGTTACTCTGATGCTGGACGCAGCTCTTCTGGATCCAGAAACGAAAAAACATGCCAGTTCTCCCAGGCAAGAAGAAAATCAGGAAGAGCTAAACAAAACGAATTGACAGCCACAATGGTGCAGTTCTCTCCCTTACCCTTAAAGGCCTTTAAAGGCCCTTTAGCGAGCTTTTGCGGGCGTAGCATTATTCGAGCCAAAGTTGGCTAAAATCCGGCCATCCCAGCGTATTTAAATCCCGCCAGGTAAATGACTTCTCGGTCGCAAATTCCATCCAGTGATGCAGCAAAGGAATGACATATCGCTGGTAGGTAATCTCATGGAAAATGGCGGCAATGGTGGCGAATGCCTGCTCATCGTCACTGTTCAGAATCGTCGGCAGCAGGGCGTTCAGGTTTTGTCGCTGGGTTTCAGGCAGCCGCGTAAACAGCGCGGTGGAAGCCAGCCATTCCAGAAATGCCGGAACCGAAAGGGTATCGAGCATAAAGTTGCTGAGCCAGATATCCGCAGGGGGACGCGGCTGGCTGTTAAAGCTGTCAAATGCGTCGATCCGTATTTCGGCGCGAATATGCCAGCGCTCAAGCAGGATGCGAATCGCTCCGGCAAGCTCCACCAGTTCCGGCTGCTGAAATGTGCTGATGATAACCGGCTGACGCAGGTTAAACGGCGCGGTGATCCCGCCGAAATCTACCGGGCGGTGGTTCCACTGCGGTAGCATACCCTGAGCCACGGAGAGGATGCGTGCGTATTCGTCGGGAAGTTGCGTCTGGCTGAGGAGTTCGACAGGTTGCAGCAGGTAATTGATAAACCGTCTTCCGGCCTCATCTGCAAAGGCCCCGTCACCGTCGAGCAGCACAAAGCAGCAGCCCTGCTCCAGACTACGCTCGCTGAGCGGGCGGTCATCCTGCGCCTCCTCGCCCCGCAGCAGGGGAATAAAACTCATGCTGATATGCTCCGGCGCCCAGGTGAAAATGGTGATCTCATCCAGTCCGGGCCGCGCCTGGTGCCAGTGTTGATTGCGCCGCAGGACCATAAAGTTGTCGCTGTGCTCCTGCAGGTGGAAAGCGCCGGTACAGCGGATGTGGCCGTGCTGGTAATCGAACAGCATCGTCGGCTGGCTGGCGAGCAGGCAGTCGAGACGCTTGACCGGATGATGCGTTTCAATCACCAGATGCCAGGGGGCGTCAGCGGTGATGGTTTTGATTGGGCTGAAAAGCGGGGCGAATTGCGGGCTCTGGCTGGCGGCGAACAGGCAGCGCTGAACGGCGCTGGCATTCAACTCGTCGCCATCGGCAAAACGGGCGGTGGATTTCAGCCAGAACTCCCAGCGGGTAAAGTCGTCGTTGTGGGTCCAGTAGTGGGCGATATCGGGGACGATCCTGCCTTGAACTGCGTCATAGCGCGTCAGCCCGCTCAGGCACTGGCGCAGGAGGTGGCGTTCGGTTCGCCGCAGGGGGACGAGCGGGTTAAGCGGATCCAGATTGCGGTAGTAGGGGATGCGCACCCGCGTTTCGCTGCTTTTATCCTGTACCCCAAAGCGCCACAGGCTCAGGCGATCCAGCAGATACTTGTCGTTGCCGATAAAGCGCAGCACGTTGCCGTAATCCTGCTTCTCCAGCAGCTTATTGACGTTCTGGCTGAACAGCTTTTCCGGCGAGGTTAACAGGTGGAGCCGTGAGCGCTTGCCACGTCCGCGCTGGGGCTGCCAGTCGAGCCATTTTTCCAGATGCATCTTCTTCAACGCAATCCGGCAGTTACGCACCGAACAGCCGAAGATGGCGGCGATCTCCTGCATCTGTAATTCGTGCGTCTGACCTGCGCCGTAGCGGGCGTGCAGCCTGCGAAAATGCGCCTCGAAGATACTCATGTGATGGCCTCCAGCCGAACGCGATTTCCTCTTTTATCCCTTTCTGACGGTTTGCGGCGTGATTGCCCTCATAAATTTTCCGGTTTTAAGCGAAAACCGGAAATAACTTTCGTCTTCGGTTGCTGTTTTTTTAATCATCCCGGGTTCGGATACTGAAGGTGTTCGGAGCAGAACCTGCTGTTGTGCGAATCCCTGTCATAAAGACGCGCTCAGGAGATCGAGATGAAAAGATTCAACCTTCTGCAAATGTTACAAAGCATCGGGCGATCGTTAATGATCCCCATTGCCATGCTGCCTGCCGCCGGTATTTTGCTGGCCTTCGGCGTCAGCTTTCAGGATCCCAATATTGTCGCCAGCCTGCCGTTTCTCGGCGCTGACTGGCTGGTTCACGTGCTTAAGCTGATGGCGGAAGCGGGCAGTGCGATTTTCGCTAACCTGCCGCTGCTGTTTGCGGTCGGCGTGGCGGTGGGACTTAGTGACGATCAGGGCATTGCCGGGCTGTCGGCGATTGCTGGGTTTCTGATTATGAACGTCACCATCGGCCAGTTTCTGGGGATCTCGCCCGAGTCGGTGGCGCAGGTGCGTGATTACACGCTGGTGCTGGGCATCCCTTCGCTCCAGACCGGCGTGTTTGGCGGCATCATTATCGGGATTATCGCCGCCTGGCTGTATAAACGCTATTACCGCATCCAGCTTCCTTCGTGGCTGGAGTTCTTTTCCGGCAAGCGCTTCGTGCCGATAGTCACCTCCTTCGCCGCGCTGTTTGTCGGGCTGGTGATGGCGGTGGTCTGGCCGCCGGTTCAGCATCTGATTAATGGCCTGTCGAATACCATGACGGTGCAGGGGCCGGGCGTGTCCGCCTTCCTGTTCGGTTTTGTCGAGCGGCTGCTGATCCCGTTTGGTCTTAACCATGTCTGGTGGCCGACGTTCTGGCTGCAGTTTGGCGAGTACGTGAACAAAGCCGGGCAGGTGGTGCATGGCGACCAGCTCATCTTCTTTGCCCAGTTGAAAGATCAGGTGCCGATTACCGCCGGAACCTTTATGGCCGGGCTGACGCCGATCAAGATGTTCTGCATTCCGGCGATTGCGCTGACGATCTACCGCTGCGCCAGCCCGGAAAACAAAGCGCGAGTGAAGGGCATTATGCTCTCTGGCGCGATCACCTCCATCGTCTGCGGTATCACCGAGCCGATTGAGTTCTCCTTCCTGTTTGTTGCGCCCGTACTATATGGCATTCACGCCGTCCTGGCGGGGCTGGTGTTCCTGCTGATGGAGTGGTTCAGCGTGCACATCGGGCTCTCTTTCTCCGGCGGGCTTATCGACTATCTCTTCTTTGGCGTCCTGCCGCGCGCGCCTCACTGGTACATGGTGTTCCCGGTCGGGCTGGTGATGGGAGCGGTGTACTACGCCCTGTTTACCTTTGCCATCCGCCGCTGGAATTTGCTGACGCCGGGGCGTGAAGTCGAAGAAAGCACTGTGGCTCAGGAAAACGAACAGAACGACTTGGTGAGCGGCATCATTCTGGCCTATGGCGGGCTGGGGAATATGACCAGCATCGAAGCCTGCATGTCGCGTCTGCGCATTGACGTGACGGATAAGTCGCTGGTGGACAAAGCGCTGCTGAAACAGCTTGGCGCGGCGGGCGTCGTCGAGGTCGGGAACAACATTCAGAGCGTCTTTGGCATGAAATCCGATCGGCTGAAAGAGGCGATCCGCGCGATTAAAGCGCATCCGGTTTCCGGACATTGTGAACCCATACACTAAATAATTCGAGTTGTAGCAAGGCGGCAAGCGCGTGAGTTCCCGGGAGCATAGATAACTATGTGACCGGGATGAAGGCGCGCAGCCAACGCAGCAACAACGTGAAGTATGACGTGTATACAGGAGGCAAAATGAAACAGCTACACCACAGCGGCCTGCCGCTGTATCTCGATGATGACGGCGTGTTGGCGCTGAAACCCCCGCTGAACTATCTCGGCTTTGGTCGCAAAAGCGCCGGGCAGATGGCGGTGGTTTTACCGGAGTTCACTGAAGCGCTGCGTGATGAACCGGCTTACGATGTTTATCGCGGGCTCAGCTTTGCGGAGGATCAGGAACGGCTTTCTGCCGACCAGTACCAGTATGACATCACCATCATCATGCCGGGGACGATTGGCAAGGAGCGCAAGAAAACCAGCGGCCATTATCACGGCTATAACGACACGCGGCGCAACACCCATCCGGAGGTGTATGAAGTGATTAAGGGCACGGCGGCGTATATCTTGCAAAAGTCGCCGGATTTTGCCGTCTCGCCGCAGGAGCTGGTGGTAGACGATCTTATCGTGGCCGTCGTGAAGGAGGGGCAGAGCATTATCGTGCCGCCGAATTATGGCCACTGCTCCATCAATATTGGCGACGGGCCGCTGGTGTTCAGCAACCTGGCCTATAAACCCTGCGCGGTTCACTACGACACGGTGCAGTTTTACCACGGCATGGCCTGCTACATCGTGGAGGAGAACGGGCAGCTTTGCGTGCGCAAAAATCACTATTACCCGCATATTCCGCACATCAAATTCGCCACCGTCAAAGAGAATCCGCATCTTGGCATCACCTTCGATACGCCGCTTTACCAGCGCTATCGCGCCGCACCGGAACGTTTCCACTTTCTGGGGCATGTCGATAACTATGTCCGGGAAATCATGGGGATGCTCGAGTATCAGGAAGATTTATTCCCGCTCTGCCAGGAGGACGCATGATGGAGACGCAATCTGTTGCAGGCGTTGCCTGTAGCGACCTGAATCAGGCGATGTCGCGGATTGATGGCGCTGCGCTGGCGCGTCTGGAGCAGGCCATCGCTGAAGCGAACGCGATATTTGTTTTTGGCGCAGGGCGCTCGCTGTTAATGCTGAAGGCTTTTGCGATGCGTCTGATGCATATCGGCCTGAAGGTGCATGTGGTCGGCGATGTGGTCACGCCTGCGCTGCAAAAAGGCGACCTGCTGCTACTGGCCAGCGCATCGGGCGAAACGGCTTCGCTGGTGAATGTAGCTACGAAAGCAAAGCAACTGGGCGGCACTGTGACCTTGCTGACCATTTTCCCCGAGTCCACTTTGGGGAATCTGGCGGATGTGGTGGTCAGGATCCCGGCCTATTCCGACAAACTGCCGGATGGACCGGACAACGCGAAAGGTATTCTGCCCGGCGGTAGCCTGTTTGAAGAGGCCGTCATGGTGCTGGGCGATGCCATGATAGTGAATCTGGCCCAGTCGACGGGATATCGCTTAACCAAAGGCTTTGCGCTGCACGCCAACCTCGAATAGTCATTCGACACAAGGAAACCAACATGAAATTACAGCTTGCCCTGGACGAGTTAACCCTGCCTGAAGCGCTGGCATTTATTGATAAGGTGGTTGACGACGTTGATATTATTGAAGTGGGCACGCCTTTTCTTATTCGGGAAGGCGTGAAGGCGATTAAAGCCATTAAAGAAAAATATCCACATAAGGAAGTGCTGGCGGATGCGAAAATTATGGATGGCGGCCATTTTGAATCGCAGCTGCTTTTCGATGCCGGAGCAGACTATGTCACGGTGTTAGGTGTGACCGACGTGCTGACGATCCAGTCGTGCATCCGCGCGGCAAAAGAGGTCGGAAAGCAGGTGGTGGTGGATATGATCTGCGTCGACGATCTGCCCACGCGGGTTCGTCTGTTGGAAGAGGCGGGCGCGGATATGCTGGCGGTACACACTGGCACCGATCAGCAGGCGGCAGGGCGCAAGCCGATTGATGATTTGATAACGATGCTTAAGGCGCGCCGGAAAGCCCGGATTGCCGTGGCAGGCGGCATCAGCAGCCAGACGGTGCAGGACTATGCGCTGTTAGGCCCGGATGTGGTGATTGTGGGATCAGCGATCACGCATGCAGCGGATCCTGCTGATGAAGCGAGGAAGATTTCGCAGGTGTTGTTGCAGCATCACTGAGGTTAGACGAACAGAGTGGCATCTGGCGCGATTGTGTGCCAGATGTCGACCAATAGTGGACATGCGGCTAAGTGAGTAAACTTTCTAAGGATATAACTGTTCCTGCAAAAAATATCTGGCCTGAATATAAACTACTCGATATTCTGAAATGCTTTGTATTTTTTGTGAACAGGAAAAAGTATGCTGAGTACGTTACCCGATTTACACAGAAGTTTTGCAGAGCAACTCAAGCTTAAATTCCAGTCTGATTCGCGAATTCATTCCCTTCTCGCTGGCGGCTCGATGATTCATGGCGGATTTGATAAATACTCCGATCTGGATTTTATTGTTGTCGTAGATCCTCTCCACTATGACGAAATCATGACGCAGCGTAGGGAGCTTGCCGGAACATTAGGTCATCTGCTCCATGCTTTTACCGGGGAACATGTCGGAGAGCCTCGCCTGCTTATATGCCTGTATGGCCCCAAACTCCTTCACGTCGATCTGAAATTTGTCACCCTGGACATGCTCACTCAACGCGTTGAGGAGCCAGCGGTGTTATTTACCCGTGATAACACTGCTCTGAAGCGACAACTGGCAAAATTTAGTGCTCACTGGCCCAACATGACGCCGGAGTGGTTTGAGTCCCGGGCCTGGATCTGGCTGCATTATGCGGTGGTTAAACTGGGAAGGGGCGAACTCTTCGAAGCTATGGGTATGCTGGCATTCTTCCGCGAGCAGGTGCTGGGACCTATGCTGTACCGTCGCGCAAATCTACCGCAACGTGGGGTTCGCCGTATTGAATTCCACGGCATTGATCCTGATGGCCTGCTGACTTCCACGCTGGCAACGCACGATCGTGACTTCGTCAGCCTGGCCATCAGAATGGCTGCTGACGCTTATATCAATCTGCGAGCGGATGCTCTGCCTGAAAATATCGCAGACGATGCGGCTCGTTGGGCGGTTCTTGCCATGCTGAAAGCGTATTCTGACAGGGGTTGAATCCATACTCCGGCCGTTTATACGGCCGGAGTAAAAGTATCACGAGTGATGCAGCCAATAGCCAAATCACGGGATGGACATCTCAATCTAGTTACTTCAATACATGTTCAAGCCAGGTTCAGATGTCCGGGAAAGGGAAAATTTCAAATGTCGGCTGCGTGCCTGAAGCGGCTCTTTAAGCTCCAAATCAGTGGCACGCGTAGCGCGTCATCATACATTTCCTTTATTATGCTATTGCAAGGTTTGACTCAATATATTCAACTTCATATTTCAGGTCGAATATTAGTGCTAAGGTGTGCGCTTCTATTATTAGTTCTTTCGCACGATCTTTTTGGTTTGATTGTTCGTATGAATATGAAGCATTTATTAATGTTAATACATTAAGCTTTGGGAATTTTTTAAGGTCAGGATTTGATAACAGACTCTCAAAATACATCAAAGATTTTGTATGATTATCGTACTGACTAAAGAATAATCCCATATTCATTTCGCTAGTTAATTTATCCTTTAGTGTTCCTGAATTTTTAAACTCTAAGAAACTTTTATTAATAAATTTTTCATGGTTTTTTCTATCACCTTGCAGTCGATATACTTCAGCTAAATTACCAAAGTGCCTACCTAAAAGACCTGTATTATCCAAACTTTCTTCGATATCAATTGCGCGCTCTAAACAGGATTTCGCCTGCTCAAGAAAAGCCTCGTTGCTTGACTTTAGAAATTTATTCTTAAACGTTATTGCAATATTAGTAAATACGTCGGCCTGTATTGATTTGAGGTTTTTCCTTTTTTCCTTTTCATCTGAGGAATCAATTAATCTTTTTATTTCTGTTAAAGCCTCCTCTAGAGTAGTGATCGCTTCATCTTGTCTTCCCATATTATGGTAGCAAGCACCAAGATTATTAAGATGCTTCACTATACCTATATGATGATTTGATTTCTTGGCCAACTCGATAGCTCGCTCTAAATTATCAGTAGCTTCTTTATATCTGCCGGAGTTTTTATAAAGAACACCAAGGTTCCCAATGGCCTTTTCCTTAATATCGTCATCACTGTTGATGTTGATCACTTTAATGAATATTTTCTCTGCCTCATCAATTTTTCCTTGATCCATTTGAGCGAGAGCATAACCATTTAGAATGCGTGGATTATTCGGAGATAACATGATCGCTTTTTCAAAAATTGCGTTTGACTTATTAGTGTTTATTAAGCTTTGCAGCGTAGCAAGATCGGCTAATTCCGCCGCTAATAAAGATATTTTGGTTTCAACCAATCTATCTATTTGCTCTTGCGCCTCGCTTATTCTTTCTCCTTTAATGAGGTTGACTATTGCAAAAATATTATCGTTATTCGGCGAGATAATTCTATCTAGTATTTTCTCAAACTTTTTCTCATCTATTCCTATATGCACATCACCCGCGGCTTGTATATTTGTAGAGTGGTCTTCAAAGATTTGGTTTTGAATATTTATTTCTTTTTTTTTAGTTTGATATCGCCATTGGCTTGTATGTTAATTGAATTATTGCCACTCTTTTGGTTCAATGCTTTTTTCCCTTTACCAAATAATAGTCCAAGCAAAAACAATGGCACTGCAATCGCAAATCCACTAAATGCCCACTCTTTATTTTCAATAACCCAGTCTATCATTAATATCTCCCTGTCAATTTGACTTTTTCAAACAATCTCTTTCATGACGGAACAATCTTAATCAACAAGCGATTGGATCGTTTTTCTACCAAAAGTCGCCTCGCTTTCATACACGGTCTATTTGTACCATGTAAACCAACTAATTGCTATTATGTTGTTTTACATTCAAATGATGCACTTTTTATTGAGGTAGAAACGACCAAATCGCTCGTTTTTCTGACTATACGAGAAACTTGTAAATACATTGCTTGAAATCAGCAAAGCTAAGCTTCTGCTTCTCGCTCAAAGCTGACCATGCTTTCTAATAATTCCTGCGCTTTATCTGGCTTGCAGGGCTAAGGGCTGTACCTATCTGACGTAGCAGAAAGGTACAGCCCCTGAAGTTATGGTTCTATCGGGCGTTCAGGTTTGCCGCTTTCCAGACTGCGATGCACCGCCTCACAAATCCGGCTCACCGCCAGCCCGTCTTCGGCGGTTACCGGGTAGGGTGCTTTATGTCTGACCGCCCGCACAAAGTCATTGATCGGGTCGATACCAAAACCGCTGGCAACGCCGTTGCGGTAGTTGATGAAATAGCTGTTGGGAGTGAGCGTCATGCCTGGCGTGGTGATTTCCAGCCCGCGATGTTGCGAGGTGCTGCGGATATACGTTGCCTCGCAGAGAATATCGATACGCCCGTCGTTGTCCTTCGGAAAGCCCTCCGGCAGCACCCATGAGTTTTCCACCACCCACGAACTGCCATCGGCCATCGTCAGCAGGCTCTGCACACTGTCAAAGGTGTCGAGGCCACATTCGACCATCAGCCGCTTCTGCCCGACGGCGTACACCGACATCACCTCCTGTCCGGAAAGGTGGCGCACCAGGTCAAAGCAGTGTGAGCCGAGAAACCACACAGGGGAGCTTGCGCCCGCCCAGTCCAGCCACTCCGTCGGCACACTTATCACGTCATCCATGCTGATATGGCCGCGCAGGATGCGCCCGGCTTCCGGCTTCTCCAGTTCAGCTTGGATGCGCATCACCGCCGGGTCCCAGCGCTTATGGAAATCGACGCCGACCAGCAGGTCCCGCTGCTGCGCCATCTCCACGATAAGCTCACATTCGCGTACTGAGGTGGCGAGCGGTTTCTCCGCCAGCACATGCTTGCCGTGGCGCAGCGCGGTGAGGATGGATTCGGTGTGGTACGGGTCAGGTGTCGCCACCGAGACGATATCAATAGCCTCCTGCTGTAGTAACCGATCCAGTCGTGTGTAGCCCTGGATCCCGTACGCCATGGAAAGATCATCACAGCGTTCCTCATCTGTTTCGCAGATGGCGACCAGTACCGTGTCTGGGTTATGGCGATACGCATTCATATGGTGTTTGCCGTAGATGCCTGCGCCGACCACGGCGGCTCTGATTTTGTTCATCGTTGAGTCCTCAGAATAAGCCCAGGGAAAACAGCCAGCCGATGATGACGGCCAGCGGTCCGGTCAGTTGTCTCGACAGCAGAAAGGCGGGTACACCTTTTGCGATGGTCTCCGGCTTTGCCTCCTGCATCGAAAGGCCGACCGGCACGAAGTCGCAGCCGACCTGCACATTGATCGCAAACAGGGCGGGCAGGGCGAAGGCCGGAGATATCGCGCCTGCGCCAATCTGCGTACCAATCATCACGCCAATCACCTGAGAGATGGCGGCACCCGGGCCGAGCACCGGGGAGAGGAACGGAATGCCGCAGATGAGCGACAGCAGCACCAGCCCCCACAGCGAGTTCGCCAGCGGCGTCAGGGCATGGGCTATCAGGCTGCCGAGTGCGGTTTCCTGTACCAGCGCTATCAGTAGCGAGACAAAGGCCATAAACGGGATAACGTTGCGCAGCGACACGTCCACCGCTTCACGGCTGGCGGCGAACAGCAGGGCGATAATGTGGCCGACGGCAGTGCCGGTCTGCTCAACCATGCGCACCAGCTTCTCCGCGGCGCGCGCAGGCGGCGGAGCGGTGGTAATGACTGGCTCCGGAGATGGAACTGGCTCAGGCCCGCTGTCCGGCGCTTCGGCGGTATCCACCAGAACCAGCTGTTCCATCGTGACGCCGGAAACGTAGTTATCCTCGTTAATAAACTGCGCCAGCGGTCCGGCACGCCAGGTCGGCAGTACGTTGATGGTCGGAATGCCCTTTTGTGGGTACAGGCCGCAGCGCAGGGACCCGGCGCAGTTAATCACCACGCACAGGATGTCGTTATCCGGTGGAATGTCTGAGAAGCCGTTAACGATTTCCGATTCGGTGAGTGCGCCGATTTCTATCGCCACCGGATGGATTTCCCGTCCGGTCAGCGACAGTACCTTTTTGCCGCTCCCTATGGGTAGCCAAAGCCCCTTACCGTAGCCACCGGGACCGGGGGGAATAAGCACCGTGTTCATGGCCGCCCCTCCTCAATCACCAGATTGCCGTGGAGGTCATGGAGTTTCGGTACCGGGCCGGAGAGGTGAACCGCCCCGACGTGGCAGGGATTCAGGTCACCATTGAACACCAGCGTCAGGTGGCCGAGTTCAAACAGCGCCTGCTGTGCCCCCTTGCCGACGGCAGTAATCAGATAATCATGCCCTGCCAGCATCAGGCGGTCGCCGGGCAGTATCATCAGGCTCTCTTCCCGGAACGACGGCTCCAGCGACAGGGAGTAATCCAGACAGTCCTTCGGCCCGTTGCTGTCGAAGGTGATGAGCATCTTGTCGGTGAGGCCGTCGGCGACAAACAGCCCGATGGCGACGATACGCGCACAGTAAATCATCATGGCGCATTCCCCCGCGTGCTGAGCCGCAGGAACAGGTACTCGGTGATAATCCCGCGTATCAGGCCAATCAGCATGGCGGCGGCGATATAGCGCAGCGCCAGTGAGGTAACGGGCAGGCCGAGTGCCTTAACCCCCGCAGCCACGCCGAGCCAGACAAACAGCTCTGATGGCACTACGTGGGGAAACAGGCTGGTGAGGGGATGGGCGGTGGTGGCGAGCGCATCTTCATAGCCGGGCTTGCTCTTCTCAGGTAAGAGCTTGCCGAGGGTCAGTGCGCCGGGGCTGCTCATAAAGAACCAGCCGAGTACTGGCAGCACGCCGTAGGTGAGGATACGCGAGCGGCCAAGCAGGGCAGCGACCTTCTCCATTCTGACGGTGCCGACCAGTTTCATCAGGAAGTTGATGGCCAGCAGCAGGCAGATAAGCATCGGGATAAGCCCGGTCATCATGTCGAGGAAGATTTTGCCTGCGATCTGGAATACATGAATAAACGCCTCAGCGAGGCTGACTGTCCACATAAGGAGTCCTCCGGGTAAAAGGCCCGGAGCGCACAGACTTATCGGACAGAAGTTAAGACATGACAGGCGTAAGCGTCTGGGGCTCCGGTAATGGCGATAAACAGCTGTGATTCATACTGCTTTCTTTGTTATCCCCGCTTGTGGCGTGTTTTTGTGAACTGAGCGGTTTTCAGGACGAGCGGATGCGTGGCAATTCAGCCCTGAGTATGCGATGCTCAGCAGTTGGGTTTGCAGAGGGTGATAGTCTGCAATTTGTACAGATAAGTTATCACCTGATTTTGTGAATTTAAAGATCTGATTTTCACAACATATTGTGAATTTGTTTTTATTGAATTCAACAAAATCAATTGATTACTGATTAGTGGCGTCTAATGTCTAAAAAAGATAATCAATTTTTTGATCAAGATAACAATTTTCAGTTTGGCACTCGCCTTGCCGAAGCGATGTCGTTATCTGAAGACACAGTCAGTTCTCTGGTAGATAAAACCGGTATTCCCAATTCAACCATTCGAAGCTATCTGAAGGGAGAATCCGTTCCCGGAATCATGCAACTTCGGAAGATAGCTGTTGGTATGGGCATCAAAGCGGGATGGTTTTTAGGTGATGATGAAGAGTTTGCCAGTCCAAAGGACGGGATATCAGAAATTGAAAAGGATCTTGAGCTGCTCAATAACCTGTTCAAATACATGGCCCCTGTACAGCGAGGGCGGGTACTGAAACGCGTTCTGGCAAGTGTGGCGCGTCAGATCGACCGTAATGTTGAAGGTGACAATAATACTGAGCAATAGAACTAACGATCGCTATCAGTCTGTATCTCTCATGGCTTTTGCCCTTTAAGGGCAGGCCGGTTCCCCTTATTCTCCCTTCCTTTCAGCCTTTTTCTTTTCAGTCCCTTTTCGCCATTTTCATTCCTTCTGTTTTTGAGGTGGTACAGGTGGGACAAGTGGTACAACCGCGCCAGCCGTGGCTTTGCGCTGTACCACCTGAAAAATGCCAGTCGGAAAAGTGGGACAAACTCAGCAAAACCTGTCCCACTCTGTACCACTTTTTTTAAACCAAATTCTTTAAGGTGGGACGCTGAAACCCGCGCCAGCTCTACGTGTACCACTTGTCCCACCCTGTACCACCTTTTTTTTAAAACACGCGAGACTGCACTCAGATACTGAGGATGCGGGAGGTAAGGCGGTAGACCCTGGCTTTGCCGATCTCCGGCAGGCGAACCTGCGACTGGTATTTCCCGTCGCTGCCGGGCAGCAGGCATTCCGCTTCCAGACATAATCTGGCCGCTCTGGCGGGACTGAATCCCCGGCACATCTCCCGCCAGCCCTCCGGCAGGATGTGAAACAGTGTGTGCTCTTCACCCGTCAGCGGATCTTTTTCCACCCGGCGAAAGCCCACCATATTCAGCGGGCGGTCCGGGCCATCCCACGAGGCAAAGCGGCTGTACTGGTGCGCGGTGATGAACCGTTTGATCTGCGCCAGCACGCCTTCATCCTCCTGGTTGGCAATATGGCCGCGCTCGTTCAGCCAGGCGTGCAGGCAGATCTGCACCGCCTCATACGCCGTGCCTTCCTGCCAGCCCGTAATGCCGTGCAGCGTTGCTATCTCTCCGGCCACCGCCAGCAGCGCAAAGCGGGCCACGATGCGCTGCACCTGGTTTCCGGCGTTCTCCGGCATCAGGGTGGTCTGGTAGCGGCGAAGTAACTCTCTCGCCAGCGTGGTGCTGGCGTCCATGTCGCGGGTGAGGAAGGCCAGCCAGGCACGAAAGGCGGTGCCGTGGAAGCGGGCGACACGGTCGCAGAGGGCATCGGCGAACTGCTGGCCGCTGGCAAAGCCGTGTAGCTGCTCAAACGCGCCATGCTGCCCGGTGTCGCTGGGGATTTGTACCATGCGCACATCCATTCCGGCGTAGAGGCGCTCTCCGGCGCGTTCGGTGTGTTCCGCCAGCGACAGCTCCCCGGTGGAGAACAGCAGCAGCGTCCAGTGCCTGCGGTTGCGTACCTCGCCGTCGGTGCGGGCGCGCCCCTTGCCCTGGCCGTTCGCCAGCATATAGGCAATCATCCCGGCTTCACGCGGATCCACTTCGCGCAGTTCATCGAGCGGCAGCAGGGCATCGTTGTGTCGGCTGGCAATTCCCTCCAGCGCATTCCCGGTCGCCCGCCAGGAGTGCCAGTAGTCCGTGCCGCCACAGACGGAGGCGGCCACCTTCATCACCGTGGTTTTGCCGTCGGTGGACTCACCGCGCAGATGAAAACCCCCGCCGCCCGTTCCGGTCAGGCGCAGCAGCGGGGCGGCCAGCGCACAGCAGACGGCAAAGACCAGCCTCGAGTTGCCAGCACAGAGCGCGGCGACCTGCTCCTGCCATTCCGCCAGCGTACCGGATTGTGCAAAGCTGCCAGTCAGGTAGTGGCTGCCCTGAAGGATGACATTGTCGCCATTGGGACCGATAACCTCATTCGGGAGCACGTATACCTCGTTGTGCCAGCCGGTTTTCTCCACGCAGGTGACCCGGCGTCCGGGGAGTGACCGCGAGATATATTCACACAGTAGGCTGCGCAGGGCGGGGCGGGTGGAGATGTAGGTCAGGCCGTTTTCCAGCAGAATGCGCCGCAGCTCCTCGCCGTTGCCGCTGAGCATCGCCATCGGCATGGCCCAGCGCCGCAACTGCCCGGTGGTGGTGTGCCATTCCAGCAGGCGGCCATAGCTGCCATCATGACTGTCGCAGGTGATGGCGGTGACGCGCAGAGGGGAACAGATGCGCTGGGGCTGGACGTCGCTTTCGCCGTCGCGTCGTTCGGTGAGCTTGTCAAACCATAGCGCTTCTTCATCGAGGCGGAAGTGCTCCGGCAGAATGTCAGAGGGTCTTTCCTGTCGCAGGCGTGCAAGCTGACCGCTCCAGTCCTCCAGCAACTCACCGTCAGGGCTCATCAGCCGGGCCATCTGCACACCTGCGTGCGCCAGTTTTACGGCGATTTTCAGCAACTCCTCTTCGCGGATATCGCCGGTGCGGAATACCCGGACATAGAGTGTGTCGGGTCTGATAATGGTAAGGTTGTCCAGCTCGGCCAGTTCATTCGGGCCGAGTACCATCGGAGGAACATCATCTTCCCGGTTGGGATCTTTTCGCCACACGCGTGAGGTCTCCCATGCCAGGCTTCCGGCCAGGATCACCACCTCGAGCGTGCGCTCGGGAGACTGCTTGTTGAGAAAAGGGGCGCGCTTCATGATGAGGTATCAGTCGGCTCATCCCTGAGCGTGGATTAACGGATGGCGGTACGGCGCTGCTGCCACTGGCGGATTTCAGCGGCATCGAAGACCACCAGTCGGGAAGAGAGGTGGACGGGGCGGGGAAAGTCGGTGTTTTTAATCAGGCGGTAAACCGACGATTCACTCATCGCCAGAAACTGGACCACCTGCCGCATGCGCACATTGCCGCTTTCGGGAAAAGCATCGTTACTGTCAGTACGGGTTTTCATGATTGCACCTCACGGGAACAGAGTGTCGGAGCGGTTATAGCGCGGAACGGGGAGCAGGGGGATAGGTCCGGGTGAAAAATCGGAGTCCGGATAGAAAGTAATGAGTCCGAGTTGAGTTTTTCTCTCAATAAAATAAGAGTTATTTTTTAACTTATTGAAAATACGGAACAATAGTGTATAGGCAGCTTTTTGATGCCTTCTATGTACATGAATGGACGTGTGCGAACAACGAGGTGAGGGAACACTGCTGTATTTATTATGGATAAATCTACTTCTTTAATAACATTCATGTACAATAAATATAAACTTTCTCAAATTAGCTGAATTTTTCTATGACGAATGATAACTTATCTCAAATAGTTGCTTCCATTTGGTCGGTAACTGATCTGCTTCGTGGTGATTTTAAACAAACTCAGTATGGACGAGTTCTCCTTCCTTTTACTTTGCTTCGCCGCCTTGAGTGTATACTTGAGCCAGCAAAAAAAAACATTATTGATGAGTTTGAACGAGTTAAATTTACGAATAAATCAGAGGTGGAGAAGGAAGCGCTCTTACTCCAAGCTGCGCAAACTCCAGAGTTTACAGATGGTTTATCTTTTTTCAATACATCAGCAATCAATTTTGGAAATATAGATAAGGTCAATATAAAATCCGACTTGGAAAAATATGTACAATCTTTCTCTAAAGATGTTTTAGAAATATTTGAAAACTTCAGGTTTGATGAAGTAATTGGTCACTTAGCTGATGCTGATTTGTTATACAAAGTAGTGAGGTTTTTTGCTGTAATTGATTTCAGTCTGGAAAAAATTTCAAATTATGAAATGGGCTTAGTATTTGACAAATTGATCCAACGTTTCGCTGAATCATCTAATGAAACGGCGGGTGAGCACTTTACTCCTCGGGATATTGTTCGCTTGACTACTTCATTGGTGCTCATGGAGGAAAGTGAAATACAGGCCAAAGATAATATTATACGTACAATTTATGACCCCACGGCTGGAATGGGAAGTTTCCTGTCTGCAGGTATAGAATATATGCATGAGTTAAATTCAAAAGTAATAATTCAAGCGTATGGCCAAGAGTTAAATCCAGAATCTTATGCAATATGCAAAGCAGATATGTTGATCAACGGACAAGATATTAAGAATATAAAAAATGGAAATACTTTGTCAAATGATCAATTACCAATTAACAAATTTGATTATTTAATTTCTCATCCTCCATTTGGTCTTGATTGGAAAAGAATGGAAGAAGAACTCAGAAGAGAATATGAAGAAAAAGGTTTTGATGGACGTTTTGGTGCTGGTTTACCACGTATAAATGATGGTTCACTACTTTTCTTAATGCACCTTATAAGTAAAATGCATAATATGAAAAATCATAATGGACAAATCCTAACTAAGAGTCGCATTGGGATTATTCTCAATGGCTCTCCATTATTTTCTGGTGGTGCTGGGAGTGGTGAGAGTGAAATTCGGCGCTACATTATAGAAGAGGATCTACTTGAAGCAATAGTCGCGTTACCAACAGATATTTTTTATAACACAGGTATTGCGACATATATTTTGATATTAACGAATAAAAAAACGCCACTTCGTAAAGGGAAAGTGCAGTTAATAAATGCTAGAGATTCAAAAAGCAAACTGCGTAGAACAATCGGTTCTAAGCGGCACTATTTAAATGAAGATGAGATTAAAGCAATAATTAATAGCTTTTCTAACTTTTCAGGGAATGAAGTATCGCAAGAAAATGGTGATGTAATAACATCTAAGATTTGTGATGCCCACGATTTTGGTTATCGTAGATTAATCATTGAGAGGCCTTTAAGATTATCAATTCAAACTACTGATGAGGCAATAGAATCCCTTCGTTTCGCCGCCAAACCGTATAATTTGGCAATGCAGGCAATATACGAAAAATTTGGTGGTGAATGGGAAGATGATAGTTATGGCTCATTAACAGAGGTTGAAAGCCTTATTCGTTCACTAATAAAAAAAGAATTTTCAGAGCTGAAAGAAAAACAAATAAAAAACTTGCTAACTAGAGAATTATGGATCGCTCAAAAGAATTTAATGGATAAAGCTAAAGCTCTTCAATTTGCGCTGGGAAATAACCTTGGCGGAAAATTTCAACAATCAGATGATTTCAACGAATTTAATTTTCTCCTCGAAAAACTTTTAGAATCAACAGGTATTCAATTTGATGTTAAGCAGAAAAGGCAGTTTATCGATGCGATTACTTGGAAAAATCCTGAAGCCGAACCGGTAATCAAAAATAAATTAACACAGAAGCCACAACCGTTGTATGGCGCTTTTAATCACAAAGGTCAAGTTGTAGAGTTCTACAGCGATAATGATCTACGTGATAGCGAGGATGTTACCCTTGAGCCCGGCTTAAGCACATCAAAATTAATTGAGGATTTTTTCTTACGTGAAGTCTATCCTTACGCAAAAGATAGTTGGATAAGTACTGAAAAGAGAGATGCCAAAGATGGCGGGTTAGGATTAGTAGGTTATCGTTTTAACCTTAATTCTTATTTTCAAAAAAACCATTTCAGAGATAAATTACTTCAAGGCAAGTCTGTTAGACTTAAAGAAATAGTTAAAATAAATGCTTCTGGAATTTATGTTTTGGAGAGTTCAACAGGAAGGGTAATTGAGTTTTCAACCTTGGGGGGGAAGCTCAAAATAATAAATCCTATTCGTTTTGATTTTTCCCAAGAAACATTGATTCCTGAGTTTTATAATATATTTCTGCAGCAGGAAGAAGGCAGGGATTGGATCGAAAATAATTTTACATCGCTATCTGGGAGAGTTAAAAACGTATCTGTATCAGCATGGTTGAACACTCGATTATCGCTTCCGTCAATAGGTGTACAATCTAAGTTAATAGATTTTTGGGCTGAGTGTGAATCACTGTTAACACGAATATCCTTATTGAAAGATTCCGTTTTTTCTGACTTCCAGTCTGCTCAGGAACAACTTTTACCATATCAGAGTGTTGCGAGTAGATATGAGCAAGAGTTTTCATCAATGTTGCCCACACCTTTAGCAATATTATGGGAATTAGCTGAATCTAAATTTAATGAGCGAGAACGATGCGAGGCTTTTACCAAGTTTTATGAGTATCTTGGGTTATATTTAGTCTCGTTTATTTTTGGTGAAAAAAAACCAACGAAAGATATTTTTTATAAAGGAAGGAAAGATATACTAAGCATAACAATGGCTTTTGGATACAAGCGTATAGAGGAATTTAAAGGCAAGTTAGAACCAAACAGTGGCCTAGCTATATCAGTATGTCGTAATGAGATAGTAAATATTCTTAAAGATATTACAGAGTTAAGGAACGATATTGCACATAGAGGACTCCCATCAGCACTATCTGTAACTAAGGCGAAAGAAACTATACAACGCTTAAATAAAACGATGCAGCTTGAATTTCGCGATTTTTTTGAGACAACAACACTCATAAAACCTATACAAGCGAAATTTGATGGAAATGGTTTCTTAAATGAGGTTGAAGTATTAAAAGGTTTAGGACTTAACCCTGGGAAAACGGCACAATTTAAAACATCTACACCTATGATTTCTGGAGAGCTGTACCTCGCCCACAGCGATTTAACTCTAAATGAGAGTGTAGCAGTCACCAAAATGTTTCCTTTAATGTTAATGAGTGAGACTTTGCCTGAAAGTGAAATAATGGGGTTTTACTTTTATAGTGATGTTCTCGATGATAAACTCCGGTTTGTTTGCCCCTATCCAAATGTTGAGACATATAAATTTTTCGACAGAAAAATAATTACGGATTGCTTGGAAATGTCGCAATAATTTTTTTCGGCCTAATTTTTAAAGGCCGGAGAAAATCCGGCTGCATAGGTTTTTGTGATATCCCCTTGTTTTGTAGATAAAAAATCATGTTTATGGGAGAGAAATGAAGGAAATATTTACGTCATAAGAAATAAGAAAAAATTTAATAGATTAAACGGCTAAAATTACTTTTCCCTTCCCATCTTCAACACCTCATAAAACGTCCCTCGCCCAAGCCCATCCGACGGCAATTCTCGCTCCTGCGCCAGCGCTTTCAGCTTTCGAAGTATTAGGTCAGATGCCGGTTTATCCGACGTCCCATAACGCCCGTCAGTCTCCTCAACCAGAAGTTGAATCAGCAGCCAGCAGAGTCGGGCAGTATTCTCCCGCGCCTTGTCGCGCTTATGCATCCCACGCTGAGAAGGTTGTGTGGAAGCAGTGAGATCAGGCAGCGCATCATCACCAAGCGTCTTCAGCCACTTGCGGCCACGGCTATTACGCGACAGTTTCATCACCGCCTTTAGGCTACGGGCCTTAATTTCTGGCGGCGTGAGTTCGTCATCAATAAGCCGCCAGGCCAGCGCGAACATTTCATCGGCATAGAACATGCGTTTGTTCGCCGGGGCGCTGACCATGCCTGTAGCTTTGATGGTGCGGCTGATGGCGTCGTGCAGGATACGGTAATTTTCCTGATGTTCTTCCGGCAGGGCGTTTGCTGGTTGGGAAGCATCGAGGCCGAGAAGCAGAAGGGCGATATGCCGCGCTTCCAGCAGCGGCATATCACATTCCCGTTCAAACAGATTCTGACGAATGGGGCTGGTCACATTATTCTCCTTCCACGATCCGCAGCGGTTCTTCTTCACCGAGCAGCGCCTGCCGTCTGGCAGCATCAACGTAGTTTCCCCACCACTGCATTAGCGGTCGCCTTTGTTCCAGATAGTCGCTGCGGTTGTAGGCCGCTTCGATCTCATCTTCTTTCTGGTGCGCCAATGCCGATTCCAGTACTTCACGGGGAAAATGACCTGCACCCGCTGTTCTGGCGATGCTGCGCATGCCGTGGGCGACCAGTTCGCCACCGAACCCCATACGGATAAGCGCGGCGTTAGCGGTCTGCTGGTGCATGTGCTCCAGCGGTTTACGGATACTGGGAAACACCCGCGGGCGATGGCGGCTGACGGGCTCCATGATCTGAAGAACGCGCAGCGCCTGTTTGCTGAGCGGCACCGTGTGCGAGCGGTTCATCTTCATAAAGGTGTCAGGGATGCGCCATTCCGCTTTTTTCATATCGATGTCGCACCAGCGGGCGCTGACGGCCTCGCCGGGGCGAACCCAGGTCAGTAGCTCCCATTCGATAAGGCAGCGTGTTTCCTTGCGGATAGAGGCGTTTTGTAGCGCCAGCATTAGCCTGCCCAGTTCGCTGGGGTGAAGGGCGGGCATGTTCTGCTTTTTCGGTTTCTTGAAGCGGGCGACCAGGTTGTCTGCTGGGTTAAACTCGATGAGCTCTTCGGAGATGGCGAAGCGGAAGATTTCATTGAGTCGTGAGATAACCCGGCGCAGCGTTTCGAGGATGCCCTGTTCTTCCAGCGGTGTGAGATGTTCCTTGAGCATCTTCGGTCGGATCTCGGTGACGGGCGTGTTACCCAGAGAAGGGAAGACATGCATCTCAAGCGATCGCCAGACATCTTTGGCGTGATCTTCGCTAAGATCGCTGGTCCGTTTTTTCTCTTTGAGCCACTGTTCCGCAACTTTTTCCAGCGTGCATTCATTCTGGAGTCGTTGCTCCTCTGCAACCTGCTCCAGATGGGCCTGCGGGTCGATGCCCTGCACGAGTAAACGCCGGTATTGCAACCTGAAATCTCGCGCCATGGCGAGGGTGACTACCGGGTAGGGGCCAATGCTGATTTTGGTCCGTTTTTTCAGCGCCGGGGGAGTGTATTCGAAGTACCAGATCTTTCTGCCGGATGGCTTAATCAACAACGCCAGTCCGTCGCCATCGCGCAGCATATACTCGGTCTTCTGCGGCTTGGCGGCAGCTATCTCGGTATTGGTTAGGGATTTCAATACCTTAGGCATGTTTTTGCACCTTGTTTTTTTAGCGTTCAGGCAACGCGGTGCAAAACAAGATACATAATGCTCAAGATTCATACAGAGATCATGACCACACATGCAACAAAAAAGCCTGCAACTCGTTGAAGTTACAGGCTTTTTTAAGGTTCATGATGCATCATGAATGAATGTTTGGTGGGCTGGCGGAGTATGAATTTGCATAGTATATTGTTGTTTTTATTGTATATTTATTTTTGTGGTCCTTATTGGTATACCTAAGCGTATACCAATAGCGGGGTGCAATACTTATTTAACTTAAAAAAAATCATCCCTAAATAGGTCGTTTTATATTCAAAAAACAAAAAAATCTTTTTTTAATAAATTGTTCACACTGTTCACTTAGGGTTTTTATCATTCAAAATCAAGGTAATAGAAGTTAACTGTATGGTGAAGAGTGAACAGATAACTCTACATTCTTGCGCCAGCGAAAATAAAACCCGGCATCAGCCGGGTTAGTTGCAAATTATTTTATTGTTGGCTCATCGCACTTGGGTAGCCAGTCTGCATTACTCTCTTCTTTTAAAATGAGGTTAGTCTGCATTCCCTGATTAGTTCGCCGCTTCTCATAATGTAGCCCGTACTCCTTCAGCATAACTGGTAGCCCTTTGCCAAACATTGTCAGGCTGAGGGTATTTTTATAGCCATTAGCCTCCATGTATACGAGATAAGCATGGTAAAGGTACGTACGTGGCTGGCGCGGGACAATATTGGCGTTGCCCATAAACATGCCGTTGGTGTCAGGTATTGCCTCAAGATAGCCACAAAAATCAAATGCAGGATCAGCGTCACGCTTGATGGTGAGAGCTTCATCAGAATTCTGCTGCGACTGAAGCAATGTTCTGGCGCTCATCGGATCGCTGAAACGCTGCATGAGCTGGCGAACAATCACAGCCAGTTCTCGTGCAATCTTATCTTTCAGCTGCGGATCGCGTTCTTCCGGTGCTATCTGCTCAGGAAAATGCAGAATAACTCTCCGGCGGGACACACCACCACTACGATCAGTGAAGCGCATAGGATTATTATTTACGGCCAGGATAACCGCCGGAATATGTGTTGAATAAGCATTCTGATATTTGGGGTCCACAGATACTGCATCGCCACCGGTTATAGCCTTAAGTCCGGCGCCATCGCCGCTCCACTTCTCCTGATCAGGCAGGCGAATAAGAGAAAAACCGATCAGAGCCGCACGTTCTCGTGGGGACTCCAGAGTTTCAATTGTCGCTGAGGTGGCGTTATCCTCTCCTGCAAGCATCGTTGCAATTTCAGCCAGGATACTTTTGCCACTTCCGCCAGGGCCAGTCACTTCCAGAAAGAGCTGCCAGTCATAGCGGTTCGCCAGCACCATAAACAGCGCTGCGAGAATAATGTCGCGTTTTGCTGGCTTGTACCCGGCGGCCCTGTCCAGCCAGCGCCAGAATGCCGGGGCATGAGTTTCAAGCGTTTCCCCATTTACCGGTGGCGTGAAATCGACTTCACACAGGGTACGCAGCCAGTTCTCTTTACAATGCGGACTAAAAAGCCCTGTTCGCGTATCGAGAACGCCATTACGAAAACCGATAAGATGACGTGCCGGATTTTGCTGCTGCGGAACAATTAACTTTAATGTTTCCACCAGTGAGGCAATTTTTCCTGAGGAAAACGGTGCACCGAGGCGCTGGAAAAGGTCTGCGACATCTCGGGCAAAATCAGACTGAGAAATCACTTTCCACGCTCCAGACTCATAGCGGGATAAAAGCTGCCCGTTCGGATCAACCGCCAGCGCATCCCTGTAATGCTCCCGAACCCTCTGAGCTTTTTCGCTGACACTCATAGCTGTGAATTCTGCTTGACTCATCGTGTCGAAAGGACTGGCGTTATGTGGCTTCAAAGCCTCAAGAATTGCCTTCCGGGTGGATTCCTCTCCGTAATGGGCAAACGCATCATTCCAGTCACCAAAAATCGGTGGCAGCACAATGTCACATTGACACGCTTTTGCAGCAGCTTCAGCCCTGTTCTGGCCTGAACCATTCAGATCGCGGTCCGCTGCAATAATTAACTGATATCCCGGATACTTGTTATGGGCAACGCTGGCCAGGGAAAGAAAGTTGACCGCCGAAAATGCCACCATGACGGCTTCTCCTGTCAGATGATGAATGGTAAGCGCCGTGGCGTAGCCTTCAGCAATCCACATCCTTCTTACTGAACTCCCGCTCCCTTCTATCAGATGATAGGCCTCCTTAACCTGACCTCCTTTAAGAAAACACTTGCTACCATTGCCACTGATAAGCTGAATATTCACCAGCTCCCCGTCAGCGTTATAGAGCGGGACGATCAAATCACCGGGGCGGAACATCACCCCACCGGTTTTATGAGCTGAAGTCAGCTCATGGCAAATATGTTCCGGGAAACCTTTATGTGTAAGATAAGTATTTCCGGCAGATTCACGCGAGGCTTGCAGTAGTCGCGCGGCAAGTGCTGCCGCTGCATCTTTCCCGCTATCGGTATCGGCGGTTAACGTCCTGACTTCGGAATTAGCTATAGACAGACCATGTGTCAATCCATGTATCCTGTCAGCTGCTTCACTGATATCCACATTCAGTGCCCTGGTGACAAGCGCTAAACCATCCCCGGCTCCGCACTGATTGCAGAACCATGTTCCGCGTCCTTCCTGATCGTCGAAGCGAAAACGATCTTTACCGCCACAGACCGGACAAGGCTGATGGCGATTTTTCAATATATTCACGCCCAGCGCTGGCAGAATCTGAGCCCAGTGACCGCGGGCAGCCTTCACGGCCTGACTGACTTTCATTCCTGACATGATGCAGTTCTCCCTCAGTGTAAAACCGGCTTTTTGATGTGACGGACGCATAACTCATCCATTACGGCTATTCCGAGCTGGGAGAGTGCGGGACGACACATTTGAGGGCCGGATTCCATCAGGTCTGACAGCAGGGCGCAGGCGATTTCCATGCCTTTTGTTTGCCCGTGCTGTCGCAGATAAAATCCTTCAAGCTCACGGGCAATAGCGGTTTCAATTTCATCCAGAGTGAGCTGCAGGTGGCGGTTTTGCTGATGGCAGGCACTCAGCCATGCGCAGGCTACCGCGCGGCGATACAACGCTACCCGAAGTGAAAGGGAAAGAGTACGTGATTTCATTGCACCACCTCCATGTTCAGCAGGTCATCCTGGCAACGCTGTACCACGCCATCAAGCTGCTCTGTCATCAGATAAATCAGGGAAACCAGTTGCTCACATTGAGCACCGGCAGGTTTTTCGTAGCAATCCTGAAGAACAGCCATTCCGGTGACAAACTCCCCCACGTTACGAAGATGCTTCAGGCAGACAATATCGTCATAAGAGATTGCAGCGTGATTCATTAGATAACCTCCCGGACAGGCAGGCGAGCAGCAAGGCAAAGCACATACTTATGGACCAGTGAAAGACGTGCATGATGCTCATTGCTGGCGACGACACGCAGCATACTGATACGTGGTTTACGTTCTGCACGACGAACGGCGGCAAAAACAAATATAAATTGAGGATGTGAATGGGCGAGGATCGTAGCCATAAGGGCAACCTCCAATAAGTAGCGGTAAATGCCACCACCGGAGTTCCTACGCTCATGGGTGGTGACCCGAACGGGGGTAGGAATACCGGCCTTATTGGAAACCGGCCAGCCCGAAGGCTGCCCCGCCCGGACCACCATTATCTGAAAGGGGCTAAGATATAAGCACCGCAGCCCGAAAAATGGGTGTGCCTGAGCAACGACGTAAAAAAAGACGCACGGCGCGTCTGGTGTCGCCAATAAGTAACTCGGGTTCCTACGCCCGGCAGCCGATTTTGCGGCTGCGGGAAAACTATACCTGGAAAAGATATCAGGACGCAAGCCAGAAAAAAGGAGATGAGACTGCAAAGCCAGTTTCACGCATGGCCTCCTTGCTCGCGGGCAGCAATTCGCGCCGCCATCCATGCACTGACCTCCGACTGTACCCAGGCCACATTTTTTCCACCCAGGGATATCTGCTGCGGGAAGGCATCGCGGCTGATAAGGTCGTAGATGGTTGAACGGGATAGCCCGCAAAGGTGCATCACTTCAGGTAATCGTATGAAGCGCTCCTGCTGAGCCGGAACCGGGAGCACCGGAGCAGCTGGTGCCGGGGTGGAAACGGAAATAGTATGCATCTCGCTACCTCTCTAATATGTTTTCAGTAGTCCTGACAATTCCATCCGGATTCAGGTAGTTCCTTATTATGTTTATATAAGCGGCTCGCGCATGCTTTATTTAATTAGAGTGAAATATTGATTTCTTAAAAAATAAAACAGCTAAAAACCTGATAAAACGGACAAAAACAAATCATTCCCTCATGGAATATAATAAGGAGCTTCAAGAATAAAAAAGTCTATTACACCAGGCAGGATCACAGCTCAAGTCTGAACCAGACCATATCATTCCGGGCGTTACATCATAAGTACGAAGACAATAGCTGTTTAATAAAAGAGCCAAAAACGGCCAAAAATAAACAGATCATCATATGTATCAATCAAGCCAATGACTAAAGAAATTAAATTACCCTCTTCCTTCCGCATGTATCCGGATGTGTTTAATGAGCATCAGACAGATTCATTTTTATGGATATTTTCTTGAAATGAAACCGAGTGTAGGGAGGTTGAGCGTTCAATTATTAAACAGACATGAGACACATTTTATACTGTATATTGAATAGTGTTGAATACGTGTGAATAGTGGTGATGAGTAAAAATCTAGTAATAAACTGAAATAAAGATCTCGACTCATATGAAAAACAAATATAAGTTTAAATTTATCTCTGTGAACAGTCATGAACAGTAGATGACCACTTTGATTTAAACACTACACTCCTTAATTCCATGTATTTACTATTCTTTTATAAAAGTGAACAGTAGTGAATAGTATGTATTAAAGGAAGGGTGAAGATCAGACATGACACCTTTCTCTGGCTAGCCAGAACAAGGTCATTGTTCAGTCACTGGCACAATCCTCATCGGTAGTGCGCTTGTATGGGCACCGGCACAATTGACTCAACAACAAAACACTACCGGAGCTGCCATGACAACTGTTAACCAGATCCCTGATGTAAACATTACACCTTCCCTCCCGCCGAAAATTCGCGAAGCGGTAGAAAAAGTTAAAGCAGCAAAAGCTGTCTGGCAGGAAGAACGGCGAAAACAAACTGAAGCCGCTGCAATGACTGAAACTATCCGTAAACGTCAGGAAGATACAAAAACGGAGACGCAGGCGCTTAATGATGAATGGCGAAACCTGTTTCGTGAGAATCAGGGGAATATGACGCCACGAATGAAAAAACTGCGGGCAGAAATCGCCCTCGGACGCGAAACACTGGATGAGTTCGAAGATTTGCTGGCAGCTCAGGCCGCAGAAAATGAATTCCTGCCATGGAAAACTGCGGATGCTGCAAACCGCTACATCAGCGAACATAATCGCCTGATTGAAACTCATGCAGTGTGGCTCTGGAATGAGTTTATGAAGGAACACGGCCAGAAACTTATTCAGATCCTTGGACTGCTGAAAATGACTCTGGGCCGAAGCGCATCTTCTGTTATCGGTGTAGTTCATACCGTAAACGACCCCGAAAGTGTGCTGAAGCAATTTATCAGCGAGCAACTCACCACTCCGGCACTGTCCTGTAACGTATCTTCAACGGATGATATTGCCCTGCCGGGGATCAGCATTTATGCGGACGATAAAGCCATACAGGATGCCAGACAATCACCCAGCCCTGCAGCGCGTTCCCGGATGCTTAAACAGCGTGACATGGTTAAAGGGGGCGAGAAGGAATGAATACCGGAACCATTACTAAGGAAGCTCTCAACGATTACCGCGCGGCGATAAAAAGCTGGCTGACACTACGTAATGTGCAAAGTACCAGCCAGCTTCGTCTGGCGGCTTTGCTGGATACTGAAGAAAAACCCGCAGCATATGCCAGCCAACTTGAGGATCTTCGTGAGCATCTTGCACTCCTCGAATGGCAGATTAACTGTGCCGCCCGGGATGGTCTTTATGCTCACCAGATTGTGCTGGAAAGCTGTGTTACAAGCGCAACTGAAAACTTCATGAGCGAGCATGGTGATGCACTCACTGACGCTCTGGCTCCTTTTCTTTGCGCACCATACGGGCTTGAGGCGGCAATGAAAATATTACGAACCGCTGTAGCCCGACAAACGGAAGTCCGTACTCCGGTAATTTCAGCAGCATATAAGAGCATTATCGACGAAACCGGATTAACGGTGGATGCATCAATGCGCGCTGATGCTTCAGCCAGTTTCACCCCGGCACAACATAAAGTTTTCCTGGCCCGCCTTAACCGACTTAATGAAAAAGGAGTGTGCTGATATGGCCCTGAAGTGTCCTGAATGTGGCGCGGTCGCTCACGCCAGAACCAGCGCCTATGAAGCTCCGTCGGTTAAACGCTCATGGTATCAGTGCCAGAATCTGGAATGTTCCTGCACATTTACCGCACTGGAAAGCGTGGATACGATAATTATGAAGCCTCGGCGCAATGAACAGGCATCAGACAAAGCAAAAATGCCGGAAAAACAACAGCAAACTCTCAATCGCTATGGCTCCGCGTCAAAGCTGTCAAACCGTCAGCAAATTCCTGTCTGATTAGCAAAATACGCCCACGAAGTCTCGGTCCAGTACCGGGATTTTTTACGCTTTTTCCCTGGCTGGCCTGAGAGCGTATGAGTGCATATCTATGGCGCATGAAAACGCATGAGTCTCATGCGCCATTTTTGACGCGAAAACCCTTGTGTGGTGGCTTCTGAGACGATTTACGGGGTGCATGAAAAACAGTCTGTTAAGCGAAGCGGGCAGGCGGGCGGGGCTGCCCGCGCTGGAGGGGATAATGAGTAATTTTATGCGTTGACCTTGCTACCGAGCATGTAGTAGCAAAAAATCAATACATTCCTGAACAATTGATAGACACAAGCATCGACCATCAATAGTATAAACTTCAAGATAAACGCATGTTTGAAAAGGATGTTATAGAATGAGCGGTTATTCGGTAACTTATGAAGAGAGATTTCTTTTTAAAGAAATCGGTTCAATAGCTACAAAACCTGACATTGCTATTACTGAACTTGTAGCTAACTCACATGATGCTGGCGCAACGGTAGTAAAAATTAATATATCTGAAACCAATCCGCAGGTCCTCACTATTGAAGATAATGGAGTAGGGCTAACGAAAGAACAATTCGAAAGCAGGTGGCTTAGATTACGATATGATAGGCACAAGCATCAGGGAGCTTATGTCGAATTTCCTAGCGATGCTGATGTCCAAACTAAACGTCTTGCGTTTGGATGCAATGGTGTTGGGAGACATGCAGGATTATGTTTCGATGATCATTATATAGTTGAAACATGGAAGGACTCCATTCGCAATTATTATCATTTAGCTGTATCCTCCGGTCAAAGTCCAATTAAAGTTGTAGAACACCGTAGCGAGAAATCAACAGGTCATGGTTCTAAGATTACAGTAAATATTACTCGGAATTATGTCGATTCCGAACAGATATCAGATATTATATCTGCAAGGTTTCTTTTTAATCCGGAGTTTCATGTTTATGTTAACGGCCGAAAAATCACCTTGTTAGAACATCCTGGGGTGGTAAAAACGGAAGAAATAAACCCAATCGGAAACATAAAAATAAAACTGACTTTAGTAGATTCTTCTGCTGCGGCTAGAACTTCAAATCAGCATGGTGTCGCTTTTTGGCTGGGCGGTAGATTATTAGGTAAACCTTCTTGGTATATTGCTAAAAATCAAATTATAGATGGGCGAAAGTCATTTGCCAAAAGATATACTTTAATTGCTGAGTCGAATGACCTATTCAGCTATGTTGAACCTGATTGGTCCGGCTTCAAGTCAGATTTTACTACTATAGACCTTATATCTAATGAGATTGGTAGGATTCTTCGCGCCTGGTATGTTGAGTTGTCTCAAATAGATATGCAACAAGCAAAATCTACGGTAATTCAAAACCATGTTGAGGATATAAAGAGTCTAAATATTCTTGCTAGAAAGGAACTGAATGATTTTCTTGACAATATTTTGGAGGAAAATCCGGATGTTAAATTGGAATATTTGGAGTTGGCATTTAAAGCAGCTATAAATTTAGAGAAATCTAGATCTGGGATTTCACTTTTGAGAAAGTTAATTAGCATTTCACCTGATGATGCCGAAGCGTTGAATGGTTTTCTGGATGAGTGGAATGTAACAGATGCAATGACAATTCTTGCTGAAATTGACTCTCGCATTAAGTTAATTGAGATGATTTCCAAGATTAGTGGTGACCATAGTGTAGATGAATTACATACTTTACATCCGTTAATCGAGAAGGCTCGTTGGGTTTTCGGTCCAGAATTCGATAGTGCCGAATATTCAAGTAACAGAGGGCTTATCAAAACAATGGAAACAATATTTAAAAAAAGTTATAGGAAAGAATGTTTTTTAAATTCATCAAAACGTCCTGACATTGTCGTAGGTAGTAATTCATCTTTAAGCATGCTTGGGCTCGAAGAGTTTGATGGTGAAATAAAGAAGACTAAGACTGTACTTTTAATTGAGCTTAAGAAAGGTGGTTTCACTATTGGTCGTGATGAGATGAATCAGGCAAGATCTTATGTGGAAGATATTTGGCATACTGGCGTAGGGTCTTCACGTCCTTTTATTAAAGCATTTGTTGTTGGTGATACGATAGATAGATTTGCCAGCAAGTATCAAGCCGTTGGTAATAATGAAAATGATAAGTTTGGCGAAGTTAAAGCTATTACTTTTGATGAAATGGTTAGGACTGCGCAGGCTAGGCTTTTTAATTTGCGGGATAAAGTATTCCTTAGATACGACAGCTTAGATAATGAAACTACGATGAGTAACGTCATCAATACCCCTACACAAGATAAATTTAGCATTTAAATTTGCGCATGAGTCAGGTAACAATAATTATCACCTGACTCACAAATTTTATTACGTAATGGTACAATTTATTTTATTAAGGCTAATTGTCTTTTGGCATTCTAATTTCGTTGGGAGTAGGTTCTTGTTACTTTCTTTGCTAGTAACAGGTCCGTCCATGAAAAAAATAGCAATGCTGAATGTTATTAGCACCCAAAAGACACCCATATAAAATAATTTTGCTTTATCTTTACTATGGTATTCTTTTTTCCAGTAAACTTTCTTGCGAAAGCTTAATTTAATTTCTTTAGGACTTTCCTTTCCCACCACCTGAGTTAAGTTTATAAAATCTTTAAGTTCACTACCAATATTTTTTTCAATTTCAGCACCTTTATTAACAGAACCAACTAATAATGGGTGGTACCAATAAACATCAACGAAAAAGAATAGCATCCATATGCATGCAGCACCGAGAGACAGAAAAAATGAAGCCGAGAGGTAATGACCAAACAACGGGATTGCAAACCCGGATTTGAAACTAACACCTATGGCTCCGATAAATGCAGATAAAATTAAAATAGCGAAATTTCGTATTTTCATTGCGAGATCATTAAAATGCTGTTGCGTTGAAATTACGTGCTTCCATATGTCAACTTTAATTTTAAGTAGTTCTGAGTGATCGATTTTATCATTGTTAGTTGTCATGTTTTTCCTCAAAGGCGCAGAACGTGAACATATTCAAAATATCAGAAAAATGGAGAGCTATATTTTGGCTGTGAATTTCTTTATTCTCTTCTTTAATCTTTCTTTCGTATTCTACATCTGCATCAGTCCAATGAGTAACATCACGAAGTAGATCATATCCTTCTAAATTATTCGAGAAATGAGTTGTTCCGTATTTTGCAAATACTGAGGAAACATGTGCTGATTGAGCCATTGCTATATCTTTCATTTCGCTATCCCCTATATATACACATTGTTCTGGATTAGCCTTAGCAAATTTTATAATATCTAACAAGATCTTAGGGTTTGGCTTAATTTCTCCTTTGGGAGTGTGGCAGTTTAATGTTTTCTTGAGTTGATAGCTTTCTTGCTTCATGATTCCTTCAGGAAGTGAATGATCCTCCGGAGAGAAAACAACATCTATAACTCCATCTAAATCGAGCTTTGAAAGTCTATAGTTTGTGTAATATTCCTTGGATTCGGTATAGGCAATAATTTTCACCCCTATATTTTTTAAAATGGATAACGTATCCATAACTGTTGGGTACAATTGTAGGCATCTTTTTCTTTCAGAGCGGTAAGCATGTATGGCTTCATCTAACTCTCTTAGTATCGACTCTTTATTGCCATATTTTTTGAGCAAAGAAGGTAACTCTTGCAAAACGAAGGAGTACTCCGCTGTCCCATATTTTTGATGGATTTCTTTGATTTCTGGCTTTAATACGGATAATGGAATCCCGCTTATCTTGGAAGCTGTTTTTATCATTGCGTTAAAACTGTTATACCATACATTGAACCAATCAAAGAGAGTATTGTCGACATCAGTGATTAAAACGTTTTTCATCGTTCCCTCATCGTTTTTTTTATTTGGCTGCTTCACAAAATTTACCCCACCAATTCATAAGCTCAATACGTTGGTTAATGTAAATAGCTCGGTTATATGCTTTACGAACTTCGTTTTTATCAGAATGCGCTAACGCTGATTCAATTACATCAGCATTAAATGCGGCCTCATTCAACGCTGTACTAGCTATAGATCTTAAACCATGGGCTACTAGTGTTCCAGCGTATCCAATTCGCTTTAATGCTGCATTAGCTGTCTGACTATTCATTGGCTGCTGAGGGTTATTTCGGCTGGGAAAAACATGTTCACGGCGAGCGCTGATTGGCTTCATCACGTCCAGAATCTCTAGTGCTTGGGGCGATAGAGGTACAATGTGCTCACGCTTTGCCTTCATCCGTTCGGCTGGAATAGTCCAGAGCTTTGCATCGAGATCGATCTCTGCCCAACGAGCTCCGGAGGCCTCAGAAGGGCGCACGAGCGTCAGGAGTTGCCATTCAATGAGACAGCGAGTCGGAACAGATAAATTTGACATGACTAAAGAACGCATCAACTTCGGCAGTTCTTCTGGCCGGAGCGTAGGCATGTTTTGTTTTTTAGGCTTCTCAAAGGCCATTCCAATACCTGATGCTGGGTTAGCATCAATCAGACCAGTGTTTATGGCATAAACCATTATCTCGTTAATGCGCTGCACAAGTCGACGTACAGTCTCAAGCGCCCCACGAGCTTTAATTGGCTCTAGCGCTTCAACCAAAGTTCGGGCTTTGATTTGCTGAACGGGGATCTTGCCGATGGCAGGGAATACATCTTTCTCCAATGAACGCCAAATGTCTTTTGCGTAGTCAGGGGTAACGCTTTTGCTTTTGAGCTGGAACCAGTTAGCGGCGACCGTTGAAAAAATACTATCCATAGCGATTTGCTGCTGTTCCTCTGCAACTTCGGCCTGAATTTGTGGGTCAATTCCGTTGGCTAACAAGGCAAGGTAATCCGCTCTTAACCCTCGGGCGTCAGCAAGTGAGAGGGCGGGGAAAGCACCTAGCCCCATCATTGTCCGCTGTTTTGTCGCCGGACGTTGGTAACGGAAACGCCAGAGCTTTTTCCCGCTGGTTTTCACTATCAGGAAAAGGCCATCGCCATCATGCAGTGTTAGATCCTTCTCTAACGCTTTAGCGCGCAGAACTTCTGTGTTGGTCAGGGGACGTGTTGTCCGTGCCACTTTGGCCGCTCCTTCATGAATTGGTATACGCTTTTGGGTATACATCCTACCGTATACCTAAACGTATACCAATAATCACCGGATTTTGATGGATGTTCTCGGACAATGACAGACACAAAAAAAGCCCGCATGGCTTGTGCCTTGCGGGCTTTCTGTACTTCACCGGACGTAACCGGATCATAATTTGGTGGAGCTGGCGGGAGTTGAACCCGCGTCCGAAATTCCTACATCCTCGGTACTACATGCTTAGTCAGTCTTTACATTCGCTTGCCAGCTGCGGACGGACACGCCACTAACAAACTAGCCTGATTAAGTTTTAACGCTTCAACCCCAGGCAGGGCTTCCACGCGATCTCTTTTGGGTTTGACCTCTCTTTGATCCCCGTCTTAAGAGCGGAAGCTAGGGAGAGAGGGCTCAGAGCAGGTTATTAAGCTGCTAAAGCGTAGTTTTCGTCGTTTGCGACTATTTTTTTGCGGCTTTTTACGAGGCCAACCGCCCCTCGGCATGCACCTTGGGTTTCGCAAATCCCGTCGAATCCAGAATCAGCCCCAATGTGTACGTTGAGTATAACAGATTTATGAATGCGCTTACCAGCCCTCGTTTCGAGGATTATGGCGTCAGGTTGGGTGAAAAATCAGCATCAACAATGATATAGCGTCAGGGTCAGCAAAACTGACCCTGATGGAAAGGGGAATTAACGACCCGCGTGCTTCATAATTCGGGCTTTATCTACCGCCCACTCGCGGTCTTTGATATCGGTACGCTTGTCGTGCTGCTTTTTACCTTTCGCTACGCCGATTTTGACTTTGCACCAGGCGTTCTTCCAGTACAGCGAAAGAGCGACCACAGTGTAACCTTCGCGGTTGATACGCCCGTACAGGGTATCCAGTTCACGCTGGTTGAGCAGGAGCTTGCGGGTACGCGTCGGGTCGCAGACGTAGTGAGTGGAAGCAACGGCCATTGGCGTAAAGTTGGCGCCAAACAGATAGGCTTCGCCATCTTTCAAAATGACATAGCTATCACCTATGTTGGCTTTACCTGCGCGGAGAGATTTTACTTCCCATCCCTGCAGGGCAAGACCAGCCTCGTATTCATCTTCGATAAAGTATTCATGACGGGCGCGTTTATTCAGCGCTATGGTGGCTGATCCAGGTTTGTGGGCTTTTTTCTTAGTCATAATATCCTGAAGTCATCGTCTTAAAACAGTCGTACCTCAATCTTCCCGCGAGGCGTAATGGGCTATCTTAGCACGAGTTGCGGTACAGCGTTTTTTTTAGCAGCAGATAAATGATATTATTTGCACCGTGTTTATATGTGGAACCTGCTATGCCTCAGATTAGCCGTACCGCCCTGGTGCCGTTCAGTGCGGAACAGATGTATCAACTGGTAAATGATGTGAAGTCCTACCCTGATTTTCTGCCGGGCTGTACCGGTAGCCGGGTTTTGGAGCTCGGGCCGACGCAGATGACCGCGGCGGTTGACGTATCCAAAGCGGGTATCAGCAAGACCTTCACAACGCGAAATACGCTGACCAGTAACCAAAGTATTCTCATGAGTCTGGTCGATGGTCCGTTTAAGAAGCTGATTGGCGGTTGGAAATTTATCCCCCTAAGCCCGGAAGCGTGCAAAATTGAGTTTCATCTCGATTTTGAATTCACCAATAAGCTGATTGAAATGGCGTTTGGTCGCATTTTCAAAGAGCTGGCCATGAATATGGTGCAGGCGTTCACGACGCGGGCAAAAGAGGTCTACAGTGCTGGCTAACATCGTCGTTGAAGTAGCCTACGCGCTGCCGGAAAAGCAGTATCTGCAAAGCGTTAAGCTGGAAGAGGGCGCGACGGTCGAGCAGGCGATCGTGGCCAGCGGTCTTCTGGCGCTGCGTGATGATATCGATCTGGCGAAGAACAAGGTGGGTATTTATAGCCGCCCGGCGAAGCTTCAGGATCGGGTCCACGATGGCGATCGGGTAGAGATCTATCGGCCGCTGATTGCAGACCCGAAAGAACTGCGTCGCCAGCGGGCTGAGAAGAGCGCGGGAAAGTAACCGTTTCGCGCAAAGCTCAGAGATAAAAAAAGCGCTCATTGAGCGCTTTTTGCATATTGATAGCCTTACTCCGCCGTCAGGGCAGGTTTGTTATCAATGTTGGTCAGCACACCGCTGCTGTTGAAGGTCAGGGTAAGCGTCTGTTGGGTAACTTTTTCATGCCCAGGCTGCTGACGGAAAACGTAGAACCAGGTATTGGTGCCAAACGGATCCGACATCATCGGGGTACCAAGAGCATAGGCAACCTGTTGTTGCGTCATGCCGACACGAATTTTTGCTACGTCGGTTGGTGCCAGATAGTTACCCTGGTTAATGTCAGGACGGTAAACCACTCGTTCCAGAGTGGAACAGCCTGCGGTCAACATAAGAAGAACCGCTGCGGCAGCAGTCAGCATTTTACAGCGCATAGTGATTTGATTCCTTTTTGGGCCCGAGCAGTACGTGGCTCATCTGTAATATGCCGATGATAATAGACCTTTGCCCGGTTGGGAACCTTCGGCTGCAGGTCTATCGGCAATTTGCTGTTCACTATGACTCTGTGAAAATCAAAAAGTTTAGGCGGCAAGCAACTCTTTCGCGTTTGCCAGGGTATTACGAGTGACTTCACTACCGCCCAGCAGGCGGGCCAGTTCCTGCAAACGAGCGCGTTTATCCAGAGGGTGCATGTGCGTCTCGGTCATTTCACCGTCCGTTTCCTTGCAGACGAAGAAATGGTGATGTCCACAACCGGCAACCTGCGGTAAGTGGGTGACGCACATCACCTGGGTTGATTCGCCTAATTGACGCAGCAGTTTACCGACGACCGCCGCCGTAGGGCCGCTGATGCCGACATCCACTTCATCGAAAATCAACGCCGGAGTTTCCATCTTACGCGCGGTGATGACCTGAATCGCCAGCGCAATACGTGACAGCTCGCCTCCGGAGGCAACTTTAGCAATCGGCTGCAGCGGCTGACCCGGGTTAGTGGTGACGCGGAATTCGATATGGTCCGCGCCTTCAGCCGTAAGGTGGCGTTCATCAAACGCGACATCAATGGCGAACACACCGTGCGGCATCGAGAGTGAGTGCATACTCTCCGTAATTAGCCGAGTCAATTCATCGGCGCTATTTTGGCGCAGGGTATGCAGCTGCTTTGCCGTATCCAGCGCCAGCTGATGATGCTCAACGACCAGTTGGCTAAGAGATTCCAGAGAACCGGCGCTATCATCCAGCATACGCTGCTCTTCCAGTAGTGATTGGTAAAGGTCAGGAAGCTCTTCGGGCGTGATTTGGTGCTTCCGCGCCAGGGCGATCTGTCGGGAGATACGCTGCTCCAGCTCAAACAGGCGGTTCGGATCGAGATCGAGGCGATCGTGATAATGGCGCAGTTCGTCCGTTGCTTCGCTAAGCTGGATAGACGCCTCTTCAAGCATATCGAGTACCCCGGAGAGGTTACTGTCCATACCTGCCAGCTCGCTGACCAGCTGCTTCGCGGCGTACAGTTGACTCTGCAGGTTGGATTCTTCGCCGTCCGCCAGTACCGTCAGCGCATGCTGGCAGGTCGTCAGCAGCTGACCGCTGTTAGCCAGACGTTTGTACTCTTCGTCAATTTGTTCGAATTCACCCGACTGCGGGTTGAACTCGTTTAGCTCTTTTAATTGATATTGCAGCAGGTCCGCACGGGCTGCGCGCTCCTGGCTTTGCTGCTGATGCTGCGCCAGATCGCGACAGCTTTTATGCCACTGACGATAGCGCTCTGCCATTATCTGAGTAAGCGCATACTCACCGGTATAGCCATCAAGCAGCGTCTTCTGGTGTTCGGGTTTAGTCAGCAGCTGGTGGGCATGCTGGCCGTGGATCTGGATAAGCAGTTGACCCAGATCGCGAAGCTGGGATAAAGGGACAGCCGTGCCGTTAATAAAACCGCGAGAGCGGCCGTCTGCGCTGATGACGCGGCGAAGTAAACACTCACGCCCGTTTTCCAGCTGGTTCTGTTCCAGCCAGCGCTGAGCGGCAGGTGTGTCTTTCAGGGAGAAGCGGGCGCATAGATCAGCCCGGTTGGCGCCTCTGCGCACCATATCGGCTTCCGCCCGACCACCGAGGCACAGCCCCAGCGCGTCGATAGCGATCGATTTACCGGCGCCGGTCTCGCCGGTAATGGCGGTCATACCGCTGTGAAAATCGATTTCAAGCTCACGGACAATAGCAAAATTACTAATAGTGAGTTGTGCCAACATAGCTGCCTTCCTGTATGAAAAACCATTACTGTGTTTTCGTACAGTATAATCTGGTTTTTTATCCAGTAAAGGGGCTGGCTATAAAATCAGAACAATTTTTTCGACCAGCCAAGCTTGGTGCTTAATGTATTGAAATAGCTGTAATCTTTTGGATGGATGAGATTAAGGTGATAATCACAGCGGCGGATCAGCACATCTTCACCATCCTGAATTGGAAGCGCTATCTGGCTATCGCAGCTAATTTCGAGGTCGCTACAGCGTTGAGAAAAGCGCAGGCGAATGGTGCTGTCACCGTTGATCACCAGCGGGCGTGCCGAGAGCGTATGCGGGAACATGGGGACCAGGGTGATAGCATCCAGTGAAGGCGTGAGAATCGGCCCTCCGGCAGAGAGTGAATAAGCCGTGGAGCCGGTGGGCGTGGAGATAATCAGGCCATCGGAGCGCTGAGAGAAAGCAAACACCTCATCAATGTAAACTTCAAACTCAATCATATGCGCCACTTTGCCGGGGTGCAGGACAACTTCATTAATTGCCGTGCTGATGCGCTTCTGGCAATCCTGCTGACACACCTGAGCTTCCAGCAGAAAGCGTTTTTCGGCGATATAGTGGCCTTCGAGCACATCGGCGAGCTGCTGTAGCGCGTTATCCGGGTCGAGATCGGTCAGAAAACCGAGGTTGCCGCGGTTAATCCCAATAACGTTAATGTCGTAGCGCGCCAGCGTACGCGCTGCGCCGAGCATATTGCCATCGCCGCCAACCACGACGGCCAGGTCTGCCTGTTGGCCAATTTCGGCCAGCGTCCCGGTCTTCACATTGCTGAGCTGCAGTTCATGCGCGATTTGCTGCTCAACCAGCACTTCATAACCTTTGCTGGACAGCCAGCGCCAGAGCATTTCATGTGTGGTCAGCGCGGTTGGGTGACGAGGGTGTCCCACAATGCCTATACACTTGAAGTGGTTCTTCATGATCTGGATGTCCTTGCGTTAAATGAATAGTGACAATCTGGCCGCGTTCCCTTGAAACCAGGAAACTGATCCCCATAATAAGCGAAGTTAGCGAGATGAATGCGAAAAAAACGCGGAGAAATTCATGAGTAGTAAAGAACAGAAAACGCCTGAGGGGCAAGCCCCGGAAGAAATTATCATGGATCAGCACGAAGACGTTGAGGCGGTTGAATCAGACGCTTCTGCTGAGCAGGTGGATCCGCGCGATGAAAAAATTGCGAATCTGGAAGCTCAGCTTGCTGAAGCGCAGAAGCGCGAACGTGAAGTATTGCTGCGTGCGAAAGCCGATGAAGATAACCTGCGCCGCCGTACCGAGCTGGATATCGAAAAAGCGCATAAGTTTGCGCTGGAGAAATTCGTCAACGAGCTGCTGCCGGTCATCGACAGCCTGGATCGCGCGCTGGAAGTCGCTGATAAAGCTAACCCGGATATGGCGCCGATGGTTGAAGGCATCGAACTGACGCTGAAGTCCATGCTCGACGTGGTACGTAAGTTCGGCGTGGAAGTGATTGGCGATACGAACGTGCCGCTGGATCCGAACGTCCATCAGGCCATTGCGATGGTTGAGTCCGAAGACGTCGCGCCAGGCAACGTGCTGGGCGTTATGCAAAAGGGTTATACCCTGAACGGTCGTACTATTCGCGCGGCGATGGTCACCGTCGCGAAAGCGAAGTAAATAAGCGAAACGGCTACCGCGAGGTGGCCGTTTTTCTATTCCCTTCTGCCAGTCCGCAGGGTGGCTATGACTCAGCCACGCTCTCGCGAATGGGTTTAACCGGCATCACCTTCACCCGTTTAATCATATTCTCCTGAACATCAAGAATATCGATATCATACTGTTCGATGCGTACGCGGGTACCCGGAGCGGGGATCTCTTCGAGTGCTTCGAGGATGATACCGTTAATGGTTCGCGCTTCATCTTCCGGGAGATGCCAGTTAAATGCCTTGTTGATTTCCCGTACGTTGGCGGTTCCATCGATAATCACTGAGCCATCATTAAGCGGCGTCACCTCTTCAGCAAGCGTAGGCGACATTGAAGTCGTAAAATCGCCGACGATCTCTTCGAGAATATCCTCAACCGTAACCAGCCCCTGAATGTCGCCATATTCATCAACGACCAGACCCACTTTCTTTTTATTGCGCTGGAATTTCACCAGCTGCGTACTGAGCGGCGTTCCTTCCGGCACGAAGTAAATTTCATCGGCGGCGCGCAGCATGACTTCTTTTGTGAACTCTTTTTTCTCGGTCATCAGGCGATAAGCTTCGCGTACCCGCAGCATGCTGATGGCATCGTCCAGCGTGTCGCGGTACAGCACGATGCGCCCGTGCGGAGAGTGAGTCAACTGGCGGACAATGGATTTCCAGTCGTCGTTAATATTGATACCGACAATATCGTTGCGCGGGACCATGATGTCGTCAACGCTGACTTTCTCGAGGTCCAGCACGGAGAGCAGCATGTCCTGATTGCGGCGGGAGATCTGCGAACGTGATTCATTAACGATAGTACGCAGCTCATCTTTGCTTAATGCCCCGCTAATGACAATGTCGGTTTTAATGCCCATCATGCGCATCAGAATGCGGGTAATCGTGTTGAGCAACCACACCAGCGGCATCATCAGTATTTGCAGCGGCGCGAGCAGGAGGCTGCTGGGATAGGCGACCTTTTCCGGATAGAGCGCCGCAATGGTTTTTGGCAGCACTTCGGCAAACACCAGCACCACAAACGTCAGGACGCCGGTGGCAATGGCGACGCCGGCATCGCCGTACAGGCGCATGCCCACAATGGTGCCCAACGCCGAGGCAAGAATGTTGACGAGGTTATTGCCAATGAGAACCAGGCTAATGAGACGGTCAGGCTTACGCAGGAGCTTTTCGACGCGTTTTGCCTGACGATTGCCCTGCTTGGCCATATGACGCAGGCGATAGCGGTTTAGCGTCATCATGCCGGTTTCTGAACCGGAGAAATAGGCGGAGATAACCACCATGACGATCAGCGTCACGATCAGCGTGGTGGTGGAGATATGTTCCACTTGGGCTTCCTTAAAGACTTAGCTCATGAACTGTTGCAATACGCGGCTACCAAAGTAGGCCAGCGTCAGCAGCCCTGCGCCAGTCACGTTAAACCAGACGACCCGGCGTCCGCGCCACCCTTCATGATAGTGGCCCCAAAGCAGGACGATATAAACGAACCACGCAATAATAGACAGTACTGCTTTATCAATGTTTTCCGCGCTAAACAGGTTGTGCATATAAAACAACCCGGTGCACAGCGTCAGGGTTAATAGCACCACGCCTATCTGGGTGATGTGGAACATTTTACGTTCAATGCTCATCAGCGGCGGCATTTCGCTACTGAAGGTCAACTTTTTATTCTTCAACTGATAATCAATCCACGCCAGCTGCAGAGCGTAAAGCGCAGCGATAATCAGCGTAGCATAAGAAAAGAGCGACAGGCCGATATGGACCAACATCCCCGGCGTGGTTTCCAGATGCGTGATGTACTCGTTCGGCATAAAGGTCGCGAACGCGAGGTTGATTAAGGCGAAGGTGTAGACAATGGGCAGCAATAGCCAGCCGCGATTACGCGAAGCGACGATGGTCATCACCGTACAGATCATCAGGCTGACCAGCGATCCCACGTTTAATAGACTGAGGTTCTGCCCGCTTTCGCCGCCGGGAAAAATGCGTGACTCTAGCGCGAAGGCGTGACAAATCAACGCAATAGTTGCGGAAAGAATCGCCATCCGCCGCCAGCTGCTGTTTTTTTGCAGCAGGCCAGGGACGATCAGCGCGAGGCTGATGGAGTAGGCGACAAGAGCGAGTAGAGCAAAAACAGGCATATGGGCGTCGACTGTTGACTAAATAGTAAAGAGAAGCAGTATAGCGTCACGCGACTCTGGCTCCAACCGTTGCAGCACATTCGCGTTTATGTCGTGTTATACTGCGCCCATTCCGTTTTTGTGTCGCTGCGGCGACCGACCGTTTCCACCTCAGGCGAGAGACAATGTTTGATAATTTAACCGATCGTTTGTCGCGTACGCTGCGCAACATTAGCGGCCGCGGACGCCTTACTGAAGACAATATTAAAGATACCCTGCGCGAAGTGCGTATGGCGCTGCTGGAGGCGGACGTTGCTCTGCCTGTGGTACGTGACTTCATCAACCGCGTAAAAGAAAGCGCGGTAGGTCATGAAGTCAACAAAAGCCTGACCCCGGGCCAGGAGTTCGTCAAAATCGTGCGCAACGAACTGGTTGCCGCGATGGGCGAAGAGAACCAGGCGCTGGATTTAGCCGCGCAACCGCCAGCCGTGGTGCTGATGGCCGGTTTGCAGGGGGCGGGTAAAACCACCAGCGTCGCGAAGCTGGGTAAGTTCCTGCGTGAAAAGCACAAGAAGAAAGTGCTGGTGGTTTCCGCTGACGTCTATCGCCCTGCGGCGATCAAGCAGCTGGAAACGCTGGCCGAGCAGGTTAGCGTTGATTTCTTCCCGTCTGACGTAGGTCAGAAGCCGGTTGATATCGTTAATGCCGCGCTGAAGGAAGCGAAGCTCAAATTCTACGACGTGCTGCTGGTGGATACCGCCGGTCGTCTGCACGTTGATGAAGCGATGATGGATGAGATTAAGCAGGTTCATGCGTCTCTCAATCCAGTAGAAACCCTGTTTGTTGTCGATGCGATGACCGGCCAGGATGCGGCGAACACGGCGAAAGCGTTTAACGAGGCCCTGCCGTTGACCGGGGTCGTGCTGACCAAAGTGGACGGCGACGCCCGCGGCGGTGCGGCGCTGTCGATTCGTCATATCACCGGCAAGCCGATTAAATTCCTTGGCGTTGGCGAGAAAACCGAAGCGCTGGAGCCGTTCCACCCGGACCGTATCGCTTCCCGTATTCTCGGCATGGGCGACGTTCTGTCGCTGATCGAAGATATCGAAAGTAAGGTTGACCGTGCGCAGGCTGAAAAGCTGGCTTCCAAACTGAAAAAAGGCGACGGTTTTGATCTCACCGATTTCCTTGAACAGCTGCGGCAGATGAAAAACATGGGCGGTATGGCCAGCCTGATGGGCAAGCTGCCGGGCATGGGACAGATACCGGACAACGTTAAATCGCAGATGGACGATAAGGTGCTGGTGCGTATGGAAGCCATCATCAACTCGATGACGCTGAAAGAGCGCGCGAAACCGGAAATTATTAAAGGTTCGCGCAAGCGCCGCATCGCCGCAGGCTGCGGAATGCAGGTGCAGGATGTGAACCGTCTGCTCAAACAGTTTGACGATATGCAGCGCATGATGAAGAAGATGAAGTCGAAAGGCGGCATGATGAAGATGATGCGCGGAATGAAAGGTATGATGCCGCCTGGGTTCCCCGGGGGGCGATAGTATCGTCGCTATTTTGCTGTCGGGCGCGCTTCTTTTTTTATCCATTGTTGGCGCGCTCTGGCTCAGTTACCCCATTTAGGGGGCCTTCCACGGCAGAGTTTATAACTGCTGATTGCAATTTCCCCAGAAATCAGTAAAATTTTCGGGCTTTTAATATGACACCGGGCTCCGTTCCTCGATGGGGCCCGGTGTTTTATTCACACAAGAGGATGTTATGGTTACTATTCGTTTAGCACGTCACGGCGCGAAAAAGCGTCCGTTCTACCAGGTTGTTGTTACCGACAGCCGTAATGCACGCAACGGTCGCTTCATTGAGCGCGTTGGTTTCTTCAACCCGATCGCTTCTGCGACCGAAGAAGGAACTCGTCTGGATCTGGATCGTATCGCTCACTGGGTTGGCCTGGGCGCTACTGTTTCCGATCGCGTAGCTGCGCTGATCAAAGCCGCTAACAAAGCAGCTTAATCTGTCACGGTGGTCATGATGAGCAAGCAACACACCGCACAAGCACCTGTTGAACCGATTGTATTAGGCAAGATGGGTTCTTCCTACGGTATCCGTGGTTGGCTCAGAGTGTTTTCCTCCACCGAAGACGCCGAAAGCATTTTTGACTATCAGCCCTGGTTTATCCAGAAGCGGCGAACCTGCTGACGAATTGTGAAATTGTCGTGGATTCATCGCAGCTGCCTGCGCTTGAAGAGGGTGACTATTACTGGAAAGACCTGATGGGCTGCCAGGTAGTGACCACTGAAGGCTATGGTCTCGGTAAAGTCATCGATATGATGGAAACTGGATCTAATGACGTTCTCGTCATCAAGGCAAACCTGAAAGATGCATTTGGTATCAAGGAGCGGCTGGTTCCGTTCCTCGATGGGCAGGTTATCAAGAAAGTCGATCTCGCTACTCGTACTATCGAAGTAGATTGGGATCCTGGTTTTTAAATTCTCCGGATAAACGGTAAAAAAACGGCGCTATGGGGATTGGCTTGTGTTTATAGGTATCGTTAGCCTGTTTCCTGAAATGTTCCGCGCAATTACCGATTACGGGGTAACTGGCC
>ENA-UOZS01000075-UOZS01000075.1-food-metagenome-genome-assembly--contig:-NODE-75-length-50553-cov-24.796606_pt1 | contig 50553 bp, 56 predicted proteins | sample MGYA00249875_ERZ772737 | MGnify/ENA primary metagenome ERZ772737 (study PRJEB29005, sample SAMN08379463) | food metagenome | isolation source: cheese - non spiked | study: EMG produced TPA metagenomics... | reverse complement strand
GCACCGAGGCGTCGCATTCTTCAGATGGTTCAACCCTTAAGTTAGCGCTTATGGGGGAAGCCCCCGCCATTCAGGGGAGATGATGTCTGACAAGCCTGAAGCGCCTTTATGAAGGGGTTACCGTTCACCGGTAGCCCCTTTTTCCTGCTTACAGGAAAAAAAGCCCGCACGACAGGCGGGCAAAAATCTTTCATCTACCTACAACACAGATTCAATGAATCGCAAGTCACATTAACATCCTTCATTCTTCGTAACACCCTGTCATCAGTCTGAAAAAAAAGTGATTGATTGTGAACATTTGGGTTCTGGTGATAAGTTCTCTCTGTAGCGTAGCCCTCTTTACGGAGGGGTGGAAACAGCAACGGCAGAGTTAAAAGACCACGAGTCAGTGAGGCTGTCCAAAGGCTCCCCGGGGAAACCCGGCGCTACATCAGGTTGCATAGCACTTAACCCGCCCGCCTGCCGGGTTTTCCTTCCGGAAAAGTGCTGCTATAACTTATTCGTGCAATGCGCGGTATCCGCTTTCCTGGTAAATCAGTCGCCCGGTCTGCCAGGTGATACTGCAGTTCATTCCTTATATGATACAGTGATGTTCGCCTGCTTTTTAAGCAGGCTTTTTTTGTTGATTATGTATGACATCTGTCATACAGTTGATTGCGTAATGAACAGAAATTGTTCCACTTAACTCAGTGAGGCGAAGCGCAGTCGCGGGTGAGCCAAAGGAGAGCCAGCATGAACTTCACGATAAAATCCCGTAAAACCGGCGAAATTTTCAGTTTTTACGCACCCGACAGTGGCGGTTATGTTCACCTGGAGTCCCCGGGGCACCCTGGTAACACCGGCGCCCAGATTTGCTGTGGTGGAGGGTTCATGGGGAGTACGCTTTCCTGTGGCGCTTCTGAGGACGATCTGGCCAGTGTTGCCCGTAAATGGTACCGACAGTTCGTGAGGGAGCGGCGCAAATTCTTAATTATGTCGGGCCAGTATTCTGAGGATAACCAGTGAAAAAAGAGATCTCCCGCAACCCCTCTTTCACACCTTCGCCTAAGCTGCGAGCACATCTGAACTCCCACAGGGAAGGGGTGACTGAACGGCTGAATAATATCTTTGATCGCTATGCGCATCTGGTTCGCGCCTGTGCCCTTCCTCTCGATGCCGAAGAAACACAGGTTCTGCTTAATGTGCTGAATGGCTCCGTTGTGGAACCCGCCTTTATTGAATATCTGGCTCAGGAAATTCGGGACTCGGATGATTATCTGGAAGGGATACCCGCAGCTAAATCACTGTACGAAAAGTGTCAGTCAGCGACCTATCCGCAATTGCTGGCCACCGTCGAACGGCTCGATCGCTGAAGAAGGTAAATCCGATGAGTGACGTACTTTCCTGCAGACAACTTACGGCTAATCTTAAGATGATTGCCGGGGCGATTGGCTGCCTCAACAGGAACGATGTTGCACAAATTATCAGCCTGGGCGGTGTTCAATGTTCAAAAAGCCGGGCCGACTCGATAATCCGCAGTGCCGGGGCGGAAAAAAATGCATCCGGTAATTCTCATCTTCGCGGAGCCAGAATAAAACGATCCGCAGATGTCACACCGGAAGAATTCAATGCGTTTTGTGCAGGGCTGAAAACATTTCTTGTCTCGTTTGAAACGAATAATGTGAGTGAAAACAATGATAAGTAAGCTCCTGACCTGTCTGTGCTCCGGACAAATGCAGTTTCAGGAATTAATAAATCCCTATATATGGCAGCGTTAATTTTGTGACGCGGATTATTACATCCAGCCCGCTTATTGAGCTGTAGATATTGATTTATGTTGATTGTTCTCGATTCGTCCATTGGATCAGCCCGTTATTTCTCTGCGGGCTTTTGTTCTTATATTCCTCCGTTCCTTCCTGTGATGGCTTTATTTCCTGCTGTGTCCCTTTTTAAAACTGAAAAGGATTAAAAGCACACCCACACTGGACACCTTCGGCTCCTGGCCAGCTGCGCTGTCCGGTCGTCGAGCCACACTCCGCTAACCGCGAAAAGACGCGGTAAGCTCCGCCGAACCCGCAAGCGGTTTCGGGCCTGACGGCTAGTGTCTGATGTCTGAGGTCAGGGTCAACGGCAGCGCTTGCTGCGACCGTTCCGGCCGCGCCGCTTTCACCGTGCCGGCGATAAAGCTGCCGGCACTCTGCAGGGCAACGCCGTTTCGCGCCCGCGCTCTTCGTCGTTGCGGCGGATGCCTGCTCCTTTCCCCTGGCGCCGTATCACCCGTTTGAGTCCATTCGCCGGGGCTGAGACAAGCACAGTCGCCATCATCCGTCCAGGGTAAATGGCACGCGGTAAACCGCGCCCTGGACAGCTGCTGTCGCCCGTGCTCGTTTACGCCCTCGCGGCGAACGGCTCTCAAACGGGTGAAGGTTTTATCCAGGGGGCAGGTTCAGCAGGTCCCCGCAAAACGTCAAAACCGCGGCCCCGGCAACTCAACGGGTGATGGTTTTAAAAGGCATAAAAACAGACAAAGGAGAAAGCTGGATGAGCACACAAAACGTCAACGTAAAACCCTCCACCAAAGAAAGCACAACCCTCCGGACTGACGGTTTTGTGCGCAACATTCATTCCCGAAACCCATTCGATGTTATCCGCGCCGATGTAGTGCTGGAACGTATCGAGAAAAAGGCTGGTCGGTGCTGCGGGATGCATTACGAGCTGTATCAGGCCCATCTGCTGGGTGGTGCGCTGGATTATCTGGATGCGCTGCCGTTAAAAGACCGTCCGGTGTTAATGGGCGCTGCGGCAAAGCGCGGCTATCTGCTGACGCTAGCCGAAGAGGAACGCGCGCTGGAAGCACGGGATGTACTGATGAGTGAACTGGCGGCAAACGACTGCTGAGAAATAAACACGGATGGCGGCGTATCGCTGCCATCCCTTAAAGACCAGAGGTAACGCAAAATGAAAGTATACGGCCATCAACACTCATCAGAGGTTTTCTCCCGGGAAACTTCCCCATCCTGTTTTGAACCAAAAGCGGAAAAGGTGATCGCTTTTCATGGAAAGGATGCCAGTTACGCCTATAACGTGCTGGCCGATCTGAAAGCCGCAGGTGCTTCATATACGCGCCGGAATATCATCGCCGATATGTTCCGCCGTCTGGGTGTGGAATGAGGTCTGGGCAATGGAACACGTGAAAAGACAAATCCAGCAGGGGGCAGGGAACGCCTATTATGCGGGGATGCAGTGGCGCGGTATTACACTCGGACACGCCGATGCTGCAGCGCTTAATCAGTTTGATATCGATATCAGCAAAGCTCAGGCACCCGAAGCACGCACCTGGTTGCTTCAGAACAAAGCGGAATTCATAGCTCTTATGCTGGGTATTGAGATTGTAAAGATCGGGTAGTGAGAAGTCAGCTAACTTAGCCCTTGAGCTAAGTTAGCTTTTAAGCTAACGTATACACATACGGACCAGAGATTACATTCATGTTCACAGTCATCTTTCATGATGAGGCTGAAAAAGAGTTTACGGCTCTGCCTGCTGCCATTCGTGCAAAAATGGCCAGGCTACTCATGAAGCTGGAAGCAAACCCTCGCCAGCTACGCGAGCCAGATACCAAGCCGCTTGGAAACGGCCTTTTCGAAATACGTACAATGGGGGCAGATATCGCCCGCGGAATCTGGGTATATCAGAGTGGTGAACGTATTTTTCTACTTCGGATCTTTATCAAAAAATCGCCAAAAACGCCCCCGGCAGAAATAGATCAGGCACTTCGCAGACTGGAGGAAATGCAGAATGAAATATAAAACCCTTAGCCAGGTTCATACCGAAGCAATGAACGATCATGAGTACAGCGCGGCATTCGAGGCAGAAGAAGCCTCGGAGCTACTTCGGGAAACCTTAGCAACATGGCGAAAAGATGCGGGTTTGACGTCGGCACAGGTTGCAGAACGTATGGGCATCAAAGCGCCTACTATCTCACGTATGGAGAAGAACGCTGCGCGAATGAGTATTCAGACGCTGATTCGGTACGCCAGAGCCTGCGGTGTTAACTTTAAAATTCAGCAGGTTTGAATGATTAGCGATGCCAATAAAGCGGTGAATGACCTGGCGAGTATTGTCCCTCTGCTGGGTGGCAGTTCGTCCCGCAAAGATTACGAAGATGTACGTAAACTCGTTGAGTATCTTCTGGAACATGACCCGGACAGCCCGCTGGTTGATATACTGACTGCCCGCATTGATGCCTGGGAAAATAACGCGGTGGAATTTACGCGCATCGAAGCTGGTAAAAACGGTGTGTCGTTGCTGCGGGTTCTTTTGCAGCAACGCGGGCTTTCACAGTCCGATTTTGAAAACGAGATAGGCAAAAAATCACTCGTCAGCCGGATCCTCAGTGGTGAACGCAGTCTGACACTCGATCACATGCGGGCGCTGGCAAATCGATTTCAAATCCCGGTCTCGATGTTTGTTGACTGATTCGGGAACAGAGCAGGCGAAGGGGGCATCGGTCCCCGTCTGGCCGCGCCTCGAAAGACCGCGCGCCTGCGGCGCCGGGAAAACCGGGCCGCGCTGACGCGCCGCCCGCATTTCCTTTCCGCGTCTTCCCTGTTTGCTGCCTGCTGTCTGCCTGCTTCCTCTTCTTCTCCCTGCTGTGATGCCTCTTTTTAACCCTTAAAGGCTTTAAAAGCACACCCATACTGGACACCTTCGGCTCCCGGCCAGCTGCGCTGTCCGGTCGTCGAGCCACACTCCGCTAACCGCGAAAAGACGCGGTAAGCTCCGCCGAACCCGCAAGCGGTTTCGGGCCTGACGGCTAGTGTCTGATGTCTGAAGTCAAGGTCAACGGCAGCGCTTGCTGCGGCCGTTCCGGCCGCGCCGCTTTCACCGTGCCGGCGAAGGACTGCCGGCACTCTGCGGGGCAACGCCGTTTCGCGCCCGCGCTCTTCGTCGTTGCGGCGGGTGCCTGCTCCTTTCCCCTGGTACCCGTATCACCCGTTTGAGTCCATTCGCCGGGGCTGAGACAAGCACAACCCGTCTTGCTGTCCAGGGGACGGCAGGGCCTTTCGCAATAAATTTTTCCCGGCCATTCCGCTGCGCTTCATTAGACCGAAAAAAATTTCCCGCTCACCCCCGGACATCTGCACCGGGCCGTGCTCGTTTACGCCCTCGCGGCGAACGGCTCTCAAACGGGTGAAGGTTATATCCAGGGGGCAGGTTCAGCAGGTCCCCGCACAAAGTCAAAACCGCGGCCCCGGCAACTCAACGGGTGATGGTTAAAAAATTAAACAGGTGAAGGAGAATAATATGCGTTTAGCATCCCGATTTGGACTTACTCATTCCATTCGTCAGGAACGCCCACTGACTAACGATGAATTAGTCAAGGTTGTACCTTCTGTGTTTTCAGAAGAAAAGCATAATTCACGTAGTGATCGCTATACCTATATTCCAACCATTACACTGCTGGATAAATTACGTGAAGAAGGTTTCCAGCCATTTTTTGCCTGTCAGTCACGAGTAAGGGATGAGGATAAACGGGGGCATACTAAGCATATGGTAAGACTTCGCCGTGAAGGGGCCAATAAAGGAACAGAAGTACCCGAAATCATTCTTCTTAACTCGCATGATGGATCGTCCAGTTATCAAATGATCCCGGGTATGTTCCGTTTTGTATGCACAAATGGCCTTGTGTGCGGTACGTCGTTTGGTGAGATTCGTGTACCTCATAAAGGTGATATTGTGGGAAGGGTTATCGAAGGTGCTTACGAAGTTCTGGGAATTTTCGATAAAATAACTGAAGGCGTTGATGTCATGAAGTCTATTGCCTTAACCAAGGAAGAACAGCGTCTGTTTGGACAAGCTGCATTAACCTACCGATATGAAGATGAAAATAAATCTCCGGTCAGTATTGAACAGATAATTCATCCGCGCCGTTATGAAGATAAAAAAGATGACATCTGGACTACATATCAAAGGGTCCAGGAAAATCTGATTAAAGGCGGTTTGCCTGGCCGAACTGAAAAAGGGAAAAGAACAACAACCCGGCCAGTAAAAGCAATCGATGGTGATGTTAAACTCAATAAGGCATTGTGGTTAATTGCGGAGAAATTCCGCACTCTTAAAGGCTAATTATAAGCGCCGGGCAGCTGTCCGGCGTTTTGATGGTGGGAATACTTATGTTTGAATTTAAAGCTGTCTGTATCAGTATTTCACATATGGAAGAAGGTGATATCAGAGTTCTTCAGGTGCTTTCATCAACAACCAATTATCTAACTTGCGATAGTTACTTAGAGTGGATACATGATACACCTTATGGTTGTGTTATAAGGATGTATGATTTCAAACGCCATCTTCTGGCGCTAAAAAGAAGTGGGGTGTCAAAATTTTTACGCAAAAATCTCATACTAATGCACCGGGAGGGCGGGTATCTGCTTTTTAATTTTGAAAGTGATGCCGATTATTATCCAGGTATAGATGCCGTAGATTTTTAAGAAATTCAAGCCTTCTTATATCAGAAGGTTTTTTAGTTCATGGCGATTTTCTGATCTTTAGAAGAAGTTCGTTTGCTTGCTTTGATAGCCGTGTAGTAGTAATGGATCTTCTTCGCATACTCGTAACGTCTTGCTGCCTGGCGCGGGGTCTTTTTGAAGCCTGCATTGTATGCCCCGACTGCATCCCACGAAACGCCCCACTTTTTAAACGCCTGAGCCAGATAATAGGCTCCGGTGTAGATGTTAAGACAAGCATCGCTAAGAAGATGATCCGGTTTTATTCCATATCGCGACAGTTCGTTGAAATGCTGCGAGTCAATTTGCATCAAGCCTGATCCATAACCCGTAACAGGATTACGCCCAATCGCATCAATTTTAAATCGTGATTCTTGCCATGATATAGCACGCAGGAGATCCGGATCAATTTTGTAATCCCTGCCAGCCATATCAAAGCAGTCTGCTGCCATTGATGACAATGGTATTAAAGACAGGATGATACCAAACGCTACTCCCTTCATGAATTCCCCTCCGTGCCAAATCCCGGAATAACCTTAACCCATCCAAGACCGAGACTCAACATATATGCACTCCTCACCACAAAATCACCACACACTACGCAAAATTAAAATTTTGCAGATTTCACTTTAGCTTCAGTGGCTTAACTGTAGTTATATTACATTATGTTATTTTTCTTTATATATATGTGAGTTGCCGGCGAGTCAGTAGTAAGTCGTCGGTAAGTCTATAGCGACTCGTTTATGACTCACTCTTTTATAATCATATATTTAAAGCGACTTAACTCTAGACTTAAGTCGTCATATGACTCGTAATGCAACTTTCTTAGACTCTAGACTTAAGTTTAGAGTTGTAAAGAAGGTAAACTCGCGTTATCTTCTCGCCATAATAACTTGCTTGATGCTGTTTTTAATAAAGGAACCGATATGGCCAGGGTACAAGCTTATGCTAGTGATGAAGTTGCAGAGAAAATTAATGCAATAGTGGAAAAGCGAAGGGCTGAAGGGGCAAAGGAAAAGGATGTCAGTTTTTCAAGTGTCGCTTCGATGCTCCTTGAATTAGGGCTTAGGGTTTATGAGGCTCAAATGGAAAGAAAAGATTCAGGGTTTAACCAAACTGAGTTTAATAAGATTTTGCTTGAGAATGTCATGAAGACTCAGTTTACTGTATCCAAACTTTTGGCTATTGGCTCTCTAAGCCCTCATGTTACAGGTGATGAACGATTCGAGTTCCGCAGCATGGTGAGTAACATTCGAGAAGATGCAAAAGATGTTATTTCTCACTTCTTCCCCGAGCAGGAAGAAGAGTAAGAACTGGTGTGTGTTTATGGTGGTTTGTAATTAATTCAGCAGTAAAAAAAATAATGAACTAGCTTTAAAAAGTGACATGGAAGAATAAGGAATATAGAATACTTACAGGGTTGTAATAAAATTTGTTGAAGCGTTGACGTCCGGGGCTAGTCCCCCCGAACGTCAACTATCCATAGTGTCCTTTCCAGGAGGCGCCTATGTGTGCGAAGGATCGTAGTCATATTGCTGTGCGCAGTCAAACAGATTCCATTCATTCTATGCGCGAGATGCTTAATATTTCATCTTGCCCTGCTTTTATTCGTGATTCCCGGGGCGAAGTAATTCACACCAGCCCAACCTTTGACAAAATTTTCTTAACATCTGGTGGAACTGGAGCATTTGATACACCCAGAGCACCTGGAAGCTGGTTTCTGGATCTCTCCCTGGAGATCAAACTGGAACTGATGCAGTCAGAACTGAAATCGTTTTCAGAAGGTTCTGCTGTACTTGTTAAAAATATTTGGTTGGCAGGTTCACTTTGGACTGTTTTTATTGAAACGTTCTCGATTAATGAAGATACATACAGTAAATGGGTTTTTATAAATGAAGATGAACCGATACCTCATCCTTCAATGGAATTCAATGACTTTTCTATAAAGATGCAAAGATATATCGAAAGAATTCAGCGTTCAGCAAAGTCTGACTGGGCTATCTTTAATCTGTATGCGGTTGGGTTTTCTCATGCATGTATTTCTAAGATTACAGGTGTTGGGGTGCAAACCTCAAAAAATACAGTTAGTAAAATAAAAAAGGAACTGAGCTTTGATGATCGTGACTATATCATAATGTCCTCGATCTATACTCTAAGTTATGGAAAGTTTATATCGAATGTGGTTTCGATATTAAAAGATGGTGTTAATTTTTTGTTAAATCAATAGTACCATCGGTACTTTTGATTTGTGAAAATAATTTACTTAAGATTTCTCCTTAGTTTGTTTACTTTTAAATCCTCCAATGTAAGATTTATTAAAGGTTGGTAATCTTACTTTGGAGGTCGATTGGAAAGAGCGATTAGGAGCAACGCACGACCTGCGCCTGGAAAAAATGTGCTTTTAAAATTAGATGAAGAAACTAATCGTCGACTCATCAAAGCAAAAGACAGAAGCAGAAGAAGTAAAACAGCTGAAGCTTATTTGAGACTGAAAGATCATCTAGAACGTTTTCCGGACTTTTATAACTCGGAACTAGCCGTACCAGGAGGTGAAAAGGAATAGTGATTTAACATCATAGTCAAAAATCTGTTTTATATATCAACCATTCTTTTTAAAGGAAATAAATATGAATGCTGTATTAAGTGTTCAGGGCTCTGCTGTCTCTGAAAAAACCAAACCGTCTTTTATGTCCCGCGTTTTCAATAAAAAGAAAGCACTGAAAGTCGCTAAAGTTGCGCTACCGGTTGCTGCTGTGGCGGCGTTCTTCCCGGATGCTGCGATGGCCACCACCACGGCAACCGACCTGATGAAGTCCGGGGATGCGACCGTTAAAGGCACGTTTGGTAAGCAGTCCAGCGTCGTCAAATGGGTGGTTCTGGCAGAAGTTGTCGCCGGCGGCATCATGTACATGATGACCAAAAACGTGAAGTTCCTGTTTGGCTTCGCGATTATTTCCACCTTTATCACCATCGGTATGTCGGTCGCCGGTTACTGACAGGAAGCACGTGATGACGGGAGACGAATTAAAGCGATACCGTTTCCCGGAAACACTGACTAACCAGTCCCGCTGGTTTGGCTTATATCTCGATGAACTTATCCCGGCCGTGATTTGTCTCGGTTGGGGTTTCTGGACCAGCAAGTTCATATTTGGCATAGCTTCAGCGGTACTGGTTTTCTGGGGTATCAAGAAACTGAAAAAAGGGCGGGGCAGTTCCTGGCTACGCGACCTGATTTACTGGTATCTGCCAACCTCCCTTCTTAAAGGTTTCTTTCATGATGTTCCGGACTCCTGTTTCCGGCAGTGGATTAAATAAATCAACGGGGAAATAACATATGGAACATGGTGCCAGACAAAATACCACCCGCGTTATCGCTGTGGGATTTATCAGTCTGGGGACACTCCTGACCCTCAGTCTTGCGACCAATATTATCCAGGGCATAAATAATTACCGTCTGCAGACGGAACAGAAAGTGGCGGTGACACCGATGTTATTCCGTGCACCCTTTGCGGTGTCTCAGAACCAGGCTGACGCCTCTTATATTGAGCAGCTGGGCCTGTCCTTTGTTGCCCTGCGTCTGAATGTCACGCCGGAAACGGTTGATGCCCAGCATCAGCAGCTACTCCGGTATGTATTACCCGCCTCGCAGAACAGCCTCAAGGTCCAGCTGGCTGAAGATGCGAAACGCATTAAAGACAATAACGTTAATTCCACCTTTTATATGACGTCGATGCGTGCCTGGCCGGCAGAGAACCGCGTGGATATCCGGGGTGAGCTGAAAACGTGGATTGGGGATTCCAAACCCTACAGTGAAATTAAAAGCTATGTCATTCAGTTCAGTCGTGTCGATGGTGTCAGCTGGCTGGCGCGTTTTGGAGAAATAAATAATGAAAAAAATTAACCCGTTATTTATTTCAGGCTGTCTGCTGTTGGTCGCCCCCGCGATGTCCGCGACCCTCAGCGGTACGCTGGCGCCGACAGTGGTCCCCCTGACCAATGGTGGTCAGGCAAATATTGCCGTGAGTAACACCGACCCGAATCTGTTCACAGTACCTGGAGATCGCATCACGGCGATAAACAGCCTGGACGGTGGCCTGACAAACCAGGAGCAGACCGACAGCGGCGGTGCCATTCTGGCGACCGTCAGTAAAAAACCATTCACCTTCATTGTGGAAACCGAACGCGGGCTGAACTTCTCCATTCGTGCCGTGCCCCGTGCGGGCTCAGGCCGGACAATTCAGCTGGTCAGCGAGCTGGCGGGTACCCCCGGTCCGGCAAAAGCCTGGGAAGAGTCGAACCCCTATGAATCGTTACTGGTTTCGCTGAATCGCGCCGTGCGTCAGGGCAGCGTACCCGATGAGTATCAGTCTGTCCCCGTCACTTCTGAAGTGCTGCAGGTGCCGGCTGGTCTGCGCGCCACTGCCGACAGGGTCTGGGTCGGCCACCACCTGAAAGTCGTCCGTTACAGTCTGGACAATGTCTCCCTGTCGGCCCGTATGGTGCGTGAAAGCGATTTCTGGCAGCCCGGAACACGTGCCGTCATGTTCAGTACCCCGGCGGGCCTGCTGACTGCCGGTGGTCGCATGCAGATCTGGGTCACGACGTCAGATGAAGGAGTGAAGCGCTGATGGCCAACTTCAACACGCTGATCAAACGTAAGCAATATATCTGGCTGGGACTCATTCTGGCGGGCGGCGCGGCAGCAGTCGGAGGCGGGCTGTATCTGTCAGATCTGAACATGAGCTCTGATGAGGAAGCCCCGGCTCAGGGCGAACCCGCACCGGATATGACCGGGGTGGTCGACAGCAGCTTCAACAGTAAGGTGGAGCAGCACGCGACAACAGAAATGCAGGCGACTGCCGCTGATCTCAACAAGCGTTTTGACTCCCTGCAGGGGGAAGTGGACCTACTGAGTAAGGCGCGAACCGCTGACCAGATACGTATCGACAAGCTCAGCAGTGATAATGAAGCCATGCAGACTCAGCTGAAGGCGCTGGGCGTGAAACCGGCTGTCTCTGGTGGCGAGCCCGCGCCGACTCCTCCGTCACCGCCACCCGGTCCGGAAGGGGAGCCGCAGCCAGCCAGTTATCCGCCGCAAACCGGCGCCGCGGTACCGCCTCCGACGGCATTCTATCCGGGGAATGGTATGACACCGCCGCCGCAGGTCAGCTACCAGTCTGTACCGGTACCAAACCAGATACAGCGTAAAACGTTCAGTTACGACAAAGGAAAAAAAACGAAGTCATTGCCGTACATTCCGTCGGGGAGCTTTGCAAAAAGCATGCTTATCGAGGGGGCAGATGCCAACGCGTCTGTTACCGGGAATGAATCAACTGTACCGATGCAGTTGCGTATCACCGGTCGCGTGGAAATGCCAAACAGCAAAACCTACGACCTGACAGGGTGTTTTGTGGGCCTTGAAGCCTGGGGCGATGTCTCCAGCGAACGCGCCATCGTCCGTACCCGCAATATCAGCTGTATCAAAGGTGATAAAACCATCGATCAGCCCATTAACGGCCACGTTTCCTTTATGGGGAAAAACGGGGTTAAGGGAGAGGTGGTGATGCGTAACGGAAAAATCCTCGGCTGGGCATGGGGGGCCGGTTTTGTTGACGGGATTGGTCAGGGCATGGAACGGGCTTCACAGCCGGCTGTTGGCCTGGGGGCAACCGCATCTGTTGGCGCCGGTGACGTTCTGAAAATGGGGGTCGGCGGTGGTGCATCTAAAGCTGCGCAGACGCTGAGCGAGTACTACATCAAAAGGGCCGAGCAGTATCACCCGGTCATTCCGATTGGTGCCGGCAACGAAGTGACCGTCGTGTTCCAGGATGGATTCCAGCTGAAAACGATTGAAGAACTGGAAGCGGAAAAGAACGGGCAACAGCAGGCTCAGAATCAGGAGGCGGAGCCGGCACAGCAGGCTGATGCACATCATCAGTCAGGCGGCGGTATGAACGGATTCAATACTGACGAGATGCTGAAGAAGCTGGGCAAACTTGATCCGCGTGAGTTCTCTCCGGGCGCAGCGCCGCAGGGGGAAAATAATGGCTAGTTCGGGCGATTAAGGAAAATACCCAGCTCAGGATGAACCTGAAAAAAAAAACCGATAAATAGCGAGAAATATTATGAAGGAATTAATGCTGTTAATTCCTCTGGGCAGCGCTTTGCTCTTAACCGGGTGCGCGGGCACAGAGACTGAATTTCAATGTAATGCCACGACGTCGGATACCTGTATGACGATGGAGCAGGCAAATGAAAAAGCGAAGCTGAAGGAGGAACGCAGTGATGCAAAGCCGGCTGCGGCCGGGTTGCCACAACTGGCTGAGGGTAATTTCAGAACCACGTCAGTTAATTCGTACCCGTTGCCGCCTCAACCCAACCTGAACCGGGCCAGAGTGGCAGCGGAGAGAGAACGAGCACGTGCAGTGTACCTAAATAATCCAACGGCAAAGAATGAGGCAATATATTTCGAAACCGAGAAAAGGCTCCAGTCTTTGCCGGTAGTGAAAATGTCTTTACCAGTAGTGGCGTCAACGTTTACGTCACCGTCAACACCGCCAGGTAATTATCCCCGGCCATTAAGAAAAGGGGAGGAGACAACGTCATTGTGGATAGCGCCGTATGTGGATTCAGATGATGTATATCACCAGCCAGCAACGGTTCTTTTTGTCGTAAAACCATCGGCGTGGGGACAGCCTCGCCTTAATTGATTCACAGCGCCATTACTGGCGCTGCAGTAAGTTTTCATTTCTGAATTATAACGAGTGCCCTCTGCGTTGAAAGGGATGGGCGGTAGCGTGCTCAGACGAAGATATTACGCTCATGTATCTTTATGTAAGGGTTATTTAAAAGGGGGGGTTGAAAATGATTAATTATTTAACATTCTCTTATAGACTTGTTCGGGCTGACTCATTTTATATATTTTATTTTTTTCTCGCTATTGGCATGGGAGTGATAGTTGGATCTTTTGCATCAAGGGCGTTTGAGAGAAGGGGGTTACGTGGTTGCATGTTCTCTGGGGTTTTAATTCTTCATGTTATAACCGCTCTTGTTATTTTGTCACCAGAGGATACTTATAAAGATATGGTTTTTAGAAAAAATAATACAATGTATACGTTAACAAACTGCAAGGTGTCAGCTTTCGATGCTCAACAAGGATTTAATGGTCGCAAAGACGCCTGGTCATGTCCTGATGGAATAACCCGCTACCTTCCCGTTAAGTACAGGCCAGAGGGAAGTTCATCTGAATATAAAATGCAATGATGTTTTTAACTGAAAGCAAAGGCTGGTTATGAGTGAATTATTCAAATGTACGATGGCTGTGGTGTTTTAATTGACATATTATAGCCTGTTTTTTTCTACTGACAGTAATACAGTGCCCGAAGTTCTATCTCATCACTGGAAAAATGACTGCCGGTTGCTTGAGACTAATATTGATAAAGGGTTTTTCTCTCCAGCGCAAAATCGACTTCAGTGTAGTGATGTTATTGAAAATGTAAGCAAGTCTGATTATGACAGAGCGATAAGTGGCAATAGGCAAACAACTATCGCAGAGGCAATGAAAGAAATATTCATTCGTTAATATATAAACAGAGGCAATAAAGTATGCATGCCTTTATTTTTCTGGTGCTGATGACGCCGAGTAGTGGCGGTGGGATTTGGGATATTACTCCCATGCCTAATACAGATGTCTGCATAAAAATGCTACGGGTACTCGAAGCACGTGGGGGCAGAGGTTACGGAAGTAATACAGGAGAGTGCATTGAAATTAAAACCCGCGAGCCTTTGAGCAGCGTGATAGAAACATTGAATGAGGGTGGGTAAATGGCTGAATACCAGTTAAGTTTTGATGGTTTTGTTCGACTTTTTTTTGCAATGGCAATCATCATCTGCGGTTACGGCTATGTAATTATTGGTGTTTTTATAAGAGATACGCTTGCCTGTATTTTAATGTTGTTTGGGCTTACAGGTCTCAGTGCTTTATTTTTTTTATGGTGTTTAAGGATAAAAACATATGGGCGGACTCTCCTGATTTGACGCTGTCAGTAATAACGGGATTTTTTACAGCCACAGTGATCTTTTATATGTTTTATGTCTTGATTTATTACTTTGATCGGATGGGGGCAGGTGAATAGTAAGACCGATGGTCAGTATTAACAATCTCACGTTATTTGAAAGTATGCAGCATAAGGAATAAGAAAGTGAAAGCGTACTATATACTTGGACATAACGTTGCATGGCTTAACGGTATATGCCTGATTCTTTTTGTTATTGGTGTGGTCGGTGCGCTGGCAATGGTTGCCATCCCTGAAAAATTCAATCTTCGAGTTAACAGAGGCGATACATTCATATACTGTGCGCTTATAGCGGTGGTTGGGTTTTCCGGGATGTTCGTTATCTCCATTCACTCATTTTCGATGGATGAACTTGAAGCAGGTAGACACTGGAAAGATGACTGCCGGACACTTGAGGTAAACATGCCGACAGGCGCTTTTACCAGCCCTGTTAATAAACTGGACTGTGATGGCATCATCATTAATGTGCCTGGTGGGCAGTATTATTCCTATATCCATCAGTGGGAATTATATAAAGCTAACTCAAAATGAAATGCTGATTAACAAACTGGATTGACCGGTAGGGATGGAACAATGGAAAGACAGCAAGAAATTGGCCAGCAATTTGGTTTTTTGATAGTTCTTCTTTTAATTGTGTTAACTGGGTATTTTTTGTGCGGTATATTGAAGATTCTCGCGATATGCAGCCCGCTACTCCAGAACAACTGCAAAGTATTATTCATTAGACACCTTGTGCAGGTGAGGCATTACGTTTAGCAATTCAAACTAACACAGTCACTTCGTCAGAGCCATTAACTTTCGGTGACGCAAAAAAGATGGCATCAGAATGCAAGTATAAAGAAGAGATTAAAGCAGTACGTGAAAAAAAACTTAACGCACTGAACGCTATGAGCAAATAATCAGGGGATGGATATGATGCTGTTTCTTCGAAAGTACGGATTTTTGTTTATACCTCCAGTCTACTGGCTCATCTATCTGGGAGCCAGACTGACTTACAATGGACTGGCAGGAGAGTTTTCTCCTGATTTCTTTCAGGGTATTCGACATGAAGGCGTCTATATTATCTGTAGTTTGTGTGTATTTTATTTTTTCTGCTTAGAGGTGGAAGTTGGTGATGGGGAGTTCTCAGCGAACATTCTGTTCCTGATTGTTTTCTTTCATGTGGTTTTATTATTTATCACTCTGCTTGTTTGTCTGTGGCAAGGGGAGGTGTTGTTGGATTCGATCTTTATGGGTCAGATTATTGCCTCCATGTGTTTATTGTTTTTTATTCCAGTGCTTTCCATTATAAGAAGGAGTTTCTAGTGCGGATATGAATATTCTTCTTGCCATTTATTACCCTTGTTATTTTGAAATGCTCTTAAAGGAACGCCCGCATGAGTAATAACATCATCGATGCCGTCACCCAGGCAGTGAATTCACTGGTATCAGCACTGAAGCTGCCCGACGAATCCGCGAAAGCCAATGACACGCTGGGCAGCATGAATTTCCCCCAGTTCAGCCGTATTTTGCCCTATAAGGATTATGATTCCGCGACCGGGCTGTTTATTAATAACAAAACCATCGGTTTTATGTTTGAGGCGCGTCCTTTACCCGGTGCGGATAAAAGTATCGTCGCCACACTGGAGCATTTACTGCGCAGCAAACTTCCCCGGGGCGTCCCGGTCAGTTTTCATCTGGTCTCCAGCAAACTGGTCGGCAATGATATCGACTACGGTCTGCGTGAATTCCGCTGGAGCGGTAAACAGGCTAAGAAGTTTAACGCCATCACCCAGGCCTACTATCTCCGGGCAGCGGAGACGAAGTTCCCCCTGCCTCCTGCACTGGATTTACCCCTGACGCTGCGAAACTACCGCGTGTACATCTCCTGCTGCGTGCCCCGGAAGAAAAACTCCACCACGCAAATTGTGGAGATGGAGAACCAGATTAAGATCCTGCGGGCGTCACTGGGCGGTGCCTATATTCCGACGCGTATCCTTGATGCTGCCGGGCTGGTCGAACTGATGCGCGAGCTGATAAACCCGGACCCGCACGAGATGTACCGCGTACCGTATAAGCTGGACCCCTATCAGGATCTGAACTATCAGTGTGTCGATGACAGCTTTGATATGCAGGTCACCGCCGGTCATCTGAAAATTGGCCGCCTGGGGCGCGACGGGAAAGAGTGCGTAACCCGGGTGACGAGCTACCATCTGGAGAGTGATCCGGAAATGGCCTTCCTCTGGACCTCCGCGGATAACTACGCCAACCTGCTTAACCCGGAGCTCTCCATCTCCTGCCCCTTTGTCATCACGCTGACGCTGATGGTGGAGGACCAGGTGAAGACCCAGAATGAAGCCAACATGAAATTCATGGACGTGGAGAAGAAAAGCAAAACCTCCTACGCGAAGTTTTTTCCGAACGTGATAAAGGAAATGCAGGAGTGGGGCGATATCCGCCAGCGACTGGCGACCAACCAGACCTCCCTGGTGTCCTACTTCTTTAATATCACCACGTACACCGCAGACAGCACAGAGGCCTCTCTCGCCGCTGAACAGCAGGTGCTCAACAGCTACCGTAAAGGCGGTTTCCAGCTGATCCCGGCCCGCTACCATCACCTGCGTAACTTTCTGGCCATGATGCCGTTCAAGTGTGGTGAGGGCCTGTTTAAAGAGCTGCAGGCGGCAGGCGTGGTGAAGCGGGCGGAGACGTTCCAGGTGGCTAACCTCCTGCCGATCGTCGCTGACAGCCCGCTGGCGCCGGCGGGACTCCTGGCGCCCACCTACCGAAATCAGCTGGCGTTCATCGACCTGTTCTACGAGGGAATGAACAATACCAATTTCAACATGGCAGTCTGCGGGACGTCCGGGGCGGGTAAAACCGGTCTGATTCAGCCCCTCATTCGCAGTGTGCTCGACTCCGGCGGGTTTGCCTGGGTGTTCGACATGGGCGATGGCTATAAGTCCCTGTGTGAAAACATGGGGGGCGTATACCTCGATGGCGATACCCTCAAGTTTAACCCGTTCGCCAACGTGCTGGATGATGCTCACTTCGACATGTCAGCAGAACGTATACGCGATCAGATGTCGGTGATGGCCAGTCCGAACGGCAACCTCGATGAAGTCCATGAAGGCCTGCTTCTGCAGGCAGTTCAGGCGGCCTGGTTAAGCAAGCGTAATCATGCACGCGTTGATGACGTAGTTCAGTTTTTACAGGACGCGAAGGACAGCGATGAATATGCTGATTCCCCGACAATCCGGGGCCGTCTGGACGAGATGATAATCCTGCTCGATCAGTACACGGTGAATGGGATCTACGGGGACTATTTCAACTCAGATAAACCAACACTTCACGATGACGCCCGGATGGTGGTACTGGAGCTCGGTGGCCTGGAGTCGCGGCCCTCTCTGCTTATCGCGGTGATGTTCTCATTGATTATTTACATCGAGAACAGGATGTATCAGTCACCGCGTGGCCTGAAAAAACTGAACGTCATCGATGAGGGCTGGAAGCTCCTTGATTTCAAGAATGAAAAAGTGGGGCAGTTTATCGAGAAAGGCTACCGTACCGCGCGTCGACATACCGGCGCATACATCACCATCACGCAAAATATCGTGGACTTCGACTCCCCGACCGCATCGAGCGCTGCACGCGCTGCCTGGGGGAACTCGTCGTACAAGGCCATTCTGAAGCAGTCAGCCAAAGAGTTTGCCAAGTATAACCAGCTGTACCCGGATCAGTTCAGCAAGCTGGAGAAAGACATGATTAACGGCTTCGGTTCGGCCAAAGAGCAGTGGTTCTCCTCTTTTATGCTGCAGGTGGAAGCGAACTGCTCCTGGCACCGCCTGTTCGTTGACCCGCTCAGCCGGGCGATGTACTCCTCCAAAGGCCCGGATTTTGAGTACATGCAAGCGCGCCGGCAGGAGGGGGTCGATATCCACGATGCGGTATACGGACTGGCGTGCCGCAACTTTAAAGACGAAATGGCAGAGCTTGAATCCCGAATACCGGTGAATGACATGGAGGATAAACAGTGATGAAAAACAACACCGAACAACCGGTCAGTACGACCTCTCATACCTTTCGCCGGATACCTGTCATCGTTGCTCTCGTGCTTTTCGCCCTGGCAACCAGCGCGTTTCTCTCACGCGTGGTTCTGGAGTACTCCACGCCGCGGGTGGTGGCTTTTGATATGAAGAAGACGCTCGACAGCTTTATGGACAGTGTGAGTCAGAAGCAGCTGACAGAGGCGCAGTCCAAAGCGCTCTCTGATCGGTTTAACGACGCGCTGGAGAAGAGTCTGGCGGAGTATCAGCAGCAGCATCATGTGGTCATTCTGGTTTCACCTGCCGTGGTTCAGGGCGCGCCCGATGTGACCCGCAACATCCAGCACGACATTGCCCGCCGGATGAAAGGAGACCAGTAATGATACGACTGAAAGACTGTCTGCTCGCCGCCTGCCTGGTATCGCCGCTGACTCAGGCGGCTGATCTCGGTACCTGGGGGGATTTATGGCCCGTCCGGGAGCAGGACATGCTGCAGCTCATCACGCAGCGTCTGCAGTCACTGCAATCCTCTGGCCAGTGGGACCAGACGATGGATGCGTTTAAGCAGCGGGTTATCGAGAACAGTCAGCGGCCGGCACCGGTGGAGGGCATTAAGCGTGCGGAGAAATACGAGCAGCGCTGGTTTGATCCCAGCATCCGCCTGACCGAAGACCTGAAGGACAATGAGGGGCGGGTGTTTGCCCGCAAGGGCGATGTGGTGAACCCGCTTAAAACCGTACCGTTTGTCCAGACCCTGTACTTCATCAATGGAGACGATGCCGACCAGCTGGCCTGGATGAAGCGTCAGGTGCCGGAAACCCTGATGAGCAAAATTATCCTGGTGCGTGGCAGTATCCCGGACACCTCCGCAGCGCTGGACAGCCGGGTCTATTTCGACCAGAACGGCGTACTGAGCAAGCGATTTGGCCTGACGGCGGTCCCGGCGCGGATCACGCCGGCGCCCTCCGGTGAACGGCTGAATATTGAGGTGTTTCCCGTCCGTTGACCCGTACGATTCCGAATTACGATTATTTGTCAGGTGATTATATGACTATTACTGAGATTACTCTCGCAGCATTAATTGTTGTTCAGTGGCTTACGGTGGTTCGACAAAATAAAGAAATTAACCACCGACGTGAATGTGAAAGGCTTCTGAAAGAAAAAATTGACGATTATGAATTACAGAATAGTCGGTATTGTCGGTATGTTGAAGGCAAAGCAAGTCATCTCATCAGCGATATGGAAAAGGATTTGGATGAGCTTTTTCTTTTAAAACCACATGATGAGGACTCGTTCTGGCGGAAGGTTTACAGACTGGAGTTTATTTCCAACGTGCTGAAGCATTTCGCTAAGGGACAGGATTTAAAAAAGCAGAAAGAAATAATCGATGGTGTAAACAACATCTGGGAAAAATACAGGGGAAGGGATAATCAATGAGAAAAATATCATTTTTGTTTATCCTCCTGTTTTTTTCGTTAGTCCCTCAGGTACATGCAGATCCGTCGTGTGAAGGTCGATTCGTCAACCCGATCACCGATGTGTGCTGGCGCTGCATATTTCCTTTATCACTCGGCAGCGTGCAGGTTGGTAAAGGCGATCTGCCTGATACCAGCAATCCGGGTAGTCCCCTGCAGCTGTGTCCGGCGCCGCCACCGATTTTTGTTCGCCCCGGCCTGGCCATCGGGTACTGGGAGCCGATGGCCATGACGGACGTCAGCCGTTCGCCTGGCTGTATGGTCAATCTGGGGGGCTTCAGTATCAATCTCGGCAAGACCGGTATGGGGACCGCGAGAAAGGACGACAAGCAGGTGAACGGCGCTTTTTATCACGTTCACTGGTACAAGTACCCGCTGACCTACTGGCTGAACATCATCACCTCCGCAGGCTGTCTGGAAGGCGGAGACATGGATATAGCCTATCTGTCCGAGATTGACCCGACCTGGGTGGACAGCAGCCTCACCACCATTCTGAATCCGGAAGCCATCCTGTTTGCCAACCCCATCGCACAGGGGGCGTGCGCGGCTGACGCTATGGCCAGCGCGTTTCATATGCCACTCGATATTCTGTTCTGGTGTGCCGGCTCTCAGGGTTCGATGTACCCGTTTAGCGGCTGGGTAAGCAACGAGTCCAGTCCGCTGCAGTCCTCGTTACTTGTCAGCGAGCGCATGGCGTACAAGCTTCACCGGCAGGGACAAATTATGGAGAGCATCGGGAAGGACAAGGCGGTCTGCTATGAGTATCCGTCCCCGATCATCCCCAAAGAGCGCTGGCGCTATCAGATGGTGAACATGTACCCGGACAGCGGCCAGTGCCATCCCGTGGGGCGCAGCGTGATGCGCTGGGAGGCCGGTAAAAATCCACCCAACACCCGTAAGAACTATGGCTATCTGATGTGGCGTAAACGCAATTGTGTCTTTCTCTGACAGGAGTCTCTCATGAAATTAATGAATCTGTTTATGGTCATGCTTTTGCTGACCGGACGAGCAGTGTTGGCTGAAACCTCCTCTGTTACAGACAGAGAATGGCTGAAGCAGCAGGAGAACCTCAGCGAACAGCTGCGCCAGCATCCGGATAAACAGCTGCAGCAGGAGCTTGAGGCGCAAATCAACCGTAATCCTCTGCCCAAATCAGACCGCCAGTTTATCGATAATCTGGTCAGTCAGCAGAAAGCGGCGAATCAGGAAAAGCCGGCAGAAGGGGCGCTGTACTTTGTCTCCTTCTCGATACCTGAAGAGGGGCTGAAGCGGATGCTGCACGAAACCCGGCAGTACGGCATTCCGGCGACACTGCGTGGGCTCGTCAATAACGACATGAAGACCACCACTGACGCGGTGCTGCAGCTGGTGAAGGATGGCGTGACCGACGGCGTGCAGATCGACCCGACACTATATACGCAGTACAGCATCCGGAGTGTGCCGTCTCTGGTGGTACGGTGTCAGGCCGGATATGACGTGGTACGCGGTAACATTCACGTCAAACAGGCGCTGGAGAAAGTCGCACAAACCGGTGACTGTGCACAGGTGGCCCGGCAGATGCTTGATGCGCCCTCGAATGCCGCCGGGAGCCAGCCATGAAAGACAGACCGTACTTCATAGCGTTACCGGAAATGGTGAGGGATGAGGGAGGGCAGAAATGAAGACGGTTATTTCCGTACTGACTGCGCATTTTTTTGTCCTGAGCGCCTTTATCTGGCTGGCATCCCCCGCCTGTGCTGACAGTGGAAGCGACTATAAAGCTGGTTCGGATTTTGCGAAACAGGTGCAGGGCAATGGTCTGAACTCACTGAAAAATTTCAGTGGTGAGCAAAACCTGCCGGGGTATACCGACAACCCGGATCAGACAAAATACTACGGCGGCGTCACTGCCAGCGGAGACAGCTCTCTGAAAAGCGATTCAGCCCTGGAGTTCAGCCAGGGAGATACCGGCAAAACGATTACGGAGTCGTTCACGAACCGGCCACCGGATCAGATATCTCAGGATGCGCCGTTTATTCAGGCCGCAAAGGATACAGAATCCCGTGCCGACAGCATTGTCGGTGATACCGGACAGTCCTGTACCGCCCAGGTTGTGAACCGCAGCGAGTTCACAAACCATACCTGCGAACGTGATCTGCAGGTGGAAAATTTTTGCACACGGGAAGCGACCCTGAAGGATAACGCCACCACGCAGAAAGTTAACCGAACCTATCAGCAGGTGGTGACGCTGAATTATGCCCGGAGTACCCGGCAATGGAGTGGCAACCTGACGATCCCGACCAACGGTCGTCTGCTGAATGCCTCGGTGGATGGTGAGCCTCTGGTGATCCCCTGGATTGAAGAATGCGATTCCGAAGGGAAGGTGCGGGATAGCTGCAAGAGTGCAGTGAGTGAAAGCCTGACCCTCTTTGAACGAACGTTCCCCATTGATGTGATCAGCTGGCCACGTTCAGAATCGATGTGTTCAGGCGGTCAGAACACGCATTGTACGAAATATACCTATGACGGGAAGGGGAAGATTCATCAGTCGTTTGGTGTGGACAAAGCGGTCACTGCTGGGCAGAACTTTTCAGTAAGCAAAACATCACGGACCGTATCATCGGCCAGCCAGAAACCCGTACAGGTCACGGTCACCCTGGTGATGGAAGAAACCGAAACCGTCTATGCACCTGAAGTCGTCTGGGTTGAAAGCTGTCCGTTCAGTAAGGATGAAGGGAAAAAAACGGGCGAGGAATGTATCAGTCCGGGAGGAACGCGAACCATCACCCTCGGAGGCAGGGATTACTCGTTCACGGAAGCATGCTGGAAATATAAGGATACCTGGCTCACGCAGCCGGCGGACAACGGCTCCTGTGAAAGCCTGATGAAAAATACGGCCTGTACTCTGTCATCCCGCCAGTGCGCCTTCTCCAGCGAGGAAGGCACGTGCCTGCATGAATATGCAACGTATTCCTGCGAAACCAGGACGAGTGGCAAGCAAATGATCTGCGGCGGTGATGTCTTCTGCCTTGATGGTGAATGTGACAAAGCCACGTCCGGGAAGAGCAACGACTTTGGGCAGGCGGTGTCTGAGCTGGCGGCACTGGCTGCCGCGGGAAAGGACGTCGCTGCACTGAACGGGGTGGATGTCCGGGCATTCACCGGAAAAGCGAAGTTCTGTAAGAAGTTTGCTGCCGGCTTCAGTAACTGCTGCAAAGACAGCGGCTGGGGCCAGGATGTGGGGCTGGCACGCTGCAGCAGCGAGGAAAAGGCGCTGGCCAAAGCGAAAAAAGACAAGCTGACGGTCAGTATAGGGGAATTCTGCTCTAAAAAGGTTCTGGGGATTTGCCTGGAGAAAAAAAGGAGCTATTGCCAGTTCGACTCAAAACTGGCGCAGATCGTTCAGCAGCAGGGAAGAAACGGTCAGCTGCATATCGGTTTTGGCGGCGCCAGCAGTCCTGACTGTCGGGGCATTACCGTCGCGGAACTCCAGGAGATTGATTTTAACAAGCTGGATTTCACCAACTTTATGGACGACCTGATGAAAAATCAAAAAATACCGGAAAACGATGTGCTCACCAATAAGACCAGAGAACGAATTAAGGAAATCATGAGTCAGCAATCCGCGCAATAAACCATGCTGCCTAATAAAGAGACCGATAATCATGAAAATGAGTTTTCACAAAAAGCCTGTTATTGATTTTGTCCTGAGATTAACGCTAACAATAATCATTATTTCTCCGGTGATTTATTTCTCCTGGGATGCCGTCAAAGGGACGTCGGGAAGTGATTATGTCGAAAGTGTGGTCTTTATTCTTATGGCTGGGTTTGCCATGTCTGTGTGTTATTTGTTTTTCTCAGTCCTGGAGAAAGTTATAAATTCAAGGAAAAGCAAAGATGAATCGATATATCACGATTGAGAAATTTATAGACATTCTGAATGAAGAGAATTTACCCCAGGAGCATCATGTTATGGTACTGGCTGTTCTTGCGGATATCTCTCTGCATACAGACAGGTTCCTGATTAACTCGTCCGAACTGGTTCAGATGGCCGCTCAGTACTCACCTGCTTTCCAGAAACTGCCAGCGGACCGGCAGGCTTTTATATCTTCAGTACTGAGCATGCCGCTATTCCTTATTATGTGACCAGGAGAGTCAATGGAAGAGAAAAAAGCATACGGGCTGGTCATGGTGTTTGTCGGGGTGTTTGTCTTTCTCCTGGTCAGCATTATGTCGTACAGCCTGTGGCGGGACAGGCAGGTTAACGCATTTATGACAACCAACCGGGCCTGGGGGATCCAGTGCGACACTGTTTCTCAGGCCGCGTGGGTGATCAGGGACGGGGAGCGGGTGGACCTTCAGATAAATCATCTGCCTCTGTACTGCAGCGGTTATCGCTTTGAAGCCCGTGATGATGCAGGAAAGGTACAGCGCCAGCTCGATAAATACAGTGTCTATCAGCATCTGTCACGCCAGTCGCATTAATTCATAAAAGGGTATTTGCCATGCGAACAATACATGCCGCCATGCTGGCGGGGTGCCTTTGCTGCGCCCTGATGCCGGCTTTCGCCAAAGACGCGGGCTGGCAGTGGTACAACGAGAAACTGAAGCCCCGTGATGAGGACAGGAAAGCCGTACCAGCGGCACCACCGCCGCAAATGGATATTCTGGAGAAACTCGCCACACTCCAGGCGGCCACCAAACGGTCGTTGTACGAAGCCATTCTGTATCCATCGTCTGAAAACTTCGTGAAGTATTTCCGGCTGCAGAACTACTGGACGCAGCAGGCAGGTTTGTTCTCGATGAGTGCGAAGAAAGCCATGCTGGAAAACCCCGAACTCGATTACAACCTGCAGTACAGCCACTACAACGGCACGGTAAAAAACCAGCTCGCTGCCGACTATGCCGAACAGCGACAGGCTATCTCCACCCTCGCACAGCACTACGGCGTGATGTTCTTCTACCGGGGCCGGGAAGCGATCGATGGCCAGCTGGTCCAGGTGATTAAAAATTTTCGCGAAACCTATGGCCTGAGCGTGATACCGGTGTCGGTTGACGGAGTGATTAACCCCATGCTGCCCGACAGCCGGACGGACCAGGGCCAGGCAGAGCAGCTTGGCGTGAAGTTCTTCCCCGCGATGATGCTGGTTAACCCGAAAAGTGGCCAGGTGAAGCCTCTCAGTTACGGCTTTATCAGTCAGGACGACCTGGCGAAACAGTTCCTCTATGTCTCCAGCGACTTTAAACCGAATTTCTAAGGAGTGTGTCATGCGAAATATTCGTTTTCCGGATTTAGATATCACCGGGATGTGGGTGCTGGCCGTGGGCGTGTTTTTCCACCTGATAGCCCGGCTTGTCAGAAAACAGCCTGAGCTGGCCGTCCAGGCCGGGGAAATCTTCGGGCTGGGTATGGTGGTGTTCGGGGGATACCGCATTCTAAACGCCCTGATTGCTGAAGCCGAAAAAGAGGAGAAAGCCTGTGAAAAACAGCCTGATGAACCTCGCTAAGACGCCGCTGGCGGCACTGGCTCTTTCCCTTGCACTGGCTGGGGTGGCACATGCGGGAACGCTCGATGAGGTGAAGTCGCTCTGGGATCCGCGGGGTATCTCCGGTACTGAAACGGCCTCCCCGCAGAGCGACACTCCCCAGGCGGTGAGCGGGGCATCTCAGCCACGCTGGTTACGACTCAGCAACGGAAAGCAGGTGGACATGCGCGACTGGAAAGTGGTGCTGTTCATGCAGGGACACTGTCCCTACTGTCATAAATTTGACCCGGTGCTGAAGCAGCTGGCCGGACAGTATGGCTTCTCCGTGTTCTCTTACACCATTGACGGACAGGGTGATGACGCGTTTCCGGAAGCGCTGCCGGCGCCTCCTGACGTGATGCAGACCTTTTTCCCCAATATCCCGGTGGCCACGCCGACTACGTTTCTGGTGAACGTAAACACGCTGGCAGCGTACCCGATCCTGCAGGGCGCCACGGATGCACAGGGCTTTATGGCCAGAGTGGATACGGTATTTCAGATGATGCACTGAGTCTCTGTTATATCCGGTCTTAGCAAGTGATTAAGGAAAATAGCCATGAACAAATATATACGTTCGACGGGACTGTATGCGTTTTTATTTCCAGCCAGTTTAAAAGCACCCGGGCAGACAGCAGAAGAAAAAATAGAACAACTGAAGCCGGAATTTATCCACCGGGAAAGGCGTCTGGAAATCTATCTGGAATTATTCATTGTGTTTCTCACTGCAGGTGCTCTGCTGTTATGGATAATGAGATTTTTATTTAATCTCTGCGTGGATGACTGGATAGCCAGCGGTGACCTGCGAGTAAAAGACCTGTGGAATATTATGATGTACGCCATCCCTTATGCGCTGATCGCTGTTGGGGTGGGGTTCTTTGTTGCCGGAGTGACATTAGCGATCCGCAATTTTTTCAGTTATCACCTTAAGACCCTTTTTATTATGAGAAATGACAGAGTTAAAAAGAATGCTGTGCGTAATGGAGGACAGGATGCGAATTAAACTTCTGTCACTTTTCTGCGGTGCCGCGCTTGGCCTGTCATTTAGCGCCGCCGCCGATGTGAATGGCGACATGAATAACTTCTTCAATAAGCTCGGGTTTGCGTCCAATACCAGCCAGCCACAGGTCTGGCAGGGGCAGGCGGCGGGTTATGCCTCTGGCGGTTCGCTGTATGCCAGAACGCAGGTGAAAACGATCCAGCTGGTCAGCATGACCCTGCCGGATATTAACGCCGGCTGCGGCGGCATCGATGCGTACCTGGGATCGTTCTCCTTTATCAACAGCGAGCAGCTGCAGCGCTTTGGCAAACAAATTATGTCCAACGCCGCGGGTTACTTCTTTGACCTTGCCCTGCAGACCACGGTTCCGGAGATCAAAACCGCAAAGGACTTCCTTCAAAAGATGGCCACTGACATGAACAGCATGAACCTCAGTTCCTGCCAGGCTGCTCAGGGAATTGTGGGTGGCCTGTTTCCTCGTACCCAGGTCGCTCAACAAAAGGTCTGCCAGGACATTGCCGGTGAAAGCAATATCTTTTCGGACTGGGCCGCCTCGCGCCAGGGTTGTACGGTGGGCGGCAAGATGGACAGCGTCCAGGATAAGGCCAGCGATAAAGACAAAGAACGTGTGATGAAGAACATTAACATCATGTGGAATGCCTTATCGAAGAACCGGCTCTTTGATGGCAATAAGGAGCTGAAAGAGTTTGTGATGACCCTGACCGGTACGCTGATTTTTGGTGAGAACAGTGAGATCACCCCGTTGCCGGCACGCACCACTGACCAGGATCTGATTAAAGCCATGATGGAGGGCGGCACAGCTAAAATCTACCACTGCAATGACTCGGATAAATGTCTCAAGGTCGTTGCTGATGCGACCGTAACCATCACCGCCAATAAGGCGCTCAAAAATCAGATTCGCGCTTTGTTGAGCAGTATCCAGAATAAAGCGGTGGCTGATGAAAAACTGACAGAGCAGGAGAAAGGGTTTATCTCCAGCACCACCATTCCGGTGTTCAAATACCTGGTCGATCCGCAGATGCTCGGGGTGTCTAACTCACTTATTTACCAGCTGACGGACTATATCGGCTACGACATCCTGCTGCAGTACATTCAGGAACTTATCCAGCAGGCCCGGGCGATGATCTCAACCGGTAATTATCCCCAGTCGACAATGGATATGATCATGGAAAATCTCAACCAGGCGAGTGTGCAAATTGCCGCTTTCCAGTCCCGTGTTCAGGTCCAGCAGGACGCCTTGCTTGTGGTTGACAGACAAATGAGTTACATGCGCCAGCAGGTCTCTGCCCGCATGATGACCCGCTACCAGAATAACTATCATTTTGGGGGGAATCTGTAATGCTTGAGATATATGCCATTGCTGGCGGCGACTGGTTACGGGGCAACCTGAACGCGATTGCGGCGTTTATGGGGACCAGCACATGGTCGACTATAGAAAAGATGTGTATCGCCATCTCGGTACTCATTGTGGCGGGGAACTGGGTAAAAAAACACAACGTAATGGACCTTATTGGCTGGGTCTTTTCCCTCACCCTGGTCTCTATGCTGGTTGTCATTCGTACCCCTGTGCAGATCATCGATTACAGTAACGTTGCGCAGGTCTATGAAGTCGATAATGTTCCTATTGGTCTTGCCATTCCTGCGTCGCTGACAACACGGGTAGGAAACGCGCTTATCCAGAGTTATGAGATGGTCTTCGCGCTGCCGGACAGCGTCACGTACAGTAAAACGGGGATGTTATTTGGCAGTAATCTGGTCGCGAAAAGTACGGATTTTTTGTCACAAAATCCTCAGATTACGACGCTGTTTTCCGATTACGTACAAAACTGTGTGATGGGCGATATTTTCCTCAATCATAAGTACTCTTTTGAAGAATTACTGAATTCACCTGATCCGTATACCCTGATTTTTGCAAACCCAAGCCCACTGCGTGGCGTGTTTGATAAAAACAACCAGTTCCAGACATGCGAAGAGGCCTCACGGGATCTGAAATCGGCTCTTGCGCTTGATACTCAGACAGGCGGGAAAACCTGGAACTACTATGTTCGTCAGCTGTTTGGCGGCAAACCTAATCCCGATCTGCTTTTCAGCCAGATGATTGGCGACAGCTACAATTACTTCTACAGCTCGGGACAGAGCGCCGGGCAGATTATCCGCCAGAACGTCACGATGAACGCCCTGCGCAGTGGGATCCAGAGTTATGCGGCCCGCAGCGGGGACACCGCCAGTCTGGTCAATATGGCTAACACATCATCCCTTGAAAAGCAGCGGCTGGCACAGGCCACAATGGGGCACCAGGCGCTTCGCGCACTTCCACTGATGCAGACCGTCATTATGGGTTTAATGATTGGGATGTTCCCGATCATGGTGATGGCTGCCATGTTTAACATGATGACGCTGCAGGTGCTTAAAGGGTATGTGTTTGCGCTTATCTGGCTGCAGACGTGGCCATTACTGTTCGCCATCCTGAACAGCGCGATGGCCTACTATGCGAAGCAAAATGGCGTGCCGGTTGTTCTCTCTGAGTTGTCGCAGGTTCAGCTCAAAAACTCGGATATTGCGACCACCGCGGGTTATATTGCCGTGATGATACCGCCCTTGTCGTGGGGGATCGTGAAGAGCATGGGGGCCGCTTTCTCCAGTGCCTACAGCCATTTTTCTTCTTCGGGGCTCAGTGCAACATCGCAGGCGGCCTCCGGCGTGGTGGACGGGAATTACTCTTTCGCCAACATGCAGATGGAGAACGTCAGCGGCTACAGCTGGGGTACCAACAGTACAACCAGTTTCGGACAGATGTCGCGGCAGCTGGCGAATGGGGGTATGAGCACGCAGACGCGGGATGGATCGATGGTCTGGGACAGTGGTGGTGCAATGTCAAAACTGCCGGTGGATATCAACGTCGGTCGTCAGATAGCCAGTGCGCAGCAACAGATGGCCCGTGAGGCTGATGTCCAGGCCGAAAGCGCGCTGCATGGCTATAACAGCAGCGTGACAAGTGCCTGGAATAGTCTGCAGCAATTTGGCACCAATAAAGGGAACAGCACATCAACAACGACTGGGGCCGATACTACCGAGTCTTCGCAGGATTCGATGGCCAGAAGCAAGATGTGGAATGCGGTTGTTGCTAATGCGAAAGCCAACAACATCAGTAATGAGGAGTCTTTCCAGCAGTTGATGGATGATTCATCGAAAAGAACTCAATCATTTGATGCACATGTATCTGGTAAATGGAGTTCTGGGGATCAGCTGTTTGGCAAGTTAGGAAAGTGGGGCAGTGGTTTTTCTGCTGAAGTTGGTGGTAAAGGAAGTGCAGGCTGGGGACACAGCTCAGGTAATACAGATAACGTTGGAACTTCCGGTAGGGAATCGAATGACAGCCGACATGATACCAGCAGTCAGGCGGCCAAAGACTTTAAGGAAGCATCCGATTACTTTACCAGCCGCAAAACCACCACATCGGGCAATATTACCGATAATAATGCCAGCTCGCGTGTTGACCAGTTTGCCGCGTCACTCTCCAGTGCCAAAAACAGCTATGACCAGTATACAAGCAGCCGGACACGCAGCCATGAGTACAGTGAGATGGCATCACGCACAGAGAGCATGACTGGCCAGATGAACGAAAACCTGACTCAGCAGTTTGCGAACTTTGTTCAGCATCGTGCTCCACAGGATGCCGAAGCCATTCTGACCAATACCAGTTCTCCTGAAATTGCGGCGCAGCGTGAAGCCCTGGCGCGTGAATTCGTCAAAGAGCAGGTAGAACCCAGGGTTGATGCTGCGTATCAACAGGGGCGTGAAAGCATCGGACAGAATATGGCTGGGGTGTCAGATGGTGGTGACAATGGTTCGGTAATGGCCGACTACGGACAAAATTCTCGTCGTATCGATGTTATGACACAAGATGCGGGTATTAAGGATAACGTGGGTCAGAAGGTGGATAGGATGATTACAGAGAATAAACAACAGCATCAGGAAACCCGCGAAAACATACAACGGCAAGGCGCAGAGGTGAAAAGTGAAAATGCTGAAATGGAAAAGAACCATAAAACTAAAGCAAATGAGTTTAAAGGTGATTATAATGAAAGAAAGAGTAAGGTAAATTCTTTACCTGGAGCTGACTCTCAGGCTGAGTTAGAGGAAAAAGCGGCGAAAACGCAAAAGGATTTTCTTGATGGGAAAAGATGAAAATGATGATGACCAATAAAATCCTCATTGAAGAAGTAGATGAGCTGAAAAATGTGTTTTCACGAGGTGAAATGGAGATACCATCTTTTTGGTCATGTCTATGGCCTGGAGTAATTGTTGCCGCCTGGAATATGATTTGCGCCCTAATTAGTGTAGGGGGCGGGTATTTGTCTGTTAAGTTCATATTTTGGGTGTTGGTGTTCCCCGGTGTTATAAGTCTTATTGTTCTGCTTGGTGTGGCAAGTGCGCGTTCACTTTTTTTATCTGTTCCCAGAACCTATAGAATGCGCTCGCAGGTATATCGGTTTATATCTAGAAAAGTTATGGTCTATGCACTTGTGTATATGGCTTTAATTCTAGCGCTTGCACTATTTAATAGAGTGTATTATGCCTCTCCATTTCCTTTTTCGTTCATGATTCTTATTGCGACGATTTTTGTATGGTTTGTTATGAATATTGATTTTGGACGATATCAACTTTCGGTACTCTCATCTGCGATAAACTCTTTCAGAGCAGAAAAGTTGGGGGGGGGATGATCCAGAGGCAACCTATCAATTATGGTGGTTTGTTAACAGCCTAAAAGTTTCCTTTGTTATTATTGATTTCTCAGGCTGTAATTAGTTTTCACATCTCGCTTAAAATTCGTATATAGTGAATGCGCATTCCGAAATCATAAGAGAATGTGTATTCACTCGTATTGATTATGTCACAAGGATTCAGGATGAAGCTTAATAAAGTCATGGCTGTGATGGTCGTCAGCTCTGCTCTGGTGTTGTCTGGATGTAGTGCAATGGGAACCGCTATTAAAAAGAGAAATCTGGAAGTAAAAACCCAGATGAGCGAAACAATCTGGCTGGAACCTTCAAATAATAAGACGGTTTATCTGCAAATCAAAAATACCTCCGATAAGGATATGAGTGGCCTGCAGGCAAAAATTGCCAGCGCTGTCACTTCAAAGGGATATCAGGTCGTCAGTAACCCCGATACGGCGGGCTACTGGATCCAGGCGAATGTGCTCAAGGCCGATAAAATGGACCTTCGTGAGTCTCAGGGCTGGTTAAGCCGGGGTTATGAGGGCGCTGTGACTGGCGCCGCTCTTGGGGCGGGGATTACCGCTTACAACTCCAGTTCCGCGGGAGCAACCCTGGGAGTAGGGCTTGCAGCCGGTCTGGTCGGAATGGCGGCTGACGCGATGGTGGAAGATGTGAACTACACCATGATAACCGATGTTCAGATCGCGGAAAGAACCAAAACACAGGTTCAGACTGATAACGTGGCCGTATTACGTCAGGGAACATCCGGCGCAAAAGTGCAGACAAGTACTGAAACGGGTAATCAGCATAAATACCAGACTCGCGTCGTCTCTAACGCGAATAAAGTTAACCTCAAGTTCCCTGAAGCCCAGCCTGTTCTTGAAGACCAGCTGGCAAAATCGATCGCTAATATCCTGTAAGCGTTCTATTCCACGGCCCGGGTACTCCGGGCCAGACTGGCATCACCTTTCCGGCGTGTCAGAATTCATTCGTCAAATAATCAGTTAATTCCACATCTAAACGGTGAACAGTTGCGCAATTTATTTGTGCATCTGTGAGGCGTTGCCGCCTTCGGCGGAGTCTTTTCGTCTTTATTTGAACAGAGGTTATTTATGACAATATCTGTGCCTGTCAGGTCTCTTGATACACATGAACTGATGCCTGGCGATATTTACCCACATCCTGCGGCGGGGGGCATTTATTCTCTGTCACATCGCGAGGTCTGTTCTCTCTTCAGTGACCACATCATGTATATCTGCAGCGCGTTAGTTATTCTTCTGCTTGTTTTCATCGCAGGTGTCTTTTTCCGAAAAATAATGACGTCTTCCGTGGAGCGTAAGCGAAACACGGCGTCAGTTATTTCCGATGCAAAGCCAGAAGTACAGAGCAAACCGGAATACTTCCATCTTTCCATATGTGTGGAAGGCCCGGCCAGCACGGATGACTCCGCCTTGTCCTCTCTTGCCTCCCGTGTTGTCCGCGAAGCAGAAAATCTGTATATCCCCGGCGTCAATCGCCGCGACAGCGCTGACGACGTGTTTGCCTGGTCCGTGCAGACTCAGTTTCCTTCTGACAGGCTCTTCGGCACACGGATTTTCCCGTCAACCGGCTGGTTTGAACGTCCGGATATGATTAAACATCCGGTGAAATGCTACTGCGTCTGCCTGCAGTACACGACTGAAACATTGCCATCCACACTGTATGCCCTGGTCGATGAGGCCGGACGGCAGGTGGCGAAGTCGTATATTAAAGGCGGGCACTGCCCTGGCTCAGAGGGCTATACCTTCTGCATAACCTCTTAATAGAAGTCAGTATCCGGCCTGGCCATCAATGGATCCGGGCATGACTGTAATCCTGTTTTGTGCCGGTGTATTTCCGCTGATTAATTTGTCCTTCCGACCCTAATACTTTACTGACGGATTAGTGCCATGAGTTTCAATGCCAAAGATATGACGCAGGGCGGTCAGATCGCCAATATGCGCTTTCGCATGTTTGGTCAGATTGCCAATATTATTTTCTACGTGCTGTTTATTTTATTCTGGGTGCTGTGCGGGCTGATGCTGATGTACCGGCTCAGCTGGCAAACCTTTGTGAACGGCTGCGTATACTGGTGGTGTACGACGCTGGGGCCGATGCGCGATATTATTCGTTCCCAGCCGGTATACACCATTCAGTATTACGGCCAGTCGCTGGAATATACCTCAGAACAAATCCTGGCTGATAAATATACTATCTGGTGCGGAGAGCAGCTGTGGACCAGTTTCGTCTTTGCAGCCGTGGTTTCTCTTGTTATCTGTATCGTGACGTTCTTCATCGCCAGCTGGGTGCTGGGCCGCCAGGGGAAACAGCAGAGTGAGGATGAGAATACCGGCGGGCGCCAGCTTTCCGATAAGCCCAAAGAAGTGGCCCGCCAGATGAAGCGTGATGGTATGGCCTCCGATATTAAAATTGGCGATCTGCCTATTCTTAAAAACTCCGAAATCCAGAACTTCTGCCTCCACGGTACCGTGGGTTCCGGTAAATCAGAAGTGATCCGCCGGCTACTGAATTATGTCCGTGCCCGGGGCGATATGGCCATCATTTACGATCGCTCCTGTGAGTTCGTAAAAAGCTATTACGACCCGTCACTGGATAAAATCCTCAACCCGCTGGACTCGCGCTGCGCGGCCTGGGATTTGTGGAAAGAGTGCCTGACGCTGCCGGACTTCGACAACATCTCCAACACCCTTATCCCGATGGGCACCAAAGAAGACCCGTTCTGGCAGGGCTCCGGTCGCACTATCTTTGCCGAAGGCGCGTACCTGATGCGTGAAGACAAGGATCGCAGCTACGAGAAGCTGGTTGATACCATGCTGTCCATTAAAATCGACAAGCTGCGCGCCTATCTGCAGAACACGCCGGCAGCGAACCTGGTTGAAGAGAAAATTGAGAAAACGGCCATCTCCATTCGTGCCGTGCTGACCAACTACGTCAAGGCTATTCGCTACCTGCAGGGCATCGAGAAGAACGGGGAGCCGTTCACTATCAGGGACTGGATGCGCGGTGTCCGTGAGGACCGACCCAATGGCTGGCTGTTTATCTCCTCCAACGCTGACACCCATGCTTCCCTGAAGCCGGTTATCTCGATGTGGCTGTCAATTGCTATCCGCGGCCTGCTGGCGATGGGGGAGAACCGTAACCGGCGCGTGTGGATTTTCGCCGACGAGCTCCCCACGCTGCACAAGCTGCCGGACCTGGTCGAAATCCTCCCTGAGGCGCGTAAATTTGGTGGTTGTTATGTGTTTGGTATTCAGTCCTATGCCCAGCTGGAAGACATCTATGGCGTCAAGCCTGCCGCCACGCTCTTTGACGTGATGAACACCCGGGCCTTCTTCCGCTCCCCGAGTAAGGAGATTGCGGAGTTTGCTGCCGGTGAAATTGGCGAGAAGGAAATCCTCAAGGCCAGTGAGCAGTACTCCTACGGTGCTGACCCGGTGCGTGATGGTGTATCGACCGGGAAAGAAAAAGAGCGGGAAACGCTGGTCAGTTACTCCGATATTCAGACGCTGCCTGACCTGTCCTGCTATGTCACGCTGCCCGGGCCGTATCCGGCCGTGAAACTGGCCCTCAAATACAAGCCGCGTCCGAAAATTGCCGAGGGATTTATTCCTCGCACTCTCGATGCGCGGGTGGATGCGCGGCTCAGTGCGTTGCTTGAAGCGCGGGAAGCTGAAGGCAGTCTTGCCAGGGCACTTTTCACGCCGGATGCGCCGGCATCCGGGACCGCTGATACAAACAGTCACGCCGGTGAACAGCCTGAGCCGGTCAGTCAGCCTGCGCCAGCAGAAGTGACAGTATCTCCGGCACCGGTAAAAGCGCCGGCGACAACGAAGATGCCGGCAGCGGAACCCTCCGCCAGGACAGCTGAGCCTCCCGTCCTGCGGGTCACGACCGTACCGTTGATCAAACCAAAAGCAGCCGCAGCGGCCGCTGCTGCCGCAACAGCATCCTCTGCCGGTACCCCTGCTGCAGCTGCAGGCGGGACAGAACAGGAGCTGGCGCAGCAGTCCGCAGAGCAGGGGCAGGACATGCTGCCGGCCGGTATGAACAAGGACGGCGTCATCGAGGACATGCAGGCGTATGACGCCTGGGCTGATGAGCAGACACTGCGGGATATGCAGCGGCGTGAGGAAGTCAATATCAACCACAGCCACCGCCACGATGAGCAGGATGATGTCGAGATTGGGGGGAACTTCTGATGCTTAGTTTCAGCCAGGTTAAATCAGCTGGCAGTGCCGGTAATTACTATACGGACAAGGATAATTACTACGTTATCGGGAGTATGGACGAGCGCTGGCAGGGTAAAGGCGCGGAAGCGCTTGGTCTTGAAGGAAAGGTAGACAAGCAGGTCTTCACGGAGCTTCTGCAGGGAAAACTACCTGATGGCAGCGACCTGACCCGGATACAGGATGGCGTGAATAAGCACCGGCCCGGTTACGACCTGACCTTCTCGGCACCGAAAAGTGTATCGATGCTGGCTATGCTGGGCGGCGATAAGCGTCTTATCGATGCTCATAATCGCGCGGTGACAGTCGCTCTTAACCAGGTGGAGTCCCTTGCCTCCACACGGGTAAAGAGAGATGGCGTTTCTGAAACGGTCCTGACCGGGAATCTGATTATTGCCCGCTTTAACCACGATACATCGCGCGCTCAGGACCCACAGATACACACGCACAGCGTGGTTATCAATACGACACAGAACGGCGATAAATGGCAGACGCTGGCCAGCGATACCGTCGGTAAAACCGGGTTTTCCGAAAACATACTGGCCAACCGCATCGCTTTGGGAAAGATATACCAGAACTCTCTCAGGGCCGATGTTGAGTCTATGGGTTACAAGACAGTGGATGCGGGTAAGAATGGCATGTGGGAGATGGAGGGCGTGCCGGTTGAGTCGTTTTCCACGCGCAGTCAGGAGCTCCGGGAGGCTGCAGGACCCGATGCCTCCCTGAAGTCCCGGGATGTGGCCGCGCTCGATACCCGCAAGTCGAAAGAAGCCATCGATCCGGCAGAGAAGATGGTGGAGTGGATGAACACGCTGAAGGAGACCGGGTTTGACATCCGGGGGTACCGTGAGGCCGCCGATGCGCGAGCCGCAGAGCTGGCACGTGCACCTGCCGCGCCGGTGAACACTGACGGTCCGGATATCACGGATGTGGTGACGAAAGCGATTGCCGGTCTCAGCGACCGCAAGGTGCAGTTCACGTATGCCGACCTGCTGGCACGCACGGTCGGCCAGCTGGAGGCGAAGGACGGTGTGTTTGAGCTGGCCAGAGCCGGTATCGATGCCGCCATTGAACGGGAGCAGCTTATCCCTCTCGATCGCGAGAAAGGCCTGTTCACCTCAAATATCCACGTTCTCGATGAACTCGCCGTCAAAGCCCTGAGTCAGGAGGTGCAGCGCCAGAATCATGTCTCCGTCACGCCCGATGCGTCTGTGGTGCGCCAGGTCCCTTTCAGCGATGCCGTCAGCGTGCTGGCGCAGGATCGCCCGGTCATGGGTATCGTTTCCGGTCAGGGCGGTGCAACCGGCCAGCGGGAGCGGGTGGCCGAGTTAACCCTGATGGCCCGGGAGCAGGGGCGCGACGTCCATATCCTGGCGGCCGATAACCGTTCACGTGATTTTCTCGCCGGGGATGTGCGTCTGGCCGGGGAGACGGTGACCGGTAAATCCGCCCTGCAGGACGGAACGGCGTTTATTCCGGGCGGAACACTCATCGTGGATCAGGCGGAGAAGCTGAGCCTGAAGGAAACGATTTCCCTGCTCGATGGCGCGATGCGCCATAACGTGCAGGTCCTGCTCTCCGACAGCGGGAAGCGCAGCGGGACCGGCAGCGCGCTGACGGTGCTGAAGGACAGCGGCGTGAATACGTATCGCTGGCAGGGTGGCCATCAGACCACCGCCGACATCATCAGTGAACCGGATAAAGGCGCACGCTACAGCCGGCTGGCACAGGAGTTTGCCGTCAGCGTGCGTGAAGGGCAGGAAAGCGTGGCCCAAATCAGCGGGACGCGTGAACAGAGCGTACTCAACGGCCTTATCCGTGACTCCCTCAGACATGAGGGGGTGCTGGGTGAGAAAGACACGACCATTACAGCCCTGACGCCGGTGTGGCTGGACAGCAAAAGCCGGGGCGTGCGGGATTATTACCGGGAGGGGATGGTGATGGAACGCTGGGATCCGGAGACCCGGACGCACGATCGCTTTGTCATTGACCGGGTGACCGCGAGCAGCAATATGCTGACCCTGAAAGACCGGGACGGGGTCCGTCTGGATCTGAAGGTTTCCGCGGTCGACAGCCAGTGGACGCTGTTCCGGGCAGAGACACTGCCGGTGGCCGAGGGGGAACGTCTGGCGGTGCTCGGGAAGATACCGGACACACGCCTGAAGGGCGGGGAAAGCATCACGGTGATGAAAGTGGAGGACGGGCAACTGACGGTACAGCGTCCGGGGCAGAAAACCACGCAGACCCTGGCCGTGGGCGCGGGCGTGTTTGACGGGATTAAAATCGGCCACGGCTGGGTGGAAAGTCCCGGCAGGTCGGTTAGCGAGACGGCAACGGTCTTTGCGTCGGTGACGCAGCGTGAGCTGGATAACGCCACCCTCAACCAGCTGGCGCAGAGCGGAAGTCATCTCCGTCTGTACTCGGCGCAGGATGCGGCTCGCACGACGGAGAAGCTGTCGCGGCATACCGCCTTCAGCGTGGTCTCAGAGCAGCTGAAGACCCGATCCGGCGAGACGGACCTGGATGCGGCCATTGCGCAGCAGAAGGCCGGACTGCGTACCCCGGCAGAACAGGCCATTCACCTGGCCATCCCGCTGCTTGAAAGTGAGAAACTGACCTTCTCCCGGCCCCAGCTGCTGGCGACAGCGCTGGAAACCGGGGGCGGGAAGGTTCCGATGGCGGACATCGACACGACCATTCAGGCACAAATCAGGTCGGGGCAGTTGCTGAATGTACCGGTGGCGCACGGCCACGGCAATGACCTGCTGATTTCCCGTCAGACCTGGGACGCCGAAAAAAGCATCCTGACCCACGTGCTGGAAGGTAAAGACGCGGTGGCCCCCCTGATGGATCGCGTACCGGCCAGTCTGATGACGGACCTGACCGCCGGACAGCGGGCGGCGACCCGGATGATTCTGGAAAGCACGGACCGGTTCACGGTGGTTCAGGGGTATGCCGGGGTGGGGAAAACCACCCAGTTCCGGGCAGTCATGAGTGCCATCAGTCTGCTGCCGGAAGAGACCCGTCCGCGCGTCATCGGTCTGGCGCCGACGCATCGCGCGGTCGGGGAAATGCAGAGTGCTGGCGTGGATGCGCGCACGACGGCGTCGTTCCTCCACGACACGCAGCTGCTGCAGCGCAATGGCCAGACACCCGATTTCAGCAACACCCTGTTCCTGCTCGACGAGAGCTCAATGGTGGGGCTGGCCGATATGGCAAAAGCCCACTCCCTCATCGTCGCCGGCGGTGGACGGGCGGTGTCCAGTGGGGATAACGACCAGCTGCAGCCCATCGCGCCGGGCCAGCCGTTCAGGCTCATGCAGCAGCGCAGCGCCGCCGACGTTGCCATCATGAAAGAGATTGTGCGCCAGGTGCCTGAGCTGCGACCGGCGGTCTACAGCCTGATTGAGCGGGATGTGCACCGCGCCCTGACCACCATCGAGCAGGTCACGCCGGAGCAGGTGCCGAGAAAAGAAGGCGTCTGGGCGCCGGGCAGTTCTGTGGTGGAATTCACGCCGGCGCAGGAAAAGGCGATACAAAAGGCGCTGAGCGAGGGGGAAACCCTGCCGGCAGGTCAGCCCGCGACGCTCTACGAGGCGCTGGTGAAGGACTATACCGGACGGACCCCGGAGGCACAGTCGCAGACGCTGATTATCACCCATCTGAATAAGGACCGGCGGGCGCTGAACAGTCTGATCCATGACGCACGGCGGGAGAACGGGGAAACCGGCAAAGAGGAAATCACCCTGCCGGTGCTGGTCACGAGCAACATCCGTGACGGTGAACTGCGCAAACTGTCGACCTGGACGGCTCACAAGGAGGCGGTGGCGCTGGTTGATAACGTATACCACCGTATCAGCAAAGTGGATAAGGATAATCAGCTGATCACCCTGACAGACAGTGAAGGAAAGGAGCGATATATCTCTCCCCGTGAAGCCTCTGCTGAAGGTGTGACGCTTTATCGCCAGGAAAAGATCACCGTGTCTCAGGGGGACCGAATGCGCTTCAGCAAAAGTGACCCGGAGCGCGGCTATGTGGCCAACAGTATCTGGGAGGTGCAGTCTGTTTCGGGTGACAGTGTCACGCTGTCTGATGGCAAAACCACCCGCACGCTGACCCCGAAGGCGGATCAGGCGCAGCAGCATATCGACCTCGCCTACGCCATCACCGCCCACGGCGCCCAGGGGGCCAGCGAACCGTATGCCATCGCGCTGGAAGGGGTGGCCGGTGGTCGGGAACAGATGGCCAGCTTTGAGTCTGCCTATGTCGCTTTATCCCGCATGAAACAGCATGTGCAGGTTTACACCGACAGCCGTGAGGGCTGGATAAAGGCCATCAAGCATTCACCTGAGAAAGCGACGGCGCACGATATTCTGGAACCCCGTAACGACCGGGCGGTGAAAAGCGCCGATCTGCTGTTCGGGCGGGCAAGGCCACTGGATGAAACCGCCGCTGGCCGGGCAGCCCTGCAGCAGTCCGGTCTGGCACAGGGAAATTCACCGGGAAAATTCATTTCCCCGGGGAAAAAGTACCCTCAGCCGCATGTGGCGCTGCCGGCATTTGATAAAAACGGGAAAGCCGCCGGTATCTGGCTCAGCCCGCTGACCGATCGGGACGGACGGCTGGAGGCTATCGGCGGAGAGGGACGAATTATGGGCAATGAAGACGCCCGGTTCGTGGCGCTGCAGAACAGCCGCAACGGAGAAAGCCTGCTGGCCGGGAATATGGGGGAGGGCGTCAGAATGGCCCGCGACAATCCCGATACGGGGGTGGTGGTGCGGCTGGCCGGTGATGACCGCCCCTGGAACCCCGGGGCCATGACCGGTGGGCGGGTATGGGCTGAACCTGCGCCGGTGGCTCCGGTACCGCAGGCCGGGGCTGACATTATCCTCCCGCCAGAGGTACTGGCACAGCGGGCGGCTGAAGAACAGCAGCGCCGGGAAATGGAAAAACAGGCGGAACAGACTGCCCGGGAAGTGGCCGGGGAGGCGCGTAAAGCCGGCGAGCCGGCGGACCGGGTGAAAGAGGTTATCGGGGACGTCATTCGCGGACTGGAGCGTGACCGGCCGGGTACGGAGAAAACGACGCTACCGGATGATCCTCAGTTCCGGCGCCAGGAGGCGGCGATTCAGCAGGTGGCCTCAGAACGTCTGCAGCGTGAGCGTCTGCAGGCTGTGGAGCGTGACATGGTTCGTGACCTTAACCGCGAGAAAACACTCGGGGGCGACTGACGCGCCTGCGGCTTGTCTGCACCGGCAGCCTCCCCGATTAAAATCGGGCAGTCTGCCGGTGCGCTAAAAGGAAAAAAATATGAGAGCACAATACACATTTCCAGGCGCGACAGACAGCTGGCTTCAGCGCCTGCTGACCTGGACACCGGGACAAACGGATATGATTAAAACGGTCGCACTGGTACTGATGGTGACTGACCACACCGGCTTACTGCTGGCCGGAAACAATGAAGTGATGCGCCTGCTGGGACGTGGTTGTTTTCCGCTGTTCGGTCTGGCATGGGGAATGAATCTGGCACGGCACGCGGAAATACGCCAGTCTCAACTGAACAGCCTGTGGGGCTGGGCGCTGGTCGCCCAGGTGTCGTTTATGCTTATTGGATACCCGTGGTATACCGGGAATATTCTGTTTGCCTTTGCCGTTACGGGCCAGGTCCTGCGGTGGGTCAGCCAGCCGTCCTGGTATTACACCCTCCCGGCGGCTGGACTGCTGGTCACCTGGATACCCCTGTCAACCGGCAGCTACGGCATGGCCGGAGTGGGCATGCTCACCGCCAGCTGGCTGCTTTGTCGCGCACAGCATGCACCGGAACGGCTGGGATACGGGGTGCTGTGGGCCCTCATGGTGTTGCTGATGAATATGCATGACGTGAGTGAATCAGTGGCCGGGCTGGCGATTGCGCTGCTGACGCTGATGGTGTGCTCATCTGCCGGAGAACGTGTGAAACGCTTCTGGCCGCGGCAGTTCTTCGTGATGTTCTATGCCGTGCACCTGGCGGTACTCGGTATTGTCGTCTCGATGTAAAAAAAAACCGGACACAGGTCCGGGGGCGGGCACATTGCCCGTAAACGTGACAAAGGGGACATCATCGTTGTGTCCACTGCATTGCGAGGTGAAACGATGATACCGTTAGCGTATCGTATACCTCAGACCTGTAGCTTTTATTGATATGGCCCCTTATGAGTGAAGAAAAACGCCCTGTACTGAGCCTGAAACGAAAACCGGCGGAGAACAGTACGACCTCCGCAGAGGCGACCCCTGCTCCTGGTGTGGTGCGCCGAAAGAAGGTCGTGGTGGTCTCGTCCCCGCCGGCCTGGAAGGCAAAAAAAGAGAAACTTGAGAAGGTTAAACAAGCGGCAGAAGCCGCCGCGCGCAACGCTGCGCCGGTGCCGGTTAAAGCGGTAAAGACGCCACCTCCGGTGCATTATCTTCGCCTGCTGCCGCCGGAACAGGCCATCATGACCCTGAAGGCATTCTGGCCACAGCTGTTCGACGGAAACTCACCCCGTCTGCTGGCAACGGGTATGCGCGAACAGCTGTTCGCCGACATTGTGAACCGCGACCTGCCGCTGTCGCATAAACAGGTGATTAAGTGCCTGAAGAGTCTGACCCGGTCTGCGGGGTATCTGTCCCGGATGAAGGTGGGGGCCTCCCGCTATGATCTGCAGGGGAATGCCGTCGCGACCGTCACTGCAGAGGAAGCGCAGTACGCCAGTGAGCGCATGATGAAGGAGCTGCTGCGGGCTGAACGAAAGATGAGTCAGACCCTTTAATTATATTTACCCATTCCTGATAATTATACTTGGGAATCCTCAGCTAATAGATGTAACGAAAATTAGCTGAGGGTATGCCTGAAATAGCAACAGGTATTCATTTTATATTTGCCGCATTACAGGCTGCGGCATCATAACTGTCCGTGCAGACAGATTCTGGATGACGATGACTGAAAAAATTATTGCTCTCGTAGATTATGAAAATATTGGTACACTTGAAAGTGTCCGTCTGTCCCGTTATGAACGCCTTATTTTATTTACCGGGCCTCAGCAGGAGTTTATACGTTTTCCAGCTGTAACGTATGCAGGTGATATATCGGTAAGCGTATTCCAGGTTGCGAATGTGTCAAAAAATAATGTGGACTTCCATCTGGTGTTTGAGCTGGGAAGACTTAGCGCGACTGCACCGGAAGAGATGATATTTCATATTATCTCGAATGATAAAGGCTATGATGGCGTCATTGCCGAGCTATGCAGGGCGGGGAGACGATGTTGCCGTATATCATCGCCTTGCTCTGCAGAGAAACCGAAGGCGGCACCTATGGTAATCAGTAACGATGAAGTGCTGCACCTGACCGATAAAGTCCAGTCATTAAGTAAAAAATCTGCAGGGAACCGCCCGGCGAATACTTCATCCCTGATGAATTATATTAAATCCCTGTCCGGTAATACAAAAGGCATGGCGCTTTATGGTCGCGTTAAAGAGGAATTAATCAGGCGTGGTGTGATTGCGGTGTATGAGAAAACAGTGGTCTGGCGATAATGAAATTAAGACGGCTGTGAATGTTATTTTTATCTAAAAAGGAATCAATATGTTCAGATATTTCATTCTGCGCCCTGAGCAGCAGTTATTCTGTTATTTATACGGCTGCGCGCTGGCACTGGTTCAGATGGTTTTATTTTCTCCTGTATCCCGGGCAAGCGGATTTTATCTGGTTGCGTTATCTGTCGCGCTGTTCTGGGCAGGCCTTGCCCTGTACACCCGGCACATCGACCGGATGAGAAAGCCAGAGGTCTCACCGCTGGTCAGTATTCGCGACGGTATTCAGGTGGTGGCCGAGGTGCCGCGCCATGAAAAGGCCCGGCTGGAATGGGAAATCCTCCGGGATGATGAGGTGTTTCGCCAGCAAAGGTGTGAGCTTACAGGCCTGACCGGACGGGTTATCAGCCGGGGGCTGTTGTATACGCCGGCGGTGATGCTGGTCGGTATCGGTATTCTCGCCTGGGGTTCCCCACAGGATGCCATCCGGCTGATTAATGCTCTTCGTAATATGCCTGCTGCGGAACTGGTGCATCAGATTGGTTTTGTCCTGTGCCACTTCCTGCAGATTAGCGTCATATCAGTTCTGATTGCTGATGTTGTAGCCGGGAGAGGACTGCCGAATGTATTTCGCCGCGCGTTGCTCGACAGGCTGCCGGCAGAGTTCTGCCTTATCAGAAGAGGGACAGAAAGATGAGGAAGACGACAGGAAAACGCATCGGGAAAGAAAGGAACATCAGGGAATAAAATACATGGCAAAGATATTAATGATGGCGGGCAGTACCGTTGTTGTGCTGAGTTTGCTGGGATTTCTGGTGCTGCTTCTGAAAGGACGCGCAGTAACGAAGACTTCCCCGGTTCTGAGGTCACTGAAAGCCCTGGGTATTCGCCCCTCAGAGGCTGAGCAACGGTTGTGTCGCCAGCGGGTCTGGGTGGGTAATGACACACTGATGACGCCACGGGAACAACATTTTTTCCGGGCATTGCTGAGGCATACCAGCCGAACACGCTGGCTGTTGTGTCCTCAGGTCCGGGTGGCAGATATTGCCACACTCTCTCCCCATATCCGGCCACGATCCCGGACCTGGTGGCAACTCTTCCGGATGGCATCACAGTGGCACTGCGATGTGGTCATCGTTGACATCCATACCTTCGCTATCATCGGCGCAGTTGAACTGGATGATGCCTCACACCAGAAAAAACACCGTATCCGGCGCGATATTCTGCTGGAAGAGGTTCTGAGGCAGGCCGGCATTCCACTACTACGCGATCGGGATTCGGAGAGTCTGGTAAGAAAGGTCGTAGAGTTTCTGAAATACCGGGAAGCCGGTGCTGAAGAAAAATCCATAACCGTTATGAAATCAACGACAAAGCATAGCGAACACAAGGAGAAAGAAAAATGATTATCGCCGCCGAAGTGAAACGTGATGAACAGGGGTACTGGACACATCCTGCGCTGGTACGAAGTGGCTGTGAAACTTCCGCAGAATTAAGTTACTGGCTCAGAACCCATAAACTCCAGTGCTTTGTGATAACAATGCGCGATGAAGCGCCTGAAGCTTTCGCTGCCGGATTTACGGATGAAGCCCCGAATGCCCGTGGCTGGATACCGGAGCCACCGGATGATGATGGCTGGTTTCTGGGATCTGTCCACGATACCGGCGACGGACCCGTCTGCTACTGGTTTCGTCATACCACAAAATCCTGACGCCTCCGCATCGCGTCGTTGTCCAACCTCGGGAACGGGGAAAAGCCAGTTTCCCCGCTCCCGGCGTTTCTTAAACACCCGTTAAGGAAATACTGTGAAAAAAATGAACCGTACGCTCCGCAGATGTTGTCTGTCCGGGCTTATCAGCCTGTCTTTGTTTGCACCAGTTCCGGCCGTGTATGCCGCCAGCATCGAGACGGGGTATTCGCCGGAAGGAACGGCTCTGCAGCTGGTCCTGAAGACTATTAATTCTGCACAGCAGGAAATCCGGCTGATGGGCTATTCCTTCACCTCACCCGAAGTCGCCGGCGCGCTTGTCAGGGCAAAACAGCGTGGTCTCGATGTGAAAGTGGTTCTGGACTGGAAAGCCAATACAGGCAGGCAAAACAAGGCGAGTCTGGCGGCCATGAATCTTCTGGTCAATGCCGGTATCCCGGTTCGCACAGTGTCGCAGTACAAAATCATGCACGATAAAGTCATTATTGCTGACGGCCGTAATGTTGAAGTGGGGTCTTTTAACTACACTCGAGCCGCTGATCGGTTCAATTCAGAGAACGTGCTAGTCGTGTGGGATGAACCAGTCGTTGCTCAACGCTATCTCCAGCACTGGCAAACTCGGTGGGAGATGGGAAAAGACTGGAGTTCCTCGTATTAACCTCCTCGCTCAATAGCCTGCTCATTGCGCCAACAAGGGCAGGTTATATAACAAAAAATAACGTAACTCTCGCTGCATCCAGCGACGTGTAGTATCTTTGTTCAAGTATTCAGTTATATGCTTGAGGAGGCAGAGATGTCACAGGTCGTTAACGGAGTTACTTCCTCATCTAAACGTCCCTATAGGAAGGGCAACCCTGTTTCTGCGGCAGAACGTCAGCAGAAAGCTGTTGCCCGAAAAAAAGCGACGCACAAAGAGGTGAGAGTATTTGTGCGGGACAAGCTTAAAAACCAGCTTCAAATCATGTGTGAGAATGAAGGAATTACTCAGGCAGCAATGATTGAGAGGCTGATTGAAAGGGAATCTGCGAAACTAGGAATCGACGTAACGACGTCACATTCTTGATCATGCCTGCTATGAGTGCTAGATTACTGAACGTTTAGAATTCTTGGCTGGCCACACCATAAGGTGGCAGGGAGCTGGTTTTGTGGATGTTTACCCGGAACCAGAAAGTAAAAACCCCGATAATCTTCTTCAATCTTGGCGGAAGGAAAAGATTAACGGGGCCCTCATAAACTGCATAGAAGCTGTTGCTCTATGCAGGGAGTATATGTACATGCTCAGAAAACTTCAAGCTCAGTTTCTGTGTCATTCGCTCCTTCTGTGCAACATAAGCGCAGGAAGCGGTGACTGATCATAACCAACAAAGCTCATGCAAGTATGTTCAGGTAAACAATCCTGAACCTGTTTTCACGGTTCCCCAGGACTACACTCCCTGGCCTTTCTCGCTGAAACTTATGGTAAAAGCCAATGGTTTCACTGAAAGCTTCAGTTTCGATATCGCATCAGCGATGTCGCGTAGGGACGGAATACGAAAACGTAAACCCCCATTTTTGCGCCGCAGAGCGATGAATGCGTTGCTCATGGCGATGTGTTTTTATTACGATCCCCTGTCAAATAAAGTTCTGCGCTCACTCAGGGAGATTGCCCTGGAGTGCGGACTTGCAACTAAATCTCTTTCTGGCGAAGTGTCCATTACACGAGCAATCAGGGCACTGGAATCGCTGGAAAAAGATTTTGAATTTGTTGCCTGCTCATCGGATTGCTATTCAACTGCTGAGATTTTTTTCACCCCTAAGCTGTTCGAATTTCTTGGCGTATTTCCACTCTCTCTGAGCGAAGCCAGACTGAAGTGTCTGGCCGCCAAAAACAGCGGCAGGGAGAGTGCAGATGAGTAATGCGCACAATCCGCAACACTGGAGTCAGCTGGATATGGATGAACAGATCCGTTTCTGGCAGGGGGTAGAGGACGGCCATGTGGCATCTTTTCTGGTTTCCCCGGAGAAGAAATCTACCCGTCGCCGGCGCGGCGAGCACTCCACAAAACCCAAATGTGAAAACCCGACCTGGTTTCGACCGGAGCATTACAAAAAACTGGGTGGCCAGCTGGGGCACGCCTATAACCGTCTTGTTCAAAAAGATCGCACCACTGGTGAGGTGCGACTGCGTATGCACGTATCGCTTCATCCGCTGTACGTCAGGGAACGTCGTCGGGCTGGCCGCCGGTATGGCTTCCGGCCGGAAAAGCAACGTCTGCTGGATGCTATCTGGCCAGTGCTGATCAGCTTCTGTGATGCCGGCAAGCTGACGGTCGGTATGTGTATTTCTCGTCTGGCAAAAGAACTCAGCCAGAAAGACAGTCATGGAAAAGTTATTCCGGAAACAGAGGTAACAGTCTCACGTCTGTCCCGGTTGATTGACGAACAGGTTCGTTTTGGTGTCCTGGCTGTATCTGAAGAAAATAGCTGGGACAGGGAATCCCGTACCTGGCTTCCTAAATACGTCTATATCACCGCGTTAGGGTTTCAGATGCTGGGAGTGGATCTGGAAAAACTTGATGCGGAACAACAAAAAAAGCTCCGGCAAAGCGAAGAGCGTCGTCGTCTTATCGAGGAGGGGATTCTGCGTGAAGATGAGGAGATCTCCCCGTGTGCAGCACGTGAGCGCTGGTACCGTCAAAAAACTCTCGATGCACTGAGGTTCCGTCGGCAGCGTGGCGCCGAACGTAAACGAGCTAACCGCCTGGCCAGATATTCTCGTGAGCGCCAGATTCACGAAATGTCGCTTCATATCCTGAAGACAATGCCGGCAGACGAGGCTTACTGGTGTACAACGGAGCGGCTGCAGCAGCTGGCCATTCAGAACCTGTATCAGCTGGAGCTGGCCCTGGCTCCGCCGTCCTGACGGATATCATTTAGCTATTTTTTCTATGCCCCTGCCCGGGGCTTTTGGCGTTTGTCCGGATTCATGAAATTGCCTGGTTTTTATCCATCTGACGTTCCGGCCGTCGGACCATCGCTGGTTTGAGCACGTATACCCTGTGACGTTCGCACCAGGTTTTCACTTATCCACAAAAACCCGCAAATGAATAAACAGGGAATTTAGCAAAAGGGTAACAGCAAACCTGCAAAATAGTCTTACCCCACTTTTTTAATCCCCTGCATTGCAAGCTGCAGGGAGATCTTTTGTCTTTGCCGGCTCTGTGAATAACTCAGTGAGGCCTTCGCTTACAGCGGCCGCAAGCGTCCGCGTCGCTCAGATAAAAGTAGCGCCCATCGCTTCGCGACGGGCCCCGACCGGAGAACCTCATTAGTTACAGCATTCAAAAGGAAATCCGTCATAAAACCGGCGCCGGTTTGCCAGCCAGGTGCCCCTCCCCACCACTGAAAAGCGCCGCCGCCCCCGGCCGAAGGCCGGGGAACACCATCGCTTTAGAATGGCGGATGTTGTAACTAGATCTTGTCATTGCTGTGGGTGGTGTTGCTTTTCGTTCTGGCGTACACGCTCGTAAGCGGCCCTAACGGCCCGCTAACGCGGAGATACGCCCCGACTGCGGCTATCGCCTTGTCGTGACCACTCCGACCGCGCACAGCAGCTTCTGTATCGTTTTTAGCGGGTTTGTTCTGGGCTTAGCAGTGTGGGGGATTATTACGGCTGAAGCCGTAATGCTTTTTTCGTCCTCGCTTCGCTGCGGGGGTCTCCGGCGCATGGCGCCTCCCATGCGCTGACGCGCATCAAAAACCCGTCCCCTGCGCCACTTGTGTCTGACGCACGCGAGAGTCCGCTGCGGCAAAAAAACAAGAAGAGAGCTAGACGAAGGTCGCTCAGCTCCCCGTAATTTTTTATATACTCACCACGGGGACATTAGATCTGCTTTTGCCAAAAAAACGGCTAGTTTTTTCTGGATTTACCCAAACCAAAGGCACCGGCATTCACTATAAACGAGGCCTTTCTGATCGGCGTATCGATATCAAATATGGGGTTTTCAGCACGCCTTCTTTCAAAGTACTTATTTCTCTCCGATTCATTTTTAAAAGCGCTACCTGTCCTTGCAATCCTCTCCTGAATAAGCATCTTTTCATGCTCAGCCTTTTTGGTTGAGTTGGCCTTAGCGAGATTCTTTTCAAGGGATTTCGTATGCTTTTTTATATGCTTTCTCAACCTAGCTTTATGGCCAAATGAGAGTTTACATATCGGACAAGTGAATAATTCTTCCATAAGCTTCATGAGTGTAAGGGGAAGGTTATATTTACCATAGCATTCCTTGTCCGAACTGCCATGCGATGGTCCACCGGGGCAATGAGGCAAAGCCGTTGTCTGTGGAAGCACTACGCGGCATGATGAGCGTCGCCAGTTGCACACCGGCAAAGACGTGAAACACTTTTAACCGGAGCCAGTCATGCGCGTTGCCGAAAGCATCATCCTCGATGCCCTCACTCGCGGAGGATGCATCAAAACCTTTTACCGCATATCCTCACGGCAGGCTGCTGAATCGGCCACGCGGATACCTGAGGGGTATATTCTGGAGTCGCCCGGCGAGCGGGAAGATATTGTGCTCTCGCGCGCGGACTTTCATGCGCTGGAGAAGCTGCTGGAGCAGAAGGAAACCTGGGAGCAGGTGGTCGGTGTGACCTGTTTTGGTGGGGCAACATGGCAGCTGAGACCGACTGTACAGAGCTGAACAACTGAGATTTAAGACCTGGGAATCAGTAAGACTGAAGGGAGGTATCTGTTATGACGCTGACAGAAAAAACAGGCCATCTGGCATGGTGTGCACTGGTCGCGCTGGCACTGGCCAGACAGGAGCAGGGAGAACTCTCTCCCGCACAGGAAAATCTCTTTCTCACCCGCTGGCTCGCGGCAGCACTGAAGCAACGGCGATTCTCGCGCGATGTGGCACAGGATATCGGGTGGTTACTGAATCAGGGGCGTTTGCTGGGTGTGAGAGCTAAGCTGGCCGACAAACTGGGCTATGTCTGGCGCTCCTGCAGCGGCGAGTTGACTGAACAGAACGACATGTTCCGCCTGACGTATGCGCTGGAAACAGCGAAAGACATGGGCTGGAATTACCGCGTAATGAGCGACAGAGAATGGGCCGGACGATATGCTTTGGTACTCAATCCTGGAGTAAACGGTGTTTATCTCTTACGGACAAACCTTGATGCCGCTTTTGACGACAATGGCCAACAGACAAATCCGCTGACAGTACGTCTGACAGGGAACGTAACTGGGATAATGAAACTGTTAAATCGCTGTGGCTGGCAGGCTGAGCCTGAGTCTGATGCCTCCCTGCCCCACCAGTTTTCACTGATGGCCCGGCAGGGAGTGCCAGGAAAGGGGGATTAGTGGCGGATTTGTGCCAGGTCATCTTCAGTCAGACCGGTCATTTTCATGACAGTATTGCGGTCAATGCCGTTCTGCAGCATGGTACGGGCAATTTTCAGAGTGGCCTGACGCTCACCTTCTGAACGGCCTATTAGCGTGTGCTCCGGTGGTTTGCACATGCGCAAATTTTTCAGCCCAAAGGAGGCTAATCATCACGGGGATTACGTTCAAATCCCCTGCGCCCTCTTGCTGCCCATTCAGCATTGAGTACTGAATCGCCACGGGTTTAACAGACACCTCAGAGTCATTTAAGATGGCTTAAAGAGAGGTGCCCATGAGCGGTAAGCGTTATCCCGAAGGGCACTGTTGCAAAGTTAGCGATGAGGCAGCCTTTTGTCTTATTCAAAGGCCTT
>ENA-UOZS01000069-UOZS01000069.1-food-metagenome-genome-assembly--contig:-NODE-69-length-52512-cov-9.192386_pt1 | contig 52512 bp, 51 predicted proteins | sample MGYA00249875_ERZ772737 | MGnify/ENA primary metagenome ERZ772737 (study PRJEB29005, sample SAMN08379463) | food metagenome | isolation source: cheese - non spiked | study: EMG produced TPA metagenomics... | reverse complement strand
GACAGATTCAACTTTATATTATTTCATTTGTCAACTTGACAGGGCCTAGTGCATTTGAACGCTTTTTTAATTTGTTAATGTTTAATCGTTAAAAAACTCGCAACCGAACTACGCTGCGAATGAAACGCATTAATCATCCCTTCACTACGGTACCCCATGGCAATCCCACCAATCAACAGTTCATTTTCCGGAATACCTATTGCTTTGCGGACCGCATCTGGATACTTGGCCGTTTCATAGGCAGGAATTGTATCAACTTGTTCGTTAGCCGCGGCTAACAGAATCGACTGACTAAAAACCCCCATGTCATAAATCATCCATGGCGAAACTTTGCGCTCAACCGTCAAGTAAATCACGGCGGGCGCGTTGAACAGATGGCGTTGTAAATCGCTAAAATTCGCTAACCCGTCTTCGCCAAGATAGGCACTGATTTCATCATTCCACACGCGACTGTTCTCAGCCATTAACGGTCCCCAGTCTGTCCGGTGAATCACGTTTAAATCAGAGTAGCCTTTCATCCGGTTTCCCGTTCGTTCTAAATGATCGGCTAACGTTTCACCCGTCGCTACATAGACTTTCCAAGGTTGTGAATTCGTCCACGACGGTGTTCGTTGGGCGGACACCATTATTTTTTCGATTAATTCATCCGAGATCGGTTTGTTTGGGTCAAATGACCGAATTGCCTTGCGGTGATTAACCACATCGTTAAACTCCATGTGCTTTCCTCCTCCAACTAACACTTATTTAGCGCGTTAATTACATTTTAATAACGCTCATAATACCAGTGTGTTGGCGTTTCACCTAATCATTTGATTGGACTAGAAAGTCCCACCACCGGAACCGCCACCGAAACCGCCTGATGAGCCGCCTGAAAAGCCGCCAGAACCACCACTAACACTTGTTGGATTAGCAGCACTGACCGCACTGCCAACACTACTATTGAGAGCTGTTGTAAAGGATTGACCGATGTTCAACCCCCCAGTATACCCGTAGTAATAATAATAACCCAGAGGCATTGTTTGAAGTTGTTCCGGCGTCAATCGAATCTTCAAAGCTTTAACGACCTTATCAGCAATCCCGAAGGCCGTTGCATAACTCAAATATCGATCCCACAATAGTACATCTGGGACATTCGCCATATCGAGTGTCGAAATATCCTTTAGCATTTGTTTAAAGCCTTGCCACTCGCCCCGTTTTTCGTAACCCAATTGCGTCCATAGTTGCAAATTAAATCTACGCCAGACGGTTAAAATGAAGACAATCCCCATCGGAATAAGCGTCCACCAAGCAACTAAGCCAATCAAAGCACCAAAAATCAAAATTAAAAATAGGGCGCCAAGGCCGATTAACCAATAATTCAAACTGGTCATTAACTCAGCGATGTGTTCGCGTAACCACCCGCTACGACTTGCTTCAGTCGCCACTGCTGTTTGCCACCCATGGTAATGTTGATTGAACAGTTTTGCACTATGCCGTTTTGGATATTTCTCAATCTCAAATAAACTGACATGCTGCCCATCACCAATCACATCAAATAGCCAGCTAACTAACTTCTTTTCTGAATGTGATAACTGATTGCGATTGACGAGCGTTAATGAAAATTGCGGCGTTTTTTTATGGAATAGTTCCTTCTTTGGTTCCTGAACATCAATTGTTAGATTCTTTCGAGCAACTAAGTCTAGAATCGTTGCGGATAAGCTCTCCGTCCCTGCTGTCTCCGTAATTGGTAATGCCAACAACTGACGCACAACCGCAGGCCCATTTTCATCTGGCAAATCATAGACGTGTTCTGGTGCCTGTCCAGTATAAGTCATCGCAGGAAGCGTTTTTCGAATTTTACGTAAAATTAACAAGAACATGCCGGGCGCTAAGACCACTGCTCCTATAGATAAAAGCCAATAACGGCGTTTTTGTGCTTTGCGTTCTTGATTAGCTTGTTGCGCCAAACGCGCTTCTTGTTTGATAATGGCTGCCCGACGTGATTGATCAATCCGATTCGGATTCGCCGCAGTCACCGCCGTTGGAAAAATAATATGGCTTTCGACAAATTGGTTTGCTGGATTATTAGCGAGTTTAATTGTAACCCGGCCTTTATCGGGTTCAACGACTTGTTGCCCATCTAAATTGCCGTGCGTCCATGATTTAAGGTCTGCTTTTTTGAATGTGGTAGGTAATTGTATTACCACTTGAACGTTTTGTAAGTCACTATCCCACGCATCGCCAATCACTTTCCAATTCAATTCCGCCGTATCACGATAATTAATAATCAGATTTTGTAACTGATATTTCAAAGTAACCGCTAATTGATTGCCATCTTGTGCAGTTTGGTATAGTTTGAACCGATAATTTTGTTGTGCATCAGTTAAGCTATAGGTGCCTTCAGTACCTGATTCACTTTGACTAAACGGATGACCATTAACTGCGACTTGCGGGTTAACCAACTTCTTTGGTTGACCAACGTTTGTTTGGAGATTCTGGTTGATATAGACCCCATGGATATCATCTTGGATATCAAACACCGTTTTTTGTTCGACCTGAGCACCCCCATCAGGTTGTACATCAACGTTTACCTGATAACGACTGATGTCATAGGTATCGGCAGCCTGGACTGGCTGGCTAAAAATGAAGGTCCAAAACGCCGCTATTAAGATAAAAATACCAAACTTAGTTCGTTTTAAATTCATAGTTTGCCTTCGTTCTGCTCAACCTTCGTTAATAAATCGGGATCGAATTGACCTGCTTTGAGCATTGCAATTTCATACGCGTATGGCGCGAAGTTATGTTTTTTATCTTCGCCGACGTATGGGGTTTCTAGAATTTTTGGCACATTAACAAGTTGTTCATGCTGTAAGACATGGTTTAAAGCGTCAAACCCGATTTCACCAAACCCAATATTGGCATGACGATCTTTGTGTGCGCCTTGTGGGTTCTTAGAATCGTTTAAATGAACAACTTTTAAGCGGTCCAAACCGATAATGTGATCGAATTCATTCAAAACGCCGTCAAAATCTTCACGCACATTATATCCGGCATCATTTGTATGACAAGTATCAAATGTCACTGATAACTTTTCATTGTAAGTCACGCCATCAATCATCTGTGCAAGTTCTTCAAATGACCGCCCGACTTCGGTTCCTTTACCCGCCATAGTTTCTAAGGCAATTTGGGCGGTTTGATCAGGTCGTAAAATTTCGTTTAATCCTTTGATAATTTGTTGAATACCAGCATCTGCACCCGCCCCAACGTGTGCACCTGGATGCAAGACGATTTGAGTGGCCCCTAATGCTTCAGCGCGTAACACTTCTTCTTGTAAAAAAGAGACCGCAAACTTGAAGTTCTCAGGCTTCACTGTATTCCCTAAATTAACGATGTATGGTGCATGAACAACAATTGGACCTAAGTTGTGAGCTTCAATATAGGGTTTTGCTGCTTCAATATTTAATTCTTCGATTGGTTTGCGGCGCGTATTTTGTGGCGCGCCGGTATATATCATGAAGGCATTTGCACCAAAATCAACTGCACTCTCTGCTGATCCTAGTAACATCTGCTTGCCTTTCATACTAACGTGACTCCCTAATAACATTCCACTACCTCCATGCATTTTGATTAACTAGATTGTCACAGAAAGCGCAACAAAAAGCAAGACGAAACCTAACCCATAAAAAAAGCCCGCCATTCAACTGAATGGCGGGTTATCTTATTTAATCTTAGGTTCATAGAAATGCCCGAGAATTTTGACAGCTTCCGTCATGCTGACGAACGCGTGATCATCCGCTTGTTTCATGACCATTTCTAAATCATGCATTTCAAAGCGAGAAATAACGGTAAATAACATCGTCTTTTCTTCACGGTTATATGCCCCTTCTACGTCGTGGACAATCGTAATCCCACGCCGCATTTCGTCTTGAATCATTTGAATCACAACTTTGGGCTTATCGGTAATAATCATCACTTGCAGTTTTTGTTGGCGCGTATAAACCATATCGATGACTTTGCCGTTGACAAAAATACTCAAGATACTATAGAGCGCATGTTCCCAACCAAAGAGGAACCCAGCGGCAAAAACGAGCGCCACATTAAACATGATATTGATTGAACCGACTGAACGGCCGGTTTTTTTGCGCAGTACAATCCCAATGATATCTAAGCCACCAGTGGAAATATCGTTTTTCAAGGCCATCCCGGTCCCAAAACCGTTAATTACCGCCCCAAAAATCGCACAGATAATCGGATTAGTGGTTAGCTGTGTAAAGGGCATAATCTGTACCATAACACTTGAAAAAACAACTGCAATAAACGTATAAATGGTGAAATGGTGGCCAATTTTGAACCACGCAAGAATAAATAATGGCACATTTAACACGAATAACATCAATGACGTTGATAATGGAAATGGTAGAAACGGCATAAATTTCGACGTCACTGTATGAATGAATTGCGCGAACCCGGTAATCCCAGAGGCGTAAATGCCACCTTCTTCCCAGAAAAAGTTCAATGCAATCGACACACAAATTCCGTATAAAATGGCTGCCGAAATCTTCGCCATATTTTGATGTTTCCGAGCTAAATCGTCCACTTGAATATCACACCTATTCACTTTTGATGTCTTTCATTCTAGCATACCATTTGTGAATACTAAAGGATTTCTTGGAATTAATGCGCCCAATTTTCACGAATGAAAGCACGGCGTGTCCCCTCGACCAATTCTGCTCTAAATGGTTCTTTTTTATAGAAATCTTGGTGATATTCTTCGGCTGGATAGAACGGTTTGGCAGCCTCAATTTGCGTGACAATCGGTTCGTTGAAGCGACCACTATCGATTAATGCTTGTTTGGAAGCTTCCGCGATTGCACGTTGCTCAGGCGAGTTAACGAAAATCACCGGCCGGTAACTATCGCCACGATCTTGGAACTGCCCCATGGCATCGGTTGGATCTGTTTGGCGCCAATAAATTTCAACTAATTCCGCATAAGAAATAATCGCGGGATCAAATGTAATTTCAACTGCTTCAGTGTGCCCCGTCGTATGCGAGCAAACTTCCTCATAAGTTGGATTAGGAACATGCCCACCGGTATAACCAGAAACAACCTTGATAATCCCCGGTTGCTGATCAAACGGATGAACCATGCACCAAAAACACCCACCGGCAAAAATTGCTGTATCAGTTGCCATTATTGTGCCCCCTCTTCAAATAAGCTTAGATATTGACCGTAACCTTCATTTTCGAGTTGTTCGACTGGAATAAATTTTAAAGCTGCTGAGTTGATGCAATAGCGTAATCCACCAGCTTCTTGCGGTCCATCATTAAAAACGTGCCCTAAATGCGAATTAGCTTCTTCACTACGGACTTCAACGCGTTCCATCCCATAAGATTGGTCCCGGCGTTCCGTTAAAGGCGCAATTGGCTTTGTAAATGAGGGCCAACCACAGCCTGCATCATATTTATCTAACGAACTAAATAATGGTTCATGACTGACAACATCCACGTAGATGCCTTGTTCATCAAAATCATCATACTCGCCGGTAAATGGGGCCTCCGTCGCATTTTGTTGGGTTACCGCATATTGTTCCGTCGTTAACCGTTGTTCTAAATCATCTGTCATATCCATCACTCCTTCGTGTTTATTATTATAAGCAGATACAAACAGATAGCGACAAATATGCTCAGAGTGTTCTAGCAGTCTAGGATTTCCTGAGGATTAAAGTGAATTGACTGCCATCAAATAAAAAAGATGCCTCAAATTTACTTTTGAGGCATCTTATATGCGTTAATTTTGATTTAACTGTTGTTGCACTGCTTTAAAGTCAGCATAGACTTCAGCAAGTGGTACCGTAATTTCAACACCACTAATCATGTCTTTAACATGTGCTGTTTGATCAGCTAATTCTGATTCACCGATTGTAATCACCATTTGGGCGTTTAACTTATTAGCTGTTTTAAATTGCGCTTTTGGTTTACGATCAAGATAGTCTCGATCAGCGGTTAAACCTGTATCACGAATCTTTTCAACGATTTGGAGAGTTGTCGCACTTGTTTCAGCGCCAATTCCAACGACATACACATCGAGTTTAGATTCTGGAACCAACGCTTCGTTTTGCGCATTCATCAATAATAATAATCGTTCAACGCCTAAGCCAAAACCAACCCCTGGCATGTCCGGGCCACCAAGTTGTTCAACTAACCCATTATAACGGCCACCGGCTAAGACGGTTGTGTAGCCGCGACCAAGCACCTTATTATTTGTCATAATTTCAAAAATTGTGTGATTGTAATAATCGAGTCCGCGCACCATTTCAGTATCCACTTCATATGGAATGTGCAATGTTTCAAGTAAGTGCTTAACCGTTTCAAAGTGCGCCGTTGCTTCTGGTGTTAAGTAATCCAAAATAACAGGTGCATCCTTCACAATTTCTTGGTCCTTAGCATCTTTACTATCTAAGACGCGCAATGGGTTCTTGTGTAGACGAACTTTAGAATCGTCACTTAATTCATCAAAATGTGGTTCAAGATAGCTGACAAGGGCTTCATGATAAGCCGCGCGACTTTCCGCATCCCCTAAGGTATTGATGGCCAGTTTTAAATCCGTAATATGGCATTCACGTAATAAACGCATCGCCATGCTAATGACTTCAATATCGACCGCTGGACTCTCAGAACCAAATGCTTCGACCCCAATTTGATGGAACTGGCGTTGCCGGCCTGATTGTGGCCGTTCATAACGGAACATTGGTCCCATGTAATACACCTTATAAGGTTTTTGATGTTCTGGCCCATAAAGTTTATTTTCTACGAACGCCCGTACAACTCCAGCTGTGCCCTCTGGACGCAGCGCGATATGCCGATCCCCTTTATCCATGAAATCATACATTTCTTTGCTGACAATATCAGATGTATCGCCTGAACTCCGTGAAAAGACATCATAGCTTTCAAATAATGGTGTTCTAATTTCGTTGAATTGATAGCGGGCAAAAACGTCGCGTGCCGTTTTCTCCACTAATTGCCACTGGTTTGAATCTCCAGGTAAAATATCCGCAGTTCCTTTTGGCTTTTGATAGCCCATGATCATTCCTCCAAATGGATACCAAATAAAAAAACACCCCTGTCGTTGAACAAGGGTGCTTAAATGCACGGTACCACCTTAATTTTAGCTTAATTATATAACGTTGTTGCCAACGGTGTGCGACCACACAGACCTCAAAAGCAGTCTCGGCGTGCCATTGATTTCTTGCAGCTGTGAAATCATCTCTGTCGTAGGGGGCTTAGCCTTTACTTTATCACTGGTCATCACTTATTCTTATTGTTATAAGATTAACGTTATTTCAAAAAAAAGTCAATCAATCTTGAATTTTTTGTAACTTTTTCGCTGAAACTCTTTAGAAAGTTGAGTTTTTTGCTATAATTAACCTTATAAATTAATAAAACATAACAAAGGTGTTGAAAAAAATGCAGAAACCTTTGAGCTGGTTTAAACACTATCCGGCCGTTATTATATTAGCATTACTCGTTTTTGTCGGTCTCTTTGTGACCCACGCGCTGGCTGCTTACCAACAAATTACGATTAAAGCGAACGTCGTAAACGTTCGCCAAGGCCCTGGATTATCTTATGATGTCATGAGTCAAGCCAATAAAGGCGAAACAATGAATGTTATCTCACAAAAGAATAATTGGTACCAAGTGCGCTTAAGTGGTGATAAGATTGGCTGGGTTGCTAGCTGGTTAGTCGATAACACCGAAGTCAGTGCCACTTCAAACCGAGTCGCTAAGGTCACCAACAGTTTTGCCAATGTCCGCCAAAGCAGTAGTGCCGATAGTCAACTACTCGGTAAGTTAAATCAAGGTGACGAAATTACAGTCTTATACCAACAAAACGGTTGGAGCCAGATTAAATACAACTCAGCAGTTGGTTGGGTACAAAGTGATTTAATCGAAGTTTCCGACCAAGCTCCGGCGACTGTTCAAAAAACGACAACCGCTGAATCTGAGTCTACGGATACTGATACAAGTAGCTCCGCGATTAAATCAGTGACCACCCAACTGGATAATACCAAGCTACGCACTGGTCCTGATGTTTCGTATCAATATACCCAAAGCTACCCAGCCAATACCAAGCTAACTTATATCAATAAGAGTGGTACTTGGTATCAAGTTAAAGATGCCGATGGTAATACCGGTTACGTCGCAAGTTGGGTTGTCACTCCTTCTGAGAAGAATGAAGTTGTTAAGACTAGCGCTACTTCCCTTTCTGAAGCCACCATTGTTTTAGATGCTGGTCATGGTGGCACCGACGTCGGTGCACTTTCAACTAAGTCTAAGTATGAAAAAGACTACACATTAGCGACCGTCGATGCGATTGCTAAAAAATTAAAAGCGGCTGGTGCTAACGTCGTGCTAACGCGTTCAAATGATAGTTTTGTCGATCTCGAACCGCGACCTGCTCTTGCCAATAAATTAAAGGCTGATGCCTTTATCAGCGTTCATTTTGATTCAAGCAATGAAGCCAATGAAGCATCCGGGACAACAACCTACTACTATTCAAGCAGTAAGGATATGAGCCTCGCGAAGGCCATCAACAATCAGACTAAGACATTACCGCTTAACAATCGCGGCATTGAATACGGCAATTATCAAGTCCTTCGCGATAATCAACGGCCTGCTGTTCTCTTAGAACTCGGCTACATCAATTCTGATAAAGACTTTAGTTATATTAGCAGTGCTAATTACCAAGCTAAAGTCGCTGATGCCGTTTATACCGGCTTAACCGACTATTTCAAATAACTAAAAAAGAACCGTCAGATTAAATCTGACGGTTCTTTTTTACATAATTGGGGCAAACAAACGCGCCAAGTCCTGTGACCAACGTTCTTGATTGCTTTGCTCTTGTATCCGTTGTTTCGTAAATGGTAAGCATTCTTTTAAATCAGCCGTAAAAGATTGTTCAAGTTCAGTTGCGAGTTGTGCATCATATAAAAAAGCGGTCGTTTCAAAATTCAATCTAAAACTGCGAATATCTAAATTAGCCGTCCCAACCGCTGCTAGTTGCCCATCAACTAACATTACGCGTGATTTAAATCCGGTTGATTCAGAGAAGTAAATCTGACCGCCCGCCTTCACGATTTGTCTAGCGTAATACAAACTCGCATGATGAATCATTTTATGTTTTGCACGTTTGGCCATCATGATCTTCACAGTCACCCCAGAATTAATGGCTAACACTAACGCCGCCAATACAGAATCATCCGGAATAAAATATGGGGTCTGAATCCACAGCCGTTTTTTAGCGGCAGCAATCATCTTCAAAAAGCCTAACTTAATCTCATCGAGTTCTCGATCAGGTCCACTTGATACCAGTTGCATGCTAGTCTGCCCGTGTTCATCTGAGTTAGGAAAATATTGCGGACTGTAATACACCTTTTCCTGACGCGTAGCCGCATTCCAGTCCATGAAAAAGCGAGCTTGAAACGATAACACACCATCGCCGGTAATCCGAATCCGCGTATCTCGTGCAGGAATATTAACGTGATGATTATTCTGGTTAAAATCGCCAAGGTAGGCGGTATTGCCATCAATTACTGCCAATTGCCGGTGGTTACGAAAGTTAAAGCGTAGATTAACGAACCGGAACCGAGAACTAAAAAACGGGACAACTTGGCCGCCGGCTGCTTCCAATGGCTTAAAGAACTGCCGGGATAAATGTTGCGACCCAAATGCATCATACATCACACGCACTTTTACCCCCCGCAGTGCCTTGTAAGCCAATAGATTGACCAGTTGACGCCCGTGTTCGTTGTCATAAAAAGCATAGTATTCAAGATGGATATGATCTTGCGCCCGATTGACATCCGTTAACAACTGTTGATACGCCGCCTTCAAATCCGTTAAAATTATTACATTGTTTTCCTGGGTCACAACCGCGGTATTTGATACTAAGAAGAGGTTGATTAAGCTCTGCGTTTCTGGCGGTAACGTGTGTTGCTTCTGCGCTTGGCGTAACGCTGCTTTTTGGGAGGTCACCAAGGCATCAATGCCGAGCCGTTCTTGTGTTTTCAAATCGACCATATGATCTTCCGGTAATTTTTTTCCGAAAAATAGATACAAAACAAAGCCGATAATTGGTAAGAAAATCAATACCAAGAGCCAGGCCCAGGTTGCTGCAATATCACGTTGTTGGCGAAATACGGTGATAACAGCCCCGATTGTATTTGCAATCCAAATCAGTGCTATCCCCCAGATAATGATTGCTGTCATTCTTCATTCATCCTATTCTTTAAACCACTTTGCTTTTAATTTGGCTAGCGTACCATTTGCTTGTAAGACCCGATAACGTCGGTTGATAAATTGACGTAATTGTTGATCTTGCGGACGCATCCCAACAGCAAACTGTTCTGCTGCAAAAGGACTGTCGATGGCTTGAAAATCGCTGCCGTTGTGGCGTGACTTAATTTCAAATTGCGCGTAGACTTCATCAATTAAGAGCCCCTTAATCCGATCGGCCTGTAAGTCGATAAACGCATTGTTATAAGTATCATATAGGATTGGTGCATGGTTGGCAATTCTTTGCTGTAATCGTTTAGGATAACGCTCTAGTTGTTCCATCCCAGATGAGCCCGTTTGAACGCCTAATGGTTGGTTGGCTAAATCAGCCATTTGATTAACAGGGTGTTTCTTGAGCGACACAATCATTTGCCGATTAGTCAGATACGGGTCACTAAACGCAACCCGTTTTGCCCGTTGCGCCGTTTTAGAATAACCACTCCAAATTAAATCAATCGTTTGATTATTCAATTCCGTTTCTTTCATATCCCAATCAATCGACTGAAAGTCAACCCGAATGCCACTCCCCTTAAAAATCGCCCGTGCCAAATCAACATCAAAACCGGTTAATTGACCATTCTTCTCACGGTAAGTCATTGGCACAAAACTATCATCAATCCCGACGACTATTTTTTGGCGTTTTTGAATCGTTGCCCATTGATCAGCCTGCTGATTGCGTTGTGCGCACCCTGCTAAACCAATCATGCTCATCAATAAAGCCGCTATTAATGCTGTTTTTTTAAGCTTCATCATTTTGTTGAACCCCGTTTGGTTGTAATTCAAAGATTTGATCAGCAATCTGGTTGGCAAATTGAATATCATGGGTGACAACAATTTGTGTCATTCCCTGCTGTTTCAAATCTAAAATGAGTTGTGCGACACTTGCCACTAACGATGGATCAAGTGCGCTGGTTGGTTCGTCATAACAGAGAATCTCCGGTTGCATCGCCAATGCGCGGGCAATTGCGACTCGTTGACGTTGACCGCCTGATAGTTGGAACGGATAAGCCGTCGCCTGAGCACTTAACCCTAGTTGCTGTAATAATTTTGCGCCATCTGCTTTAGCCTTTTTAGCGGGTTGTTTTTTGACCATGATGGGTGCCAGCGTCACATTCTCAAGGACAGAAAGATGTGGGAATAACCGAAAATCTTGGAAGACAACGCCAATGCGCGCCCCTTGTTCCCGATTACTAGGTTCGTAAGGTTGACCATCAATAATAAACCGCCCACTATCGGGTTGATCAAGCCCACTCATTAACCGTAATAAAGTTGATTTGCCAGCACCACTTGGACCGACAATCGCTAAAATACTCCCTGATTCAACTGATAAATTTAAGTCGTTCAAAATTTGCCGACCTTTGAAGGATTGATTGATATTTTCTAATTGAAACATGTTGCCGCCTCCTTAGCGATAATAACGATAATAGCGTTCCAAACGCCGTAATGCCCATGTACAAATGGCTGTTAACAATAAATAAATAATCCCGACTAGCAAAAGTGGTAAGAGATTGACATCACGCGCACTTGCGACATTGCCAGCCCGCAGTAAATCCCCAATGCCGATAACATACACTAACGATGAATCTTTAATCAAGTTGATCACTTCGTTACCGACAGACGGTAAGACAATTTTAACCGTTTGGGGCACGATAATTTTAGCGATTGTTTGTGGGTAAGTTAAGCCTAAGACCTCAGCTGCTTCGATCTGACCATTATCAACGGCTTGAAAGCCGCCCCGGAAAATTTCGGCAAAATACGCAGCATAATTCAAAATAAAAGCGATTAAAGCAGCATCGAACCGGTTAAAAACAATTCCGACCACGGGTAAACCATAAAATACAAAAATTAGTTGTAATAATAACGGTGTCCCACGCATCAGCCACACATATAAATCTAAAAGATAATGCAGTGGTTTAAACTTAGCTAATAACCCTAAACTTAATAATAAACCAAGTGGAATCGCGCCAATAATCGTTAGGCCAAAAACAGCCAACGTCATCTGCGCCCCACTTAATAATGCTGGTAAAATCGATAAACTATAGTCAATCATGACAGACTCCTCTCATTTGTCCAAAATAAAAAGCCCTCTTTGCGTTTAAAACACAAAGAGGGCGAAATTTCGCGGTGCCACCTCAAATTTTTGTTTGCCTCACAACAAACAACTCAGTTAGTTTTAGACCAATAAAAAAAGTCCCCTGGATTTCTCCAAGAGGACGAATTTATCGCGGTGCCACCTCAGTTTAATAAACTGCTCACGCAGCTTAAACTTATGTAGTTTCTAAAACTACAGCGATAACGGGCTAACGGATCATCTTTATTCGATGATCAAACTCACGGTTGTGCCATTAATCTCAAGGGCCGACTTCCACCACGCATCAGCTCTCTGAACCTCAAGAATTAATTTGGACCGTTCAACGTTTAATGTATTGTTATTCATTCTATTCAATATCGTATCAAAAGTCAATGGTTAATGTTTATTGCTTACCGAAAAGACGGGCCCAGAAACCAACCTTGTGTTGTTTCAAAGTCATCAATGGAACTGTTTCGCCTAGTAAACGACGGGCAATATTCCGATAGCCTTGGCTTGCTGGGTTTTTCGGATCCATCACAATTGGTTCGCCGGCATTGGACGTCTTGATAACCGCATCATCATCAAAAATAATGCCTAACAATGAAATTGAAAGATGTTTGGTAATTTCATCAACATCCATCGTTTCGCCTTCATTCATCATATGACGCCGAATCCGGTTAATTACTAAGCGTGGCGCAATCCGCATTTCTTCTTCTTCTAGCAAGCCGACAACGCGGTCAGCATCACTAACAGAAGAAATTTCGGGAGTTGCAACCACAATTGCACCGTCTGCACCGGCAATCGCATTTTTAAAGCCAGATTCAATCCCAGCAGGACAATCAAGAATCACAAAATCGAATTCTTCTTTTAATTCATTCACGATGGCGGTGACTTCATCAGGCGTTAACGCTTCTTTATCCGCATTTTGAGCGGCTGGCAATAAGTAAATTTTTTCATCAAAACGTTTATCTTTAATCAGTGCTTGGTGCAACTTAGCACGGCCTTGGGCGACATCCACGATATCATAAATAATGCGGTTGCTCAATCCTAAGACAACATCTAAATTACGCAGACCAATGTCTAAATCTAACAAGCAAACCTTCTTATCTAAAAGCGCAAGCGCCGTCCCAATATTGGCGCTTGATGTTGTTTTACCAACGCCGCCTTTACCGGATGTAATAACCAAAGCTGTTCCCATTTTTATTGCTCCTTCATTTTACGATATAATTTTGGATTAATCTGTTTCAAATCCGTTAACTCACCGTAGTCGATAACATGTAAATCATTGATGAAACTTACACTCTGTGCCGTAAATGGCGTCTTCTGGTGATCGAGAATCTCAACTGCGTCTGCTATCCGCAATTGTAACGCGTGTGATAAATCACCTGCAACAACTGCTTCTGCATTATCTGGAAACCCAGCGTGCACAATCCCGGCAACTTCACCAAGTACGAAGATGCTGCCCGTTGCTTTTAACATTGCGCCTTGGTGTAAATTACCGACGAATAAGACATCGCCAACATAATTGACCTCTTGGCCGCTTCGTAAAACATTGGGTTCAACGTGAATACTATTTTCCCGCCGATCAATCTCAGCCTGTTCAATCGTCATGACTTCCGATTGAATGCTTGTCCCATTAAATTCTGGAAACTGCTCAAAGACGGTCGCCAGTGCTTGCTTTTGCGCATCATTCAACAAGCGTCTACCAGTGGTCAGCTCCAGTTCAATCTGATCGCTCCCCAACTGCGGTTGCTCTAAGCGAATCTTATTCAATAATTCCGCTAGTGCAACTAATGCTTGATCGAAATCCGCACCCGCATCAATGTTTAATTCAAAACCTTCTTTGCGTCCTCGTAACGTGACTGCATCCATAGAAAAATCAAACCCCTTACCGTTCTGATTTTAATTTTAGCAATAAATATTTTAAAGGCAAATACAAAAAGACAAAATAAACCAAATTTAATGCAATTGTCGGTGCTAAAACATTACTAATAAATTCGACTGGTGTTACTGTTGCATAACCAATCAAGCGATTCATGATGTAAATCGTACTCTCGAGTAATGTTAAACACAAGACATCGATTAGCCCAATGAAAAAGGCTGAGTCAGGTAAATATTGTTTTAAATAACGCACTGTATAGATAATGAGCGGCACTGCAAAAGTGTACATCCCGATCATCCCCGTATAATACAAATCGTATAAAAGACCAATCCCTGCTGCATACCACGTAAGTTGGCGTTCCTCTGGTAAAACAAAGGCCGTTACCACTAACACGAGCATAAATAGCCGGCTAATCAACGTATGATCTGGTGTATATAACCATTGTTCACATAAATGACTGATGGCGCCATCCAAATAAAACGCAACGAGTAAGTAGATTGGTAATAAATAGCGCCGTTGTAATCGCGTCACACCCATGCTACTCACCTTCAATCGTTCGTTTGATGACAGTCACAACGGTTAAGTTGTTTAAATCAGCAGCTGGGGTCACATAAACAGTTAATGCTAACCCAAAATCGTCTTTCTTAACTGCTGCTACCTTACCAAGGTACAAGCCTTTAGGGGTTAATCCACCTAAACCAGACGTGATTACTTTGTCACCTTTTTCGATTGCCGCATCGGTCTTAATCTGCCCGAGCTTCAATTGTTTCCGGTCAGCATTGTAACCGGACATGATCCCATTAACTTGCTTACCATCTTTGGTATTCACCACAGCAGCAAATCCGTTACTACTTTGATCCGTACTTGAAACGAGTTCAACCTTCGAATTAGTCTTGTTGACTTCAACAATCCGTCCAATAATCCCAGACTCAGACATGACGGGCATATCTTTTTTAAGTCCAGCTAAGGCCCCTTTATTGATAACCAATGCATTTTGCCAATTATCAGGATTCCGGGATAAAACAGACGCATTAACGGTTGTATAATCCGTCAAGGTGCCTTTTAAGCCGAGTTCCTTTTTCAAACTTGCATTTTCTTCTTTGAGGGTTTGGGTTTGAACCTTGGTTTGAGCTAAATCATCAAGTTGTGCTTTAAGTTCTTTGTTTTCCTGGTACGTATTAATCAAGTCTGTTAAGGCATCTACCCCTCGACCAATCCCATTGGCCGGCACGCTAATGACTTGGTTAGTGATGCCCGTTACGTCGTTGCCAAATTGGCGTACGAAACTCGGACTCTTTTTGTTATTGCGTAAACCAACTGACATTGCGATGAAGCCCATGCAGACGATTAGCATGATTAATAACACAATTAACTTCTTATTTGAAAAAAATTTTTGCATGGTTTCTTCGCCACCATCCATCCTTAATATCGTAAAGGTGGGACAAAAACCGGTGATCAGTAGTCCTTCCTATAGCAATCGATTCACAACCCGAATCTGTCACTAATTTAGGCGCTACGTCAACGCTGACCGCTTCTTGTCCCACTTCTACTGAACGATTAATTTTTCTTCATAACATCGATATTCTTTAATGATTCGCCAGTTCCGACTGCAACACAGTCTAAAGGATCTTGAGCGATAAAGACTGGCACTTTAGTAGCATCTGAAATCACTTCTGGTAAGTGTTTCAACAATGCGCCGCCACCAGTTAAGACAATCCCGTGATCAATCACGTCGGCTGCAATTTCTGGTGATGTTTCTTCAAGTGTTTCTTTGATGGCTTCGATAATGGCTGTGACAACTTCTTTGATGGCTTCAGCAATATCAACAGCTTGAATGTCCACTGTCTTAGGTAGCCCAGTTACTAAATCGCGACCACGAATGCTCATCGCTTCAATTTCCTTAGCGCGTTCTGGTGATGCTGAAGCGATTTGGAATTTGATTTGTTCGGCTGTTCTTTCACCAATCAACAAGTTATTGTTTTGACGGATGTAAGAAATGATCGCGTCATCTAACTTGTCGCCAGCCATTCGAATTGAACGGCTTGAAACAATCCCACCTAATGAGATTGTGGCAACGTCTGTTGTCCCGCCACCGATATCAACGACCATGCTACCAGTTGGATCCATCACAGGAAGACCGGCACCAATTGCAGCTGCAAATGGTTCTTCAATAACGTATGCATCACGAGCGCCTGCCACCTTAGTTGCATCGATTACAGCACGTTTTTCAACTTCAGTCACACCACTTGGTACGCAGACCATTACAAATGGCTTGCTAGATGAGCGACCTAATGATTTTTCGATAAAATATTTAAGCATGGCAGCAGTTGTATCGTAATCTGCGATCACGCCATCTTTCATTGGGCGAATTGCCACAATACTACCAGGTGTCCGGCCGATCATGTCGCGGGCTTCTGAGCCAACAGCAATCACGTCACCAGTTTGTGTATTTTTAGCGACAACAGAGGGTTCTCTCAAGACAATGTCTTTACCGTCCATGTATACGAGTGTGTTTGCGGTACCTAAGTCAATACCGATATTTCTAGTCCCTAATCCGAACACTATTTTTCTCTCCTTCAGTTACCAAACGTTTTTATAGTCATTGGCATTATATCATAATTTTACGTAATAAAAAACGCAATGTAACTACTATGTTAACGGATTTTCAGAAAATTTGACAGGTCTCGCCTAAAATTAACAGATTCTTAAAGAAAAAAGCGTTCTCTTTTACTCCACTAAGTAACCCTCTTCTCGCAAACTGAGATACTGCTGGCTTCCAATAATCAAGTGGTCTAGGCATACAATGCCCATCAGTTCACCACAGGCGACAATTCGTTTAGTGAAGGCAATATCTTGCGTTGACGGCGTCAACTGGCCGCTTGGATGATTATGCACCAAAATAAATTTTGCTGCAGAATAACGGACCGCTAATTTAAAGACTTCCCGCGGATGCGCAACTGAACTATCGAGTGTGCCAATATAAATCTGTTTCATCTGAATAATTTGATTTTTAACGTCTAAAAAAACAGCTAGCAGTTGTTCTTGCGTTTCGCCCGCTAGTGTTTCAATCATGCGACGGCCAACCATTTGGCTCGATGCGACCACACCAAATCGAAGAGTTCGTTGCGTTTGCAATCGGTGACTCAATTCACAGATGGCTTGGATTTCAATCGCTTTGACTGGTCCAATTCCTGCCAGTGTTTCCAACTGCGTTAAACTTGCTTGTTCTAAATCCCGAAAGTCAGGATAATGCGCTAGCAATTTGCGCGCCACCTCACCAACAGATAGGTGACTATTACCAGAACGCAAAATGACGATTGCCAATTGCTCGTTCGATAAACTTGCTGCGCCGTACTGCATTAATTGTTCTCTTGGTTGTAATTGTCCTGTATTCCCCGCCATTGTTTGCCTCCCACAAAAAAAGACGCATGACGCGTCTTCTTGGTTTAACTAACAATACGTTAATTAACGGGCCTATTTTTCTAAATACGGAATCACTTGAGCCAAATCCCCAACGGTCGCAAGTGTTTGCTGATTGGTTATCGCAGTTGGTGCAATTAAATCAGGGACCATAATCACCGGAATGGCAGCTTTACTAGCGGCCATCACACCATTAGGTGAGTCTTCTAATACTAGGGCACTAGGCGCTGGTAAGGCTAATCTATCCAACGCTTTTAAAAAGATTTCGGGGTTCGGTTTGCCGTGAGTCACTTCGTCTCCCGCAACAATTTGACTAAACCGTGATTGTAGGCCAGTACTTTGCATAAAGTCATCGACCATGCTGCGGAAATTGCTCGATGCAATCACCCGACTAATCCCCTGATTATCACAGTAATCTAGTAAATCGACTAACCCTAGCTTAATTGCAACACCATCTGCTTCAACAACCGTTGCTACGTTACGGTATGAACGATCAATAAATTCTGTTGCGACCGTTGCCGAACCCAGCTTTGCTTTAAAATAATTGCGTAAATACGTATCAGTGGTCCCTAAGATGGCATGGTGATCTTCAGGTGTAAAATCAAAGCCCATTTCTTTAGCGGCCCGAATATTGGCTTGGTAATAAATCTTCTCCGAATCAACCAATAGACCGTCCATATCAAAAATAATTCCTCTAGTTGTCATTGACTATTCTCCTTTAAAATATTGGCGAATCGTACTAATTAAATATAGCGAACCCGTTACGAGTAATACATCATCAGCCGACACATCCGCTAATAATTCGGTTAATGCAACCGGCCAGTCCGGTTCAAATGTAATCGTCTCATCAACTGCTGCATATTGGGCCGCTGTTGCCGCGCGTGGATTATCAGGAACCGTAGTCAGCACCATCCGCGTCGCTATTTTTTTGAGCTGTGGTAACATCTCATCCAGATTTTTATCACCAAGCGCTCCGAATAACAGGTAAATGTCACGATTTTTAAATTGATGCCGCGTTGTCTGAACCAATTGCGCCACCCCTTCCGGATTATGTGCACCATCCAAGATAATTAACGGCTCATCGTTGATTTTTTCGAAGCGCCCAGGCCAGTTAACCCGTTTTAAAGCACGTTTGATGTCTCGAACCTCTAGTTTTTGTTGCGTCAACTGTAAGTAACACCAAAATACTTGTAATGCAACCGCGGCGTTTTCAATTTGATAATCCCCCATCAGCGGAATCTGTAATTGTCGATACGTTACCGCGTCATTTTGGAAAGTTAACTGTTGCCCCCAAGTAGGTAACGTTTTGACCGCAGCACTCGAAAAATCACAGCCACTAATGGCTAACGAACTATTCAAACGAGTTGCCGTTTCCTCAACCACCGTCAGTGCTTCTTTTGGTAATTGACCAATCACGACTGGATGACCAGCCTTAATGATCCCGGCTTTTTGAGTCGCAATTTCTGCAAATGTCTTGCCTAATAGAGCCTGATGATCAAGACCAATCGACGTAATAACTGATATCAGCGGCGTCAACACATTAGTCGAGTCATACAAACCGCCAATTCCGACTTCCACAACGGCGACATCAACCTGCTGTTGTTTGAAATATAGAAACATCATTGCTGTGATCCATTCAAACTCGGTCACTTCAAATTCGGGGTCAGTTGTTTGAATCTGGGCAACCGTTGTCTGAATTTGTTGCGTAACAGTTACTAAATCGGCATCACTGATTGGTTCCTGATTGATAACAATTCGCTCGTTGAACCGCATAATAAACGGCGATGTGTAACGACCGACTTTTAAACCTAACTCTTCAATCAAACAACTGACCATTTTGACAACGGATCCCTTGCCATTAGTGCCAGTCACATGAATGAATTGTTGGTTTTCTTGCGGATTACCGAGACCTGCCAACAATTGCGTCATTCGGTTCAGGTTCGCTTCTTTATGTAATCTGGGGCGCGAATGAATATACGCCAAAGCTGTTTCGTAATCTGTCACTAACATCGCCAATCTCCTTTAACAAACTGTCTCTATTTTAGCATAGATTGCACGCGAATCGATGCTTAAAAACTGGCGCACACAAAAAGACCACCTCAGTTTTTAAGGTGGCCTTAACGTGCTTTTGGTTACAACAACTTCCGCTTAATCTAAAAATTCCGTTAATCCTAAAACCTGAATTAACGGAATTTTTAGATTGATGCTCAGTTGCTACCCGCAACCAATCACACTTCTTTTAACGTGCTCTTTGAAACTGACTTCTGCGCTTAGCCGGGCGAATCAAATAATCGGCTTCGCCGCTTATTCGCTTCACTCTGCTAATGCTCAAAGTCAAACCGTTTCAAACGCACTTCTTTCACTAACGTGCTCCTCGAGCAGCCTTTTCCGGTTAACTGCAAAATGGGCATCATGGCAAAAAACGCCACAATGCCCATTTTACTGTTAATCCTCAAAGCCTAACCAGCTCGAGTCGCACTTCTTTTTTTACGTGTTTTCATCAACAGCTTCCTGTGCTTTGCTACACTTATCAAATCGGCGCTTACAGCACCAATTCGCTAAGTTAGGCAAATGCTCAGAAGCTAACCGTTGATGATGCACTTATGCATTTTTTAATTCTGCTACTCGTTTTTCGACTGATTGGTATTGTTGTTCGTAGTCTGCTTGTTTGTCGCGTTCTTCTTGGACCACTTTTTCTGGTGCGCGGTCTGTGAAGCCCTTGTTTGACAACTTGCCTTTAGCACGTTTGATTTCACCGTCTAAACGTTTCAATTCGCCTTCTAAACGGGCGATTTCTTCGTCTAAGTCGAGCAATTCAGCCAATGGCACATAAACTTCTGCACCACTGATAATGGCTGTCTTCGCCAATGCTGGTGCTGTTAAACCTTCAGCAATTTCAAGTGACTTAGGATGTACGAAGCGTTCGATGAAGTCTTGGTTTTGTTTGAAGATCGTCATTAATGGCGCATCTTGAATGTTGACCAAGACATCAATTGGCTTGCTTAGTGGTGCATTGGCTTCGGAACGGATATTCCGGACACTTCTAATTAGATCGATTAACGCATTCATTTGCGTTGTTGCTTCTGGATCGTCTAATTCAGCGTGCACTTCTGGATAAGCCGCATTGACGATTGAATCGCCAGTATGTGGCATACTTTGCCAGATTTCTTCCGTGACAAATGGCATCACTGGGTGTAATAGACGCAATGTTTGGTCTAAAACATAAGCCAAGTTATAACGTTTATTGGCAATGGCTGTTTGGTCGTCTCCGTAAAGGACTTCCTTCGCCATTTCAATATACCAGTCACAGAAATCGTTCCAGATAAAGTTATACAATGTCCGGCCCGCTTCACCAAATTCGAAGCTTTCATAAAGCCGTGTAACATCTGCCACCGTTTGGTTCAATTGGCTTAAGATCCATTTGTCCGTTAAATCAAGGTTAGCGGCATCTGGCATCTTCGTTGGCGCTGGTGTGTCTTCAAGGTTCATGATGACGAAACGACTTGCGTTCCAAATCTTATTGATGAAGTTCCAGGCAGCATCCATCTTCGTGTAACTGAAACGAACATCTTGGCCTGGTGTTGAGCCACTCGTTAAGAACCAACGCAATGCATCGGCACCGTATTTTTCAATGACTTCCATTGGGTCAATCCCATTACCAAGTGATTTACTCATCTTACGGCCTTGTTCATCGCGGATTAAACCGTGAATGAGGACGTGTTCGAATGGGCGTTGTTCTGTAAATTCGAGACTTTGGAAAATCATCCGTGAGACCCAGAAGAAGATGATATCGTAGCCAGTTACCAACGTATTGGTTGGGAAGTAGCGTTTGAAGTCAGGCGCTTCAGTGTTTGGCCAACCCATTGTTGAAAATGGCCATAAGGCACTACTGAACCATGTGTCTAGGACATCAGAATCTTGAGTCCAGTTTTCGATATCTTTTGGTGCTTCTTCGCCGACATACATTTCACCAGTTTGTTTATGGTACCAAGCTGGGATTTGGTGCCCCCACCATAATTGACGCGAAATAACCCAATCATGAACGTTTTCCATCCATTGTGTGAAGGTATTTTCGAATCGTTCTGGCACAAAGTTAACCTTTTGATCGGTTGCTTGGTTCTTCAAAGCCATTTCAGCAAGTGGCTTCATCTTAACAAACCATTGCGTTGAAAGCCGGGCTTCAACTTGTACACCAGTCCGTTCAGAATGACCAACACTATGTGTCATTGGGTCGACTTTAATCAAATAACCTTGTTCCTTCAAGTCAGCAACAATCGCTTTACGTGCTTCAAAACGATCCATGCCGTTATACTTGCCGGCACTTTCATTCATGCTGGCATCTTCGTTCATGACATTGATCCGTGGTAAGTCATGCCGATTACCGACTTCAAAATCGTTAGGGTCGTGTGCTGGTGTAATCTTCAAAGCACCAGTACCGAAATCCTTATCGACATAGTGATCAGCGATAATCGGAATTTCACGATTCATTAATGGTAATGTGACCGTCTTGCCAACAAGGTCCGCATACCGTTCATCATCTGGATGTACAGCGATAGCAGTATCACCAGGTAATGTTTCAGGACGTGTTGTGGCAATTTCGATGCTCCCAGAACCATCCGTCAATGGATAGTTAACATGATAGAAGGCCCCTTCATCATCTTGATGCAACACTTCGATATCTGATAAAGCCGTCCGTGCTTTTGGATCCCAATTGATGATGTATTCGCCACGATAGATTAAGCCCTTGTTGTATAAGGTAACAAAGACTTTACGAACAGCGTCTGATAAGCCATCGTCTAATGTGAACCGTTCACGTGAATAATCAAGTGATAAGCCCATCTTAGCCCATTGTGCGTGGATGGTTGCGGCATATTCATCTTTCCAGTCCCAGACTTGTTCGATGAATTTTTTACGACCTAAGTCATAACGTGAAATCCCTTGTTCAGCTAATTTTGCTTCCACTTTAGCTTGAGTTGCAATCCCGGCATGATCCATCCCTGGCAACCAGAGTACATCATACCCTTGCATCCGTTTTTGCCGGATTAACATATCTTGTAAGGTCGTATCCCAGGCATGGCCTAAATGGAGTTTACCCGTAACATTTGGCGGTGGAATAACGATTGAATAAGGTTTGGCATCTGGATTGGCATTTGGCTTGAATAAATCAGCGTCTAACCAATCTTGATAACGACCGGCTTCAACTTGATTTGGATCATATTTGGTTGACATTTCTTTGTGATCAGTCATCTTGTTCACTCCTTTAAAATATTGCGTTTAATGGCAAACAAAAAAGCATTCCTCACAATAGGACGAATGCTTTTTCGCGGTACCACCTAAATTAGGACTAGACTAGTCCCCAACTCATGATTTGTTAACGAACGAAATTGTCCGGTTAGCCCTACTTAATTTCAGGTTAACAGCTCACAAGCTACCGATTAATTGGTCATTGGAAGACGTCTCAGCCATGCATCTTCTCTCTAAACTAGCCCAATCTTAATCGCTCTTGTTCAACGCGTTGTTAATAGTTTAGCTGAGTGAACGCCAAAGGTCAAGCGTCACCGGCGTTCATTCTGAAAATAAATCCCGAATCTTCTCCCCAAAAAAATCCTGAGAACAACATACTGTTATTCTCAGGATTTTTATAGTTTACAATAGTTCAGCAATGATTTCTTCGTCTTGATTTAAGAATTGATCGCCAGCTTTGATTTCTGTCACTTTAATTCCAGCAAGTGAGCGTTCAATCAAGGCATCCACATCGATGCGTTGTTCGTAGAACCGGGTCTTATCTAAGTTAGGCCGGGTCTTCGGTGCTGGTGGTGCAAAAATGGTACAGCAATCTTCGAATGGCATGATTGATAATTCGTACGTATCAATATCCTTCGCAATTTCAATGATTTCATTCTTATCCATTGTCGCAACTGGCCGCACGATTGGCGTTGTTGTGACATCATTGATAGCCATCATACTTTCAAGTGTTTGTGAGGCCACTTGACCGACAGATTCCCCATTAAAAATGGCTAAACCTTGGCGCTTAGCACGGATTTGATCCGTTAAACGCAACATCATCCGCCGTTGAATGGTCATTAAGTAACCTTCTGGCACAGAATGCTTCACTTCTTCTTGAATTTCCGTGAATGGGACTTCGATAAACTTAATCCCACCAACGTATGGCACCAATTTCGCCGTTAATTCTTTGGCCTTATTCAAGGCATTGTCGCTTGTGTATGGTGGGCTAAAGAAATGCACCATTTCAATGTCGACACCCCGTTTGAGCGTTAAGTAACCTGCTACTGGTGAATCAATCCCACCAGATAACATCAACATTCCTTTACCGGCAGAACCGACTGGTAAGCCACCAGCCCCTTGAATCACTTGGTTGGTTAAGTAAATCGCATCTTGGCGAATTTCAACCCGCAAAGTAATGTCAGGTTTTTTCATTTGCACTTCTAATTCAGGTAATTCATCTGATAAGTAACCACCTAATTCGCGGTTCATATCATTCGTATCCAAGAAGAAATTGTGATCAGAACGACGTGTGTTAACTTTGAAAGACATCCCAGGTTTGCCGATTTCTTTCATCATGGCAAGCGCCATTTCTTTAACAGAATCTAAATCACGATCAACTTGGATACTTGGTGAGAAGTTTTGGATGCCGAAGACGTGACGGAGACGTTCGATAACGCCTTCTGCATCGTCGCCGTTTAAAACGATATGCATCCGGTCACGTTTAGGGTGAATCCGGAGTTGTTTATACTCGTGAAGCGCCTTTGTGACGTTCCCGTTTAACCGACCGATAAAATCGTTCCGGTTTTTACCCTTTGTCGAAAGTTCGCCGTAGCGAACCATAATTTCAGTGTATTGCATGCCTATCTCCTTTTAGATGGTAGTTTACGAATTAATTTTTTTGAAGCGTTCGTTAATTTGATCGAACGCTTTGATGAATGCATCCGCTTCTTCTAGCGTATTGTATTCATCGAGGGATACCCGAATGGCGCTTGTCGCAATTTTTTCATTGACGTGCATTGCCTTTAAGGTACTAGATTCAGTCCCTTTCTTCGAAGAGCAAGCACTTGTCGTTGAAATATAGATTTCGTGTTCTTCAAACGCATGAACCGTTGTTTCACCGCGAACACCTTTAATTGCGAAGCACAAAATATGCGGCGCAAAATCAGGCGTCAGTTGTGAAAACATAACCGTTTTATCCGATTGACTGATATGGTTAAAGAGTCGTTCTCGAATAGCTGCTTGGCGGTGTACTTTTTCAGTCTCATCGGTCAATAACAAACGTAAGGCTTTGGCCATTGCCGCGATGGCTGGCACATTTTCGGTTCCAGAACGTAAATCATGCTCTTGGCCCCCACCGGTTAAAAGCGGCGCTAAATGACGCCCGCGTTTCTTATACAAAATCCCAGTCCCCCGTGGGCCGTGGAATTTATGCCCTGATAAGGTCACAAAATCAACGCGTTCGTTGAAAATCGCCTCTTGAATGCCTTTGCCAATCCCTTGAACGGCATCAACGTGGAAATGAATATTAGGATAATCCTTCAAAATATCAGCAATGGCTTCAAGTGGCTGACACGTTCCGATTTCGTTATTAATGGCCATGATCGAAACTAAAATGGTATCAGGCCGCAATGCTGCTTTTAATTCAGCCGGATCAATTCGACCAAACTGATCAACGGGTAGATAAGTCACATCAAAGCCTAATTTTTCCAGTTGCTGCATGGATTTAATGATGGCTGGATGTTCAACCGATGTCGTAATTAAATGTTTCCCAAACGTCCGTTTTTCAATTGCCGTGCCTTTTAAGACCCAGTTATCGCCTTCTGTTCCACCGCTGGTAAAGAAGATTTCATCGTGGTCTACGCCTAATAAATCAGCGATTTGTTGGCGTGATTGTTCTAAAATATGAAAGGCTTTTTCCCCAATCACATGTAAACTAGAGGGGTTGCCGAAGAACTGTTCACTAACCGCTTGATAGGTCTGAAGTGCGCCTGGCGCGATTTTAGTGGTGGCACTATTGTCAAAATAAATCATATCGATCCTTCTTACTAAAAATTAGTGTTTTAACGTTGTACATTATAGCAAATTGGTTATTAAAGACAACCAATTAATCTTTAACAAAACAAATCCGAGACAAAATGCGTCTTGTCTCGGACTGGTGAGCATCTAAGTGACTAATTAGTTGCGTCTGACTTTTGGTCGTAATAGGCCTTTTCAACTTGTGTGTAAGCACCTGGATCAACCTTTTCAAGGGCCGTTGCCAATAAGTCGACAGCTTTAGCATAGTCGTATTCTTCATTAAAAATAGTTTGGACCGTCACACAGGCTTCCTGGATGGCGGGAAAATCTGCACGATATCGGTTGGCATATTGTAACAATTGCTCCGTAATCAATGCACTGTCAATTAAGGTATCCGTCTTGGCCTTCAATTCATCTAAATCCTCTTGAACGAGAATTAATTGCTTCGCGATATCGTCTAAATTAATCTTAATTTGATTCAAATCATGATCAAGTTTTTGAATCTCATCAGAAACAACGAAGAAGAAATCCAAATATTTCTGTTGTAAACCAGGTAAATTAACCTTTTCAACAGCGCGCTTCAAGTTACGTAGTTCAAGTTCAAACTGGCGTAAGTTTTCATTAGCGACGACTTCGCCTTGATGCAAACTAGCAACCTGATCATGAATTGCTTGTTGTTTTTCTTCGATGACAGTTAGCCGTTCGTCAATCCCGGTCAAATCTTCAGCAATCGCCGTGTAAACCGCTTCGTGGTTGGCAATCTTCGCTTGGTGCCCTTCAACTAACGCCTGTTCTTCACCAATTTGCTTTTGTAATTGTTTGGCGCTTGCCAACTCACCATGTGTGAGTGCATAACTCTGATTGAGATGATCGAGTTCCAATAATAGCTCATGGTTCTGACGTTCAGCATGTTGCACGAATGTCGCGGTGGTTGGCAATTGCGTCGCGACTGCCTTCTTGGCAGTCATCTCAGCTTCTAATTGATCATATAATTGATCAATGCCACGTGCAATTTCATCGTTATTGGCTTCAACCGACTCAATGGCCAAATCACTTAACAAGGTAGTGCTCTTATCAAGTTGATCCATTAGTTGTTGTTGTTTGACTTCAATCTGCCGATCATCAAATTGATAATGTTCTTTTAACATTTGATGGTAGGTATCATTAATTTCAACCAGTTGTTCGGGAAACTCGTTAGCTAATTCGTTATAGCGCTTTGGAATCCGTTCCATCTGGTCTTCTAATTGCGTTGTTTCAGTAATTAATTTCTGCAAAATGGCCTTAGCCCCTAGATGGTCGCCGGCTGTTGTTAGTTCGTTGGCTTCATCAAAATCCACCTCTAAGCGACCTAACGTTGCTTCAAGCGCATCTAATGCAGGTCCAAACGAAAAACTCTTAGTCAACAAACGTTTACGTAGTTGTTGATATTGTTCTCGTAGACGCTGAATTTTTTGACGTGTATCGGCTTCATTGGCAAGTAGATTTTCTAAAGCATCTTGAACATCCAGTAAATCTTGATCCGTTTCAGTCAAGTACGCCCGCAATTGTTTGAGAATCCGTGCAACCTGAATGAATTGGTATTTGGCATTGGCCGTTTCCGCATCAAAAAGATAGCCTTCAATCGTGCTGAAGTTATGGTTGGTAATCTGCTCATATTGTTTTTCCCAACGATCAAAGTTTTGCAAACTTTCGCCCGTCAAATGTAACGACCGTAACTTCGTTAAGCGTTCCGGAATCGGCAACGCCATTAAGTCGCCTTTATGTGCTTCTAGTTGTTTAATTTGTTTGATAAAATAACGTTGATAAAAAACAACACTTAGGTAGCCAATCAGTGCGACGACTACGATTCCAATGAGAATGTAAAACATTCAAAGACACACCCTTTTACAATTTAAATCAGATTTGTTAGTCCGTTCATCCACTTCAATTCATTAAACTATGTTTGATTATAGCATGAATAAGATAACGGTTCAGCAATAATTAGCGATAAACTTTAGAAAAGCTGCAATTTTAATCTGAATTTGCTTGACGTTGCCGCACACCGTACGCTATACTAGCCATTGTGTAAAATAATGCAGCAGTAAACGGTAAAGCCGTCAACAGTTCATTTGCCCAGAGTTTTGGTTCAATTGTGTAACCTTGCGGCTGCAAAGGTGAAGATTGTTAATAAGTGAACTGAACGATTACTAAGTTTATATCGGATTATTTTACTCCAAAACATTTATTGGAGGATTTTTTTATGTCACGTTATACAGGTCCAAAGTGGAAACTTTCACGTCGTTTAGGAATTTCACTATCAGGCACAGGTAAAGAACTTGCTCGTCGCCCTTACGCTCCAGGCCAACACGGTAACGACCGTCGCGGTAAGATTTCAGAATATGGTATGCAATTGAGCGAAAAACAAAAACTTCGTTTAATGTATGGTTTAACAGAACGCCAATTCCGGAACTTATTTGCTCGCGCTGGTAAAATCCGCGAAGGCAAGCATGGTGTTAACTTGATGATCTTGCTAGAACAACGTTTAGACAACATTGTTTATCGTTTAGGTTTAGCAAGCACTCGTGCACAAGCTCGTCAATTAGTAAACCATGGTCACGTAACTGTCGATGGCAAACGTGTTGATATTCCTTCATACGAAGTAAAACCTGGTCAAGAAATTTCAATCCGTGAAAAATCTAAGCACCTTGTAATCGTTAAGGATGCAATCGAAGGCACAGTTGGTCGCCCTTCATTCGTTAGCTTTGATGCTGACACAATGAAAGGTTCACTTGTTCGTTTACCAGAACGTTCAGAATTAGAACCAGAAATCGACGAAGCCTTAATCGTTGAATTCTACAACAGATAAGCAGTTATCTGTTCAATTAAAAGAGTCAGACTTAGGTCTGGCTCTTTTTTTGCGCATTTAAAGACGCGTGCCTACTTAGCACACGCGTCTGATTTAATCTATTTAGTCTGTACCAACTCATATAAAGGCACCATCTTCATCAAGGTCGTTTGAATATCGGCCATGAGAGCTTCGGGTTGGTCGAATAATGGGTTGTCTTTCAGATAAACTTTTCCGAGGAGCCACTCCCCTTTTTTGGTCTTAGCAAACTTATCTTGAATCAGTTTCAAGTTCTCCGATGACATTGGGAATTTTTGCTTGGTCATGTGATCGTAGCTTAAATCATAGTCGGCAAAGTCCCTTAAGAGGCTTTCTGTTTGGCTTGCCAATAACGGTGCGTAATCCGTCTTATCTGGCATCTCAGCCATTAAAGCAAACCAAACGAAGATCCGATCATCCCAAAAACCGACTTCAAAGTGCGGCATCATCTTATACCCGCGTGAGCTCTCACTAAGTGCCATCCAAGTATTCATTGGTGGATTTTTGAAGCGGCGTAAATGCTTGGCAATATGCAACGAGAATTCGCGTTTTGTTTCTACTACGAGTTCTGCTTGCAATTGCACACCAAATACTTCAAACTTTGGATCAAGTTGCGTATAAATCTTGTCTAACCGGCCCTTTAAGGTTTGGTCATCAAAAATATCAAAATCAGCACGTGTAAACATCTTTTTCCTCCAACATGGTATACTTAGGTTTAATTCTAATATAGCACAATTCAGAAATGAGGCGACTATTTTGTCAGATAATGATCAATTACAACAACACTTGGATAGTGCCATGCACGGCGCACCACAAACCAATCCCGATGAACGCCGCCGCTACCTCGGCTCATTACGTGAACGCGTCTTCTTAGGCATTACTAACCAGGAACTCGCCACTGCGCAAGCTAAATTCGAAGCGCATCTTACGGATTATAAGCCCTATTCCGTCTTATTAAACGGCAAGAACCCCGCTGCTACCGATTATTTAGTGGCCCTTTCAGCACACGGGATTCCGTTCACGCTCGTTAACAACGAAACAGTCAAAACCGAACCAACGGCCTTCGGTTTGTTAGTGGTTGCCAAAGACGCGATTAACCATGAGGCAATTACGCTCGATACACTATACCCTGATCCAAAAACCACAACGCAAGATGCACCCACCAAAAAAGGTGGTTTCTTAAAACATCTTTTCGATTAACACTAAAAAGGCCCGCACAGTTTAACTTGTGCGGGCCTTTTTGCATTACTTTAGTCGGTTTCAATCGCTAATTCTGGGAAAAGTAATTGTAAGACAGTCATTGAAACACGCCGCGCTTGACCCATCATTGGGAACAAGTGCATCAACATCGCTGGATTGTAGTTTGCTTCTAGCACAACCGCCATCTCAGGGTGTTCCGGATCATATGGTTGGTATAAGTTTGGCACAATGATATCGATTCCCGTGATATTGAGGTTCAAAATTTCAGCAACCTGTTCAGCAATCGCAAAGTAACTTTGATCCATCTCATCGGTCACGTCAACCGAATCACCACCATTTGAGACGTTGGAATTTTGTAGTAAGAAGACCTGTGAACCACGCAATGGCACATCTTCAGGGCGGTAACCTTGTTGTTTCAACATGAGCAATTCCCGTTCACCGAGGCGAATGTTTTGCAACGGTGTCAGGTGCGCTTCGCCACGTAATGGGTTGTCGTTTTTCTTAGCAACAAGTTGGGCGATTGTTGAACGACCATCCCCCACGACATTGGCTGGAATCCGTTCTAAAACAGCCTGGACCTTATGATTCATCACTAAGAAACGGTATTCCGAACCCGCAATGAATTCTTCAACTAAAATTTGCTGATCGTACGTTTGTGCCAGTTTAAAAGCAGCAATGAAGTCCGCTTCACTTGGACGCGTTAAAAATGTGGTAATGCCCGCCCCCATGTTACTGTGTTTTGGTTTAATGACAATCGCGCGCTGACCAAACGCCGCTTGATAATCTGCTACTGCCGTCTCTAAAGCGGTATATTCGGCACCCGCTGGCACCCGCATACCATGACTTGCCAATAAAATTTTAGTCACTACCTTATTATCCACTAACGGCCCACTAATTAGCCGATCTAAACTCGTTATATTCCCATTTTTGACTAATTCATGATGATGTTGATAGGTCAGCTCAATAAATTGTTCATCGCGATCCAAAACAGCCACATGCAGCCCTTTTTGGAAAGCGTCAAACATCAGCATTTGTGTTGATAATTCCATATCCGTGTATCCCTGTAACTGATAGGGAGTCTCTGTCAGCTCACATTTAAAACGTTTTGCCTGTTTGAGGGCAAATGCCTTTAGCGAGTCCTTTTCAATCGCTTGTGTTAAGCGATAACTCAAGGTTTGTCGATGGTCCTGAACACGCTCATTCATCACTGTCCAAGCTTGTTTAAAACGCTCATTCAGATGATAATCCGTAATGAATTGGGCCAAATCGGCCATCACAGTTTTCAATTGTGTTTGGAGCTGCGATGGCTGCAGCGGATTCTCTAATGCTACTGTGTCATTTAACTGACGACCCGTCTGAATCTGAGTGGCTAAATCACCGGATAATTTCGGCAAGGATAATAAGTACATAAAGAATAAGTGTAAGAAGTCTAGCTGTTGTTGATCAATCCCCGTCGCAGTATACGGGTTAATATCAAACCCCCGAAATTCTAAATAATCCACACCAGTCTCTAACATCTGATCCAATGAGTGACTCCGTAACCGCACAGTTCCGTAAAATTCGCGTTCCGAAATTAAGTCGTCATTAGCAATCGCTTGGCGCATTGAATCAACATATGCGGCAACTGAATCAAAATGAATTAATAATTGCTTATTGCTGTAGCCGAATAATTCACTCGAGCGTAAACTCCGTACAGGGTGTTCTGGTAATTTCGTCATATCTTCTAAAAAGCCTGGTTCCGCTATCGGACTCGCACCAAATAAATACGTTAAAACATAGTGATAACGCACGTAATTTTGCGCAATCTGGATGTACAACGCATCGCTAAAATCTTTTAGACTCACATAGTGATCATGATAGTATTCATCAAATAAACGCACAATTAACGTCGATGACAGGCTAAAATTATAATGGATGCCAGAGACCATCTGTAGACGTCGACCGTAGCGCTTCGTCAAATAGTCACGATAGGCTTTTACCGCTGGTGTGTATTCTGAAATTGGAATGGTTAATTCATCGTCTGGTAACAACGGTGGCATGCTGAGGGGCCAAATATATTCCGAATCGGCCATACTTGATTGCAATACTTGTTCGAGCGCTAATAATTGTTGTTGGACATCTACGGTCTGTTCGAAGGTATCCGTAACCAGTTCCGTTTGCATCTCTGCAAAATCAGTCGCAATGTATGGATGAAACGTTCGCGATCCTAACTCACTGGGGTGCGGTTGTTGACTCAATGCGCCCAATCCGGTCACTCGCTGCCCCTCTTTTTCGACCCCAAAAGCACCTTGGTTCAATAAAGGTGTTAAGCGTAATTGTTTAATGTTCTCAAATAATTGATTAGGCATTTTGAAACCTCTTCTTAATTCAGTCTTATACAACTCATTATACACATCCCTAAAACCTTTTAAAACGATAATCACTACGAATTTGCGCGACATGTTATACTAGGAACAACCCAAACATTAAAGGATGAACGCTATGCAACAACCTCTCGCATTTCGCATGCGTCCGACTAACATCGATGAAGTTGTCGGTCAGACGCACTTAGTGGGGCCGCAAAAAATCATTCGCCGAATGGTTGATGCCAAACTCCTCTCATCAATGATTCTCTACGGACCGCCTGGTACTGGTAAAACGAGTATCGCTAGTGCCATCGCCGGTAGTACCCAGTACGCTTTTCGCATGCTGAATGCTGCCACTGATAGTAAAAAAGATTTACAGATTGTCGCTGAAGAAGCCAAAATGAGTGGCACCGTGATTTTACTCCTCGATGAAATTCACCGCTTGGATAAAACCAAACAGGATTTTCTCTTACCACATCTAGAAAGTGGCCGCATTATCTTAATTGGTGCAACTACCGAAAATCCATATATCAGTATCAACCCTGCCATTCGGAGTCGGGCCCAAATTTTTGAAGTCAAGCCCCTCACTGAAGCCGACATTTATGTCGCCATTCAACGGGCACTGACAGATAAAGAAAAAGGCTTAGGTGCACTAGCCATCAATCTCGATGAAACGGCTGAACAATACCTTGCCCGCGTCACAAACGGTGATTTACGGAGTGCTTTAAACGCCCTCGAACTCGCTGCTCGTTCAACACCAGCGAATCCAGACACCAACGTCATCGACATCGATATTGACGTTATTGAAGAATGCGTGCAGAAAAAAGCCATTACTCATGATAAAGATGGCGATGCCCATTACGATGTCATCTCCGCCTTTCAAAAATCAGTCCGTGGCAGTGACGTTGATGCTGCGCTCCATTATATGGGCCGTTTGATTGAAGCCGGTGATTTAATGTCGATTAGTCGGCGCTTGATGACAATGGCCTACGAAGATATCGGCCTCGCCAACCCTCAAGCCTGTGCCCGTACAGTCGAGGCAATTGCTGCGGCTAAACAACTTGGTTTTCCCGAAGCCCGGATTCCACTGGCCGTAGCAGTGATTGATCTCTGCTTATCTCCAAAATCAAATTCGGCCATCACCGCAATTGATAACGCGTTAGCTGATATTCGCGCTGGCAAAGCCGGTGAAGTCCCCGATCATCTCCGTGATGCCCATTATGCAGGGGCTGAAAAACTTGGCCACGGTGTCGACTACAAATATTCTCATAATTATCCCAACGACTGGGTCGCGCAAGATTACCTACCAGATAAGCTCTTAGGTAGTCATTATTACGAAGCAAAAGCAACTGGTAAATACGAGCAAGTCCTCAAACAACAGCTAGAACGCTTGCGCCAAGCCAGTCCGCATAAGTGAACGGTTACAAAAGTGTTGTGTTAACATCACGAGCGTGCTACTATAATAGTAGGATTTCTAAGGTGTGCGCGTCTTCCCACCTTATGTTGACCGATCAAGTAATTCGTTAATGGGACGGATGAGTTATTAGCGAGTGTAGACTTTTTCGCGAAGGAACCAAGTCTAATAATAATCTGACCCACCTGCATTTTCTAGCGGGCTCAACTATCGGGAAGCATCTACGGCACCACTAGATTTCCCAAAGTCCAACGACTTTGACCGGGCTAACGTTTACGTTGGCCCCTTTTTGTTGATTATTTTAGGAGGTTGCACATTGATTCAAATCGCCATAATCGTTTTTTTAATCATTATCGCCCTACTTGGTGCGATTTTATGTTACTACCAAGACAAGAAGTTCCTACTCTTTGATTTAACTGAAAACCGGCATTTAGGTCGATTGATGTACTTTTCAGGGATTGCACTCATCGGTGTAGCGATCTGCGGGGCTTTGATTTACTGGCTATTGCCACTAGTCTGGACATTGGTGACGCTCGTTGCTGCCAGTTTAATCGCCGGCTTAATCGGCCTTAGCTTTGCAACTAACCTTTAAGATTTACTTTTGGCACTGAACTAGCGTACAATAAAGATGTAAAATTAAATGAGGTGATGACAATGTTACAACAATACAAGCACATTTTGGTCGCAATCGATGGTTCTTATGAAGCTGAACTCGCTTTCCGTAAAGCAGTTGAAGTTGCCCTTCGGAATAACGGACAACTCCACTTGATTCACGTTATCGATACCCGCGCCTTCCAAAATATCTCTAGTTTTGATTCCGCAATGGTTGAACAAGTCACAGAAACAGCTAAGAAAACAATGGACGAATACATCGTGACTGCCAATGAACTTGGCTTAAAAGATGTTGACTATAGCATTGAATATGGCGCACCAAAGAGTTTAATTGCCCGCGAAGTACCCGAAAAGAAAAATATCGATCTCATCATGATTGGTGCAACTGGTTTAAACGCTGTTGAACGTCTCTTGATTGGTTCTGTAACGGAATACGTTACTCGGACCGCCGTTTGCGACGTGCTCGTTGTGCGGACAGATTTAGATAATAAACACGCACTCAACAAGAAACGCAGTAGCATTGGTCACGAAGAAGCATAAATTAGCAATCAAAAAGCCGGGACGCTTATGTCCCGGCTTTTTTTAGTGGTTAACCACTTATTCAGCCAATTGTTGATCAACTTGCACAATAATCTCTGGATGATGCCGGATTAACGCCAATGTTTTAGCAACCGTTAAATCCTGTAAGGCGTTCTCTCGATGAAGCGCATGTTCTGCACGACCAAGAATGAAATACAATGCATCAAGTAAGTAAAGACTTTGCTTATCGATTGCTTCGTCAATCGCAAGCTGAGCGTACTTAATCGCACCTTCATAATCCTTCAATTCAAAAAGAATTCCCGCTAAGTGATTATAAATCTGCAACTCAACTTGGAAATCGGCCATAGCAAGTGGATCAGAATTCTCCAACATTTCAACGGCTTGTTCTGCATAAATCCGTACACGCTCTAAAGCGCCCTTCATCAAATAGGACTTGCTAATGCCGATAATACATAGAATACCGTAAACATCCGTCTGAGAAACAACGTATTGATTGAAGGCACGATTGAAAAAGAAAAGTGCATCGTCCGGTTTATTCTCCAGCAATAACTTAATTTGACCTTGGAAATAATAATACCGTTTGTAATCATCTGCTTTGACCAGTTGATCTGTGTAGATCTGCTGAATCAAATCACGTGCTTTTTTGAATTCATTGGTAAATAACAATGCTTGCACACGACTCAACAAGACGTGTAATTGATCATCTTCTTGCACAATCACTGAGTCCAACGTAATTTCAAGCCGCTTACAAATTTCCAAGAGAATCTTTGTGCTTGGCACCTGTTCTTTTTTCTCAATTAAGCTAATTGTTGCTTGCGTACAAATCCCCTTAGCTAACTCCGCTTGAGACATCCCCCGTGCTTTACGGATTTGTTTTAGTTTATCCCCTAATATTCTCATTTTAAATACTCCAATTACATCATTATTTAATTTAAAATTAATTTCCGGAAAATATAACCCAATTAAGTAATTTACATCAATTAGCAATGACGCTACTAGTTGCGTTTATTATACACTATGAACTAGTTATGTGGCATTACTTATTTTTTTATCCAATAAGTATTTTACACTACATACTAAACATTACCAAACATTTATCTTTAATTAATTGTTAAGGTGCTGTTCGATAGTACGACAAAAAAACGGCTTCCTGCAGCGGAAGCCGTTTTTTATAACGTTGCTAATATTGCCGGAACTTCTTTTAATGATTCAATTTGATAATCCGCTGCCGATTGATCAATCGCGAAAAGTGGATCAAATGGTTTTAATGCGATGACGGTTAAACCAGCCGCCTTCCCCGCTTGAATCCCCAGTGCAGAGTCTTCAATCGCAACCGCCTCGGTTGGTTCTAAATGCATTCTTTTAAGCGCTTCTAGATACACATCTGGTGCTGGTTTATTATGCGCAATCTCTGCACCACTAACAACCGTTTCAAAATAAGGTTCTAACGCGGTTTCCAACAACATTTGTTGAATAATTCCGCGCTCACCAGCGGACGCCAAACCGATTTGATATGTCGGTGCAACGGTTGCTAATAACGGTTGCGCGTCTGGGTTCATGATATTTTTAAAAACGATTGGATGAGCCGCTTTATACGACGTATAGCCGTTTTTAATTGCCGCTCGTTCCAAAACAGTATGGTTTGGAAACAACTGTTTTAAAACGGCATTCATATTGGAACCAATTTGTTTACGACTTTCCTCTGCCGTTAGTCGTGCGCCAATTGCATTCAAAAATGCTAAGCGTTGTTCAAAATAGTACGGTTCACTATCCACTAAAACGCCATCGACGTCAAAAATAATCCCTTTTACTGTCATCTTCTCTCAATCCTATCTGGTTAATTAAAATAAATCTGAAATCTTCCGTAAGTAATCCGCAATTTTATCAGGTAATTCAGGTTGTAGCAACAATGACTGTAAAAAGCGATTGCGGTTATACCACCGATTCCAAAAACCAACGGTCTCCTGTGGTGCCATAGTCAACAATGAACGCTGCCACTCCTGTAAGACGATTAAACAATAATCGACATAGAGTTGATGCTTGTTCATTAAACTGATTAGAACGTTCGTCAGATGACTATCTTCACCATATGCGAGTGCGTTATCAGAGAAGCGATACGCCTGTAGCACAATTGCCATCATCAAAATCTTATCCGCACGTTGGATTTCAGGTGTTTCGTTAAGTTCTGACCAGACATTGATGATATGCGTCATCGCATGCGCCCAGCCTTTACCATCAACGTATCCTCGTGAATCTAATTCGATGACTGTATAAGCCATTACTCGCCGTTCAATTGCCAATAATTCGGCCGTACTTAATACATGATAAAAAGTGCGGTTAGCATATAAAATCCCGGCCAAAAACATCGCGCTAAACGAACGTAAAAAAACAGCGTCATTTTCAGGTTCTAAAATATGCGCGAATAAATAATCATCTTGCAATAAGCGGTCCTTGACCCAAATCAATTGGGCTGGGGTTAAAACCGTCTGCCGTAATAATCGATTGAATAAGTAAAAAACACCTTTATCGCGCACTTGCGAATCTGGGCTTGCAAGATGCCTTAATAAATCATCGAGCTCTTCATCGCTGATGGTCGCTTCTTTGCCTTTGGTTTTAATTCGCTCATCAATTGCTGTGATTCGTTGCAAGACTGACTCGTTGTCCTCAGGTACTACGACATGTGTCCGCCGCGTCTTATATTGGACGCCATCCATGACGACCAATACTTTTTCCGGAATTGATTGATAGATGTCCCCTTTAATCAATGCACTACGAATCGCGTCTAACTGTTGCATCACATTTTGAACTTCCTTCATCAATCATCACCCACTCTCTACTGAAAACATCTCATAACTAACTATTATAATGCATTCGGCCACAGACATAAACTATCAATCCTTAAACAGGCCCACGATATGACAAAATCGTCACCTCGCTTAGAATAAATTCCACCTTTAGACTGAATCAATGTAACTTCTAGCTTGATACGATTAAGACATCAATTCACAAGGAGTGTCAATCATGAAAAAAATCATTCTATTACTGTTCTCACTTGGACTAATTGTTATCGGCGGTCCAATTATCGGATCAGCCACAACTCAGAATATGACGGACGGCAATGACCTTGCCCAACAGTGGGACCGGTTCAACCTCTTAATTCCCAGAGAAGCCGTCTATGTTAAAACAGCACACCAATACGGGACACAACAAGCACATGGCGATTACCTTTACCGGCAACCTGCTTACCGTGCTGATGGCAGTCATTACGAAGTCGTTTTCCAAGCGCCGCGCGCACTAAAACCTAATCACTACTTAAAATTAGATGCCAAGGGGCGCTTCGTCAATTCTTGGACTGTCGTTTCAAAATCTGAATTGCCCGTTAAACTGCAGTCTAGTCTATAATTGTAAAATACAATCGAACTAAATGCTGTTAATTGCGAAATACAAACGAGGGATTTCACTTTTTTCATTGCTTACATTTAATAAGTATGCTATATTATTCGCATGCACTGATAAAAACGATTTCACAAGGGAGTAATGAACATGACAGAATTATTCGATTTACAACAAACACGCCGGACAATTTATGCACTTGGCAAAAACGTTTCAATGAGCGAAGCTGAATTATCAGAATTAATCTTCAACACCATTAAAGAAACACCAACTGCTTTTAACGCCCAAGGTTCACGCGCCATTATTCTCTTTGGAAAAGCAAATGAAACACTTTGGAACGATATTACAGCAACTGCCTTAAAACCATTAACACCTGCGGAAAACTTCCCAAGTACACAAGCTAAATTGGCTTCATTCGCCGCTGGTGTCGGGACAATCTTGTTCTTTGAAGATCAAGACGTTGTTAAGAATCTTCAAGAAAACGTGCCATTATATGCCGAAAACTTCCCAACATGGTCAGAACAAGCTTCAGGCATGGCACAATATGCCACTTGGTTAGCCCTCGCAGAAAAAAATGTGGGCGCTAGCTTGCAACATTATAACCCAGTAATTGATGAAGCCGTTACTGCAAAATGGAACATTCCATCAAACTGGAAGCTTCGTGCGCAAATGCCATTTGGTTCAATCGAAAATCCAGCCGATGCTAAAGACTACAATACCGATGCAAGTCGTTTCCAAACCTACACAAACTAATTTTAAACCGAATCGACCAGAGTGCGCATGCACTCTGGTTTTTTATTTTACCCAACAAAAAAAGCGACTCGCATCCGCGAACCGCTTTTTACTTTAAGGAGAATGAGAGATTCGAACTCTCGCGTGGGCAGAACCCACCTGACGGTTTTCAAGACCGTTCCCTTCAGCCAGACTTGGGTAATTCTCCATATCAAATCTTACAACGTTTATTATAATATCAAGTTCGCTAATCACTGTCAAGCCTGTTTTTTAAAAATAACTGCTATTTACACCCGCCCACCAACTCGGTATCATAAAGGGGTGCATTTAAAATCAAGTAAAACTACTTGGACTGGTTCGGAAACTTCCCAGAATAAAAAACTAAGGATCTCAAGGAGGTTAGAAATAAATGCAAACTCGCAAAATCATTATCGATTGCGATCCAGGCATCGATGACACGCTCGCTTTGAATTTGGCCATTCAATCGCCAGCGGTGGAAGTCGTTGCAATCACCATTGTTTGCGGCAACGTTCCCGTCCAAATCGGCGTGGACAATGCCTTTAAGTGTCTTGAACGCCTCGGGCGGCTCGACATTCCCGTTTATGTTGGTGCGGATAAACCGCTCCATAAACCATTTGTCAGTGCGCAGGATACGCATGGCATGGATGGTTTAGGTGACAGCCATATCCCGCGCCTATCCACTATTCAACCGGCACAACAATCCGCCGCTGATTTTTTAGCAGCCACTTTTAGTCAACCGAGCGATATCAGTATTATCGCACTCGGACCATTGACCAATATTGCGACTGCGCTCCAGCGGAATCCAGATTTAGGTCGGCACTGTGCCCGCTTTGTTTCAATGGGTGGGACCTATAAGAGTCACGGTAACTGCTCACCCGTTGCTGAATTCAACTACTGGAGCGATCCGGATGCCGCACTGTTGGTATTCGACCAACTCGATCAAAAGATTGAAATGGTTGGCTTAGACGTGACCCGCGAAATTGTCTTCACGCCAACATTGCTGGCTTATTGTCAGCGTGTCAATCCTGAAGTCGGCGACTATCTAAAAGCCATCACCCAGTTTTATTTTGATTTTCATTGGCAATATGAACACATTATCGGCTGTGTGATCAATGATCCATTAGCAGTCGCCTATTTTATCGATCCAACCCTTTGTCACGGCTTTGAAAGTTATACCACCGTCGAAACAACCGGCATCAGCATTGGCCAAACACTGGTTGACCGGTTCGATTTCTGGCACCGTCCTGCCAATAGCCTCATCTTAACTAAGGTGGACACCAATCGTTTCTTTGAACAGTTTTTGACCGTCGTTTTAAATGCACAAGCAACCCTCATTAAAACGGACTTACCAAAACTTAGATAAGGAACCTATTATGCGAAAATTTAAAACACAACACTTAACCATTCTGGCACTTGCCATTGCACTCAATTACGTAGGCGCTAACATTGCCCTATTTTTACGGTTACCAATCTATCTCGATAGCGTCGGCACCATTTTAGCCAGCACCCTATTAGGTCCTCTGGCAGGCGCATTAACTGCCACTTGCAGTAGTATCATCAGCGGTGTCACGACCGACTTATTTGCGCTTTATTACTTGCCAGACGGTCTATTAACCGGCTTACTCGCTGGATGGCTCTTATACCACCACCAACGGACGAAACGCGAGTTACCCCTTGTTGCTTTAGGTGTCGCCATTCCCGGCACAATTGTCAGTTCATTAATTACTTACTTCTTGTTCCACGGTATCACCTCTTCAGGGTCAAGTTTAATTGTACAACTACTAAGCGGCTTGGGACTAAATCAGTTTGTCAGCATTACACTGGTTCAAGCCGGTACGGATTATCTGGACCGGCTCTTGGCAATCATTGTGGTGACACAGGTTTGCGTCCACCTCAAACAAAAAATCAAGACACTCTAATCAATTAAAAAAAAGCAAGTGTGCTTCTAACATCAATTAGAAACGCATTTGCTTTTTTTAGTTTTGCATCAGTAACGTGACATACTGTTCTAGATAATCTCGGTCGACCTCATCGTAAGCGCCAACGACGCGGTTATCAAGATCCAAAACACCGATTAGTTGATTAGCCTTGATCATTGGCACAACAATCTCAGAACGTGCAGCCGAATCACAAGCGATATAATTCTGATGTTGCGCCGTGTCTTCTACAATTAACGTTGTTTGCTTTGCGGCGGCTTCACCACACACCCCTTTACCTAGTGCAATGTGCATACACGAGACGTTTCCTTGAAATGGGCCTAAAATCAGCTCAGCATCTTGATACAGATAATAACCCGCAAAAACAGTCTCCGGTAATATTTGATTTAATAACGCCGAAGAATTTGCTAGATTAGCAATTAAATTCGTTTCACCTGCCAGCAAAGCAGCTTGTTGTTTTAAGAGCATTTCGTAAGCCTCGACTTTAGCTTCTTTTGATTTAAACATCACAATCACTTCCTCTTTTCAAGCTATTATAGTGGAAGCTTGCTGCGTTAGCAATTCAAAACATCCCTTAATTTCGACATTAAAAAAACCGCACATCGGCGGTTTTTTTAATGAAAAATTGTTTTATTTCTTCGATAAACTGTCTCTGGTTCGCCCTCTTCATGATTGACGTACCGCGCAATCGCGTATAAATAATCAGAGAGCCGATTCAAGAAAGTTAATACAGCTTCGTTAATCGGTTCTACTTCCTGCAAGGCGACGACTTGGCGTTCAACACGCCGCGCAATTGTCCGACAATATTGTAGTTTCGCTGCTGATGGTACTCCCCCAGGTAAAATAAATTCTTTTAAAGCAGGTGGAACATCTGCATACTGATCAATCTTAGCTTCTAACCATTTCGTGTATGCGTTGTCTGTCCGATACCCCCGCGAATCATCCGGCGTCGCTAAATCTGTCCCACAGTCAAACAGAATTTGTTGAATCTCAACCAATTCCATTCTCAATGCCGGATAATCAGGTAAATCACTGATGACGACACCTAAGTATGAATTTAACTCATCAACACCCCCGTATGCTTCCACACGAATTGCGTTTTTGCGCACTTTTTGACCGCCGATAATTCTGGTTAATCCCTTGTCACCGGTCTTTGTATATAGTTTCAATCCGTAGCCTCCTAAAACTGTCATCCATTATCAATTTTAGTGTACCACGTTTGAAAGCGAATTTTTGGCGTTACTTAATTTTTAACACTTGTCTGCTTGTATCAATTTAAGTAATGCCTCAATTCGACGGTACGAAACATCACATGTATCGCCATTTGCAAATATCACTTGATGCGTCTCCTTATCAATCCGTACGACTTTGTCCGGATTCACTAGGATACTCTTATGGGCTCTGAAAAATTGTGGCAATTGCGCTTGAATCGTCACGATTTTCCCTACAAATTCACTTAACCGATGATCACTGTGTAAGAAGACGTGCCGTGCTTTATACGCTGTTTCGAAATAATTAATCTCTTGAATTGCCACTTTTTCAAACGATAATCCATCATCATATTCAAAATGAGCTGGTTCTTCAGCTAATGGCACCTGTTGTTGTCGTAACTTAATGGCATCGTTAATGGTTGCTTGAATATCTGCACGAACCTGTGCTAACCCGCGATCCTTCAAAATAAAATTCAAAACATTAATTCGGCGTTGAATGGTTTCCATTAAAAGTTCGTCATGTGTTGAAACGAACACAATCTGTGCATATGGATCCAATTCACGAATTTTAAGCGCCAATTCCATCCCATCCAGCACGTCATTCTCTAAATCAATATCAAGAAAGTAAACGCCCCCTTGCGTTTGACTTTCTTGTAAAAAAATTAATAGGTCATAGCCATTCTTAGTCTTCAAACGCACCTGAGCATCCAATATATTTTGTTGAATATATGCCGTTATAATCTCTTCATAACTATCTAGTAAAACCTGTTTATCATCACATAAAAAAATATCAACCATGGGTCTCCTCCTGTTCAACAACAAGCATTGCAACGAAATAGTCTCCATCTTGTTTTAACATTAAGCTAAAATCTGAGCGCATATCCGTGATTTCTTTAGCAGTTGTGAGCCCAAGCCCGCGATTAATCCCCTTCGTTGAATAACCAGCCTGATAAAGCTGACCAAATTCTACTGGTGTATTAATCGTATTTTTGACACAATAGACCATCTTACCCTTTTGCTCGAATAAACTGACACTGATTGAACCATCTTTAATATCATTTACCGCGTCAATTGCATTATCCAAAAAGATTCCCAGAATCCGTAATTCATCAAAATACTGTTGTTGTTGCTTAAATAAATCCGGTTGAACCTCTAAATTAAAGGGAATCCGATTATTATGTGCTTCAATATACTTGCTAAAAATAATGCCTTTAATATAAGCATTATTAATCTCTTGAAACCGTCCAATTGCCTGATCTTGAATCGTGTCAAAGTTATAATGCGTTAGTAAATCATGAAAATCCTGCATTAAAACTGGGCTCCCTTGTTCATTGATAATTGTCTCTAAAGCCAATAAAGCATTGGCGATATCGTGGCGAAACTTGCGTATTTCACGGTAGTTACGCTCTAACTGTTCAACATACAGCGTTAGATTTCGCTGACTTTCTTGTTCTACGTTGATTCTATTTTGGCGAATCACAGCTTTCGTATACAAAAGCATTCCCACAATCACCAAAACTAATAGTAATAGTACAAGTCCTAACACAAGGTACAAATATTCAACCGGCAGATTCGCATGCTTAAAGCTATCAAAAAGCACCATCACTGCCACCACAAATAACGCGAGACCGGCTAAAATCGTGCCGGCCACGCACATACCGTATGAAGCAATGGATGCTTTAATAAGCTGATCTAACCGTTGGACAATTAATCCTAATCCGGCTGCAATCAATAATTGACTCAACATAATTAAACACACCATTTGCCAATTAAACTGGCTACTCATCAGATTATCAAGGCCCTTTAAGTGAGTATACCCAATTAACCCCACCGTTGTCAGAACCGATGATAGCATCACGATGATGTAACTAAAGATGGTTGCGATAATTAACGCATAACTTGTCTTTAATTTACGCAGATTTTTAAAGCCATTTAACCAACCATATAATCCAACAGTTGCCAAAATCAGCCATAGCTCTTCAAGAAAATTTCCAATTAATAAATCCATTCCCTGAATAAAAGCAATGCCGACTCCAACTGATAATAGTAGTTGAAATCTGTTCGTTCGTTTCAACTTCCCCGTCAAAAATAATACTAATAGTAGAAACGAACTAAACGTACTTAGATTAATGACAATCTGCATTGCCAGCGGCATTTTCATTGCCATGCATAAAACTCCCTACTCGAACCTTAATTCCAAAACCAGAAAATTAAATTTTGAATGTTACTCATCATTATCATACCCCTCCTTTCATATTATGAATACCCATGATTGGTGACTCATTTCGATTTTATCACGTAATTTTTTTAAAAGGATTAAATGTCATAAACGTATACTTATCTGCATTAAACGTATATAATTAATCATAAATATAGATAAATAATTACTATTTGGAGGCTAAAAATGTTTTTAGGCCAATTGATCCATCAACAGCGACTCAACAAGCAACTGACACAGTCTGAATTAGCAGCGGGGATTTGCACGCAAAATACAATCAGCAAAATTGAAAAGAAAAATCTACCCCCCACAATCCCAATTCTAATTAAGATTTGTACACGGCTTGGATTAACATTAAATGAACTTTTCACCGAATTTAACGCGCTCGACACTGCCAGTGACGAAGGCGTGATTTCTGCGGAAGTTGCTTTATTAGCAGGCGATTCTGGCCCTGCTGCCGCATTAATTACCGATATCGACTTCAAGGCAACCGAACATCCTTATCCCGCCATCTTCTTCTTTTTCAATGGCTATTTAAGTTACCTTGACCATCAATCTGAATTACAGATTTTTTCCGCTTATAACTCGTTCACAGCGGCCATCGGTGACGACACTTCAACGTTGAAGTTACTTCTAAATACCGGTATGGGTTTAATTTACCAAGAAGCTGGCGAGGAATTAGCTGATTTTTATTTCAATAATAATATCAATTTCATCAACCAACTTGATCACATCAATGTCATTGATGTTCAACGCGTCCTATTTGCTTCGCGTCACACAGCAGCCTATATGATTAACCAACACCGCATTGATGCAGCTATCGAGTTTTTGACGAAAGCCCTCAAACTGAGTCAAAAAAATCAAATCATCAAACAAGTCGATCATTTGTATTACCTCCGTGCTCGGGCGCGCCAACAAAGCGGTCGAGACTATGCAGAAGATCGCGAAACCGCGTTAGTTTTTGCCAAATACCTTAAAAATAACGCGTTAATCGCTAAAATTAAAGCGTTAAACTAAAAAACACTATCCGATTGGATAGTGTTTTTTTAACTAATTGGTTGAACGCGACTGGCAATCATCACCACTAAGCAACTCTTGATCATTTCAATCGGAAAATACGGCACAAAACCGGTCATTAAGCCGGTCACTACGGATAATTTTAATGACCAGATTAGCCAGAGTGTGCCAAATCCGAGTTGAATAATGCTTGCTAGCACATTGCCGCCGAGAAGTACGCGATTCGATTGTCCAAATAGTTGCTGACTATAGTGAATAATTGCCACATAAGCGATAAAACCAATCAGATAGCCGCCTGTTGGTCCGACCAGCACTGCAGCCCCACTGGCATAATTTGCAAAGACCGGTAAGCCAAGCATGCCTAGCATGAGATAGCTCCCGATGACCAGTCGACTTAAGCGCCATGGTAACGTGGTGCCAATTACACCGACTGCGAGCGTTTGGAGTGTTACTGGAACCAGCGAAATCGGTAGACTGACTTGAGCGCTAACCATTAATAACGCCAAGCACATCCCGACTAAGCTAACTTTTCTGGCAACCGATAGTGTCATTTAAATCAGCTCCTCCTTAAAATCAATCTTTTGGCCGACTGCCACTTGCGAGTCATCGCTCAGAATTAACGTGCCATCCGCTAAAAGCTGTGTAATGACAAGCCCATTTTGCAGACGTCGGCCAATAATCGCCGACCAGTTGCAATAATGAGCACCAATCGCCTCGTCCGCTTGGGCCAATCCGGCTGCTAGTCGATTAAGATACGTGGCACAAAATTGATTGATGTTCACTTGGTGGGCGTTTACGGCTTGGCTTACATCCATTATGAAACTGCCGCTGCCGTCCTTTTTGAATATGTGCATGCTTTCTACAATAGGAAGAGAATTCATAGTTCACTGGGCTACCAGACCCCCTTACAAGTTGAAATTGCAACACTTACGAGCCAAATGGCCGCCTGATTTAATGCTTTCCAGGGTTCAAATAAGTTATTAATCGCGATTAATGATTTATTTGAGCTGTGGAAGGTAAACGCGGTTCTGAATGTCTCTTAAAATCTGTCTCAAATATTGACTTCAATCCATACCTCCTATAATTTTTATTTTATCATACCATTTAATACTGCATACTAGTTAAATCTCTCTAAAAATTTCTATCCAAATGGTGTTACTTTTGGTGTTACTTTCTACATGCACAAACAAAAAAAGCCAGAAACGCCTTCAAATAGGCATTTCTAGCTTATGCAATTCAATTACCCCACACTGCCTTCCATTTCATAACTAATCAATCGATTCAATTCCACCGCGTATTCCATTGGGAGTTCCTTGGTGAATGGTTCGACGAAGCCCATGATGATCATTTCGGTTGCTTTGGCTTCCGAGATGCCACGGCTCATCAGATAATAGAGTTGTTCTTCAGAAATTTTAGAGACTTTGGCTTCATGTTCCATTGAAACGTTGCCGTTTAGAATTGTGTTGTACGGAATCGTATCAGAGCTGGAGCGGTCATCCATAATAATCGTATCACATTCGACATGGGCAAACGAACCGTCACTGTCGCGTTCAAAACGAACAGTCCCGCGGTAATCAACGGCCCCGCCATCTTTGGCAATCGATTTTGAAACGATTGAGGATGACGTATTCGGTGCGGCGTGAATCATCCGCGCGCCACTGTCTTGGTCAACGCCTTCGCCGGCGACGGCGATTGAAAGCATTGTCCCCCGTGCACCTTCACCATCGAGGTAGACACTTGGGTATTTCATGGTCATTTTTGAACCGAGATTCCCGTCGACCCATTCCATTGTCGCATTTTCCATGGCTTGGGCCCGTTTAGTTTCCAAACTATAAACGTTCTTTGACCAGTTTTGAATGGTCGTGTAACGGCAATAGCCATCCCGTTTCACAAAGACTTCAACGACCGCTGCGTGCAAGCTATCACTTGAATAGCTTGGTGCAGTACAGCCTTCAACGTAGTTCACGCTGGCGCCTTCATCGACAATAATCAATGTCCGTTCGAATTGACCTGAATTTTCGGCGTTAATCCGGAAGTACGATTGGATTGGAATATCCGTCCGCACGCCTTTTGGAACGTAGATGAACGTGCCACCTGACCAAACGGCCGAGTTAAGCGCTGAGAATTTATTATCAGTTGGTTTGACCAACGTACTGAAGTATTCCTTCACAATTTCAGGGTATTCGCGTAAACCGGTATCCATATCGGTAAAAATGATCCCAAGTTTTTCGAATTCTTCACGCATGTTGTGATAAACCACTTCTGATTCATATTGCGCACTGGAACCTGCTAAATACTTACGTTCGGCTTCAGGCACACCTAAGCGATCAAACGTTTCTTTGATTTTGTCGGGAACATCTTCCCAATCGCGGTATTGCTTGTCCGTTGCCTTTTGATAATACAACATGTGTTCTAAATCAAGATCGGATAAGTCCGGTCCGAAATCTGGCATTGGCATTTTTTCATAAGCGTGAAATGATTTTAAGCGGAAATCTAACATCCATTGTGGTTCCTTTTTCTCACGCGAGATGGCGCGCACAACGTCTTCCGTTAAACCGCGCCCAGTTGAAAAGACGGGCTCTACATCGTCGCTAAAGCCGTAGTCGTACTCTTCAAATTGGGGCATCGTTGTCTCTTCTGTCATTCGTTAGTTTCCTCCGTTTCTGCGTGGTTCATCATTTGACCGGTTGTTGCACGTCGGTCATCGCTATTTAAGGCTTTGTGGAGCGCCTTCCAAGCTAAAGTCGCGCATTTAATCCGCGCAGGGAATTGTTGCACCCCTTGTAAAATCGCGGCATCTTCTAACAATGACCAGTCTTCGTCACGATCACCAATCATCATATCCGAAAAGCGTTCGATCATCGCCTCCGCTTGCGCCGGTGTCTTATGCATCACGGCATCGGTCATCATGCTGGCAGAAGCCTGGCTAATCGTACAGCCTTCCCCTGAAAAAGCAATCTGACTAATCTGCCCGTCTTCGAGCACCAGTTCAAGTTGTAACACATCGCCACAGGTGGGGTTGCGTAATTCAATTTCATGATCGGCAGTCGTCAAGTGACCATGATGATGCGGATGTTGCGAATGGTCAAGAATGACCTGCCGATATAAGTTATCTAATTTAGAGAGTGCCATTTTGGAAAAACTCCTTTGCTGCTTGAATGGCGGTCACGAACGTTTTCACGTCCGCTTCGGTATTGTAGAGGTAAAAACTAGCGCGCGCGGTTGCGGCAACGTTCAACCATTGCATCAACGGTTGTGCGCAGTGATGACCAGCACGTACGGCAACGCCTTCCATATCGAGGGCGGTCGCTAAATCATGTGGATGTAAATTGTCGAGATTAAAGGCAATCACACCGGTGCGTTGGGCGGCATCTTGTGGGCCATAAATCGTGAGGCCGTCGATTGCTTGGAGCTGCGGTAAAGCCATTGTGACTAGCGCTTGTTCATGGGATTGGATATGATCCATCCCAATTTGCGTTAAATAATCAATGGCGGCCCCTAAGCCAATTGCCCCCGCAATGTTTGGCGTTCCACCTTCAAGACGCCACGGTAATTCTTTAAACGTTGAAGATTGTAAGCCCACAAAGTCGATCATCTCGCCGCCGTATTCCACGGGTGGCATCTGTTCAAGTAATGCTTGCTTGCCATAAAGCACACCAATGCCGGTTGGTCCAAGCATCTTATGCCCTGAAAAGGCGTAAAAGTCCGCATCAAGTGCCTGCACATCAACCATCATGTGCGGCACGGCTTGTGCACCATCGACCACCATGTAACCGCCTTGTGCATGGACTAAAGCCGCAATTGTTTTAATCGGATTGACAACCCCAAGTACGTTGGAAGCATGCGCCAAACTAACAATTTTCGTCTTAGGCCCAATCACCTGGCGTGCTGACTCTAAATCGAGTTGCCCATCCGGTAATAAGTCGATGTAACGCAATTTCGCGCCCGTTTTCTGCGCCAGTTGTTGCCACGGCACGAGATTACTATGATGTTCCATCACACTAATCACGATTTCATCGCCGGCTTCAACCACGGTTGGGCCGAAACTGCCTGCAACCCAGTTCAAACTTTGCGTCGTCCCTTTTGTGAAAATCACTTCGGCACTCGCAGCGGCATGGATGAAGGTTTGGACCTTCGTGCGCGCGGCTTCATACTGGGCGGTTGCTCGTTCAGCTAAAGTATGCACACCACGATGCACGTTCGCATTGTCATTTTGGTAATAAGCCACCAACCGGTCAATCACGGCTTGTGGTTTTTGGGTGGTCGCCGCATTGTCTAAATAAACAAGTGGTTCATCATTGACGATTTGGTCTAAAATCGGAAAGTCGTACCGATAATCATTTAACTGGTTGACCATCGATTAACTTCCTTTCAATCGTGTCCGTTAATTGTTGGCGCACGTTTTTATCCGGAATTTCACTTAGAACAGCGCCTAAGAAACCACGAATTACAAGTCGTTGCGCGACTTCTTTTGAAAGACCGCGACTCATTAAATAATACATTTGTTGTTCATCAACGCGCCCGACACTGGCAGCATGGCCAGCTTGCACGTCATTTTCATCAATTAATAAGAGTGGGTTCGCATCCCCGCGTGCTGTCCGCGATAACATCAAGACGCGATTTTCTTGTTGGGCATCGGCACCCTTAGCCCCTTTTAAAATATGCCCGATCCCGTTAAACGTTAACGTCGCATCTTCTAAAATGACGCCATGTTGCAAGATGTGCCCAATTGAACGCGGCCCAATATTCGTCACACGCGTATCAATCCCTTGAATCTGTTTACCAGTTGAGATGGCGACCACTTTCGTTTCAGCATGTGAGCCAGCACCCACTAAATCAGAATCAAAGTCACCGATGATATTGCCATCATTCATTGATCCCAATGCCCAATCAATCCGCGCATCGCGCATCAAGTGGCCCCGGCGATTCAAGTAAGTCGTCACGGATTTTCCAAAGGCATCAACCGCTGAAAAATGAACGTGACTGTTATCTTTAGCAATCACTTCCACGACAACATTTGCTAAGTTCTTGTGGTCACCCGCTGTTTGGAGATTTTCAAGATAACTAAATTCACTGTTTTGTTCGGCTACTACGAGGACGTGATGAATAAAATCAACGGGTTGAGTGCTGTCCTGTACATAATAAGCCGTAATGGGTTGCTTAATCACCACATTTTTCGGTACATACAAGAAGAGCCCACTGTTCATCAAAGCTGTGTGAAAAGCCGTTAAGCGATCCTCGTTCGGTTTCACTGTGACTTGCATGTAGTATTGTTGTACCAAATCAGGATGTTCTTGTAACGCGGTGAAAATGTCGGTAAAAATGACACCTTGTTCTGCCAATTCTGCCGGTAAATTTAACTTGGCAGTTGTCTGACCAATCTGTACTGCGTACGGTTGATCAGCTGAAAGATTCGCTGCCGCAGATGGCATTAAACTCAAATCGGATTTAACGGCTGTTGGCGCATTTGCTGCCATCACTGGCCAATGTTTATAGTTAATTTTTTCAAAGATAGGCAGTTCGAGTTGCTCAATTTGCGCAAACGCTGCTTGACGCATTTCAGCAAACCAGGCCGGTTCTTGATGCAATTGTGAGAATGACGCGATTTGTTCAGGCGTGATGGCTAATGTTTTCTTCATCAGAATCGCCCCCTATTTACTTTCGTCGTCAGTCAGTTTGATATCCAAGCCTAATTCGTCACGAATCCCGACATAACCTTCGTCTTCCAAACGTTTTGCAAGTGACGCATCACCAGTCGTGACGATTTTGCCACCCATCATGATGTGCACATAATCTGGCACGATGTAGTTTAAGAGCCGTTGATAATGTGTGATGATTAATGAGCCAAAATCAGCCCCGCGCATTTCGTTCACGCCTTTTGAAACGACTTGCAAGGCATCAATATCAAGTCCGGAATCAATTTCGTCTAGGATGGCGAATTTGGGTTCAATCATCATCAATTGCAGAATTTCATTCCGTTTCTTTTCACCCCCAGAAAATCCTTCGTTTAAGTAACGTTCTGACATTTCTTCCGTCATATCCAAGAATGCCATCCGTTGATCTAATTTTTTCAAGAAAGCCATCACTGAAATCTGATCATCTTCAGCCCGACGTGCATTAATCGCCGCACGCATGAATTCAGCGTTCGTTACCCCTTGAATTTCAGCAGGATATTGCATCGCCAAAAATAACCCCGCACGGGCGCGTTCATCAACCGGCATTTCTAAAATATTTTGGCCATCTAGTTTGATCTGACCTTGTAGTACCTCATACTTGGGATTGCCCATAATCGTTTCCGAAAGCGTCGACTTCCCAGTCCCGTTAGGTCCCATGATCGCGTGAATTTCACCCGTGTTCATTTCCAGGTTAACACCTTTTAAAATTTCCTTACCGTCGATGCCGACGTGCAAATCGATAATCTCTAATTTAGACATAGATGACCCTCCAAGAATCGCATTCTAGCAATTATTATACGCTCTTAATTCTATGCTAATTGAGAACTGTTTTCAATGCTTGAATGCATGAAAAAAGACCACGCGGACAACGTGATCTTTTTCAATAGATTCGCACGGGAAATAGGTTAATATTACTCATTGATTTGATACTCTTCTAAAACCGTTGAGCCATTTGGTCAGCCACAATACCGGTTGAACTACTCATTGATTTGATACTCTTCTAAAACTGGGATCAGGCGAAATCTCATATTCCTTTGGTTGAACTACTCATTGATTTGATACTCTTCTAAAACCAGTTAGCCCCTTTTTGAGGCTTTAATGAGGTTGAACTACTCATTGATTTGATACTCTTCTAAAACGTTTGCCCGATTTACTGGTAATTATTTTGTGTTGAACTACTCATTGATTTGATACTCTTCTAAAACGATATTTAATCTGTTTATAGGCTTCGTCTAGTTGAACTACTCATTGATTTGATACTCTTCTAAAACAGCGCTCGCCTTTGACAATGCCGAACTTATGTTGAACTACTCATTGATTTGATACTCTTCTAAAACCCCTTTACCAGATAAAATAATTTTGCTTATGTTGAACTACTCATTGATTTGATACTCTTCTAAAACTAACGTTGGTTCAACAGCTAAGACATTAGGGTTGAACTACTCATTGATTTGATACTCTTCTAAAACAATAGAATTGTAGGTTACGACGTTTAATATGTTGAACTACTCATTGATTTGATACTCTTCTAAAACTAAAGATTAATTATCTTATGTGAAAATAGTGTTGAACTACTAATTGATTTGATAATATTCTAAAAAAAATAATATAAAAACTGATAATCATC